>Ga0172375_10000274_pt1 | contig 81574 bp, 94 predicted proteins | sample LakKiv1m_FD_114537 | JGI IMG/M metagenome (GOLD analysis project Ga0172375, IMG submission 114537) | Freshwater microbial communities from Kabuno Bay, South-Kivu, Congo - kab_092012_11.1m | ecosystem: Environmental > Aquatic > Freshwater > Lake | place: Democratic Republic of the Congo... | reverse complement strand
TAGCAGTTTTTCCTGTTCCAGGTCGCGCGGCAAGGATGATCAAGTTAGCATCCTGCATGCCGGCAAGTTTCATATCAATATCATGAAATCCAGTCGCCACTCCCCGTAACCCTCCTGCCCGTTTATGCAGTTCATCCAAACGGTCAAATGATGCCGCAAGTGCATCTTTAATTGGGATAAAATCCCGTTTCATCGCATGCTGGGAAATTGCAAAAATATGCTGTTCTGCGCTATCTAAGATTGACTGCACTTCCCCATCATCACGAAATGCAAGTTCATTAATATTCGCGGCAGCACTAATCAGTTGTCGCTTTGTATAATATTCTTTGATAATACGACCGTATTGTTCTGCATTTGCGCTTGTCGGTACGACGTTTACGAGTTCATTAATGACGGATGCACCACCAACCATTGCAAGTGTCCCCAGTTTTTTGAGTTCATTGACGACTGTCACAACATCGATAGGGTCATGTCGCTCATACAGGGCTGTCATTGCTTCAAATGTGGCTCCTAAGGATTCTTTGTAAAAATGTTCAGGACGCAAAAATTCAACAACATCAATCATTGCGTCTTTATCAAGAAGAATGGCTCCCAACACCGATTGCTCGGCACTGTCATCATGCGGAGGAACTTTTGGGTTTATTGGCATATTACTCAAGAACGATAACTTGCATCTCCTCCGGTAATTTGCCCTTGGAGATGGAAAGCTTTGGCTGGGCAACTACCTGTTCTTTCTCCATTTCTTTCAAAAATGTAGAAACTGGTGCAAGATCTTTGATTGCAACGCCTGCTCGTTCATAATGTATCGGAATAACAATCTTTGGTTCAATCTCAGCAATAATCTTTCTTGCTTGCGCTGCATCAATGGTATATGTACCACCAACCGGAACAAATAAAATATCTACGCCGTCCAATACATCAATTTCCGATGCTGTGAGCACTCTACCAACGTCTCCAAGATGCACAATGTTCAAATCATCCATCTCAATACGATACACGGTATTTTTTACTGGTTGATCTCCACCATGTTCTGTCGTAAACCCAATAATATCAACTCCCTTAATATCGTATTCACCGGCACCTTGTACGACAAACGGATCACCATCAAGCTGAGATACATCATTATGATCTTCGTGTGCGTGGGAAACAGTCACAATGTCACATGCAGTGTGCTTTGGAAATTTCATTCCTGTAGCAGTAGAGTTAAACGGATCAGTAACAAGTGTTACTGTTTTTCCTTTTATTTTAAATGATGAATGACCGAGTGGTATGATATCCATATGCTTGCATTTTATACCACGTCTCGTGTATGCTTAGCAACACTTAAATAATTTATGAATAAGGACGCGCTATTTGCGACACTCATAGGACTTGGCATCGGATTACTTCTGACCGGTATTATCTTGGTTGGACCAAATATTGCGAAATCTCTCCCTTCTATTAAATGGCCAACAATTTCAAAAATTACACTTCCTTCTTTTTCATTTCCAAAAAAAGCAACACCGTCACCTGTCACATCAAACCAAGATACACAACCAACAAAACATGGGGTAACTATCGATAGCCCATTAGATGGATCTATAGAAGATAAAGAAAGTCTCCTCATCTCAGGAACAACCACAAAAAATGCAACGGTCGTGATTCAAGGAATCCTTGACGATGTCATCACAGCTGTCAATACTGAGGGAAAATATGCAGGAAAAATTACGCTCGTCGAGGGAAAAAATGACATCACTGTCACGAGTGTAAACGAACAAAATGAACAAGCAACACAAACAATAACTGTTTTTTATACACCCGAGGTCTGGTAATTATGAAACAAATAGCAACACTCCTTATCGCAATCTCTTTTTTCTTTATTTCACTTCCTGTGCATGCACAAACTGCAACCGGAGCAGCAACACCAACTGACGAAAAATCACAACAAATAGAAGACCTCAAAGACAGACTTGCAACCAAAGTTGCAGAACTCAGGCAATCAAAACGGATGGCCGCGTATGGAACCATTAAATCCATTAGCATCTCTACATTTGTCGTTGAGACAAAAACAAAGGATTTAAAAATCGAATTAACTGATGATTTAAAAGTATTTCAAATACTCAAAGGAAAACGAACAGAACTCGGCACTGACAATTTAGAAAAAGGAGATATCGTCACTGTGTTTGGTGAGTACGACACGACACTTGAACTTCTGCAAGCGAAGGTCGTTTTCATTGAAAATGTCGCGCCAATACAAATCATGGGGTTAGTAAAAGAAACGGATAAAAAAGAATACACAGTTACCGTTGAGGCAAGCGACAAACTAAGCTATACCGTCGACTTTGAAACAACTACCAAAACAAATCTTTGGAATGGAACCGCGCTCGAAAAAGGTGGATTTTCCTCTTTTGTCGCTGGCGATGTCGTGTTTGTCACAGGCTCAATTGTTCCCAAAAAAGAAAATAGAATCAGTGCAACCAGAATTACCGATATCCCGTCGCAGGTACGTGGTGCAACGACATCAAACACGGCTACGCCATCCGCGACCCCAAAAACCACAAGCAAAGTCACCCCTACTCCATAAATATCGACATAAAGTATTCTTGACACATAAAGTTTCACGCAGTACAGTACATCATATATGTTAGATCTTCAAGATTTATTGAAAATCGAAAATATCATTGATAAAAAACTTGATGAAAAACTCGACGACAAACTAAAATTCCTCCCTACAAAGGAAGAGTTTTTTTCAAAGATGGACAAAATAGTTGGTGAATTACAATCAACAAGAGAATCAATTGAACTACTCACAGAGAGACACACAGAAACAACGGATCAAATTGAAACTCATGAAAAACGAATAAACAAAATTGAACAGCACATTCACCCTTCACCACTTCCTGCGGCTTAAGCATATGGCTATTTCACCAGATTATCCAACAAAAGAAATGAATGAACTTTTTGATGCAATCCTAACTGTAAAAACCAAAACAGAAGCTGCAAATTTTTTTAGAGATCTTCTGACAGTTGCGGAACTTAAGGAATTTGCAAATCGCTGGCAGATTGTCCTCATGGTCGAAAAAGGTGTTCCCTATTTAGAGATTGCCAAAAAACTCAACGTCTCAACAACCACAGTATCGCGTGTTGCCCATTGGCTCCATGAAGGCGCAGGTGGATACAGACAGGCACTCAATCGTCAAAAATAACCTCTTGACCGATACATGTTAACGTGTTAACATACTAACACGTATGAAAACAAACGTTTTTCAACTGAATCTCTCTCTTCGAGCCGTGCAGACGGCTGTTTCTTCATGCGCTTCCCGTTTCCATCACCTCAGCTCCATATAAACGCGTGCGTGTGGCTGAGTGTAGACATACTATTCCCCTCTTTCTAGATTGATCCATTCGCATATCGTATTTTTTTGCGGATGAGAAAGATCACTATGAATACAATAGAAAATCCCATGTGGGGAATGACTCCTGAACGAATATGGAGCCGTGAATTAATCATGAATCCAAAACAACCGATTCTTATCGGTGACGTTTCTACTATGCTGAGACCGGGCATTACTCCGCAAGATTTTGATAATCAGGTAGAGGCTATGGTTGCATCTTCATTCAACACAGATGCACGCTACATCGCTGCTAGACAACTGGATACTGCGCTTAATACAACGATACGCAATATAGTAACGAATGAAAATCCAAACAATTTGCTTATCATATTTCCAGGAAACGGATCAAACACAGTGAAACAAGAAAATCCAAGTGTATGGAATACTGTACGTACACAATATCCGACAATGAGCATCAAAGCGAATCGTATTTTTACTGAAAACTCACCAACAAATGTCGTTATCGATCTAACAAACAACGAAGAAAGACAAATTAAAGAAAAACAATACACTTCGGTGCTTGTGATTGATGACGTTATCGCGAAGGGCTTAACACTAAATAAAATTCGAGAAACTATACAGCCAATTACCGCTCCAAATGCGGCATTTTTTGCAGCTTCATGGTTTTTACGATCTGATGCAAACGTTCAGGGATACAAAAAAATTGCTTCGATCTACCGATATAGTGCTATTGAAGGATATCCTGCAATGAATTCGCTTTCCACTTGGTTGCGGGGAGACGAAAAATCAAAAGCAGTACTTGATGCATACACAAAACGTTACATCCAATATGAATACGGATTTAAGAAGGCCATAACAATTTTAAAGGAGATGACAACCTATGAAAAATAATTATCAACCAAATATTCAATGTAAAAAACCAATTCCAAAACTATTTCTGTTGCCTGGCGATCCGGGAAGGGCAAAACTCATTGCAACACAATACCTCAAAAATACTGAGCTTCTGTCGTCATATCGAGAATTTGTTGTATACAAAGGAACATATAAAAATATCAAAATAGGTGTATGCTCCACAGGCATTGGTTCGCCATCAACAGCGATAGCAACTGAGGAATTAATTAATCTTGGCGCAAAATATCTCATCCGCGTCGGTACCTGCGGCGGCGCGCTAAAAAAAGAAATATTACCGGGATCACTCATCGTTCCCATAGCATCGATACGCGAAGAAGGAACAACAAAAGAATACCTGCCCGAATCATTTCCGGCGGTTGCAGATCGCGTGCTTGTCACGGCGCTTGAAACAACTGCAAAACGATTGGGTTATCGCGTGTTCGTCGGTATGAACCGGACACATGACGGATATTACGGCAGTGCGAGCAATATAAAACGATGGGGCGCGCCATATACAGATCCGCGTATGCGGTCATGGCCATATCCGCTCCTCTCCTCTGAAATGGAGTGTGCCCCACTCTTTCTTATTGGATTTATGCGCGGTGTGCAAACGGCTGCGATATTGGCAGTAAATTCTTATCCAGAAGATCTTCGATCTATTGTGACAGGAAGACAATCCTTTTCCACGCCAAATTCAAAAATATACTCCCGCGAAGCAGTAGCAAGCGTTGATCGGGCGATACGGACAGCGCTAGAAGCGGCAGTATTATTTTATACGAAGGATCAATCAATATGAACAAAGAATTATCATCATATGCAACATTTATCTCAAATCTGGGAAAACCCGTTGAACAACTGCAACGAGCAACAGGAATTAATACCATGGAAAATTTACAGGAAATTATGCGTACACGGTCTAGTACCGTGAACGCTGATGTATTACTACCAACAGTATGTAATCAATCATGCCCTAGCTGTTTTTATGACTTACCAAAATCGTTAGATCTTCCTAATATTGATAACGAATCTTGGACAGATCTCAAAGAGACGCTACAACTTTTACGTAGCGTCGATCCAAGCCCAACGTATTATCCACGGGAACCGACAACATCACTTCGCATCCTTGATGGATATAAAGAAGCATCAGAAACTCGGGCGTTAACAAATGGAAAACTTCTCTATAAACCAGAAACAATAACCGCGTTTAAAAACTCTGGAATAAATGATCTTATGGTTACCGTCCCCGGAATGAAAGAGTCATATGCCACATATACTGGCGAAGAAGCCTCTACATATGACAAACTACTTACCGGCATATGTAACGCAACGCAAGAAGGAATAAATATAAGCGTGTTTACGCCAATATTTGAAAAAAATATCAACGATATTGAGGAAATGACGGAACGCCTTTTTGAGTCAGGCGTATCAAACATCCAATTTATCAGAGTCATTCCAGTCGGAAAAGCAAGATATCTACCAAATAATTTTTTCTTAACACGAGACGGAATGATGCAATTCATGAAAAACGTTAATACAACAAGACAAAAATGGGGAGATAAAATGAATCTTTCATTATTTGGATTATCATTCGGACCAAATTTTTTCGGAATGAATGTATGGAAAAGTTTAGCAGGTCTTCGAAGTGGTTGGCCAAAAAGTGAATATCTCTGCCCTACAATAAACCGACAATATATGGGTGTCGTTTTAGGATCAAAGGATATCGTCACTTGTTTTCAAGCAATGTCGTTTCCTGACCAACGAATTGGGTATATTGAAAACGGAAAAATTATTTACTCACCAGAAAAATCAACAAGAACACCAGAAAATTTAATGAAAAATTTACGTGGTATTTGTGCAACTGACAATTGTGAGTATCAGCCAATTTGCCTTGGTGGTTGCAGAACCGCAGCTATTTCTGAAGCTATGCGAAATAATGAACCAAATCCAGAAGATGCTGGACAAACTATATGTCTCACAAACACCCTAAAAGAGGTGACAAAATAGACTATCTATTTTTGACAATATGCTATAATACGATTCTTATGAATATCCGAATTGCCACCAGCTATTGGCATCATTTTGCAACCTTCTTGGTTGACGGGTATTCTGTGGCATAAAAACAACGAACAATAATCCACGAACAAGACCCGCAGCCAAGCGGGTTTTTTTGTGGGAAAACTATGAAATTACCAAACGTATACGCAAATACAGTCAAAAAACGACCAATTGATATGACCCTGAGTGAGAATCCACTCGGGTGCTCTCCTCGTGCATTAGAGGCGGCACGACAAATCACAATAAAGGCCATTGCCGACTACCCAGATCAAACAATGCTCATTCAATCGGTGGCGAATCGATTCGGTATACAGACTGATAATTTATGTATCGGAAACGGTTCTGAACAACTCATCAAATTGATTGCGCAAACGTTTCTTACAACTGGTGATACGGCACTCGTACAATCAGGTTCATTTTCACTCTTTACAAAAGAGTGTTTGCTCACGGGCGCAAATGTTACCTTTTTAGATATACGAAATCCGAAGAAGTCAAAAAGTGATCCGAAGTTGCTTTTCTTGTGCAATCCGAATAATCCAACCGGTGAACTCGTACCAGACGCAACCATTCAAAAAATTCTTGCGTTGTTTCCAAAAACACTCATCATCATAGATGAAGCAAATGCTGAATTTACTGATGCCACGAGTATTCCTATTGCCGTAAGAAATACGAATGTTTTAGTGCTACGAACGTGTTCAAAAGCATTGGGACTCGCGGGTCTTCGCGTTGGCTTTTGCATCGGAACAAAGAAACGAATCCAACAAATAAAAAATACCTCACAGGTATTTCCAATTTCTTCACCTGCAATCAGCATAGTTACTGCAGCGTTACAAGATACCGTGTTTTTACAAAAAACACGTGCATTTATACAACAGGAGCGTGTCACCACGAAGAACGCTTTAGAACAAAGAGGATGTTTGGTATCTGATTCCGTCACCAATACCCTATTTGTTTCCGTGCCAAATGCTCCACAAATTATCGATCGTCTCAATGCTATTGGCGTTTCTGTTATTCCAAGTACCTTTTTTCCTGGACTTACGACTCCTGGATTTCGTATCGCGCTTCGAGATAAAAAAACGAACAGAAAATTTATAAAAAAATTCGATTTCGCAATTGAAACTCTCGGTATAAACCTGTTACGATGATAGAAGGAGTTATTATGATTAACACACAAACACTCAAAGGATTTCGCGATTTTCTACCAAAGGATGCTGCAATTCGTGCACGTGTCATGGAATCATTTCGATCAGTATTTACACGATTTGGATTTGAACCGCTCGAAACACCAGCACTCGAATACGCAGAAACATTAACTGGAAAATATGGTAATGAAGCAGACAAACTTCTCTATCTCTTTAAAGACAACGGAGGACGTGATGTGGGACTTCGTTATGACCAAACCGTCCCATTGTCCCGTGTGATGGCGCAATATCAAGATATCCCACTCCCATTCAAGAGATACCAAATGCAACCAGTATGGCGCGCAGAAAACACACAGAAAGGACGATTCAGAGAATTTTTACAGTGTGATATCGATATTGTGGGTGCTGCTGGAGAAACCGCGGATGTAGAAATTATCACAGCAACGATCGAGGCGCTTCGCGCACTCAAACTCCCTGACCCAATGGTCACCATCAATGATCGAACGTTATTTGATTATTACAAAGTCACCAAAGAAGAAATTATCATCATTGATAAACTCGATAAAATCGGCAAAGATGCTGTCATTGAACTTCTTGAAAAAGGCGGACGAAAAGATGCAAAAAACCTATTCTCCACATTTGAAAAATCCGCAAAAACTACAAAACTGAAAAATATTTTCACCATGCTATCCAGTCAGGGATACAGAGAAGGTGTTGATTATCAATTCTCCCCATTTTTAGCACGAGGCCTTGATTACTACACATCAACGATCTTTGAAGTCCGCGTTCCCTGCTATCCATCCGGATCAGTTGCAGGTGGTGGACGCTACGATAATCTCATTGGATTATTTAGCGGCAAACCGCTCCCTGCAGTGGGAATTGCATTCGGTTTTGACCGCATCGTGGAAATTCTCGGTGAGCAAAAACTACTTAACGATGTAACAACAGGACCCTCGGTACTTGTCACAGTATTTGACGAGAGTACACGCATTGCATCAGGAGAAATTGCTACAACATTACGAGCAAAAGGGATAAACACGGATCTCTATCTCGAACCAGCGAAATTAGAAAAACAACTGAAGTATGCAGACAAAAAAAATATTCCCTATGTCATTGTCCAAGGTCCAGATGAGAAAGCAAATGACATGGTGCAATTAAAAAATATGAAAACCCGAGAAAATGTCGTCATGACAATTGATCAGGTAATCAAAAAACTGTCTGTATGACTCCTGCCCAAAAAGGAATTCTCAGTCTCATCATCGCCAACGTGATATGGGGATTTGCTTCTCCAATTTTTAAATGGAGCCTTGGAAACATTCCTCCATTTACACTCGCGTTCCTTCGTTTCTTTATCGCTGCAATTGTACTTGGTATAGTATTTCGAAAAAAGCTTGCTATGCCCATTACTGATAAACATGACCTCCGACTTCTTATTCTCTACACGCTCACCAGCATTACAGGAAACATCACATTTTTCTTTTTGGGACTTGCACTCACCCTTGCAATCAACGTTCCTGTTATCGCCTCTTCCCAACCAATCATGGTGTTTCTCTTTGCCTATCTCTTTTTAAAAGAAAAATTACAATGGAAAAAAATCATCGGAATGATTATCGGCACAATAGGTATTCTCATCATTGTTCTTGAACCAATCTATTATTCAGGCATCGACGGAAACGCGCTCGGCAATTTTTATATCGTTCTTGCCACCATTTGTAGCTCAATAGGCATGCTCGCAGGAAGAAAAATTTTCCAAAAATACGATCCATTTACCCTCATCTTTTGGGCGTTTGCCATTGGTGCGGTTTCCTTTCTACCTCCAGCTGTCATTGAATATATTAAACAACCAAACCTCTATGCGCTCATTGATGTTCGAGGCATTATTGGCATCCTCTTTGGCGCAATATTTTCCAGTGGCGTAGCTTATGCACTTTCTTCATACGGTCTATCCAAAATCACGGCAAGCGAAGCATCACTTTTTGTCTACATAGACCCTGTTGCAGGCACGATTCTTGCCTATTTTATGCTCCATGAGCCAATTACCATTCCATTTGTTCTTGGAGCAATCTTTATATTTATCGGTATCTACATTGCTGAACGTCGCATCCATTACCACCCATTTGCGAGACTCCGAAAGATTCCGTGTTCAGACTGCCCACCAGTAGCCTGAGTAAACTCCCTAATTCCCATTTTGTTTTCAATTGTGTATAATAGACTTCTTATGCAAGCTGGAATTCATCCAACATGGTTTGAAGAAGCAAAAGTGTCATGTGCCTGTGGCAACACGTTTACCGTGGGTGCATCCAAGGCAGACATCCGCGTGGACATCTGTTCCAAGTGTCACCCATTCTTCACCGGTGAAATGAAATTCGTTGACACCATGGGACGCGTTGAGAGATTCCAAAAGAAACAAAAAGAAGCAGAAGCAAAAGTATCCCAAATGATTGAAAAGAAAAAGAAAAAGAAAGAACACGACGAACAACTTCGTAATCCAAAATCACTCCGTGAGATGCTCATGGGAGCTAAGTAATAATCCAATAAACCAATGGGGCACCAATAATCCAATACTATGGATATAAATCCTAACATCGTAACTTTAGAATTTCGCGCAGGTCCAGGCGGTGAAGAAGCAAAACTCTGGGCAATGGATTTGATGCGCATGTACACCCGCTACGCAAACATCCTCGGATGGAAAGTCGAAGAGATCGCAGACAATGCAATTCGCATCAAAGGCGAAGGTGCATTTACAAAACTCCAATATGAAGCAGGCACACACAGAGTGCAACGTGTCCCAACAACAGAACGCCAAGGTCGCATCCATACTTCAACTGCAACGGTTGCAGCACTTCCTGAAATTCCTGAGGCAGATATTGCCATTCGTACGGAAGATCTTTCATGGGAATTTTATCGTTCTGGTGGCGCTGGAGGACAAAACGTTAATAAAGTCAGTTCTGCTGTCAGACTTCGCCATACTCCAACTGGACTTGTCGTAACCTGTCAGACAGAACGGGATCAATTTCAAAACAGACAAGTTGCTCTATCGCTTCTCCGAGCAAAGCTTTGGGAAAAACGAGAAATGGAACAAACAGCAGCGCTATCCGAACAACGAAGCATCATCGGACGTGGCATGCGAGCTGAAAAAATCAGAACATATAACTTTCCACAAGACAGAGTGACCGATCATCGCGTAAATAAATCATTCCACAACATCGACGGAATCATGGATGGGAAAATGCAAAAAATAACGGAAAGCATGAAGGAAATTACTTAAGAAGAATCTCGATAGCCTTCAATAACTGCGCATCTTGTGTTGCCTCAGGTACATCCAATTTTACTTCCACATCAGGCGTTATGCCTTTTTTATGAATCCAATCCCCATTTGGCAACAACCACTTGCCTGTCGTGATATGCACGCTCGAGCCACCCGATAACTCCTGTGGGGTTTGTACGGATCCCTTGCCAAATGATGTCTCTCCAACAATTGTTGCCCGTTTATGGTCTTTCAATGCGCCAGCGACGATCTCAGCAGCAGATGCTGACCCTTTGTTAATAAGGACAACAAGTGGAATATCATATAACTTCCCTTTTCTGTTTACTGAAAGCACTTCTTTCGTTCCATCGCTGTTTGTCTGCGTGACAACAATACCGGATTTCAAAAATTCACTGGCGATAAACACGGAGCCATCCAAATACCCACCTGGATTATTGCGTAAATCAAAAATAAGTCCTTTTGCGCCAAGACTTGCTTGCTTTGCAACTATATCATCCACAGCAGTTAGCCACTCTTCATTTGTACGATCACCAAAGCGAGACAAATACATATAGCCAATGGATGAGGTATTCGACAGAAGTGCTGGTGATGCAACACCTGATATTTCGGTAATCTCGGAAGGCGCTTTCATCCAGTGTTCGACAGAAGGAACAACAATTTCATCACGGACAATAGAAATATCCTCTGACACTTTTGCATTATCATGTAAGACAGTCAATTTCACAGTGGTTCCTTTTTTTCCACGAATTTTTGTCACTGCCTGATTAATAGTCCAACCGACGGTATCTTCATCATCCACTTTCAAAATCCAATCCATTGCTTTGAGTCCTGCCTTTTCAGCGGGAGATCCTTTTAAGGGGGCTTGAATAATAATTTGATTGTCTTTGAGCCCTAGTTGTGCGCCAATTCCTTGAAATGATCCGCCAATATCTTCTTTAAACTCTGTATTTTCTTTTGGATTTAAAAACGACGTGTACGGATCATCAAGTGCCCCAACCATCCCTGAAATTGCACCCCAAACCATTTTTTGGCTGTCCATGGATCCTGCATCAATATAATATAGCTTCAAACGTTGCCACACATCCCAAAATAATGAAAAATCTACTTGTATGGATGAAGGCGCATCAGTATTAGTAACTGTTGCAGTTTGGAGTGTTGGAGTTTTAGAAAACACATGCTTCTCACCTAACCTGTACCCTACACCACCAATGAGAATCACAACAGCAATCGTGAGAATAATGGAGCGAATTTTTGAAAACGGCAGAGTTTTCATTCTTGTTAAGAAAAACCTACTTTTATGCGCGGACGATAAATGGCAACAATGCCATAAAACGAGCTCGTTTCAATGCATTACCAATGGACCGTTGATGTGTGCTACACACACCAGTGCGTGCTTTTCCAAGGATTTTCCCTCGTTCACTGGTATATTTCATAAGACCGTTCACATCTTTGTAATCCGGTTCTGTTTTGTTTGCACAGAATGGACAATTTTTTGCTACTGGTCTCAATTTTGGTGCACGTCTTGCAAATGACATAAAATGTTTCCTTTATAAATTAAAATGGTATATCGTCAGGATTGACCTGTTCGGTTACCGGTGTATGTTCTACTTCTGCCTGAGTCTGTTCAGCTTTTGGCTGCGGTGCTTCATCCATGACTGGTTCCGCACTATGTTCTTCTTCTCCACCTGTCACTGGTCGTTTTGAATCCAAGATAATCATATCTTCAATGACCACTTCTGTTGTGTTTCTCTGTGCTCCATCTTGTCCCTGCCATTGATTGGTACGAAGTCTTCCTTCAACATAAATCTTTCGACCTTTTGCCAAAAGTTGACTACAGAGTTCTGCAAGCTTATTCCAAGCAACAACACGATGAAACTCTGTTTCTTCTTTCTTTTCACCTGCTTCTGTTGTCCATTGTCTGTTTGTTGCAAGACCAATAGTACACACTGCTGCTCCCGTTGGGGTATACCGAAGTTCTGGGTCGCGGGTAAGATTGCCAATGAGTTGTACTTTATTCAAGGATCGAGATGACATATTACCCCTCCTTTTGAATCAACTGAAACCGAATAATGTCTGTTCCTAATTTCGATTCTGTTTGAAGATCACCGGTTTTGAGAGATGATCCTTCAAGAGTTGCCACAATATAGATTCCTTCAATTTGTTTTTTGATAGGATATGCCAATTCTTTTTTTCCAAGAACAGTAATTTCTTTGAATGTTGCACCCTTTACGAGTTTATTCAAAAGTTCATCACGTTTCTTTGTGTCTTCCACAGGAAAATCGCTTTTGACAATGACCATCAATTCATAGGTTCGTTTCATACATGGGATAATATCACAAAAGAAGGCTCGGAGGCAATAAGAAAGAATATCTCCTCTATCTAACTATCATACGACGAAGTGTAAACAACGCACGTTGTTTTACATCTCGAACCCGTTGTTCAGTCATCTGCAAAATTTGACCAATTTCTCTACTATTAAGCGCATCCCCCATGCCTTCAACCTTTTCATGCGTATTCTCGATATCAAATGCAAGTTCTATCACTTTCCGGTCAAGGACTGGCAACCGCTTGAGAAGGTCTTGTATGGAAGCGACATGTAGTGTCGAATCAACAATCCCTTCCGTCAACACAGTATCTGGTATCACGTCAGACAATGTCAGATAATCCTCAGCATTTTCCCCCTCACTTCCTGTCAGTGGCTCATCTAGACTAAGGATCTTGTTTGTCGCATACGCTTCTTGTAACAGCTTGAATTGTTCAGGTTTTTCACCCATAAGCAACATGAGTGACTCATCATCAAGAAGCGCACCAAACTTTTTTTGATGTTCAAATTGCAATGAAGTCATATGATTGACTTTTTCACCAATATTTATGGGTAAATGAATCATTCGACTATGTTCCAAAACATTGCGACCAATGGCTTGTTGAATCCACCATGTCACATAGGTAGACAGTCTGTGTCCACGTTGATATTCAAACTTTTTCACACCACGTATAAGCCCAATATTTCCTTCTTGAATAAGATCAATAAACGGTACTCCTTTACCCCGCTTCTTTTTTGCTTCAGAAACAACAAGTCGAAGATTATGGGTAATTAACTGGTGCTCCGCGTCGACGCCACAAGCAATAGTGCCTTGCAGTTCTTGTAGTTTTTCTGGATGCTCACTTACTTCCAAACGAGCAATCTTACCCTGCTCCATCTGTACACACAGCATGCGTTCCTCTTCAGCAGTTAATATTTGGTGATTGGTCGCTTCATTCAAATATCGAGAAATACCATCGTGGAGTGCAGTATCATCCATACCATCATCAAAAATGGATACCCGTTGTTTCTTTTCAAGACGAACGTTCTTCGGCACATGTTGTACCGCTACTTCGCTCATTTGCACTGAATGTACTACTTGCTCAACCATAGATAACGTGAAAGTATACCAAAACTATAGGGTTATGTGAAGTACAAAAATAAATTTCCGTCCTATGCTAACGGGCTAAAGTCTATTATGCGCCGATCTTAAATTCGACGACATCGCCATCTTGCATGATGTATTCTCTTCCTTCTTGCCTGACTCTTCCTTGCTCTCGCGCACCTTTCCAACCAGAAGCAGCAATAAAGTCTGAAAAACTGACACAATCTGCTTTGATGAATTTCTTTTCAAAATCGGTATGAATGACACCTGATGCCTGTGGTGCTTTCATACCGCGAGCAATCGTCCACGCGCGAGATTCTAACGTTCCTGTTGTCAAAAACGAAATAAGCCCTAGCATGTCATATGTTTTTTGAATCAACCGATCAAGACCCGAGGTTGTCAGTCCAAGCGACGCAAGATAATCTTTTTGCTCTTCTATTGGCAAACTTGCAAGTTCACTTTCTGTTTTTGCACACACAACAATAGCGTTTCCAAGTTGCCGAGCCACATCTTCCTCTTTTGTCACTTGTGCTTCAGAAACGTTCACCACATACATGACGGGTTTCATGGAAAGAAGATGTAAATCACCAATCAATGTTCGCTCATCGAGGTATATGATGACATCACGCGCATTTTTTCCTTCATTCAACGCACTTCTCAACCGAACAATCAGATCCCATTTTTTCTGCATATCATGGTCAACTTTCCCACGAGGTTCTTGTTGTTTTTCAAGCGTCTGTAAATCTGAAAGAATAAGTTCTGTTTCAATGATGTCACGATCCCGAAGCGGATTGACGTCTCCTGCAACGTTTACCACAGTGTCATCTTCAAAATACCGAACAACATGACAAATAATGTCTGTTTCACGAATATGGGAAAGAAATTTATTTCCGAGTCCCTCACCTTGTGAAGCCCCTTTTACGAGTCCTGCGATATCAACAAACTCAACAATGGCAGGCACAAGCGGTGGAAGTTTTTCCATTTTTTCTTCCATTTTTGTGACTTCTGCAAGTGCCGCAAGCCGTGCGTCCGGCACTGGAACAATCCCTACATTTGGTTCAATCGTACAAAATGGATACGCGGCCGCATCAGCAACCTGTTTTTTCAAAAGTGCATTAAACAGTGTGGATTTCCCCGCATTGGGAAGACCAACGATACCAATTTTCAGATTCATGACTGGATTATGCCACAAATGGTATTAATACACTATATCTTTATTCAACACGTTCGTTTACGGAATCCGAAAAAATCTTGAAGCGTTGTCAAAATATATAGCTTCAAGATCAATATTTTTCAAATTTGTTTTCTCCGCCGCAACTTCTAGTCGATTCGTCATGTCCCAATCATTCGTATCCCATTTATTCCGCTCGCGTACATTCCATCCATAGTCGATATCAAACACAATCTGACTTGAAGGAATCATACGGAACAAATCAGCATAATAATCGTTCGTTGGTTGAAATAAATGATCTGGCTCACTTGACTGAAGAATGTCCGGCGCACAACCAATAACAATATTTTTATGTCCTTTTGCTAACATAAGCGCTTCCCTAGAAAGTCGTGCAGCATGTGTAATAAGTATCGATACATCTGTATCAATTGCCCAACGCACCCATTCAATGGGATTATTTAACTGACACGCTTGTATAAAAAGATTTGATGTAACGCCCGCATAATAATCAGTATGAACAATAATTGGTTTTTGTTTTTCATTCAATGCTTTGATAACGGATGGACGCACTTCTTTTGGCCCTGCAAATGCTGCAACCCCATGAAATTTTATTGCTGCAACATCCTGTCTTCCAATAAGATTCAGAATCTCGTCATCTCTATCGAGAGTCGGATGGTGAATAGGCATAACAAAAATTTTTTGCTCATGCGTCGCATTTCGTTCTGCTGCTGTATCTAAAAGCCGTTGATTTATAACAGCATAAGGATTTTCTTCACTCGGTCGCTCAACAATAATTTCCCCAGTTTGTTGATTAACAAGTTGCTGAACAAAATGAATGTGCTGATCTGCATCAGATTTCCAAATCGCAGGACGAAAAATTCCTTGAGCGGTTTCATATTCCGGAGAAGGTCCTGGTGAAGCGACACAATATACAACCCCTATCTTCTCAGTGTGATTCCAATACTCATCAATCGGGCTTTCTGGTCCGAGATAAGATTTGAAGAAATGCCCATGCGCATCAATTTTCCTCTGTTCAACACTCATAATGTTAGTATAATAAATTGTGTAAAAATGATGCTTGAGGAGATTTCTGGTTTTTTGAGAAACCTCCTCAAGCGGTAGTCTATGGTTCTTTATTAGGGTGTAAGCCGTGTCGGGCCTCGAAATACATACGTGGCTTCACGTACACTCGACAAACCCAACAATTGCTTCAAGAATCGGGTTAGCCCGAACCCCAATCCGCCATGCGGTGGACAACCATATTTAAAGAAATCCAAATATGATTGCAAGAGTTCAGGAGTCAATCCCTTTTCAAGCACCTGTTTATGTAATACATCATATCTATGCTCCCTTTGGGCACCTGTCGTAATTTCTACTCCGCGATACAAGAGATCGAAACTCTTCGTGATGTCCGGTCTGTCAGGATACCGCATGTGATAAAACGCGCGAACCTTTGCAGGATAGTCAGTCACAAATACGAAATCATGTCCGTATGTTTCCTTAATAAATCGGGAAACAATTCGCTCACCTTCAGGGTCAAGATCACCCTTTTCAGCAAGTGTATGACCGGCTCTCGTAACGATGGCTTCTGCTTCTGCCATGGTAATCTGTGGAAAAGGAAGTGTTGGAATTTCAACCTTCGTTTTATACAGATCATTAATTATAGCGCCATGGCTTTTTTCAATTGCCTTCACAAAATGCTGAATCCAGGCTTCTTCGAATGCCATCACATCTTGATGCGATGTAATCCATGATATTTCCATGTCGACACTGGTAAATTCTGTGTCATGACGTGGAGTACTTGATGGATTTGCTCGAAATACTGGCCCGATTTCAAACACCCGGTCAAACCCTGCAGCCATACCCATCTGTTTATAGAATTGTGGAGACTGCGCAAGATAAGCGTGACCTTCAAAATAATCAACATGAAACAATTCACCGCCAGATTCACTTGCCTGTGCCATAAGCTTCGGCGAATGGATTTCAATGAATCCCTGCGATGTCCAGTATTCTCGCATTGCCATCTCGATGGTCGTTTGGATTTCGAAGATGAGCCGAATTTCTGGTCTCCTGAGATCTAAATACCGCCAATCAAGCCGTTGATCCTGATTTGTATCCGAAAAAATTGGAAGTGGCTTAACAGCAAGCGATGTCACAACAATACTGGTCGGCACGATTTCAATTCCTCCCAATTTCACCTGCGCATTCGAAGTGACAATTCCTGTAACCTGAATGGTAGATTCGGGAGTTAATCCATCGATAATGGTTGCCAACTCTACGTCTGTAACCCTTTGATGAGCAACCTGTACTTTTCCTGTGCTGTCCCGCACTACAAGAAACTGCATTGTTTTCTGTGCGCGGATTGTTTCAACCCAGCCTTCGATTGTTACTACTTGACCGATCAGTCTCTTGCTCCAACTAACCTTTATCGTTTTTGTGTCCATCTCTTCTTTCTCTTTTCTCCCAGATTAAGGGTAAATTCTTCGACCAAATGTTCTGGGGAATGGAATCATATCTCGGACATGCACCGTACCTAAAATCCAGCGCATATACCGTTCAACACCCATTCCAAACCCGATGTGTGGTACAAATCCAAAATCACGCATTTCCCGAACCCAAGCGTATTGCGGATTATCCCATTTGCCTTTTTCAATCATGCGCTCCTGAAGCATTGCTGGATCGGTAATCTTCTCAGCGACGCCAAGAAGCTCCCCATATCCATTATTTGCAATCAAGTCCGCAGTCATAGTGACTTCAGGATCATCCGGATCAATGACATAAGGAAATGGCTCAATTGTACGCGGGATACCAACAATCCAGAATGGAGTGGTAAATTGCGTCGAAAGCGCTTTTTCCTCATCAGTGCCCATTGAAACACCAAATTTCATATTATAACCGTGTTTCTGCAACCAAGAAACCGCTTCGCGATAACTGATGCGCGGAAACGGTGGTTCAAAACATGTGGTGCATGGTGTTGTCCCGAGAAGTCCACTGACGTGATTAGCCATAGGAAGAACTGTCATTGTCAAATCGCGAATCAATGTCTCAACGATTTGAATAATATCTTCCCGATTTCCCCAAGCAAACTCTGCTTTGATATGCCAATATTCCATCAAATGCCGTTTGCTTCTACTTTCTTCACCGCGGAAACTTGGACCGATATTATAGATTCGCTCCAGTCCATGCACCGCTGCTTCAAGATAGAAACCAACGCATTGAGTCAGGAACACCTGTTCTTCATGCAATTTCAAGGACAAGGCACTACCATCATCGTATAACGGCAACCGTGTAAGAATTGGAGCAGTGACTTCAGTAACCTTGTGTTGAAAAAACCATTCTCTCGTCGCATGTAACACCAGATCCCGGAATTGCAAAATTGCAATATTATTCGGATTTCTGATATACAAATGACGATTCTTCAACAAATGATCAGCCAATGAAACATCCTGGATATCATAAGGACTCCGCGGTGAGGGTGACATCGAAATATTTGCCACTGATACCACAGTAAAGCACGTCGCAACGATTTCTAATTGATCCTTGTTTTTATGGAGCGTTCCAATTACCTGCACCGCTGATTCAATCGGAATCGATTTTGCTTGCTCGAACCCTTCTGTCAACGATGCTTCGACAACAACCTGTATTAAACCTGTTGAATCTGCAACATGTAAGAATACGATTTTTCCGAGATCGTGTTTATCGGAAATCCACCCCTGCAACGTTACCACTGCCCCTAAACCGAGGGCACATACGTCAGATACATAGAGTTCCTTCATTTTTTCCCTTTCGCTAGAATGAATTGAAAGACGTGTAGAATGATGTATTAACTTTGTAAAGAGCCCATAAACTTCAGGCAGATTATCTATTATATAACAACCTATAGAAAAAATAAACCAATCCGTGTATTTACACAAAACTCGTTGTGTGAACACACATAAATATGATATAGTCCATGCCATGGCGCTACCAGAACAATCCATATCCAATCCAGATAGATCATTACTCCCTAACCCAACCCTAACTGATCAATTACGACAAGGGTTTATTTCATATTTTGGTGGTCTAGGGTATGAAATGCGACCGAATGGGTATCCTATAACAGAAACTGTCGATATAAACACTCTTACATTCGTCAATTGCTCCATGGCACCAAAAATCTCTCTCCTCGAAGCACAACGAAATAATCCTGATTTCACTATCCACGAAGCCTCTATACAATCCTCTATCCGTCTCAACAGCCTCGGAGAAGATAATCTTCTACAAAACCCAAATTGGCTAACATCATTTGCCATGGCAGGAGTCATCACAAACAAATCGACATTCGCAGAAATGACACAACAAACGATGACTTACTTAACGGACACGGTGAAATTACAACCAGAATTCATCCATTTTGTCGTCAATCCAAACGACAAAGAGAATCTTACAGGATTGCTTACTGCACACATTCCAGAAGATCATATACATTACCAAGAAAATAATACAGGCATCCTCGTATCATGGGATTACGGCATACCTGGATTTGAAGGCAAAGGAATCACTATTTGCTATGTCACGGATAACACTCAAATAGTACAGGGTGTCCCTAAATCAGACTCACAATTCTGGAACATAATTACGATTGATACATTCAACAATAATGGAAAAAAAGAACGACTGAATCATCCATTCCTTGATGTCGGCTTCGGCGTTGAAAGACTTGCTTCACTAACCCAAGAATGTACACCATTTGATTTAGCCGAACGACAATCAATACGTGACGCAATTGTCAAAGCTGGAAAAACAAAACTACATGAGGATCCACTAATCGACAAGCGAATTCTCACGCTGACTGACCACATTTACACAACTCGGTTGTTATTTGATCAAGGAATTCATCCAACACGAAGAGATGCAACAAAACGCGGACACCTCCATAGAAACCTGATTCGTAATGCTATTCTTCAATCTACATTACTTCATATTGACCCCAATATCATTAGTGCATATATCCCTTCACATAGAGAAGAGATTTCTCGCGAAATTTTTAACTTTCAACAAAAAACTGGCATATTGGAACAACATCTTCAAGATATTCGGGAAACATGGTTGAGAACCAGAACAAATCAAATAAATAAAAAACGACCAAGGTTCTCTAACACGGAAATGTCTAATGGATTCAAATCCTATGTAAAGGACAGATATGGCGTTCCCTTTGAAATTACAGATATGCTTCTAAAAAAATACGACCGAGAGTCATTCTATCTGAGTGGTTTCCATGAACGGTATTATCCATATCCCACAGAAGATGTTGAACAACAGGTTGCAGAAGAAAATGTATTCGGTATTTCTGCTTTTCTTCAAATGCTCCAAGCAAAAACAATTATTGACATGGGAAGTGGCAAAGGAAGACATTCTATAGCTCTCGCAAAAAATGGTTTTACTGTAACAGCATTGGATTTTGATGCAAAAAGTATCAAACGATTAAAAGAAAAAATTGCAGGGACTTCTATCGAAAATGTGGTCATTCCTATAACGTCCGACGGATTCCATATGGGTGAAGTAATCCAAAAAGAAAGTAAAGATGCAGTGGTAATCTTTTATACTTCGGTCCTTGCCTATGGAGAACGAGAAGAAGACCGACAAACATTGGAACAAATTTATACATCATTAAAGCCTGATGGCACCTTTTTATGGAGTGTCACAAACTTAGACGGTATACGAAAATATTGGCGTGCAGGTGATGCGCAATTCTATATAAATAACGCGCAAGAAAAAATTGTATACACAGAAAAACGAGATGACATTAATAAAACAAATGGCCGAATAAATGCACATGTTACCGCCTATCGCGTAGGAACACCAACAAAATATACCGGTACCATAGACGATGCTCATAAACACGTGTTTGATACATATAGATTTTGCGTCATAGAATCAGCAGATAGACGTGATATTATTTTTATCGACGATGCGAATGACGAGCAACTTACAATTGCTCAAATTATTTCATGGGAGGAAGCACTATTGAGTATAAAGCCGTACACACAAAATGAAATGTATTCAATGCTAAATGAAATCGGGTTTTCAGACATCGAATTCAGAAAAGGCATTAAAAAAGATACCTTCAACCAACCAAGCGACGGTGAAGAATTTGACGCCGTCGTCATCGCTAGAAAATGAATGACGTTTCACCTATACTTGAAATAAGAAATAAGAAATAAAATACAAAAGACATGAAAACCATTTTCCCAAAAAAATTACACTCGGGTGACACGATATGTGTCATCGCACCATCATATTCAATGGCGATGATTAGCGAAGATGTGCGGACGATTGCAAAAGAACGATTTCAGGAGTTAGGATTGCATGTCATATTTGGTACACATGTCGAAGAAACAGATGTGCTCCGCAGTTCATCCATCACATCCCGCATCAATGACTTACACAATGCCTTTAACGATAAAAACGTACAGGCAATTCTTACTATCATCGGAGGATTTAACAGCAATCAACTCCTTGAATACATTGACTGGGATACTATTAAACGTAATCCAAAAATTTTCTGTGGCTATTCAGATATCACTATACTCGCAAACGCCATATTCAAAAAAACTGGACTCATCACCTATTCAGGTCCACATTATTCGACATTTGGTCAAAAAAAATATTTTGAATATACTTTGGAATATTTTAAACGGTGTCTTATGGACAATTCTCCATATACGATCGCACCAAGTAAAACATGGAGTGATGACGCATGGTATATCGATCAAAATAAACGAACACTCGAGAACAATGAAGGATATTGGCTAATTCAAACAGGAAAAGCGGAAGGCACTATAATCGGAGGAAACCTTGGAACATTCAGTCTATTGCAGGGCACCCAATATATACCCAACTTCCATGACACAATACTCTTTATCGAGGATGACTTTGAATCGACACCACAACAATTTGACAGATATATCCAATCGCTTATCCTTCAACCTGGATTTTCATTCATCAAGGCACTTGTTATTGGTAAGTTCCAAAAAGCAAGTAAAATGGAACGTGCATTACTGGAACAGATTATCCTTTCAAAAAAAGAACTTGCACGTCTCCCAGTTATCGGAAATGTCAATTTTGGACATACTGATCCAAAAATAACATTTCCTATTGGGGGTATTGCAGAAATTATCGTTAACACAACTCACACATCTCTCACAATAAAAAATCATTGAGATTGATGTTTTTGACATACTGCTATCAAACTACTTCCACCTTTATAAGCAAATGCGGGATTCATCGAAAATTGTTTTTCTAAGGTAAGAAGATTCGCTCGTGCTATTGGATCCTTCAATAGTTTTTCCGTCGTAAATTTTTGTTGTAGCTCCTCATCCCCTTTCGACGGATGAATGGTAACAGGGAATCCAAGTACAGTAACTTCCTCAAAATGTGCATCCGTTAACAGTTTCTTAAATTCATTAGGAGTATAACAAAACATTTCCGGCATATTTTCTTTGTATTTCACCGTACCATCACGGATAACCCGAAGTGCTTCCATAGGATTTCGATATTTCTGCACAAATTCAAACGCCTGATATTTATTGGAAGTCATAATAAATGCCAATCCGTGATTTGTTAAATGCTCATAAAGATTTGAAAGAATACGTGGAGTATTTCTTCCCATACCAATCACATTATGCATACACAATATCAAATCACTTTTTTCCTCAGGATAATCGCTCATAACTTCAAGATTTCCTTCCATGATAGATACCGTTTTCCCAGTAAGATTACCTAATTTCTTACGCGCGACACGCAACATATTTGGATTCATATCAAGCAATGTACCTTGAATACTCTCATTCAATTCCAACACATACTTCGACCAATTCCCCGTTCCGGCACCTGCATCTAACATACGAATATTTGAAGAACCAGTGAAATGCGTATTAATATGTGTCTTCAATATGTGTTTCAAAATATCATGGGAAAATGAAAAATATGGATTTCTTAAATCGCTGTCATAATCCACTGCTGCCTCGTCAAAAAAACTTTTAACAGAATCATAGTCGCTTCTTGCAAAATCAACCGTACCATACCTCTGGTTCAATGAATCCATTTGTACATCCAGTCTCTTTTCTCCTATTTCAGTCTGCGCACCGGAGAGACCAAGAGTTTTTGGAGGCAAGACGTCTTTCTTAGTAAGTATATCGATCTGCTGTTGAGATATGGGGATGGCAATATCACCTCTAGCGGATATTATTCCTGATGGCGGTAATTGTTCTCTATACATACTATTTTGTTTCCTTAGCTTTTGTAAATTGAGCTCTTGAACAGGTTGTATCTGTCTTTTCAAGTGTCGGACACATGCCGTCAGGAGCATTTTGTTTTATCAATATAGTGCAAATCCGTATCGGTTCACCTTCAAGATACAAATTTGCCATACCCCGAAAATAACGGACAGGTAACGCCATCCGATACGAACAATTTTCTTTTTGGCATAGGGACATATATCTTACAATCAAGGCAAGCCTGATAAACTGATATTGGGTTATTCTATACCGCCAAATTCCTTATTTCAATAGGCTCTCAATATACTTAACAATGTACATCATTTCCTATTCAGCCATTTCGTCCCGAGGTACACAAGTGGTGTTTCAATGACAGACATGCTACATTTGAGAATCCATAGTGGCAATATAATCCCAATAATAAATGCCCAATTAGCACTAAAAGGTTTGTCGAAAGAATAAAACGCCAAAAAGATAAACACCGTACTATCAATCAACTGCCCAATAAAATTAGAAAGATTATTCCGAAGCCATAATTTTTTCTTCCCCAACATCGCACGAAGCTTCACAAAAACTGCCACGTCCAAAAATTCTGATAACCCAAACGCCACAAGACTGGCAAACGACATACGAAGAGAAAAACCAAAAATCGTATCATACGCGGGCTCTGATGCCAAAAACCGTTTTGATGGAGGAAGGATGGTTGCGATCAACGTAAATACAAACAAAAACGCAATCATAATAAGTCCGGACCTAATGACACTTCGGGCACGTTCTTTGCCAAACACTTCTGTAATCACATCATTAACAGTAAACGTTAATGGAAGAAGCAATAAGGAGACACTCGCATTAAATGAAAATCCAAATAGCGACCCCAAGGGCACTGTCTTTGCACCCATGGTTTCTGATGCAATAATGCAAAATATATATAACGAAACAAGAAAATCAAACTTTTGAATAGATTTGAAAAACATATTCGCAAGTATATCAGAATAAATTTAAAAGTCTTCCCCCAAATTTTTCCCAATAAAAAAGCTCAGAGGTAGTGTTGATTGTGGATCACCTCCGAGCTTTTTCATTCGAACAATTGCTTTATTCATGCATTTCCTTCCAAGCGGATTGAAAATCCTTGCAATATACTCTCACAGTAAACTTATCCCCAAATCCAGTCAAAAAATCCCACCATTGTTCCCATGGATCACCAACGAGCATAGTGACATTCACTTTCTGCAAAGACGTTCCGGGGAAATAATGCGCTTCATAAAGCACAAGGTTATTGATTATTTCCATTTCTTCCGCTTTCAATGTGACGCTACAATTTTTACTTCCATATCCAGTCACTTTAAATGAATCATTTTTGCATTTCTGAATCGTTAAATAGGTTTGTTCAAGTCCGAGTACTTTTTTCATGATATGTGTCCTTCCTGAAAAAATGTATCAATCAATTCTTGTCTTTGAATTATTTTTGGATAAATAATTTTCTCTTTCCAAAATGAAAAAATATATACAACCTCTGTTCCAGAGTCCCATTTTTTCACTTGCCATAACGATTGCATGTTAAACACATGATGTGTACCAACACGAAGAAACAACAGACACAGCATTTCCCGTAGTGTAAACTCCGCGTGTAGCGTGCCTTTCACTGTTTCGTGATGTACAACATATTTCTTTCTCTCTTGAAGATCCATGAGTATGCCCCCTCCTTTTGGAAGCATGAATAAAGCATTGTGAATGAACGAATATGTTTTCCAAAAAAACAAAAATAATGCCGTACAAATAAGCAAAAATTTATTTCTTTAAAACGTGAAAAGGATTGTAGCACCAGATGATTGGAGAAGCAATTTACGTGCAATATATTTTGTATTTTTACTCCCTTCCAGATATACTAAAACCTTCTATGGAAGAATGGATTAAACAACTATTTATACATATCAGCACTATGATAACAACAGGAGCCATAGCTCTTGGTGTCATTACACCAACTCCAACCCCCACACTCATTCCAACACCAACCGCGTCAAACGCGGCTGAAGCGCCAACACCTATTCCCACAGCAACGCCAACAGCAACTCCGCGTCCAACTGCAACCGCGTCAAACGCGGCTTACGCACCAACACCTTCCCCAACACCCACACCAAAGCCGACTCCTATCCCCGAGACAGCAACACAACTGGATGAATGGTTTACGAAATACAGCAACCATTACAGCATCGACAGACAAAAATTTTGGAATATAGCCGTTTGTGAATCAGGACTCAGACCAAATGCAACCAACGGCATCTATGGAGGACTATTCCAATTTTCACCGGCCACATGGAAATCGACACGCGCTGCTATGCAGATGGATCCCAATCCAGACCTGCGATTTAATGCAGAAGAAGCCATAAAAACAGCTGCATTCAAAACATCTGTCTCAGGCCTCGGATCTTGGCCAAATTGCGGAAAATAAACTACAAAAAAAGAGTAGAAAGCTACTTATAAGAACCTCTCCGAACGTCAAGGATTTGGCTATCTTCCGCATCCTCGATAGAGAGAGTTGATTGTCCCAATAAGCAGCTTCCTACCCTTCTTTCTGGTATTTCTCACATCGCCATCAATTAAAAATGAATATGTGGAAAATACCAGGGAGAACAAAAAAGAAAAAAGTGAAATGAATCACCATTCTTAGTATCCTCCCTGAGTGAAATGAATATTATTTGTTGCGCTATTTACGTTATAAAAACGTATAGAGGTATATAGCTATACCCATATTGCAAGAGTTACTCACCCGTACGAACGGTGAAATTGGCTTGTATGGCAGTGGTTTCGGTCACACATCTCACGTTTACATCTCCTTTTTGCTTGGCAGTAAATGTAAACACATCCGATGTCATCCGTTCCCAAAGCCCATTACCAACGGCTATTTCGCAATCAGTGATTGGATATGTCGTTGTCGATCGGTGGATGGGATCAACTAAAGAAAAATATATTTTCACTGTCACGTCTTGACCGACCGCAGGGGTGTAATCATCAACTGATACATTTCCCATGATCGTCAATCCATCCCGGGTGATAAACACACTTTCTTTCTCACAAATATAGTTCTCGAGCAATTGATCAGTTGTTCTATACCCGACCAAAATGTTCGATTTACACGCCACGTACTCATCGCCGTCTTTTTGATACACAACGGTTAGGTCGTTCTGTACTTCAATTGTTGCTTCAGCAGGTAATGCTGCCTTTTGCTCGCAGCCCATGAAAAATGTAACCATGAACAGACACAAAAAACCAATCAATATTGACACGGTAATACGTTTCATTTCAGATGTAGCGATCATTTTTCTCTCCATTATTCAAAATATGATTTCAGCAAAAAATTGCTGATTAATTAGTATCGAACTTTGAAAGTTTCAGACAAATGGTAAACAACGCGAATTGATGCGCCACTACCATCAGAACAGGTTACAAAAACCCTGTCATGCGTTTTGTCGTTCTGAAACATGTATGGGCTGTGTACTGGCAACTGTTGCTCTTCGCCCCAAAAACTGAGATAACAAGTATCCATCAAACTGACAACATTGTTTGTGGAAATCTTGTCAAAATAGAACCGTAGTTCTATCTCAGAAGATGACATATTGCTCATACCTGCCTTTCCCTGCATATTGGTTCCATCCGTTAAGTTCCAAAAGATATCATCGTTAGTGGTTGAACAATTAAAAGCATATGCATTGTCCGAATCAAGAACCACAAATTCAACGTTTGGTGCCTTTTCACATGATCGTTCCCGAACGAACAATATGCCATTGTTTTGTCCACGATCGCCGAGTATCACATAAATTAACACTGCTGCACCCACAATTCCAACGATAAAAGCCAAAGTAATTAGTAGTGCTTCTTTTAAAACAGACTTTTGATTCTTTGTCATTCATGCCTCCTCAAGCAAGAAATTGATAATTTCAGCATTACAGCTGAGAATTTTTGGGTCAAGTGTACCCCCAAAATCTGATATTTTCGGGCAGGAAAAATACCAGGTTATGGGAGTATAATCGTCCCCTTACATTTCTTCATTAGGAAGCTTTGAATAATCTTGCAATATATTTCCTTGTTAAAGAACAACAAACACATTCATCCTCTTATTGCCGTAGTCATTCCCAGACACTCGCCAGCGAGCTAGTGAGGCTAAAAGTGACTCAGGTGTACGAGTATCACCGAAGCACAGAGCCGTCAGGCCTTGGTCAGTGAACGCCGGCTTCGAAGATATTTAGCCTCAAAACGAGCCTCCAGTGACCAAAAAACAACCACAAAAAAATCAGCCTTCTTTATTCCCTCAAAAGACCACGATTATAGGTCTTCTAAGAGTTCTCACGTGAGATAGGCACGGAAGAATTTTAGCTGATTTCGTTCAATTTGATAGGAATTGAAAAGAACTGAGATATTATACTATAAGCCTATTACTTTGTCAAGAAACACCCTAGTAAAACCGAAGAAAATGAGGCTATTTTTAGCGATAGCTTTCTGCAATCATAACCCGATAGTCAGTAAATTTCTTAGTTGCTTGTATCTTCATCTCACGTGGATGCGGAAAATTGATTGCAAACTGATGGATGACGGCTGTTGGGTTGTTACCAAGCACGATGACTCTGTCAGAAAGAAAAATTGCTTCATCAATATCATGCGTAATGAGGACAATTGTCTTTTTTGTCACAGTAAATATCCGGTTAAGTTCTGTATGAAGCGACGATTTCATCTTCTCATCTAATGAATCAAATGGTTCATCGAGTATCAAAAAATCAGGATGTACCACTAGCGCCCGCGCCAATGAAACGCGTTTCTTCATACCTCCAGAAAGTGCTTTCGGATAATAACTTTTATATTCTTCTAAACCAACCAGTTTCAAATAATGAAAAATCTGTGACTCATCAGATGTTACCAATTTCATCTGTTCCCACACCGTCATCCATGCAAATAAATCATTTTCCTGATTCATGACAATTCGATTTTTCCCCGACTTTTTCACCATTTTTCCGTCAATTAATATCTCTCCTGCCTGCGGTTTAAAATAACCTGCAAGGATATTGGCAAGTGTAGTCTTTCCACACCCTGATGGACCGAGAATGGAAACAAATTCACCAGTCGCAATAGACAACGAAATGGGAGCAAGTGTCATTGTTTTCTTTTTTGGATAGGTATAAGAAATATTTTGTATTGAAATCATACGTTAACTCCACACAATGATTCGTTTTTCTAAATATTCAATCATCTTCTGTACAAGCGTCCCAATCAGTCCAATGAGTATCATGCCAATCATGATGTTGTCTGTTTGTAACATAATTCTATTCATCTGAATATAATACCCAAGTCCTGATTGCGCGCCGATGAGTTCTGATGCAATCACACTCATCCACGCCATGCCAATCCCAATTTTTAAACCCGTAAAAATATATGGCAACGTATAGGGAATAAGAATCTTCACAATATACGTACCAAGTGGAACTTCAAAAGACGAAGTTATACGTTTATATAAAAGCGGAATGGTCGATGCACCAAAATAGGTATTCGTGAATATCGGGAAAAACGCACCCAAAAACACAATAAAATATGCACTTGCATTCCCTAGTCCAAACAGAATAATCGCAATTGGTATCCACGCAATGGGCGGTATCGGTCGCAACAATTCAATACCAGTCTTCAGTTCAGAAAACCTGCTATTGGTTGCCAAAAATAATCCAAGTGCAATTCCAACAATCCCCGCCAAAGAAAATCCGACCATGACACGCAGAACACTTGCACCCATATGCACATAGATATCACTTGATGACATGACTTCCACAATGGTGCCAACTAATTGCGAAAGCGATGGAAAATACCCACGAGTATCCCCAACCATGACGTACAACTGATACACAATGAGAATACCGATGATGAAACTAATTTTTTTCATGCGTCTCGAATTGTTTCGCTACCTCTTATTGAAGGGAAGCTTTTTCAAGATACGACATATCAACATGATCTTTCATGGTGACTTTTGTTTTCACCAATGATTGGTCGTAGATGAAGTCAGCAGCTTCCTGCATGATGGCATAATCTTCATCGGTAAATCCTAATCGAATAGGATTTGTCGTGATGAGATTTGGCTCCAAACTGGAAGCAATTGCAAGTGCGCTTGGTGTAATGGTTAGTTTTGATTCTGCAGTAAACCATGCGTCGGCTTGTGCAACATTTGCACGATAATATGCGTATGCTCCATTAAATGCCTTCAAAAATTGCACTGGGGAATCTGGATGTGCAGCAATATAGTCTTTAGACATAGCAATAACAGAAACAATTTTTCCAACTTTCAGTGTTCTCACTAATCCCTTCTCTTCAAAAATTGCTGGTGTTGGATCAAAACCTGCAAGTGCATCCATTGTCCCCCATGTGACAGCATTTACATCTTTGACCAAATCACTTTGCGCATAAATATCCAAATTCACATTCTTCACTTCATTCTTTGGATCAACTCCTGCTTCTTTTTCAGCGAGGAGTGCCATACGTTGAGCCGCTGCACCAAATGGCATACCGACTGTCTTCCCTTTTAAATCAGCAATAGTTGTAATCGGAGATTTTGGTGGAACATACAAGGCAACTCTGTTGTACATAAGCCGTCCAATAATGACCCAATTTGGATTTTTACCTAACAGTGTTGCTACAGGTTGATCAGCGGTAAACAAAACATCCACTTCTCCTGCAAGCGCCGCTTCGTTAAGTTGTGGTCCTGCAGTAAATCCTTTAAATTCCCCAACTAATCCGTTGTCTTGTAAAAGTGGAGTATTTTTTAATACCTGTGTCAATTGCCCTTCTGTCGCCCATGGGATCTGCCAGCCAATACGGATAGGTGTCATTGTTTTTTCTGCTACGGGTTTCCTGTTATTTGCATAAACGAAGATTCCAAAAGCAACACAAGCAAGTACAAAAACACCAATCAGTATTTTTTTCATAATAAATTATTCCTTCTTTTAAAGAAGTATAACACACATTAAATTGATTATTGTTTATTTAGTACTATGATATGTATATGAAATACTCCATCATCGCTCATCCCAATGCAAAACATCCACGCATTGAAAAAGATTTATTCGGAGTTCTCCATGTTTATATACATGAACCGCCACTTGAAGGAAAAGCAAATCACGCAGTTATCCTCACCCTCGCCAACTATTTTCATGTCCATAAACGGAACGTGCAACTTATAACAGGAACTACAGGAAAACACAAAGTTGTAGAAATAGTGTAAGTTATCCCAATACTTTCACACCGAACTCATTGAGTTTAAAGAATATAAATCCTACAAAACAAACACCTTTATATACACCTCGAAGTGCAACATAAAACTTTTGTTTTGCTCGCCTTTTATGAAGAAGCTCATCTTCCTTCCCCGCCAAACGCGCCTCTTTGATACAAGTCAAAACGTGATGTCGCAATTGAACGGTGTGCGCTCGCACCAACAAACGATTTTCCACAGATCCTGAAAAATATACGGGATTCCCAAACACCACGGTGTACCACCCATATCGATACCATGTAAATAACAATGATTTCCGTTTAATTTCAGTCTTTCGTTTCCAAATTTTTGACGCATCTAAATGAATGCCAATTGGTATAATTGGCGCTCCCGTTTCAAGAGAAAGCCTGACTGCCCCTGTATGAAACGCACGAAGCTGTGATGGCGTGTGACTAATTTCCCCTTCTGAAAAAATCAACAATGATTTTCCCTGCTGTAATACATCTTTGGCCTGAAGATATACGTTGCCAACATCTGTCACTTCAATATGCCCAGCTCGACGCACTAAGTGTCCGACAACTGGAATATGAAATACATGTTGGGTAATCAGTATAACGACACGCTCCTGTAGAATTCCCAAAAGATAGAATGGATCAAGTGTGTTTGGATGATTTGCGACGAATATTTTTGGCGAATGTTTTTTGATGTATTCATTTCGACGGACAACGGTGATAAGCAAAAACTTCGCATACAATTTTGACAAACCATTGCCAATTGTCTGAAGCGACAGACGCATCATCTGACGTACATGCGATATCATCTTCTTATCATAACAGAGATGCCTGCAACGACGCCATGAAAACCTGTATACTAAGAACAGATATGAATAAATATCTGCGCATATTCTTTCTTCTTATTACCGTTCTCAATCTTTGGTTCGTTACGTGGTTTGTCAGACACGGTGACGTCATGTTTTCATCAGACATAGGACGTGATTTTTTTATCCTTGATGAAATCAGACAAAAAACTGTTGTACTCATCGGTCCAAGGTCCAGTGCACCTGGGTTTTATCATGGTGTATTCTGGTCCTACTTCACCTACCCTGCGTTTGCTCTAGGCCAAGGAAATCCCATCACTGTTTCTTGGTTTTATGTAATGCTCATTATTGGCGTACTCATCGGATATTTTTTCATAGCAAAAAAACTGTTTAGTGAATTATCAGCATGGCTTTTTGTCATCTTCGTATCCGAATATATGGTGTTTCAAACCCATCAACTGTTTCACCCATATGGCGCCTTTTTTCTTTTTCCGATTATCTTTTTTTGTTTCATTCGGTATCTGCAATCACACAACATTAAATTTCTACTTATCCATGTACTCCTCGTCGGAGCTGCATTCCAGTCAGAACTTGCGGTAGGTGCCCCACTCATTATCCTTTCCTATGGATATATCACCTATGACATTTTCAAAAAGAAAAACTTCAAGCATTTACTCGCATATCTTTTATTTATTATTCCACTTATCCCCTATGCATTGTTTGATATCCGTCACAACTTTGGTATGGTCCATGCGGGTATACGGCAACTCGGACAGGCAGACGGTGCACGATCATTTACATCTCTTATTGCCAACCGACTTGACGTCATGTTTACTGGTATTGAATTTTTACGCCATGGTATTCGGTTCGGCAGTGCATACACATGCATTACTTTCCTCATCATGCTTGTATACACAATGGTGAAATATCCAAAGTTCAGGTTCATCTATGGATTCTTTTTATATTTTTTTGTCGGCTATTTTGCACTCAGTTTACTCAATAGATACAACCTCCTCTATTTCTATACATTCCCTCTATTTCTCTTTGTATTTCTCATCTTCACTTCACTTGCGACCATTCCATCAAAAATTGAAAAAACACTATTTCTTCTCTTTTTCTCCCTTATTATGTATACCAATTACCAAGGAATAGCAGCAAATATAAACGATTGGAAAAAAACATTTGTTGGCACGTCACCATATTCTTGGAAGGCACTCCTAGAAGTTTCAAACACTGTATTTTCCTTTTCTGACAATAACTTCGGGTATTTTGTTTTTTCTCCAGATATTATGGCATACGAACCTCGGTATGCGATGCAGTATGCAGAGAAAAAATCAGACAAAACAGTCTATTCATTTGTCAAAAAACCAGTAACCTATGTCATCACCGCTCCCCAAAATGGCACATATATGACATATGATTGGATCAAACAAAAAATGGCAATCACGAGCGAACCCGGAAAAACTATCCAATTTCCAAATGGGTATACCATATATAAACATCTGCTCACACCCGAGGAAATCGCCACACCATTTGACGAAGGAATTAACCCTGGTCTTCATTATCGATAACGTGGCCGTATTCAGGTATTTTTCAGGAATCGTATATACTATTGGGGTATGAAACTTCTTATCATTGAAGATGAACACAGAATTGCAACTGCTATAAAAAAGGGGCTCGAACAAGAGCACTACACAGTTGACGTGGCATTTGATGGTCTCGAAGGATTTGATCTTGCTTCGAGTGAATCCTATGACGTAATCATTCTCGATGTTATGCTTCCCCATATGGATGGCATCACTATCTGTAAAAATTTAAGAAAAGAAAGTAATCATACGCCAATTCTCATGCTTACAGCAAAAGGACAACTCTCAGATAAAATTGAAGGATTTGAAAATGGTGCAGATGACTATCTCACCAAACCGTTTGCATTCGAGGAACTCCTCGCTCGCATCCGTGCATTGATTAGACGACCGAAACATATGACAGAAAGCATTCTGACAATTGCTGATCTAACACTCCATCCCGAAACATATGAAGTAATGAGAGGAAAAAAACCAATTCAAGTATCTAACAAAGAATTTTCGCTTCTTGAATACATGATGCGTCATCCAAACATAGTACTTACCAAAGATCAAATAATTGCGCATGTGTGGGAATATTCTGCAGATATCCTTCCTAACACAGTCGAAGTATATATAAAAAATCTCCGTGCAAAAATAGACGTCCCATTTGCTTCCAAAAAACCACTTATCACTACTGTCCGCGGTTTTGGGTATAAAATAGGTTAAGGTGTTCTATGTTTAAAAATGCACGCATCAAACTCACTGCTTGGTATTTACTCATTATCATGGCAATCAGCATGTCATTTTCACTAGTCATTTATCGTATGATGACATTTGAAATGGACAGGTTTGCTGAACGGCAACAATCACGTATCGCGCATGATCTAGAAAATACTGCTTTTTTTCCTGCGCCGCCACGACCCAATAACGAAACAAAATTTATCATATTTGATCCTGCAATTTTACAGGAAACAAAACAACGACTCGTCATACAGTTTCTCATGATAAACGCAACCATTATTCTCATCGCGGGTGGTCTTGGATATATCCTCGCGGGGAAAACATTGCGTCCAATTGCTACAATGCTTGATGAACAAAAACGATTTATCAGTGATGCATCTCATGAACTCCGCACACCACTTACAGCCATAAAAAGCTCCATCGAAGTCGCATTACGTGATAAAAATATAACCGTCGAAAACGCAAAAAGTGTACTCAAAGAAAATATTAATGACGTCAACACATTACAAACGCTGACTGATCAACTACTGGAACTTGCACGTCTTGAAATAAACGGAAACAAAAAACTTTTTGAAACTGTTGACACACAATCAATTGTGACAGCTGCAATCAAGCGCGTCACACCGATAGCCAAACAAAAAAATATAACTATTACAGAACATCTGTGTTCAGGAATCGTCTTTGGAGACAAACACGCGCTCATAGATTGTTGTGTTGTACTTCTCGATAACGCCATAAAATATAGCAGTAAAAATACAACCATTTCCATAACAGCAGCAATACGTGGTAATGACGCACTCATCGAAATTCAAGACAACGGCATCGGCATCAGCCCATCAGACATCTCCCATATTTTTGACCGTTTCTACAGAGCAGACGCTGCTAGAAACAAATCAAAAACAAACGGCTATGGACTTGGTCTTTCTATTGCAAAAAAAATAGCTGAAGAACACAACGGAAAACTTCTGGTAAAAAGTGTGCTTCATAATGGAAGCACCTTTTCTCTCATCCTGCCGCTTCGTACCAATAAAAAATCAACCTAATTTTTTCAGGAAGCTTTCAGTTTTCAAAGCTATACTTACACATTATGGTACGTATTCAAACAATGAAACAAAAAGTATTGGCGCTCTGGGAACTCTTTGCAAAATTACCGAACGTGGTCAAAATTATAAGCGTTCTCGTTATCCTCACGCTTGGATATATTGGATTTTCCCAAATCAATTTTAAAAAAAGCAAAGTCACCTATCAAACAACCACAGCGACAAAGGGAACACTCATCCAATCTATAGATGGATCTGGAACCATTACCTCTGGTAATTACACCAACGTCACCACAAAGGCATCGGGTGTTGTCAGCGATGTCTATGTCACAAACGGTGATACCGTTGTCAAAGGACAAAAGATTGCAACGGTCACACTGGACGAATATGCCATTGAGCGACAAGCATCTACATGGGCATCTTATTTAGATGCGCTTGATGCAGTCAAAACCGCCCAGCAATCTAAAGTATCAGCAGATCTTGCTATGTGGACAGCGCGGCAACATATCTTAGATGCTGAAGAAGATATCAAGTACATGCAAGAAAATCCGATTAATCCGGAAACGAAAGAAAATTGGACACTGGGTGAAAAAACAATTCTTGAAAAAACACTAGAAGAACAACGACTCGCCTTCTCCACAGCAGAAAGCAAGTATACCCATGCTGATGCTGATATTGCCGAAGCGTACGCAAAAGTGACATCAACGCTCCGCACCTATCAAGAAAATGCCGCAACGATTGTGGCACCAGAAGACGGAGTCATCAGCGATCTCATGCTTGCCCAGTCCATTGTTGTATCTGCAAGTTCAGCAACGTCAAATACTAGCGGTGCAACCATCGTCAGTGCGCAAACTGTTGCAAAAATAAATCATCCAGACAGTCAATTGATTGCAACCATATCACTTACGGAAGTCGATATTACCAACGTCAAAGCAAATCAAAAAGTAACAATCACACTGGATGCATTTGAAGATCAAACATTCACAGGGAAAGTCTTAGCTGTTAATACTTCAGGAAGTGTCAGTTCCGGTGTTACTTCCTACCCTGTGACGATTCTTCTGGATCAAACAGACGTGGATATTTATCCAAACATGGCAGTCAGCGCGACCATCATTACCAACATGGAGACAGACGTCATCATGATTCCGACAACTGCAATCACTGTTGGTACAAATGGAACGTCGACAGCACAAATTATGCAAAATGGAAAACCGGTGATAGTGACTGTTGAAACGGGAAGTGCAAATGATTCCGATACGATTATTACATCAGGTATCGCAGAAGGAGACACAGTGATCACTGCAACGATTCAGACATCAGCTACATCGGATACCACAAACACAACATCCCCATTTAGTGGAGTAAGCACCTCAAATACAAGAAGTTCAACCTCTGGAATGGGAGGCGGTGGCATGGGAGGACCTCCAGGGTTCTAACCTATGACACAACCAATTATCACCATTTCCCATCTATCCAAAGTCTATAAAACTGATGATTTGGAAACGATTGTTCTTTCAGACATTAATCTTGTCATAAACAAAGGTGAATTCGTCGCCATCATGGGACCATCCGGATCCGGTAAATCAACACTCATGCACATCATCGGTGCACTCGATTTACCAACAGGCGGAACATACATATTGGATGGAAAAGAGGTAGGAACACTCACAGACGATGAACTTGCAGATATCAGAAACAAAAAAATCGGTTTTATTTTTCAGGCATATAATCTCCTCCCCCGTACCAGCGCTATTGATAACGTCATCGTTCCCATGGAATATGCAGAAATTCCGGATGCCGAACAAATCCCAAAAGCAATCAAACTGTTAGAACTGGTCGGTCTTGGAGACAGGTTGCATCACCCACCGAATAAACTTTCAGGAGGTCAGCAACAACGTGTTGCCATTGCTAGGTCTCTTGTCATGGATCCTGCTATTCTTCTTGCTGACGAACCGACGGGAAACATCGCTCCATCTCAAGCTAACGAAATCATAGAAATATTTGAAAAATTAAATAATCAGGGACACACGATTGTCATGATTACCCATGAACCGGATATTGCAGAACACGCGTCACGTATTGTGCATCTTCGAGACGGAAAAATTCTGGAAGATGGAAAGAAACATCAACGAATTCATACAAACACACAGAAAAAAGTATGACATCATGAAACTAAAAAAACTTATTAAAAGCGGCATTCGAAATCTAGCAGTGAATAAACTCAGAACCGGTCTTGCCATCCTTGGTATTGTTATTGGTATCGGCAGCGTCATCGCGCTTGTTTCTATGGGAGAAGCAAGTAAAGCCGCGGTACAATCACAAATCCAATCCATCGGATCAAACCTTTTAACAATTTCGCCGATAAATGCATCAAGTGGCATGGTCAGAGGCGCTTCTAGCGTCACGACATTAACACTTGATGATGCAGATGCCATTCAGACGGAATCATCAATCACAACGGTTGCACAAGTTTCTCCAGAGTATTCCGGAAGAAGCCAAATCATCGCAGGACGAAATAATACCAATACAACAGTAGTTGGTGTCACAGCAGTCTATGCTACCGTGAGAAAAGTAACCATGACGTCAGGAACGTTTATTACCGATGCACAAGTATCTGCTTCATCAAAAGTCGCCATTTTAGGCCCAACCACAGCAGATGATCTATTTGGAGAGGGCGTTGATCCTGTAGGACAAACCATACGCATCAGTGGGAAAAATTTTCAGGTTATAGGAGTAACCAAATCCAAAGGCGGATCCGGCATGAATAACACGGATGATCGCGTCTACATTCCCCTCACGACTGCACAAAAACAAATTTTTGGTGTAAAACATCTTACTTCCATTGCTCTCGAGGCAACCAATGAAAATGTCATGACAACCGCACAAAATCAGGTTGGATATTTTTTAATGGAACGTCATAAGATTACCGATGTTGCAAACGCTGATTTTCGCATCATGTCACAATCAGATATTTTGGAAACCGCAACAGCAGTAACCGGCACGTTTACTACCATGCTTGCAGGGGTAGCAGCCATTTCTCTTTTGGTCGGAGGCATCGGCATCATGAACATCATGCTCATGTCTGTTACCGAACGAACACGGGAAATCGGACTAAGGAAAGCACTCGGCGCAAAAAAACGCACCATTATCACACAATTTTTAATGGAATCCATTATTCTTACCTTCACAGGAGGTATCATTGGTATTGCACTCGGCATCATCGGCTTTTATATATATGCGAGCATAAATGATTCAACATTTGTTGTATCCGCAAGCTCTGTCGTTTTAGCATTTGGCGTTTCCACTGGCATTGGTATTCTGTTTGGATGGTATCCTGCTCGTGTAGCCTCTGAGATGCAACCTATTGAAGCTTTAAGATATGAATAGCTTCATATTCTTCAGTTTGTATTCAGCAACTATTTGTATACTTGAAGACGTTCAATTGTGAACAAATTGTATAAATATCCCACTACGCCAGAGGCTACGCGGGACATAAGAAACACTAACAAAATAATATTTGTAAGTGTTTCTAATGAAAGGAACTCTATGAAAGACAGTAAAAAGAATCCAACAATGGTTCTTGGTATTATCGCGATAACATGCGCGGCACTCGGATTTTTTGGCGGCATGAAATACCAACAGACAAAAAGCCCAAGCTTTGCACGAGGCGGACAAAATAACATACAACAAGGTATGGGACAAAATAATGGACAGACAACAAAAGGAACTGGAATAACAAAAAATACAAAAAATGGAGCAGGTATTGGCGGCGGTGTACAAGTGGGAACCATATCCGCAATAGACGACACGTCAATCACACTAAAACTCCAAGATGGCAGTTCAAAAATTATTATTCTTTCAGGAACAACCGAATATACAACAACAACGGATGCATCAAAAAGCAATCTGGATGTTGGAATTACGGTTGCCATCTCAGGCACAATAAATACTGACGGAAGCGTTACTGCTAAACAGGTGCAAGTAAATCCAGCTATGATGAACGCGCTATCTGATACACCTAGAAACACAAATACAGAACCAATCAACCCAGCAAAGTAACACGTATACATCCTGCACAATAAGAATATCCCCTTCCCAAAATGGAGGGGATTTTCTTTACTTGTCGCTAATAAAAATACAGCGTCATATATCCAAAACTGTCCGTGATATAATAAAAAAATTATAGATGTATGAAAATTCCACACGTCTTAAAAAACAAGAATTTTGTAAAACTTTGGATTTCGCAGGCCTGTTCACTCATTAGCCTGAATCTCCTTACCTACACGCTCCTGTTAAAACTCTACGAAACTACCGGTTCAACACTTGCAGCCACGTTTCTTTGGATTGCATACAGCCTCCCTATCCTATTAAGTGGTCCGTTTGCGGCAACCATTGTTGATGTCTTAAACAGAAAAAAGCTTCTTGTTATTTCTACACTTCTACTCGTTGTCACCATGCTTTCATTCTTGCTCGTAGGAGAACGCTATTTTCTTTTCTATGCACTTATGTTCTGTTATTCATTCGTCAACCAATTCTATTTACCAGCAGAATCCGCAACCATGCCGTCACTCGTAGAAACAGATGACCTACCAGAAGCAAACGGGTTTTTTCTCTTGAGTAAACAGGCGTGTATGCTCATCGGTTTTGGTCTTGCAGGTGTATTTGCAAAATTTGTTGGTCTTCCGTTAACACTCATATTTGGTGCAGTCATTTTATGCATCGCATTTATCAGTGTCTCAACCCTACCAAAACTAAACGGACGAAAACCGGTTGATGTAGAAAAACAATTAGGAGAATTTTTCAGCAAAGTCGTCGAAGGATACAAATATATTAAAAACAACAAAAATATCTTATATCCATCACTTCTCATTTTGGGAGGAGAAATGACGCTGACGATTGTCGCGGTAAACATACCTGCACTCGCTACACATATATTTGGTATAGCAATTCAAGATGTTGCACTCATCATCGTAGTGCCTGCTCTTATCGGCGCAATTGTAGGCGTGTCTGTCATTTCGCCACTCATTAAGAAAAAAGTTGTCCGGAAAAAAACTGTTATTCAAAATGCCTTGTTTGCTGTTGGAGCGTCGTTTCTCACGCTTGCACTTGTCCCAAGCCATCTCGCGCCAAACATCCGAATTCTTATACTTCCCATCCTCACGTTCATCATCGGATTCGAATTTGTAAGCATCCAAGTTCCATCACAAACATTCATGCAAGAAGAAACACCAAATAATATGATGGGAAGACTCTGGGGAAATTTATGGTTTCTCATGACCATTGCTGCAATCATTCCCATGTTTCTTTCTGCATCAGTGACTGAATTTCTTGGAGCTGATATCTTGTTTATTTTATTGTCACTTGCTATGTTTATGTCAGCAATATATATTAAAAAATCTGGCAACGTCATCAAATAATTTTTTCATTCTTGCCCAAAGAAAGGATCATACACATGAAAGCCAAACATCCCGAATATCAATACCTCGATCTCATGGAAGACATCATGAAACATGGGACGTGGAAAGTATCTCATTCAACTGGAGTGAAACTCAAAAGCGTCTTCGGTAGAATCTGTCGGTATGATTTATCAAAAGGATTTCCACTTCTCACCACCAAGAAGATGTTTACCCGCGGTATCATCCATGAACTCATTTGGTTTTTGTCAGGATCTTCAAACATCAAGTATTTAGTCGACAACAATGTACACATCTGGGATGAATGGGCATTTAAAAAATATGAATGGGCAGTGAAAGAAAACAAAGCAAAACCCATGACCTATGAAGCATTCATGGAAAAAGCAAAAGCAGATCCAAAATTCTTAGCCAAATGGGGCGAACTTGGACCAGTCTACGGGGTGCAATGGAGAAAATGGCCAACTGGACGTGGAACAAGCGTTGATCAACTCGGATGGGCTATTGAAAAAATTAAAAAATACCCACAAAAAAAACATTACATCATCAGTGCATGGAACGCAGGATGTATTTATGAAATGAGTGGGAGTCATAGTGCCTCCATGGTAATTGCACCATGTCACACCATGTTTCATATCAACATCACAGGTAATAAACTCTCACTTCTTCTCTATCAACGAAGTGCGGATTTGTTCTTGGGCGTGCCATTTAACATCACAAGCTATGCCTTGTTAACCATGATGATTGCACAAGTGACTGGCTATGAACCAGGAGAATTTGTCCATGTGTTTGGTGATGTCCATATTTATGAAAATCATTTCAAACAGTGCAAAGAACAATTGAAACGAAAGCCGTACAAATTCCCAACATTGAAATTAAATCCAAAGGTAAAAACAATTGACGGATTCAAATTTGAAGATATCACGATAGAAAACTATAAACATCATGATCCAATCAAGGGTGACATCACTGTAGTGGGAGGATTTTGATGATAATGTCCAATGCTAAATGACAAATGCTAAATAATGGATATGATTATTTCGATAATTGCTGCTGTCGGAGAAAATCGAGAGCTTGGAAAAAATAACAAACTTTTGTGGGATATTCCCGAGGATATGGAGCATTTCCGTAGTAAAACACGCGGACATGCGGTCATCATGGGTAGAAAGACCTATGAATCTATCGGACATGCATTGCCCGCTCGGCCAAATATCATCATCACGAGAGATGCGACGTTTTCAACACCTGATGGATGCTTCATCACCCATTCACTTGAAGAAGCAATAGCCTTAGGAAAAGAAAAAGAAAAAGAAGAACTCTTTATCATTGGCGGCGCAAACATCTACAAGCAAGCTATCGACATGGCAGACAAACTCTACATCACAGAGGTCCATCAGTCATTTCCCGAAGCTGATACGTTTTTTCCAGACTACTCACGATTTTCGAAAGAAGTAGCGCGTAAAGAGGGGTCAGGAAACGGCTACACCTACTCATTTCGTGAGTTAACAAGATAATTTTATTGTATCCCATACCGCCAAAAAACCGCGGTCATATTGAATCCACCATTGGTCAGTGCAACAGCTTTTTTCAACTCATACTGACTAATCATTCTATCAAGTGGCTCACGATCAGGAATATTTCCTGTATACATTCGTTTCAACATTGGATACGCACGACTATCGCCAAGTTGCCCGAGTGCCCAGATAGCACTATTTCGCTCGCGAAACGATCGATTTTCATCCGACAGCAATGTACCAAGCGCGGTGACGCAATCACCTCCATACGCGCGCTTCGCTGTTTGACATTGATTCTTTACATCAAATCCAATCCATGTGCACGTGATAACGAATATCAACAAAAAGACACTCAACCCAATTGCTCCCACATACAACATAGGTTTCAAAACTTTTTTCATATCGATACCTCCTTACCATCAACAATAAATACATCTTCGACTCCGACATGAAATACGCGTGCAATTTTAAAGGCCAATCCAAGTGATGGCAAATACTTATCACTTTCAATGGCAATCACTGTTTGTCTGGTTACCCCAATTTTATCTGCCAATGCTTCTTGTGTCAGACCCAGAGTTGCACGATACATTTTCAATTTATTCTTCATCGCTCCCCCCTCCCATTTGTCGACTGAGAATAAAAAATGAAATCGAATACAACGTTATCAAGAATAATGTCAGGTAGGAAAACACAATACCAAGCGACTGAAGAAACGGATATTCATCACGTGCAAACATGGTAAGAAACAGAGCGCCAAATCCGATCGTCGGCGTAAAAATCGCGTACGTCATTTGCGCGGCCTTTTCTCGCATTGTTTTTTCCCGCTCATCAATGATAATTTTTACCTTTGATCGTACAAACGTCAAAAAAATCATTCCCGTAACCACTGCAGAAAACGCAAGTAAATAAGTTTTGCTTGCAACGGACATGGATACCAAAGCGGCAACAAAAAACGCAACCGCCGCCCGAAGTTGTTTGTATTTTTTTAAATTCATATACAACAAATGTAAACTATTCTTTACATTATGTCAAGTATACATTACATTTTGGAGAGGGTCAGACCCTCTCCCATAGACAAACAAATATATCAATCCTTATTCAGGAGTAATAGAAAGCTGATAACAAATGCAGGGAGTGCTATCCAAATAGTATGATAAAACACAAGCATAAAAATGCCTGCAAGGCAGAATATAATTCCACCTAGTCGCCTTCTCTTCCATGCAATAATCGTAAGAGCTATGAGAATAAAACTTGGAATCATATGCATCGCAAAGCCAAGAAGCGAATCGAGCGCATCTAAGGCAAATAAACTAAAAAATACTATATATACAATTGCAAGAATACGTGGTGTCCAATGAAGCATGTTCTTCATACACTTCAAGTATACATCACAGGTTTGACGAGGCATAATTTTAATCCTATAATGCGCGCTAATGTCACAACGATCAATAGAATCTCATGGCCCTCGATTAGATCCTGATTTTAAAGCAAACCCTATCCAGCGGGGCATTCAAGAATTTTCCGAATTTTTAAAGCCCTATGACTGGAAAATTGGTATCGACGGACCGGCAGCTTCAGGGAAAGGAACCCTCGTTGAGCTGTTTGAACAACACCTCGACATTCCACAGCTTCCAACGGGACTCATGTATCGTGCAGTCACATTTAGTCTGCTTATCGATCATCCGCAAGATTTTCAAACAATGTCAAACGAACTCCTCACGGAATACCTTAAAACAATCAACATTCAATTTGAACACGCACTCGGCAATAATCATATTCATCTGCGCTATCACACCCAAACTGAGCCGGAAACCATCAAACTCACTCAGCAAGTGCTTGAATTACCACGAATCAACGAAACTGTCTCTCAGGTTGCCAAACGAATACCTGTAAGAGAATTCCTTGCTCCACAACAAAAAAAATATATTATGGAAAGTAAACGAATCGTTGCAGAAGGCAGAGATATGTATCAAATCGCTCCCCGTCCTACCACCGATCTTCTTTTATATGTCTACGCTTCGGATGAAGTACTTATACAAAGAGAAATAGAACGACAACGAAAAAAGGCAATCAACATCACAGAAGATCAAGCACGGATTAGCATCACTGAGCGAAACAGAAATGATATACAAAACGGCAAACTGTTATCCGTCCATCAGGCAAAAGCAACGGGCTTGTATAGCGGTATCATTGATACAACTAGCAACACTAAAGGAGAAACATTTCTTCAGATACTCCACATGATGGCGCTTCATCAAAAAGTAACGCCAGCGCTTCAACAAACATTGAGAGATAGATAACTTCGATACATCATACATCCGCATTGTAACCATCCCTCAAACCAGATATACTTTTTTGTAATCGATTGTAATTCGTTTATATTTTTATTTTTTATAAGGAGTACATACATGAATATTCAAAACATCCACGCGCGAGAAATTCTTGATTCCAAAGGTCACCCAACTGTTGAAGTTGACCTGACACTTGAAAACGGCATGACAGCAACTGCATCTGTGCCATCAGGCGCTTCCACAGGATCAACGGAAGCTGTTGAACTGCGCGACGGCGACAAAGCACGATATTTCGGTAAAGGCGTACTCAAAGCGGTTGAGAACATTAACACAACACTAAAACATGTTGTTGTTGGTCAAGATGTTACAAATCAACGAAATATCGATACCTTAATGATGGAAGCTGATGGAACAGAAAACAAAGGCAAACTCGGTGGGAACGCAATAGTTGCTGTTTCCATGGCAGCAGCACGTGCGGCAGCAATGAGTCAAGGAATTCCCCTCTATACATATTTAGGCAGTCTTGTTGGCAATACAAAATTTGAATTACCTCAACCACTTCTTCTCGTCCTTGAAGGAGGCAAACACGGAAATTGGTCAACAGATTGTCAGGAATATTTTGTCGTTCCAAAAAAAGAACGTTTCCCCACTTTCAAAGAAGCACTTCGGGCAGGAGCAGAAATTTTTCATGCATTAGAAAAAATTCTTGCAGACAAACACTACGCAACTGGTGTCGGCTATGAAGGTGCGTTTTGTCCTATCGAAATGAAGTCCAATGAAGAAGCGTTCCAACTTATGATCGAAGCAACGGAAAAAGCAGGATACAAAATGGGAGATGAGGTTGTCTTGGGATTAGATGCAGCGGCTTCAGAATTTTTTGCAAACGGTACGTATACCCTCAAAAGTGAAGGCGACCTAACGCTCACTTCCAGACAATGGTCGGATAAGGTTATTGAATGGACAAAAAAATATCCAATCTGGTCACTTGAAGATGTCCACAGCGAATCTGATTGGGATGAATGGACCTACTTCACGAGTACTATTGGAAACGATCACCAAATCGTTGGTGACGACTTACTCACAACAAACGTCAAACACATCCAAACAGCAATCGACAAAAAAGCAGTCAACAGTGTGCTCATCAAGGTAAATCAAATTGGCACAGTGTCGGAAACACTTGATGCAATAAGCTTAGCGCATAAAGCAGGATACACAACAGTGGTCTCGCATCGCGGCGGAGAAACCAATGATGATTTCATTGCAGATCTCGTTGTGGGAACTTCTAAACAAAGTAAATTCGGAGGCCCTGACAGAGGCGAACGGCTTGCAAAATACAATAGACTTCTTCGCATCGAAGAAGAGCTACAATAAGACTATGACAACAAACAAAGTCCTTCTTATCATCATGGATGGTTGGGGGTATCGGGAAGAAAAGGAAGGGAACGCAATTGCATTAGCAAACAAACCAACATTTGATGCGCTGTGGAATCAGTATCCCCATGCAATTGTTCCTGCATCAGGACTTGCAGTTGGACTACCCGAAGGACAAATGGGAACAAGTGAGGTCAATCACATGGTGATTGGAGCAGGACGGATTATTTACCAAGATCTTGTCAAAATAAATAACGCCATCGAAGACAAAACATTTTTTAAAAATCCAGCACTCCTTGCTGCAATGGAGCATGTAAAAAAGAATGGTAGTACGCTCCATCTCCAAGGACTCATCGGCACAGGAGGCGTACATTCCTACTCCACCCATCTGTATGCACTCCTTACAATGGCAAAAGAACAAGGAATTCAAAACGTTGTTGTCCATGCATTCATGGACGGACGAGACACTGCACCGACAAGTGGCAAACACTATCTTGCGGAGCTTGAAGAAAAGATGAGTGAACTTGGTATCGGAAGAATTGCAAGCATCACGGGAAGATATTATGCGATGGACAGAGATACAAACTGGGATCGCATCGAACTTGCATGGCAAGCACTTGCACATGGGGTTGGCACTCAATATAAAACAGTGCCAGAGGCGATTACATCTTCCTATGAAAAAAATGAAACTGATGAATTCATCAAACCGTGCATCATCGGCGAACCTGTCACATACAAACAAAACGATGCAATCATATTCGTAAACTTCCGTAGTGACCGAGCAGTGGAGCTTACTAAAAAAACACTGGATGCAAAAATTCCGAACCTCAAATTTGTTGCGATGACCCAGTACCGAGCTGAATTTGATTGTCCTATCGCCTTCCCTCCAGAAGACATCAAACATACACTCGGAGAAATCTTAGAAACGAATCACATGAAAGAACTCCGAATCACAGAAACAGAAAAATTTAACCACCTCACCTATTTTTTTAACAGCAAAAAACTGGATGCTTTTGAAGGTGAAGATCGCATCCTCCTCGACTCCTACTCCGACATCAAAACACATGATGAACGACCCGAGATGCGCACACCAGATATTGCCAAAGAAATTCTTGAAGATATTGAAAATGAAAAGCATCAATTCATCGCTACCAATATGTGTAACGCCGACATGGTCGGACACACTGGAAACATGGATGCAACAAAAAAAGGAATTGAGGCAATTGATACTGCTCTTAGCACTCTCGTACCGAGAGCGCTAGAGCATGGCTATTCTGTCATCATCACAGCTGATCATGGAAACGCCGATGAAATGAAAAATGAAAAAACAGGAGAAATGATTACCAGTCACAGTACCAATCCCGTTCCATTAATTCTTGTCAGTAACACCTACACGAAAATCACAAAAGAGGGTCTGACCCTCGCCGATATTGCACCAACTATCCTCGCAATCTTTGGCATCGAAAAACCTGTCGAGATGACGGGAACTTCATTTATATGACATCATTGATATCCTGAAGTAACCTCGGGAATGTCGTATAGCCGCTTTCCGCATTCAGATGCCCCGCCTGCGGAATAAACTGCAACTCCACACCCAGCCTACGTGCCAATTCTTTCCCGTTATCCAGACACACATACGGGTCATTATCAGAATGATAAACCATGCGTCTTCCGGCGTTTGTTTGTATTTTTTCCCAATCGAAATCAAACCCTTTGCTAAACGCGGCGTCTTCGTTGTAATACAAAATCGGTTTGACACCAATAGATGCGGAAACAAAAAATGTCGCGTGAACGGGATGTGAAAGTTGTTCAAGAACACGAAGCGCAAACAACCCACCTTTGCTGTGTCCGATGAGCATTGAATCTTCTGTTATGTCAGTCTGATATTGTTTCAGTATATGAAGCCATGCTTCCAATGATTCCCCTTCTGGTGTTGGGAATCTCGGAACAATCACGCGGTGTCCGGCAGTTTCCAATTGTTCCTTCATCCACGGAAACCAGTTTCCTTCGGGGCTTCCCGCAGTACCATGAAAGATAAAAACCGTTCGTTTCATATATATACGCGCGCGTATCAAACACGCTCCACAACTATTCTCGCGTCGAGTACTTTCCCACCCTCGGGAAGCAGAACAAATGGATTGATGTCGAGTTCCACAATTTCAGGATGATCTATCACGAGTTTTGATAACCGTTGAATACACGTGGCAAGTAATTTTTTATCCATTGCCGGCTTCCCTCTTGTCCCATCAAGAATAGTATGGATATGAAGCCGATTAATCATACCCATGGCGTCTTCCTCTGTAACAGGCACCACGCCAAAACTGACATCTTTAAATGCTTCCACATAAATTCCCCCTAGCCCCACCATCACCATAGTGCCGAATCCCTCTTGTTTGGATATACCTAAAATAATTTCCATCCCACCTGTTGGCGCCATCTCCACTAAGAGTACGCCATCAAGTTTTGCGCTCGGTGCTTTTTCATGCACAGCCTGCATCATCTTGTCATACGATACAAGTGCAGTTTCTTTCGTGACATTGAGTAACACTCCTCCCACATCACTTTTATGGGTAATATCAGGCGATACAATTTTCATCGCAACAGATCCACCAAATTGTTCCATTGTGGCTGTTAATGCTTCTTTTGTTTCAACCCGAGCTGAATGAAGCATGGGAAATCCATACAGTCTAAGTACTTCGTGCGCAAGCTCCTCTGGAATCACTTCTTTTTTTTGACTCCCAAATGATGCAAGGGCAGATGCCACTTTATCAGACTGTATATCCAAGAAACTCATTGGAACTTCTTCCGCCTGCTTTTTTGTCGCAAGTGCAAATTGCGTCAACGTTGCAAGTGCTTTGGATGCATCTTCAGGATAAGAAAATGCAGCAATACTCTTGCTTCGAAGCAGCGCCATTCCTGGAGCAACAAGTGGACCACCAACAAACGAAACACCGATGGGCTTATCAATACTCGCTTTTAAAGCGATAACTTTTTCGGCTGTTTCAATAATCTCCGTTCCTGCCTGTGGCGTCAACAAAATAAGAAAACTATCCACGCCACTGTCTTTTGCAATCGCGTCAAAAGCGAGACTGTACCTATCACTTTTTGCATCTCCAAGTACATCAATAGGATTTAAACAATTTGCACACATCGGCAACACCTCACGAAGTTTTGTAATGGTTGTCTCCTCAAGCGAAGCCATGGTAAGTCCTGATAACACCGCCGTATCCGTCATAAGAACTCCCGGCCCGCCCGCATTAGTGATAATCACGACTCTATTTCCTTTTGGAAATGGATTATGTGCAAACATGAGCGCGTCAGAAAATAATTCCTGAATCGTGTTGACACGAATTGCACCAGACTCAAGCGCTATCGCATCATAATATGCATCATTCCCACCAAGAGCACCTGTATGAGAAACAGATGCGTTTGCTCCCGCTTTTGTTCTTCCTGCTTTCAAAAAAATAATTGGTTTTGCATGCTCCCCATGTGTCACTTTTTTAGCAACGTGTACAAATGCAGCAGCATCCCGAATGTCTTCCACATACATCAAGATCACTTTTGTCTCTGGATCATTCTGAAAATAGGTAATGAGAGCGATTTCATCAACCGTTGCTTTATTTCCCATGCTGATAAATGTAGAAAATCCGATATCAAGATCACGGGCAAAATCAATGACAGCTGTTCCCAAGGCGCCACTTTGTGAAATAAATGCGATGGATCCTTTTTTTGGCATGAGCGGAGCAAATGAAGCATTCAGTCCCAACGATGGATGTAACACGCCTAAACAATTTGGACCAATCATCATTATGTTGTATTTCAAACATAATGCTTTTATTTCCTCTTCCCGTTTTTTCCCTTCAACACCTGCTTCGCGAAATCCTGCAGAAATAATAATGAGTCCTTTTACCCCGCATTTCCCCGCTTCTTCTACAACGCTCCGCACAAGATCAGCGCGAACTGCAATAATTGCAAGATCAACTGGACTTCCAATAGCAGTTAATGACGCAACTGATGCAATTCCTTCTATCGTTTGACTTGTCGGATTGACAGGATACACTGTCCCTTTAAATCCGCTACCGACTAAATTTTTCATCAAATTATTTCCAACACTACCTTCCTTTGCTGATGCGCCAACCAACGCAACTGTTGCTGGTGAAAAAACTGAAGATAATTGTGAAGCTTCCATACAAAAAAAACCTTTCTATACTCCATGATAAAGGAAAACACTGGGTGCTGCTAGAGGAACATTTATTCTACATTCACCAAACTCACCGTATTGGTAAGCCCTGGCTTTTTCCACGTAGATCCATGAATCAAAATTATTTTATCTCCTTTTTTTATTAAATCGCGTTTCGTCAGTTCATCCATGACATCAGCCGTTGTTGTAATTGAACCAGCTTCCGGATACTGCATAAACACAGGGTACACGCCATAGGATAACGTGAGCCCTTCAATTGTTTTTTTGTTGTCCGATACTGCCAAAATTGGTACCCCTGGACGACAACTTGCAATACATCGTGCTGTATACCCAGTCTCAGTGAGTACAACGATGCCATCAATCCTGTCTTTTTTTGTGTCTGTAATCATTGGCAATATTGCATGTACAATCGTATCTGTTGTTTTTTCTTCAATCGGATCAACCCAAGTTGCACTTATTTTTTGCTCATTCCATGAAACAATTTTTGCCATCACCTGCACCGCTTTTTCCGGATACTGTCCTGATGCAGATTCTCCAGATAACATGGTTGCATCCGTAAAATCATACACAGCATTGGCAACATCTGTAGCTTCTGCACGCGTCGGTCTGGTGCTTTCGCACATAGACTGGAGCATCTGCGTTGCAACGATCACTGGTTTACGTTCTTTTCGACACTGCAAAATCATTTGTTTTTGTGCGTATGCGAGCTGTTCAATCGGCGTTTCAATTCCTAAGTCACCACGGGCCACCATAATGCCATCTGCTGCATGAATAATCTCATGTAAATGATCGATGGCTGGCTGACTTTCAATCTTTGCGATAATCATCGCTTCTATATGCCGTTTTTCCATTTCTGCCCTAAGAATTTCAATATCCTCTTTCGTTCTCGTAAATGATAATGCAACAAAATCCACTTTATTTGTTATTGCCATGTCAAGTTTCAACAAATCATCACTAATAAGTGACGGCAAATCAATATGCTTTCCTGGAAAATTCACTCCCTTACGGTTCTTTATCACGGCGTCTTCTGCAAATGTAATCGTACATTGATTGTCACCCACCGCAATGATGGTTGCATCAATAAACCCATCATCAATCAAAAATGAATCACCAACTGCAAGTGATTGAAACACTACTGCTTGAGGGACGCAAATTGACGATACTCCAGGAATCACTGCTGAGGTCACGAGTATCTGATCGCCTTTTTTGACATACAAATCTTCTTTATTTGGCGTTTCAAGTCTAATTTCTGGACCTTGTAAGTCAATAAGAATACCAATAGGTATTGATAAACGATCCGCAATAGACTGCACACGTGCAATACGTTCTTGGTGCCAATCAATGGTATTGTGTTTCATATTAAACCGAAACACATTCACTCCCGCCTGCATCAATGATTCAATTTTTTCTTCAGAATCAGAGGCTGGTCCGATGGTTGCAACAATTTTTGTAAATTTTTTCATAGTTCTTAAGAAAATGAACGAAACAATACGGATTTATACTTGTAATTATATACTGTTTTAGAAGCGAATAATATGCGACGCTACTATGCATAATTTCTTAGCAAACATTTATTGACACGACCAGTGTTTGCATGAAACAATAGCTTGTAAGGCACGCGTATGGCAATCGAAACAAACAAGAAAAATACCTCCATTGTTTATCTGATAAGCACAGTATCATTTATCATCGTCGGCATTGTTCTTACGGGCATCATCAACAAAACACGAGTTTCTACCGATATTCGTTCTCGCGCGAGTGCAACCAGCGGAATAACAGCATCAGCAGTCGTGAGTGAAATGAATGATGATGGAACCATAACAGTCGATCAACTCACATTCACAAGTAGCCCAGAAAAAAACATGGGACTCTGGACAGTGACATACCCAACTACCACAAATAGCAATGCACTCATTTCAGGAACAAACATAAAAATTACGATTGAACCAACGACGCTCAATATAGAAGATCACACACTGACGGCGAAAGAGATAAAGAAGAAGTAAATTACCGCTTCACAACTGTACCGTTCACCGTATCCTGAACGACAAATCCAGCCTCAGTTATCTGTTTTCGAATTGCGTCAGCTTCGGTAAACTTTTTTTCCTTCCGAAGACCGGTAATCTGATCCGCCTTTTGCTGTATATCATCAGGGATTTCCTCACCTTTCCAATCCGAAAGCCCAAGTCCAAGCACTCGATCAAAATCCAGAAGTAATGCTAATTTTTCTACATCTAATAAATTTGCTTTTGTCATATCCCACACAACTCCTAACGCTTTTGGAATATTCAAATCATCAGATATTGCTTCAATAAATTGATCCATGTATTGTTGCTTATTTTCACTCATTGTTCCTTCAAATATTTCGCTTTCTCTCCAAGTGACAACAAGATTTCTAAGTGTTGTCAGTGCACTTTTTGCACCATCCAGTGCTTCCCATGTAAAATTCTGCTTTGACCGATAATGTGACTGCAAAAAGAAATACCGTAAAATCAACGGATCATACCCATGTGCAATAATATCTGATAAAGAAAAACTTGTTCCTTCTGATTTTGCCATTTTCTTATCATTCACAAGTAAGTGTTCATTATGGAGCCAATAATTCACAAACTTCACACCATTGGCCGCTTCGCTCTGTGCAATTTCATTGGTGTGATGTACAGGAATGTGTTCAACACCACCCATATGGATATCAATGGTGGTTCCAAGAAGTGCTTTGGTCATCGCAGAACATTCTAGATGCCATCCTGGAAACCCCTCACCATCTTTTACCAAAAGTGACTGAAATGGAGATGGCCAATGTTGGAGTGCATTGGTGTGTACACCTGCAGTAAAAAACCACAACACAAAATCAGCTGCATGCTTTTTTCTCGGATCTGATACTTCTGCCTTTCCTGCTCCTTCCATGAGCTTATCCATTTGTTGATTAGATAATTTTGTATAATCAGCAAATTTCGTCACATCAAAATATACCGCAAGGTCAGTTGTGTACGCATATCCTTTTTCAAGAAGTGTTGACACGATAGCAATCATATCCTGAATATAATGCGTCGCACGAGGTGTAACCGTTGGCTCCAGTATATTCAATTTCTTCGTGTCTGTTTCAAACTGATTAATATAAAAGTTTGCAATTTCATCAGGCGTTTTCCCTTCCCGCTTCGCACCCTTTTCCATCTTATCTTGACCTGTATCACTATCTGATGTGAGATGTCCAACATCCGTATAATTACGCACATGTTTCACTTCATACCCAATGTATTCAAACGTTCGCCTCACTAGATCTCCTAATGTCATGCCTCTCATGTTTCCTATATGCTGCGTCCAATACACAGTGGGGCCGCAGTGATAAAACAATACATGCCCTACAGTAATCGGGGTAAATTCTTCTTTTTTTCTTGATTTGGTGTTAAACAGTTGCAGCATATGCAATCCCTATTATATCAGTCCTGACGGACATTTTTACTCATCTCTGTTGAACTCTTTCCTTTGATGCCATAAAGATCTCCACGGCGTTTTTTTGAAGACATTTTTGGTACTTCTGCAAGAGCTGCTTTTTTAGCTTGTTCCTGCTCTGTCTGCTTTTTTTCTTGCTCTTCTTTTTTCTTCTCCTCAAAAACTGAAGGTGGTTTCTGCTCCGAATGCCCAGCAAGCTGTTCGAGTGCCGCACGCGCAATTGCTTTCTTTACTTTCATGTCATCGGTTTGTTCCATTGCACCAAGTGCGCCATCTGATTTTTTTGCACCAACATCTTCAGCTCCGGATTGAACTTGTTTTTGTCCTTTCACAGATGATCCACCAGTCAAACTTTCCAGAACTTTTCCAGCGATGTCTACTGGTGCTTGTACCGTCTGTTTGATTACATCTTTCCCAATGTCTTCAAACGAACCAAGCATTGGAGGTCGTACTTTTGGCGATGCCATATACTCTTAGTATAGAGGACGCAATCCGTATTAGGAAATATCTGAAAAAAATGACACTGCATTTCGCCCTAAGGCACTTGTGTTATACCCGCCTTCCTGTACAAATACAGTCGGAACTCCGAGTGACATGAGCCGCTGGGCCATCTCTCTGTAGTACCTCGTTGTTAATCGAAATCCACCAATCGGGTCATCCACGTGTGTATCAAATCCCAAACTTACTACAAGAAATTTTGGATGAAACGTTTTTATGTACGTTACCGCGCGAACAAGTGTCGCATCATACAAACGATCATCCGTTCCTTTTGCTAATGGATAATTTCTTGTATATCCTTTTCCTTTCCCAATTCCTCGTTCGCTCACATACCCTGTAAAATAGGGAAACTTCCACGATGGATCTGCGTGTAATGAAGTAAACAATACATCAGATCGATCATAAAAAATATCCTGTGTTCCATTACCATGGTGAAAATCTACATCAATAATTGCAACGCGACCATGCGCGGACAATACGTGTGCTGCAATTGCTGCGTTATTGATATAACAATAGCCACCCATATACGATGGACCCGCATGATGACCTGGAGGTCGACACAATGCATATGTATACTTGTTACCTCGTAACACGGCACGCGCACCTGCATACGCGCATGATGCAGACTCAAGCGCTGCTTTATATGTTCCTTTAAATACAGGTGTATACGTATCAAAACTCATTGCACCAAATGCAGCACGTAGATGTGAAGTCGTTGTATGTCCTCCATATGGAAACACACTTGGTATTTGCGCGCTGTCAGCAGACAACGCAACTTTTTGAAACGTCTGAAGATAGTTTCGTGCATGAACATGCGCTACCACTGTCTGTGGAACAGTGATAGAAACATCTTCAACCGTTCTTCCAGCAGCAACAAGTGCTGCTTTCAATCGTTCCACTCGTTCTGGAACTTCCTCATGCACAATTGCTTCGCCATTCTCAATTTCTGACACTGGACAATGTCTGATATGATTTGATGGATAAAAAATATGCATACAGTTCTCCTTTATTGATACAGAGACAATATATTTTCTACTGCTTTTTTTGTATAGAGTGTGTCAATACGACTTTTCGGCAACATACCAACAATAAAATTACGCAAGTATGTATACGGAACCCCACGATATGCATCTCGAAACCAAACTTGTGCTGATGCAGGAAGTGAGGAATACGAACGATTGTTTCTTTGGTGTCGATCAAACACAGAGACATTGTGTCGCATCACTTGCCGAGGGGTTGTTTCGAGCCCTCGTACTCCTTCGACATACGGAACAGTCATACCGACAGACCGCGCAACCATGTCCGCACGGCTTGCCATATTAAATTCACCCATGATAAGTGGTGTCCCACGTCCTCTGTACTCCGTATCATGCAAAATCTGTGCAATAAGTCCTGTCACACTTGCCTGACATAACCCATGCCCCTCGTATCCTGCGGCTGTTGCCCATTCCGTTGATTCGACAATAGATACGCCAGAAAGATTCAATTGCTCACCGCAACTTGCCGCAACAAGCTGGTTTGTCGTCTTGTCTCGTACACCAGAAAACCATGCTGTGTTGGCGTCAAAAACTCGATTCTGTATATACTCACTAATTTGTGGTCGCGTCCATCCAAATGCAAACCATAATTTGGTAAGTGACTCGATATCCTGTTCGTTTGGTTGATTAGTCAAATGAAACTGTGTACCTCCATGATCAACTGCTCTCGTCATGCGATCCAATGACATATCGTGGGTAAATGGTGAGCGCCAATATTGATACACAGCGTTCCATTCGGGAACCGAAATCTGTTCAATATCATCTGCAACAACTATGATATGATCTGAAGTCGTTTCATCAATCGCATGAAGTGGCAATGCAACTTCCAATGGATACGTACTCTGTTCAACAAATGCACCTACTTCTTCACTGACGCGCGCACGAAATACATGTCTGCGTCTCCCATGTTCGAGTGATTCTTCTGCAAACGCATTGTATTCCTGCTCAAACACAACTGGATCACTCATGCGCTCTTCTACATTAAAATATGCTCTTCCAAAACTTCTTTCAAAATCTTTGCCACCAAAACCAACACTCGTTGGAAGTGTGCGCTCTGCTATATGTCCAATTGTGCTCCCGTTTTCGAAATTCATATAAAAATACATCATACGCGAGGTCGAATTGCAAAGTAAAAAATATCATGATATGATACAAAATAGTATTATTTGTTAGATATATAACATATGAGAACCATTCATCAGGCAGTACTCGCCACTCTTTCTGAATCAACCGTCGCACGAGAAGCAATGACCTCTGGCATTCTTAACCTGAGTGCGTACGCAAAAACCATAAAAAAAACTATTGAAGAACAAACTTGGAAAACGGTCCAAGTGCCAACTATTGTCGTCGCACTCTCCAGAATTCAAGAAGACATCAAGAAAAACACAGAAAACCAAGCGCCACTGTATATCGATGACATCACTATCAAGGCGCCCTTGGTGGATATAACGTATGAAAAAACAAAAGAAACAATACAAGCAGTTGCCACACTGAAATCACTGGAACATTCTCATGATGTAATTACGAATACAATCGGTTCGCAAGAAATTACGATTATCGCAAGCGCGCATATGAAAGCAACCATTCTTGCACATTTTGGCGTTAAACCAAAAGCTGTATTTGATACCGTCAGCGGCATTTCCATGCGATTTAGCGAAAATTACATTGATATTCCTAATGTCTTATATCGCCTCCTTGCAATATTTGCCACAAAAAATATTAACGTCATTGAAATCGTATCAACGTATACAGAGTTGATGGTGGTGATTGATCCAAAATTCGTCAATGAAGCAATTGGACAGCTGATGAAATTAAAAGCCTAAATTCGCACGCGCCTCTTCACTCATCCTATCCATACTCCATGGCGGTTCAAATGTCAGCTCAACGGAAACCTGTGTCACCCCTTTGATTTTCCCAACTCGCTGTTCAATATCCCCTTGAATCGTACCAAACAATGGACACCCAACCGATGTTAACGTCATCACTACTTCCACATGCCCACCTTTGATATTGAGATCATAAATCAGACCTAAATCCCAAAGACTAATGTTAAGCTCCGGATCCATAATTTCTTTGAGGGCCTTTTCCACTTTTGGTCTAAGTTCTGTCATACGGCTCATATTATCGCCCATTTTGCTCCATCCCGCAATTGTCCTATAGTGATTGACAAACAAAAGCAAAAATGGTATACTTTTTGCTTCAAATAGCCTTAAATTTCTCCTTGCTAGCAAGGGTCATTTTGAAGCTATTTGGGCTCTTTTCCAACATTTACTTATACAAAAAACTCTTCTAGGGGTATGTGGATCTCATCGTGGGTTCCAGATATCCCTAGAGGAATCTTTTTTAGGGTACGAGATGGCTCTCAAATAATCTAACACTATAAAATAAACGGGAGAATACTAATGGCATCGTACGGCATGTACTACCAAGTTGTCGGTAATATGGTTAAAACAGTGAAAGGTATCTTACTAGATAGAAAAAATGAAGCACAAAGAAATGGTGAGATACAAGCAGTTGAAAAATTAAATAAGGCTGAAGGATTGCAGCTTCAAGTAGTTGAAAAGATGCTTTGTTTCGGCCACCATGAGCCAAAATACGCCGAACCATTTCTTATGGTTGAAGTAGCAGGAAACACATATGGAACTGATTTAGCTAAAAAAATTACCTTCGCCGGTCAGATCCTAATGCACGGAAACCCTAACAATAAAGAATTGTTTCCAAAAAAACAATAACATCCCTGCCATCTCGTAGATGAAATTGTTCAATGAATAAAAGTATATGAAGGAAAATTAAGCGTCAAGGACAAATATACATGACACTTCGTGTGTTTTTATATTCCCTTGGCGCTTTTTTCTTGGGGAAAATTAGTAATCGCGTCTACCTTCAAGCGCGCGTTTGAGGGTCACTTCGTCAGCATATTCGATATCACCACCAATGGGAATTCCATGTGCAAGGCGCGTAATTTTTATTTCTGTTCCTGCAAGCTGTTTTTGGATATACATTGCTGTTGCTTCCCCTTCCATGGTCGGGTTCATGGCAAAAATAAGCTCTGTCACCGTTTCTGTCTGGTTCTTAATTCGCTTCAAAAGATCAGATAAATAAATCTCATCCGGTCCAATATTATTTAATGGATCAATTGATCCGTGGAGTACATGATACACCCCGTGGAATGCCCCAGTTCGTTCAATAGACAACACATCGGTCGGTTGTTCCACCAAACAAATCATACTGTGATCCCGACGCGAATCACTGCATACAGAACAGGGATCTTGTTCCGTCACATTTTTACACACACTACAGAGAACCGTATGGGATTTTAATTCCGTCAAGGAATCGGCAAACCGCTTAATTTCATCCTCTGGCACGTGGAGTAAATAAAACGCAAGTCGCTGGGCAGTTTTTGGACCAATCCCAGGAAGCCGTTCAAACGACTCAACAACACGCGTGACCGATTTTGGAAGTATATTCATAAATATACGTTACCGAATAATGGTTGAAATGGCATCAGCAATGATAGGCGCTACAGACACAATCGTCGTTCCTTTTGGTAGCCTGTCTTCTGAATCAATAATAGTGTCTGTGAGTATCAAATGATCAATTGCTGCTTTTTCTAAATTATTTTTTGCATCTCCTGACAATACGGCATGTGATGCACAGACAACCACGGACGTTGCTCCCGCTTCCCTAAGTGCTGCCGCACTATGAATAATTGTTCCACCAGTCGAGATCATGTCGTCATGAATAATTGCTGTTCGTCCTTTGACATCTCCGATGATTTGAAAATTCTCACTTTGATCATGACGATCAATGAATCGTTTTTTCTCCATGACAATAAGGTCTGCATCCATGTGATACGCAAAATTACGAGCACGCCGTACACCTCCCACATCAGGAGATACAACAACTGGATCTTTGACGTTTAATTTTTTAATCGCATCAACGAGTACCGGCATGGCGCTAATATGCGCGACAGGGATTTGGAAAAATCCGACAATCGCGTCATTATGAAGATCCACGACAATCACTTCTTTAAATTTTGATATTTCAATAAATTTTGCTATAACACGAGCTGATATTGGTTCTCCAACACGATGTTGTTTATCTTGTCTGGAATACCCCAAATATGGGATAACGGCGATCATATTTTTTGGCGCACTTCTTCTAATTGCATCCCCCATCAAAGCCATTTCCATAATGTATTCATCCATGGGCGTCGACAATGATTGCATCACAAACACTGTCTTATCCCGAACATCTTCCTGGATCCATGGACGAACTTCACCATCAGCAAAACGGGAAAGATCAACGTTACCTAGTTGTACATGAAGTTGGCTCGCAACTTTTTTGGCGAGCGCCTGATTACTGGATCCAGAAAAAAGTAGATGGTCTTTCATATATATTTGTTATACCTGTTTCAACCCAAAGTAATCAAGGACTGAATTCTCCAGTAAAGAATCAACCAAAAAATCTGGATTCTCAGCATTGAGTACCACCGGATCTCGATGACGACCTGTCATCACTGCAATGGTGTGTGCACCAATTGCTTTTCCACACCGAACATCGTGAACTGTATCTCCAATGACGGAAATATCCTTGGGAACAAATGTTGTATGGAAAAATGCATTTGCTCGAACAACAGTTTTTTTCGCAAGTTCAATTCTGTCATCCGCCTCTTCCCCATACATCCCAAAATCAAACATATGTCCATATCCTGCTTTATCTAGTTTCCAAAGGCCAATGCTCTCAACATTGCCGGACAAAATCCCATATGCAATCGTGTTGCTCTTCACAACTAAATCCACAAATTGCCGTGCGGTTTCAATCGGGCAATACAACGAATCCTTCGGATTCAATGATTGCATATATGTATGCATTTCAGAAGCAAGCCTAGGCAATTCACGATCGAAATCTTTCCTATCGATACCAACGCTCTCAGCACAAAACCACAAAATGCTTCGATCAACATATCCGTTAAACTTCGTCATATCAACATGGGTCTGTTTTCCAAACACTGTTCGAATAGCATACGAAAATTTTGTTTCTCCTTCCGGTTTCATCTCAAGCACAGATGCGCCATCCTGACTGACGAGAGTTCCGTCAATATCAAAAAGAATAAGTTTCATACTGTCTCAAGCACTGAGGACTTTACAGATACTGCGCTCTTTTCAATCATCACTTGATCGTTTTGTTTGCTCCACGATTCAAGAAATATTCTTCGCTTCGTATCAGCCCAATTTTCCCCCTCTATCTGTTTCTCTTCATGCATTTGATCATACAATTCCGGTGATATAATCTCTGCATGCAAAAGTTCATGCCGTTCATTGACTGCTACTGCGACCTTATACCGCAGTTGTCCAGCCGATATCTCTTCAGAAGGAATATGAAGTTGAGATACATCATCTGAAATGGCAATCACTACTTCTGCCATAAATGGCGTGCCCTTCAATCGACCATCAGTCCGAAACGACGCATTTGCAAACAAACGGTCTATAAAAGGCGCCTGACCAACAATGTTTTCATGACTAACCATAGGTATCCTTTCCTTTTTGGACAGATACACATGTTTCTATTTATTATGTTCCTTCTTGCCAACTTCCAAGGTATGCTTCCTGTTCTTTGGTAAGCGTATCAAACTGCACACCCATTGCTTTGAGTTTCAGTCTCGCAATTTCAGCATCCATTTCTTTTGAAATAGTATACACCTTCACTTCAAGTTTCCCTTTGTTCTTAATGAAAAATTCTGCAGCCAACGCTTGATTGGCAAAGCTCATATCCATGACTTCTGCAGGATGTCCTTCAGCTGCAGACAAATTAATAAGCCTTCCATCCGCAAGAACAAATCGCTTTGTCTTATCTGCAAGTGTGTATTCTTCAACATACGTGCGAACTGTGCGTCGTGATTTTGCTTTTTTCTGCAATGCTTCTACTGCAACCTCAACATTGAAATGACCAGAATTTGCAATGACTGCTCCGTCTTTCATTGCAAGCATATGATCAAGAGAAACAACATTTTTGTCTCCCGTCACTGTCACAAACATGTCGCCAATTTTAGCAGCTTTTGCCATTGGCATAACGGTGTATCCATCCATGACTGCTTCAAGCGCCTTAATGGAATCTACTTCCGTCACCACAACATGAGCGCCCATCCCGTGAGCGCGACTTGCAAGTCCCCGTCCACACCATCCATATCCAGCAACAACAAACGTTTTTCCTGCAAGGAGCATATTCGTTGCACGCATGATGCCGTCCAATGTTGATTGTCCTGTGCCGTATCGGTTATCAAACATGTGTTTTGTATCGCTATCATTAACAGCAAATACAGGAATCTTGAGTGCTGCGTCTTTCATCATCGCTTTCAGTCTGATAACTCCTGTTGTTGTTTCTTCGCTTGATCCAATAATTTCTGTAAGTTGTGCTTTTCGTTTTGTGTGTAAAAGTGATACAAGATCAGCCCCATCATCCATCGTGATATTTGGATGCATGTCGAGGACCGCATTTAAATGGGAATAATATGTTTTTGTATCCTCTCCTTTGATGGCAAATGTCGGGATATGATAATCACTTACAAGTGATGCAGCAACATCATCTTGTGTAGAAAGTGGGTTACTTGCACATAAATATACTTTTGCTCCTCCCGCCTTGAGCGCCAACATCAAATTTGCAGTTTCTGCGGTGACATGTAGACAAGCGGCAATCGTCAGTCCTTTCAGTGGTTGTTCTTTTAAAAACCGTTTTTCAATAAGTTTTAACACTGGCATGGAGTTTCCAGCCCATTCAATGCGAAGCTTCCCAACCTTAGCAAGTGCCAAGTCTTTTACGTCACCAGATGTTGCCATAATATTTCTCCTTTAGAGAATAAGTCCTTGTTTATAATTTTTTTTATACCGCGCGCAAAATTCTTTTTTTGTGTACCTATGTGTTTGTGTTCCGTACTTTTCAACTGTATACACAGCGGCAATCGATCCCATTTGCCCACATGTCTTCAAATCAAACCCACGAGAGTACCCTGCAAGAAATCCTGACCTATATGCATCACCTGCGCCAGTCGGATCAACAATTGCTTTTGCTTTCGCAGGATGTATTGCTATGCGTTTTTCACTCGTTTCTATCAAAGATCCTTTAGCGCCAAGTGTGGTAATGACAACAGGACACAGTGCGAGTAAATCATTGTGTGATATTTCAAGTCGCTTTTCCAATAATGCAATCTCATAATCATTGCCAATAAGAATTGCTGCGTGTCTCACACCATCATATAATTCTTTCTTTAAAAAATTGCCAATCTGAAACGAGGGGTCATACAGATACGGAATTTTTCGTTTCGCGCATTCAGTGACATATTGCACCATGGCTTTTGGTTCGTTTGCAGAAATCACCACCAACTCAAAACGTTCACGAATTCCAGAAAGATGAAGTGAAGTATTTTTAATCAATGCACCTTTATAATACGCACCTATTTGATTATCAGCTTGATCGGTAACTACAAAATATGTTCCACTCGAATTTTTTGGGTCAATGGCAATATGATTAGTTGTAATGGCATGCTTGTTCCAAAATTCCTTATACGAAGCAAAATCATTCCCTGCGTAGGTCTGCACAATTGGCTCAACACCAAGTAATTTTAATGAGTATGCAATGTTCCCTGCAGTGCCACCGAATTGTTTATGTAATTTATCTGCAAGAAGCGATAAGGAAATGGTATGAATTTTATCCGGCATGATCCGGTCGGAAATTTTTCCTTGAAACCCCATGATATAGTCATACCCGATGCTACCTGTTACAACAATTGCCATGATGGTTACATGCCCTTGGACATTTGTGCGAGCTGTCCTGCAGCTGCCTGTTGTGATTGTTTAATCACATTGCCGATTGCGCGTTTAATGGATTCATTGGGAACCCCTGCAATCGTCACGGATTGTACTTCTTGATTTCCATTCATTGTGATTTCAACATCACCTTCTTTTGCAGTAAATGACATGACGGCTAATGCTTTTTGAATAGCCATCGCACTTTTACGCATTTCATTCATATCACCTAATTGTTTAAACGGATTAAACATATAAAACAATTTCAAATGCTAAATGATAAATGCTAAATAATTTATCAAAATAACACCTAAAATTCCTCAACCTTTTTCTTCCAATACGACTTCTACTGTTACTTTCACTCCAAATAATTTCTTGAGTACCGTAGACAACATATCACGGACATTCGTTTCTGACAAGCGCTCCTGATGAAATTTGTATTGTGTTTCAATAACCAGTACATCTCCATGAATTGTTTTTGGTTTTGCTGAACGCATGACGCCTGCAACAGAATGATTAAATGGCTTGAGCGCCTCAATAATATCTTTCCAATATTCTTGCAGTTTCTCAACAGTAAATGATTCATCGAGCTTTTTTACCGGAATTTCTGAATGCTCTGCAGAAACGGATGATGGGAGTTCAAGACCTTCATGTGCTTTTGGCTTCGGCGCCGATTGCACCTCTTGAGTAGGCACAACGACAGGTTTTGTCTGTGTAGGTGGTGTTACTACTGTGTCCTGATGCAAAAAGACAAGGATTGCAAGTTCAAGTGGAAGTTCTGCAATCGGAGAATTTTTCATCATTCCGTACGCATCGATAAACGATTGTATTGCATGCTGAAGACTTTTTTTATCCCATCCACTAACGGTTTCCCCTTTTCCTAGTGACACCAAATATCCCTGTAATGCATGCAAAACATCTGTAATGAATCCTCGAATATCCTTGGATTCTGTAACAAGTTGTTCAACAACTACAAATGCTTGTTTTTCATCTTTTTTTGATAAGCTTTCCAAAAATGAAAGACAAATGGCATCACCACTTGATGAGAATAAATCCGTAATCGTATCAATCGTAATCTTTCCTTTCGTAAAACTCACTTGTTCTAAGAATTTGACTGCATCACGAAACGCTCCGTCAGCTTCACTTGCAATAAACTGCAACGCATCATCTGTCACATCCATTTTTTCCGTTGTGACGATTTTCTTAAGCGCGCTCAGTAATTCCGCATCCGTTGCTTTCCGAAACACGATCGAAATACAACGAGATTTAATCGTTGCTGGAACTTTTTGTGCATCAGTCGTTGCCAAAATAAACACCGCATGTTTTGGTGGCTCTTCAAGTGTTTTTAATAGTGCGTTGAAGGCTTCTGTCGTCAACATGTGCACTTCATCAATAATATATATTTTGTATCCGCCACCAATGGATGCAAGTGCAATTCTGTCTCGAAGCTCTCGAATTTCATCAATACCACGATTGGATGCTGCATCAATTTCCAACACATCCATATTCGTTCCATTTGCAATGGAGGTACACATTTGACAGGTTCCGCATGGGCCATCTTTTTTGGATGTTTTTTCGCAGTTATACAGTTTTGCAAGAATTCTCGCGGTCGTTGTTTTTCCCGCTCCCTTTGGACCCGTTAACAAATATGCATGTGGAAGTTCTGTTCGATCTTTTTGAAGCAAAGAATGTACTTGTTCACGAACATGTACATTATCAATTTCGTCAATCAACTGTGGTCTGTATGTTCGATAAAATGACATAATTTACATTTGAATATCTAATACCAAATGATAATACACTATATTGGTATTTATTGGAAATTGGTATTTATTGGTATTTATTTATTCCTCAGGATGATGATTACCAAGAAGATGATTAAGTCCGTGAAGCACGAGAAATTCAATCATATCATCCACCATTTTGTCTTGCTCCCCTGCTTCTTTGACCGCCATCGGGTAGGACACCACAATATCGCCTAAATGCAGTACATCATCCGGAGGTGTGACAAATGAAACAGGGCTCGGCTGTGTCGGATCATACAATGGAAATGACAGTACATCTGTTGGATAATCTTTTTGCCTATATGTTTTATTCAATTCATGAATTTTCCTATCGCCCACAAAAGAAACACTCACATCAGCATCACTCTCAATTTTCCCTACTAAAAAATCTTGAATAGCTTTGGTAATTTTTTTCCGTGCAATCGGATACCGAGATTCTGTCTGAATTGTTACTTTCACCATAAAAATAAAATGCTAAATGATAAATGTCCAATGCTAAATAATTACTTTTGTAGTAATTGTTTTAACATTTGAGACACGCGTGCGCCATCTGCTTTCCCAGCAACTGCTTGCATGGCAGCTTTCATTAACAAACCAAAATTTTGCTCACCAGATGCGGTAACTGGTGCGAGTAGTTTTTTTAGTTCATCATCACTCATTTCTGCAGGAACATAGCGCTCAAGCACAGCAAGTTCGCCTGATTCTTTCGTCACAAGTTCCGTTCGTCCTGCAGTTTTAAACGCTTCAATACTTTCTTTGTGTGTTTTCACTTGTTTTTTGATGGTATCCATGATGTCATTATCAGTAAGTGCCGTATCACTTTCTGCACCGTATTTGGCAATTGCCATATTTCGAATGGCAGACAGCAAAAAACGAGTGGTATCCACTGCCACTTGGTCGTGTGCTTTCATCGCTATTACAAGATCAGCTTTCAACGTATCAAGCATCATATCGCGTAGTGAAATTTCGACCATTGCGTTCACATGTGGTCAAAATATTCAGTCTCCTTTGTATATCAAATATACTAAACCGTGTAGCTAGTGGAATGTTCGCGCAATGTGTTGACCACATGTCGAAATTCTACTACACGACTTATATTCTTCCTGGGTGACGTAATCGTCGTGCCAAGTCTCGCTTTTTTTCTTTTTTAATTTCAGCTGGTTTCTGATAAAATTCTCGTTTTTTGAGGTCCTGAAGAATTCCTTCTGTTAGGACTTTACGAGTAAATTTACGAATTAATGAATCTGAATTATCTCCTGGTTGTGCTTTTACAAATACCATAAAATATGAAAACACCTCCTCACCGAATTTCTTTTTTAATTTTTTCCGCTATATCTAAAAGAGAGTCTTTTCCCTCTCGTTCAACTACTGATTGTATCACACTGCCCCCATCCTCCGGAAACCGTGGCAACACATGGATATGCATATGATGTACACCGTTTTCTTCCTTATGATTCATACCAATAGTAAACACTTCCGTCTTAAATGCTATGGTCAATGCTGCAACCACCTTTTGTACTGTCGCCATCAACCCCCCAAGCTCTTCTGAAGTGTAGTCACCTATTGCCCATCCATGTTTTTTAAGGATTACAACAACGTGCCCTTCTGTCGAAGGAAAAATATCCAGAAATGCTTTCGTCGCATCATCCTCGTACACGGTGTATGAAGGTGTCTCATTGGCAACGATTTTACAAAATAAACAGTTATCCATAAATTATTTTTACCTCAGCTATGAGCGCCTCAAGCGATAAACTGGTCGGTTTCATATCAGGATTTTTTGCGCTTCCATTTAAGAGCATGTGTTTGCTCGGATGCAAAAACCATGTCGCAGTTGCATCTTTTTTCAAAAGCACTTCATAAATTGCCGTCAGATCAATATCGTCATTTGGAATAGTTTTAATAGCAGCGTTCCCATTTTTTGGGTCTTTCCGAACGACCAAAACAAATCCCATTTTCTGCCCATAATGCACCACTTCACGATTGACTGTCTCGATACCAAATGCTTTTCCAAATTTTGTTTCAAACTGCACTGCATTGTCTTTGATATCTTTTTCTGCCCACACTTTATTCTGAAACATCTTATATGCCCCATCCAAACAATCCATCACGGTATCCATCATGCCGATTGGATTATCGACCATATTAAACTGCAACCCATCGATGATGACTGGAAGAGACAAATCATAAAAATCAGCAGTTGGATTTGGATAGAATACTTCACGGAAATGGTCTACATCGTTGACGACATGAAGAAGTCTCTCTAGCGCTTCATCCTTTTTCCCTAATGATTGATAGACCAACAATGCTGCGCAAGTGTCATCATTTGCCTGATGATGATCGAATTTCCCAAATCCAGTATCCACATGAATAATCTCTGGGTCGCTGTCAGGAGCCATACCATGTAATGTCTTCCCCGCAGGCACAAACGCAATTGCTGCCTCTTTCAAATCAGGTACAAATGTCTTAAGAAGCCATACCGAGGTAATGGCATCAAGATCTGGTGCAAAATGGGTGATAATCGTTTTCATATCTGTAATTATACTCGAAAAGCCGCCATAACGTGAAGAATAACATATGGAGTGCTATAATCCACTATAGTTGCATTGATAAACAATATATCGCATTGTTCTCAACCAATCATTGCAGCATTATCGCACATTGTTTTTGAAATACGTTATTTTTGCTATCTCAATCAATTGAAGAGTTCATGAGGAGGCAATAATGAAAAAACCAAACAAAGTTGTTGGGCTGTTATGTGTGTATGAGGCGTTATCAAGACTCGCAATCAAGGAAATGGAGACTATCAGCTTTGTCCGCGCATTATCTTCTGAAGATTTTACAGGAATTAGCAACGTCATGAAATATTTTCATCACATGGAATTTACATCAGCTCCAAAAGAAGGGGAGGTCAATACATACACATTCACCCGCACGAAATAACAATTGCAATAACAATACCACCATTAGCCCTGAGTACGGCAAATAACTGTGCAAAGGGCTATATTTTTTCCTTATACTATTACAAAGAAAAACACTTCGGAAGAATAATATCTTTGATGTTTGGGTATAACGGAAGTTCTTCTACCTCTTCTTCACCAAACCATCGCATCTGGGCGTATTCTCGCTCCGGAAAATGCGGTGTAAATTCAGGCACCTCAATCACATACACAAAATCCATATGGATATGTTCCTCGTGATCACCACGAGAAGGGATTGGCTCTTCAAACAAATAATCTGGCACTGGGAGTGAATTGACGCGTTCATCCAGTTTTTGTGATTTTGGTACATATGGAGTGACATCAAATCCTGTTTCCTCTTTCACTTCACGGATTAAACACTCAAATGGGTTTTCATTTTCTTCCTGATGTCCACCGGAAGGAAGCCATTTCTGCAATTTTTGATGGAGTCCTAAAAGCACTTTCCGAGGTTTCGCATCTGTCACTAGTACCGCTGTTGATGTGTAATGCTTAATCATGACTAGTAACTCTGTCCGAAGATCCATTTATGTGTCGCAGGCTTACCGCAGTGCACGCATGTTCCCTTTTCTTCATGAGCATCCATTGGCAGGCATCGTGTTGTTGCTTTGGTTTCATCTTTAATCGCCTTTTCGCAAGACGCATCCTCGCACCAAAATGCGTTGATAAATCCTTTTGTTGTACTCATGATGTTCTTAAATTCATCGTATGTTGTTACTTCATGTGTTCTGCTTTTTAGGAACACTTTTTGTTTTTCAAACAATCGCGTTTGCATCGCTTGCAGCTCATCATCAATCTGCATCACTGCTTCTTTCCAAGGCTTTGTTTTCTTTTCACCGGTATCGCGAAATACTAAAGTCACTGTCTCATCATCTGTTTCCTTCACCCCAATTTCGATTCTGATTGGCACACCTTTCATTTCCCATTTGTTAAACTTTCTCCCTGGACTATCATCTGTATCATCAAGTTTCACTCGAATGCCTTGAGAAATAAATGCATCAGTAATCCGTTTCACATACGCATGTTGATCTTTTTTTGGTGTCATTTTTGAAGAAAGGATTGGCACAACCACAAGTTGAATAGGTGCAACTTTTGGAGGAAGAATAAGTCCTGCATCATCCCCGTGTGTGAGGAATAGTCCACCAAGAGCGCGCGTTGATAATCCCCATGAAGTTTGCCAAGCAAAATCCAATTTCTTTTCTTTGTCTTGAAACTGAATACCAAATACTTTGGAAAAATTCTGTCCTAAATCATGACTCGTTGCCGATTGTAGCGCTTTTCCATCTGGCATCAATCCTTCTACAGTATATGTTTTAAATGCACCTGCAAATTGTTCTGTATGGCTTTTTGTTCCAAGTACTACTGGCATCGCAAAATAGTCTTCAAAAATTTGTCGGTACCATTCATGTGCTTTTTTAGCAAATTCAATCGCTTCTTCATGGTTGGCATGTGCGGTATGCCCTTCTTGCCACAAAAATTCCGTCGTACGCAAAAACAAATACGTTCGTTTTTCCCAGCGGACCACATTACACCATTGATTAAGCAAAAGTGGTAAATCACGCCAACTGTTGACCCATTTGGCAAACATGGAATACATGATAGTTTCTGATGTTGGTCTGACAATAAGCGGCTCTGCGAGCTGTTCCCCTCCTGCATGTGTCACCACAGCTAGTTCCGGAGAAAATCCTTCCACATGCGCTTTTTCTTTCTTAAGAAGTGACTCAGGGATAAACATTGGGAAATATGCATTTTCAACGCCAGCAGACTTTATCATCCCGTCGAAAATATGTTGTACGGTCTCCCAGATGGCATAGCCGTATGGTCGGATAACCATGGTACCTTTCACGGGACCATAATCTGCAAGCTCTGCTTTAAGGACGATATCGTTATACCAGTCAGATACGTTATCTGACTTTTTCTTCACTTCTTTTTTATCAAATACCATAGTACTTAAAAGTATACTCGATACAGGGAGTGTTTGAAAATAGAAGATGTCAAATTATGGAATAGACACGGCGGGTGGTTGTATATTCTTCACAAGCATTCGTTTTGTTGGTGAATACAGATATTCATTGATGTATTGAATTGATGAACCAAACCAACCAACATGAATAACAGAAGGATTATTATAACATTCATCTGGTATAGCATCGAGAATCGTATGAATTCGTTGTTCTCGTCGTGCAATAACATCAGAGATCATGGAATACGCATGCGCGCTTCCTGGATCCACCATAAACAATGCGCCAGTAATACGTGATTCGCCATTAACAATATCAACGTTAATTTGGCAATCAGACATGTCACCGTCATATTTTGGAACACTTAACCGCATGGCTTTTTCAAATGTCATATGCATCCCTGTCCCAAAAAAAAGATGCTGTTTTGTTCCAAGATCAATCATACCGCCATAAAAATAGGATTCCGTATCGCTCAGGAGCGTCAGTCTTTCCATATCAGGCTTCGTGAGTTTGCCCCGCACTAATGAAATACTATACGTTTCATTCTTATAGGGGACCTGCATTTGTTCAACCGTCATATATATGACAGATTATACGTTTTGGCAGGTTAAAAAGGCAAATACACCCATTATCCCCTTACGATTCTCAAAATATCATTCACCGTCACGAGAAGAATCAGTGCCATGAGAATAAGCATGCCGATCTGGTGAATCATGCGTTCTACCGCAGGTCTCGCTTTCTTGCCGAACTTATCAGCAATGACAAACGCGAGTCTTCCCCCATCAAGAGCAGGAAATGGAAGAATGTTTAAGAGTGCTAAATTCAATGATAGAATTGCCGTAAATTCCAAAACAGCATCAAATCCATATTTGACGGCCTGACCTGTCACTTGTGCAATCCCAATCGGGCCTGAAATTTCTCCTGATGCAAGTTTATCTCCTGTTACCAATTTTCCAATCACCGATCCCAGTGACGTCAACATTGTCCACATCCGTACGACGTTAATTTTTACCGCCATAAACGGTGCTTTGGATAATGGATAGGTACGTATTTCAAGATTGGATACTGCTACTCCGAGTGGCCCTTCGCCTTCTGGAGGATTCGTACGCGGAATAAGTGACACGGTGATTGGCTCGGCATTTCGTACAATAGAAAGCGTTACGGTCGTTCCTGCATGTGCTTTCACAATAGCAATAAGCTCATCCGGTGTTTCAAGATTTTTTGTCTGTACCTCTCCGGCATCTGTATATTGAATCGACTTCACCACATCCTGTTCTTTCAGTCCACCAAAAGCTGCAGGGCTGTTTGCGGTCACTGACTCCACATGTACAGTTTTGGTTGGTTCCGTTACGCCACGGGTCAACAAATAGGTCGTAATACCAACAGCAAGCATGAAATTCATAAACACACCTGCACAGAGAATAAGCGCGCGTTGTCCTCGAGATTTTGCCCAAAAATACGTATTTCGCACACTTTCTGACTTTATTTTTCCTTTTTCACGATCAACATCTTCTTGATCTTCACCTGCAAGTTTCACAAATCCACCGATGGGAAGCCAATTGATGGAATAAATAGTGCCTTTGATTTTTTTACCCCAGATTCTTGGAGGAAGTCCAAATCCAAATTCTTCTACATGGACACCGAAAAGTCGTGCCACAGTATAATGACCGAGCTCGTGAATCATCACGAGGATACTTAAAATAATAATAAACGTTACGGCAGTGAGGAACATAGTGTTATATAGAATTTAGAATATGGAATATAGAATATGGAATATAGAATATCGAATTTAGATAAAGATTCCAGATTCCAACTTCCAAATTCCAGATTCTTTCTTCGCTTATATCTGCATGAGTTCTGCTTCTTTTTTCTCACCTGTTGCGTCAACTTCGGAAATCATCTCGTCGGTCAGTTCTTGAACTTTTTTCTCACCGACTTTTTGTTGATCTTCCGTGAGCGTCCCTGCTTCTACTTCTTTTTTCAAATCTTTCATTGCTTCCTGACGAATCTGACGCACCATAATGCGTCCGCCTTCAAGTTTGGTTCTGGCGAGTTTGATATATTCTTCACGTTGTTCCTGACTCATTGGAGGAATCGTAATACGAATGACTTCTCCATCAGAGACCGGATTCATACCTGTTTCAGACGCTTGAATGCTTTTGATGATATCCTGAGCAACAGATGGGTCATATGGCGTAATGACAATCGTTTTTGCGTCAGGCACACCAATCGTTGCCATTTCCTGAAGTTTCAATTTCTGTGTGCCATCGTATGCAGTGATGATGATATTTTCAACCAATGCTCCCGTTGCACGACCGGATCTAATGGAAGAAAGATCGTTTCTCGTAATTTCTATAGCTTTACGCATTTTTCCCTGCGCAAGGGATAGGATAGTATCTATCATAATGACTCTATACTACGGGAAAATGCTCTGCTCCGTCAAGCGAAACGTTATACCAATTCTTTTTTATCGAGCTGCATGCGGGTAAACTGCACAACAGTGATGTTTTCACCAATTTTAGTAATGGTTTGTTTCACGAGATCTCCCATCGTATACTTTCCATCACGGATATAGGAACTTTTCAAAAGTTCATCCACATCTTTTGGATCCATTGCTGCAATCTGGAGTGCAAGTTCGTGTGCAAGTTTCTTAAATTCTTCATTCTTTGCCACAAAATCTGTTTCACAACGAATTTCAACAAGGACACCAACTTTTGCATTTGCATGCACGTACGATTCGATGATGCCGACTGCTGTTTCTCTATCACCTTTTTTAGCAGCTTTCTCAATACCCCATGACTTCAAAAGCTCAATGGCCTTTTTATAATCACCTTTGGATTCATCGAGTGCCTTTTTACAATCAGCTACCCCTGCCTGCGTTTCTTCACGAAGTTGCTTAAGTAGTTCAATAGAAAAATTCATGAGTTTACTCCTTACAAATATATTATACAGTTTCTGTTTTTGCTTCTGCAGCTTTTGCCGTAGGAGCTTTTGCTGCTTTTGGCTTTTTGGCAGCCCCGCCTGCATCGTTATGCGAAGCATTGCGGGCAGGTTTTGGCTTTTCTTCCTCAACTGGAAGTGTTGCGGTCGTTTCTTCAGCTACTCGTTTTTCTTCTTTTTTGATTGCTTCGTTCACATCCGTTGTTTTTTTCTCTTCTTTTTTCTTTTGCGCTTCCATTCTCTCTTTTGCATCAGCCTGATTTTTCAAAGCTTCTGCTTTTCCTTCGATATATGCATTTGCAATGGTCTGAGTAATGAGTGTCACAGAACCAACAGCATCATCATTGGCTGGAATCACATGTTCAATACCAGTTGGGTCTGAATTTGTATCGACGATAGCTACGACTGGCACACCAATTCTGACTGCTTCTCTCACTGCGGCAATTTCTTTCTTCACATCAATGATAAACAGTGCCTGTGGAGGAACATCGAGTTTCAACACACCACCGTAAAAGACGTTGAGTCTTCGGAGGTAACGAGCCATTTTCATCTGTTCATGCTTTGGAAATTTCTTCCATTTACCCGTTGCTTCTTCTTCTTGCATGCGAATGATTTTTTGAATATTTTTGTGGATACCATCCCAGTTGGTCAAAAATCCACCAATCCATCGTTCTGTGATATATGGAGCTTCGGCCCGAACTCCTTCAGTCTTCACAATTCCTTTTGCCTGTCTCTTGGTTCCAACAAACAAAATTTCGCTGCCACCTGCAACTAAATCACGGACGAATTGTGCCGCTTCTTCAAGACCAGCCTTGGTTTTGGCTAAATCGATAATGTGAATACCGTCTTTTTCAACGTAAATAAATTTTGATGCTTTTGGGTGCCACCTCTCTGATTTGTGACCAAAATGACATCCTGCTTCAAGTAATTCTTGTAATGACACTTCTTTCATAAAAAACTCCTTCTTTCCCACTTCGCCATACGGCTTCGCGGGATTGATCGTTAGTAAATTCGTTCGTAAAACTCACGTACTAACTAACGAATCAAAAAAAAACGCCCCTATACACTGGAGCGCTTATGATTAATACAAGCTTAAAATCCGGTGTACCTTCTTTTATCCTCCGTCCGCTTCCCCTGGAAATCCAGAGAGAAGATACAAATGCGAACGTGTGTAATAAAGGAAGTATAGCAGAAAAATCTTATTATTTCAAGCGAACTTGTGGCTGTGCTTGAAATGATGCAAGCGCATCCTTCACGGTGAGCACCGGCCCGTCGATTTGAGGGTTGTATATATAGGAAGCAGTCGGCTTTCGAAGCTCATATGTCATATCCAAATGCACATTATGTTCAACGATTGAGGGCGCTGCTTTTGCCAGTTCTTTTGCCTTATACATCGCAAAATCCGCACAGTCCCGCAGACACGATCGGTCTGCATTGCCAATATCATCTGTATGTACTGCACCAATAGACACAGTAGGTATCAGATGGTCATTTTTATCAAATCCTCCGATAAATATTTTCTGTAAACGTTCAATCACATCAGGTAATTGTTGCCTTGCTAAACCTGGTAATAATACCGCAAATTCATCTCCACCCTTATCATTGACACGAGCAACAAAGTCTTGTTCTGAAGTATTTAATCGAAGCTCTTTTGCGATGGTAATCAAGAGATGATCTCCTACTGCATGTCCACCCATTTCATCGTTCACGATCTTTAATCCGTTCAAATCCATGATGACAAGAGCACCAGTTGCATGAGATTTATTGCACCGTTCTAGCGTTTGTTGAAACGCTCTTCCGTTCGGCAATCCAGTTTTTGAATCAATAAATGCAGCTTGTTCTGCTACATTCGCTGTATGTTCAACTCGAGTAAATGCCTCAATAGAGACAAAATCCGGACGAAAACTCAAATCATCATCTTGTGCAATTAAATTGCCAATTGCATGATTCCAATCTGAATACGCAGATTCAATATCTTTTGGTATTGGTGGTACTTGTTCGCTCCGCATAAAAATAAAAAAATCCACGTGTCGATACGGGAATACAAATATTATATCAAACTATATCAATTTTACGAATCCTACCGCTCTTTTCCGCGCGAATGCATCATCTCTTTCCCCATCCCTATTTCAAACATACGAGGAAGTGCAGCACGGATACCTGTTTCCAAAGATGTCTTACCATCATTCACAATCGTCCGCATAAACGGAATATGATGTTCGCACCCAAGATATTGCCACACCAAAGGTGATGGAAAATCATCTTCACCAAAAATTTGCATTGCTGTCTTGGACAGTTCCCATGAAGCAAGACCTAAACGAACTTGTTCATCAGTTGGTGTACTTCTTCCTTCATTTAAAGAAAACCGAACTTTCGGATCTGTAGAAATATGGAGTATTCCCATCACCCGATCCAATCCTTCGGACGGCCAAGTTTTTAACTTTTCCACAATTGTCGAAAACGCGATATCTGTTTTTGATGCAGGATCGCTTGTTTCATTCATATTTCTTCCACCTGACCATTCTGCATATTTGATTTTCCCATCATGCGGTAGTTCTTTAAGCGCTACAAAAAAATCTCGCATAAACGCAAATCCGATATCGCGACCTGCAAGTGTAAATGGCGTCACGCCTAACCCATTTTCATGAGAATGTCCTAACCCGCCATGTTCACTCGGGTGATAATGATTGAGAGCACCACGACTATCATCACGCTTAACCTGTTCTAGAATTGTGTGCGAATCCGAAAGGGGTGCAAATTCATGAGGCAACCTATATTCATTTGGGATAACATCCCGAAGAAAATTCAATGCCGCGGTTTTCCCTGAAGCAGAAGGCCCTGTCACAATAATCGTGTCTCTCGTTTGAAAATTCATCCCTGATAGAGTTTGTGGCAGGAAGCGCAGACAGGAATATATTCTGCTTTTTTTGTACTGGTCGTTCCAATAGAAAGCTCTGTTCCACCAGAGACCCGTTCAGAATGCATTGCTTTGGAAGCACATCGAACGCAGATTGAATACAGCTCAAGACATTCATCCGCTTTCTTCATGAGCGCACGCGTGGCGCCATATTCTTTTTTTCGATAATCATAGATAAGACCATTCAGATACACATCAATCCCCTGTGTAAGCAAGTTGTTTACCACTTTTTCAAACCCATTTTTTGGAAAAAAATGAATTGCATCGATAATAACTTTTTGAATCCCTTGTTGACCCACATACTCCAAAATACGTTCCGGCTTGTCCATGTCAATGTAAATAACAGCAAGTGGACGCTCATCATGGGATTTGGTGTGTCCCATGCCACCATTGCTATGTGCTTCTGCTTTAAAACACAAAACACTAAATCCTAAATCTGATAACACACGAAAAATGGTCAGAAGTTTTGTTGTCTTTCCGGCAAACATTGGTCCCGCAATCACGGTCAATTTCCCTTTTTTTATGACCTCTTTCTTCCTGTTATTTTTTTGCATACTCTTTTTCCTTAATTTTCTTTTGTACAACTTGCCACACCTTTGTTGCAATTTTTTCTATTGATTGATTTGCGTCTATCACAACAAATCGCTTCTTATTTTGCTTCACCAATGTTTGATACCCGTTCCGAACACGCGTATAAAAATCAGTTTGCTGCATATCCAGTCGATCTTTATTCTTTTTCGCCTGCTGGCGTTTCGCACCAACCACGGGGTCAATATCCAGAAGAAATGTTATATCAGGTGTTGCGCCATTCACTGCCATTTCATTAAGCGCTGCAATTTTGTCCGCTCCTAAATTGCGACCGTACCCCTGATACACAATTGAGGAATCAACAAACCGGTCACAAATCACAATTCTATTTGTTTCTAATGCAGGCATAATTGTCTCAACAACATGTTGTGCACGGGATGCCGCCATTAAATATGCTTCTGCTTTCGCGTTCAAATCAACATTCTCACTATTATGAGTAATAGAACGAATTTGTTCTCCTATTCTTGTGCCACCCGGTTCTCGCGTGACAGTGATGTCATACCCAACTTCTCGAAGATGACTGGCAAGTATTTCAACTTGCATGGACTTTCCTGCTCCTTCTCCGCCTTCAAATGTAATAAAAAATCCGTTTCTCATAGTCACGATAAAAAATATACTATCATGCGTAAATCAAAAACCAAAGAGATCAAAAATCAAATTGCAATCGAACTAATTATCTTTTCATGTATCACTTCAATCGAACAACTTGCGTCAATGACAACATGCGGAATGTCACGAAGAATTTCCAAAAACCGCGCTCGTTTTTCTTCCAATGCCTTCGGGTTTTCGAACTTTCCAATTGCTTCGCCTGTCTTTTCATGACGCTCCATTATCCGTTTAAGAGCCGCCTCGGGTGTAATGTCAAAATGAAACAATACGTCAGGATTCGGCTCAAACCGAAAAAATTCTTCTTTCATCCACGTCACTTCTTCAGAAGACTTTGCCTGATACACAAGCGCACTTACATAATTTCGAAGACTTATCACCCACTCACCTCGATTGAGAGCCGGCTGTATAACCTGTGAAACACGATCATGCCTATCGGCAAGCAAAAGATAAAACTCTGTGACTGCATCAATCGATCTCGTTTTTCGCCACAAGGAAAGTACCTTTTTCAAATCAGGTGTAGGATGAAAAACAATCTGCGCAGGTATTCCTTGTTTTTTCAAATATTCTTGCAACAATTTCGCCTGCGTCTCTTTGCCTGTTCCACTTACACCTTCAAACACAATACATTTACCCTTAGTCATACAAGGCTCCTTTCGATGTCATACAGCGTCGGAATGACAAGATCTGCAATGGTGTCAGGCTGTGCTTCACCGATAAAACACGTTTTCATACCAAGGTTGTGTGCAGGAACCAGATCTACTTTTTCTCGATCGCCAATCATCATATGGACGCGAGCTGGAAGTCCGGTATAATCAAGCACATACTGAAATCCTGCTGGATTGGGTTTTGTCACACCAACTGTTTCTGCTGTCACAAAAAAAGCAAACATCGAAAGATCAAGTCCTAAGTATTGAAGCGTTTCTTTCTGTTTGACTAACGATCCATTACCAAGGGTAACGTGCGTGTATTTAGAAAGGGCTGTAAATAAGGCAGGTAATCGATCGTCTTTTTGCACAAAATCTCTACGATCAAAATAGGTTTCAGATTCCACTGCTGCTTCCTTAATAGAAATTCCACTTAATACGGACACGACATGCGTGGCGCTTTGAATAGTTTTTTTATGAAGCTTGGCAAATTCTTCCATTGTTTTTTCTTTATCCCAACCCGTGTGGCGCATGATGGTCGTGTATTCACTTTCACGAATCGCATGAAACAATTCTTTGTGCGGTGGATACAACGTGCCATCAATATCCCATACCAAAACTTTTACTTCCATAAATTGTTCATCCATATATTCCTTATCTTACAACCTGCATTGTTTTCTCACCACTGCAAGAAATTGTTGTTGTGCTTTTTTACTCGTGACAATATTTAAATCATCTGTCTCTATCGTAACAACAGGTATGTCTTTCTGTTGTGACAACCATGCACGGTTCAACGAATCCAGCAGCGTAAGATATTGTTCAGGTATTTCTTGTTCATACCCTCGACCCCGAGAAGCAATCCGTTTGGAAATCACAGGAACTGAGGTATCCAAAAAAATAATAAACTTCGGTTTTGGAAACTGTGGCTCAAATGAAAAATAAATCTTTTGATACAGTTTCCATTCTGCATCATCGATGTTCCCTAACACGTGCTGTGCTTTCGCATAGGAAAATGCATCTTGTTGAATCGGGGTATCTTGAATAATTGAATGATGTTCAAGTAATGCACACGTATCCATCATTTGCGTAATTTTTTCCATAAGAAAAAATGTCTGCGAGTGAAATGCCCACCGTTTCATATCGCTATAAAATCGAGAAAGAAACGCATTGTCACCAAAATTTTCTTCAAGAAGCGTAAAACGAAGCGAACGAGCCAACAATCGAGCAGCGGTTGTTTTACCGCTTCCCATCGTGCCCATGACACTGATATACGTATGCTTTTTCATCACGCGCATCCTGTCATCAGGCAGAAAATGAGATGACAAATTTATCTTTTTGGCGTTGGGGTTGCCAAAACCTGTTGTTGCACCCGAATTAATTTTTTTGTTGGTGTTGGTTTTAATGTTGGTTTTGATGTTGGTGTTGCCATAACTTTATTAGTTTTTTGCATCATTTGTATACAACATTGTGACCCCCGTAGCGTACCGCCACTTAAACACGCATATACGGGTTTTCCATTCGCATAGGCTTTTATTGAAGCTTTATAACAACGCTCACTTATTAATTGTCCTGCTCTGCTTCGTATATCCATTCCACCTTTCGTAAACGCAATATAGATAACGACGAGTGCCAAAAACGTAAATGCGATACCAATAGCGACCACAAATGGTTTCACATGATCTTGTGATTGTGCAAAACTGGCAGTTTTTCTCATAATAATTTCTCCTTAGTATCTACTATTGATGGTTTTCCAATTTTTGTCAAATCATTTGACACTCATATACAAAACGCCATATCATACAAATGAAAGGAGGAAACGAAGCAACAATAGATAGAGCGCATGATCCCGCTTTCGCGGGATGACGAGGAAAAGGGGTCTAGCTTCGCTAGACATTCGGACCTATATAGCAATATAGAGTATCAGCGGAAACCCTTTGGAATACTCTCTTCCATAAACAGATTATTTTAAATCTTTTGGTAACAAAAGCACAAAGAATAATCTGAGGAGAGTTTGCTTCATTATCATTACTACTACTGCAATAAACGTTTTTAAAAGGAGCTCAACCTATGTGTGGAATTTTTGGATACATTGGAAAAAAAACTGATGCGCAGAAACTCGTACTTACCGGTCTTAAGACACTCGAATACAGAGGGTATGATAGCTGGGGTGTGGCTGCAATACCTTCAGAAGCAAAAGAAATTGTCATTGAAAAACAAATTGGAAAGATAGGTAATGCAACTGTCGATACAATGCCTGATAGTTCCCTAGCATTTGGACACACACGTTGGGCGACACACGGCGGTGTCACGAAAGAAAATGCACATCCACATGCCGATTGTACAAACACAATTGCTGTTATTCATAACGGTATCATCGAAAATTACGAAGAATTCAAAACAAGATTACTTCCAAAGCATACATTTCTCTCAGAAACAGACAGTGAAGTAGCTGCGCATATGATTGAAGATGCAGTTCATACCATGCCGTTTGTTGAAGGCGTGAGAACAACGTTTTTACAATTTACTGGATCTAATGCCATTATCGCGATAAAACAGGATGAACGACAAATAGTTGCAATTCGTAATGGTTCTCCATTGGTAGTTGGGTATGGAGATAAAGAACAATTTGTTGCAAGCGATGCAGCGGGACTCCTCCCATACACCAAAAACGTCCACTTTTTAGAAGACAATGAAATGGCGGTTCTCACAGATGAAACAATAAAAATTTATGACGCGATGACGGGCAAAGAAAAAAATGTTGCACCAACAACACTGACATGGGATATAACAGCGGCAGAAAAAAACGGCTACGCAACATTCATGGAAAAAGAAATCCATGAACAGCCAACAATTCTTGAAGAACTACTTACCCGCGATGATATCCATACGCTGGCTACTGCAATTAAGAAAGCTCACGGCACCTATCTCATCGGCTGTGGGAGCGCATATTATGCATGTCTTACAGGAACGTATCTGTTTTCTGCAATTGCTAAGCGACATATCAATGCGTGCGTTGCCAGTGAATTTACCTATCAAGAAGAGTTCATGAATGACAAATCATTGCTAATCGGCCTCTCACAATCAGGAGAAACCATGGACCTTATTGACGCAGTAAAACGAGGTGCATCACATAATGCAACGATTGCAAGTATCGTCAATGTCTACGGCTCGACGCTATGGAGACTTTCAACAATTCAAATACAATGCGGTGCAGGACCAGAAATAGCCGTTGCTTCCACAAAAGACATGACAACAAAGCTTGGGATACTCTTACTTACTGCATACGATATTGCAGGAATGTTCGATGAAGGAAAACGAGTACTCACGAAAGCAATTACAGGGATAAAAAAACTACTGGAACCGGCGTCAATTGAAACGATCAAAAAACTAGCACACACAATAAAAGATAACAAACAGTTATTTGTTGTTGGTCGCGGAACATCGTATCCCGCTGCACTTGAAACAGCCCTGAAAATAAAAGAAATTAGTTATATTCATGCCGAAGGGCTTGCTGCAGGAGAACTGAAACACGGGGCAATCGCACTCATTGAGAGTGGGACACCATGCATTGTGTTTTTGCCCAATGATGAAACATACGCGGCAAACCTCGCGGCAGCTATGGAAATGAAAGCACGGGGAGGTTTTATTATTGGTATTTCTTATAAACCAAACACTGTGTTTGATGCATTCTTGGAAGTAGCAGACGCAGGAACAGCGACCATCATCCCAAACATTATCGCAGGGCAATTATTTGCCTATTACCTAACGCTTTCCAAACAGTTAGACCCAGATAAGCCAAGGAACTTGGCAAAAAGTGTGACAGTAAAATAAAGAAGACTGATTATTCGAGGTCGCGCGCGATTTGGGAAACAACTGGCGCATTTTGATTTTTATATTTTGCAGATTTCCGTGTCAAATACGGATGTTCTGAATCCGAAGTAAGCTCCTCAAACGTAAACGAGCAAATGCGCATACCACTGTACAGTGCAATCGGCATACGACCGAGATTACCAAGCTCTAATACGGCAACTCCATGCCACCCTGGATCAAACACAGAAGCAGTCGAATGCACAACAAGACCAAGTCTTCCCAAGCTCGACCTGCCTTCAAGCCGCGCAAGTAGATTATTTGGCATGGTTAACGTTTCCATGGTCGTTGCAAGAACAAAATCTCCCGGCTGCAAAATGAATGGCTCCCCGTCTTTTATCGCCACTTCTGTCATCAAATCACTGGTGACTAATGGATTATTGGTATCAATGAGTGCAACTTTGCTGTGATTGAATACACGGAATTTTTTACCTAATCGAAAATCAATAGAACATGAACCAAGTTGTGTATCAAAATCAGGAGCCGGATCAATAACAATCCGTTTTGTAAGAAGTGCTTTTTTGATATCCCCGTCAGATAAAATCATATATATAAAGTGGCTGCGCCACGCGTAGTTCGCTAACTAACAAACGAAGTGTGGGTGACGATGGAGTCGGACCATCCGCCTCTTTCTTATCAGGAAAGCGTTCTACCGATGAACTAGTCACCCTTATTGTATTTGTTAAAACTAGTCCTTGCTCACCGATGTCAGGCGAAGCCTGATCTGGCTCTGCCAGAAACTAGTCACCCTTATTGTATTTGTTAAAACTAGTCCTTGCTC
>Ga0172375_10000273_pt1 | contig 81648 bp, 69 predicted proteins | sample LakKiv1m_FD_114537 | JGI IMG/M metagenome (GOLD analysis project Ga0172375, IMG submission 114537) | Freshwater microbial communities from Kabuno Bay, South-Kivu, Congo - kab_092012_11.1m | ecosystem: Environmental > Aquatic > Freshwater > Lake | place: Democratic Republic of the Congo... | reverse complement strand
CCCGTATCACGCAGATTTACGAAGGTTCGAGCGAGATTCAGCGCCTGCTGATCGCACGGGAGCTGGCGAACTATCCGCTTTAGCGATGAATCCTTGGAAAAGGCGCCGCCGATGCCGTTGTGCTGCCTGATGGCAAATCCGGGCAGCCTGAGCTGAATTGTCAGCTTTCATTGGCGGGCCAACGCCCACGCTAGAGCAAATACCTCACGGGATGTGACGTCCCCGGTCCACTTGCCTGCCCGATGGTCTGCAGGCTGGGCTTCAGCCCACCACTCGCTCGAAGCTCATAACCACAGCCAAATAAAAAGGGGAGCCGCTAGGCTCCCCTTCAGGGCGTGTTGCTTTGTTCTTCTTCTGCTGACGGGCTTGTTGTTTTTGTTCGCAGCCCGATCGGACCATCGTCCGCATAGCAGTCCCATTCGGGACATAAAGAACAAACGGATTATTTTGGTCGCTGATGTTGCCACTGCCCTCGCGGGCTCAACCGGTTCTGGAGCTGCCTCAAGGCAGTTTTATTGTTCTCGGTCCGGTCGACAGGAAACCTGTCGGGCAATTCCTCTCCAAAAGAATCAGTTTGCTACGTCTCCCACCTGCTTGTTTTTATTGTGTCGGAGTCGCTACGTGTTGTTCTTGTTATTGGGTGTGCTTTCTTGTTCTTGTTGTGCCCATTAGAAAGCATTCGCCGTGCCAGCTTTTGACATTCCTTTATTTTCAATAGGTTAGCCGTCTTCACCTGTCACGGGAGACTGCTGCGCCAGCCCTTTCGTTACCGCCCACCCCAGGAGACCGTTACGCCGTACGAAAGGAGTAACACCTTCGGGCAGGTTTCCAGTAACAGCTGCAGCTCCGCATCGGGCGCTCAACGCAGGACACCCCGACAGTGGTCACCGTCAGGGTGTCGATCGCTCGATGGGCATAGGTAGGTTCTTCGGCTGGTTTGCGCCTGGGCGTATCAGGCGTCCGCTGTTTGCACAGCAGTTTCCTTGCGTCTTGCCATGTAATCGCAGGCCAGAATGGCCAGCAGTGGAACGACGCCAACACTGAGGGCAGCGTGCCAGGATCCGATCAGACCCACGAAAAGCATCCCCACGACAACGATCGCAGCGACGCAATGGGCCAGGAAACGACACAGTTCAAGTGCAACTACTTGTTGTTCGGCATTGTTATTCATGACGTTTGACTCCCCGTTTTTCTTGTAATAAGCAGCCTCCGTTTTCATATTAGTCCGCCGTTAAAAGCCTGCAACCAAAACCGACGTGCGGCACGTCTAGGGCGGGCTTTACAGGGATTACCCCATACTTTCGTCGATACCCTTCAATAACTTTGGCGGCTGTTCGAACATAAGTCGCATATATTCTGGAATCCATTTCCTGACTGTTTGTCCAATAAAGGCCATGCTGATAAGCAGGCCGCTCGGGCAGCACCATGAACGGCCCCAGCGAGGCTTTATTGAAAAAAGCCCACAGGCTTCTTCGCCATTTCACCCCGCCGCGCGCTCAATCCCACCCTTCGTTCGTACTGCACCGCAGCGTGCGCCGCGCCTTGCCCGGTGTGCGCGAAAACCGCGGCGCCGGCGCCGCCTGCATCATCCCGTCGAGCTCCTGATAGACCCCGCGCTGGCGCAGATGGGGATGCTGCGGCGCATCGGCCAGTTCCAGCACGGGCGCGAAACAGGCGTCGCTGCCCTCCAGCAAGGCACACCACTCGGCTTGGGTGCGGGTCGCGAACAGCCGTTCCAGCAACTCGCCCTGCGCAGGCCACTCGGCCGGATCGGCACAGCCCGCCCACAGCGCTTCCGGTGCGTCCATGCGCTCCAGCAGCTCACGCCAGAACTGCGGCTCCAGCGGGCCGATGGCGATTTCGCGGCCGTCCGCGCAGCGGTAGCAGCGATAGTTCGGCGCCGCTCCAGCCAGCGGATTGCGATCACGCTGCAGGTCGATCCGTCCACTCGGCAGCAAGCCGGCGAAGAACGTCATCAGCGACGATACCCCGTCGACGATGGCCGCATCGATCACTTGCCCCTGCCCTGAGCGCTCGCGCTCCCATAATGCGGCGAGAATGCCGACGGCGAGGTAGAGCGAGCCACCACCGAAATCACCTACCAGATTCAACGGAGGGATGGCCGGCCCGCTGTCGCCACGGATCGCCGCCAGCGCGCCGGTCAGCGCGATGTAGTTGATATCGTGCCCAGCGGCCTTCGCCAACGGGCCGCTCTGCCCCCAACCGGTCATGCGCCCGTAGATCAGCCGCGGATTGCGTTCCAGCAGCTCGTCCGGCCCCAACCCCAGCCGTTCCATCACCCCGGGGCGGAAGCCTTCGATCAGCACGTCGGCGTCCGCGGCCAGCGCCAGGCAGCGCTCTCGTCCCGCCACGCTGCGGATGTCGAGGGTCAGCGTCTTGCGCCCGCGATCGACCACCGGGTTCGGCCAGCCATTGCCACCTTCGCGCTCGATACGCAGCACCTCGGCACCCATGTCGGCCAACAGCATGGCGCAATGCGGACCGGGGCCGATGCCGGCGAACTCCAGCACGCGCAGCCCGCACAGCGGTCCGCTACGGGTATCGTCATGTTCGTTCATGGGTCGATCTCCTCGATGCACGCGCGCGCGGACGCGCCCCGCGCCGAAGCGCGGAGCGCGTCCGGTAACAGGCGTTACTGGTTGACGACGCTGGGCTGGCTCTCGACCAGATGATTGCGATAACGCTCGCGCAGGACCTTCTTGTCGATCTTGCCGGTGGCGGTGAGCGGCACCGCGTCGAAGATCACCGCGTCAGGCATCCACCACTTGACGATGTTCGGCTCCAGGTGGGCGAGGATTTGCTCCACCGTGATCTCGGCATCGCTGTGCGGCTCGACCACCAGTAGCGGGCGCTCCTCCCATTTCGGGTGGAACACCCCTACCACTGCCGCCACCTTCACGCCCGGGCAGGCCGCGGCCACGTTCTCGATATCGATGGAGCTGACCCATTCGCCACCGGACTTGATCACATCCTTGCTGCGATCGGTGATGCGCATGAAGCCATCGGCATCCAGCGTGGCGATGTCCCCGGTGTCGAACCATCCTTCGGCATCCAGCGCGCTTTTCTCGCTGCGGTAGTAACGTTCCACCGTCCACGGCCCGCGCACCTTGAGGCTGCCGGAGCTGACACCATCACAGGGCAGCTCGTTGCCCTGCTCGTCCACTACCTTCAGCTCGATGCCGAACTGCAACCGCCCCTGGCGCGACCAGATGGTGTCGTTGGTGGCCTGCTGGCCGCGTTCGGCCAGCTTGGGCGTCGGCGTCGCCACCACGCCCAGGGGGCTGGTCTCGGTCATGCCCCACAGCTGGCAGACCGCCACGCCATACTTGGTCTGGAACGTCTCGGCCATGGCCCGCGGTACGGCGGAACCGCCGATCACCAGCCGTGCCAGGCTGCCCGAATCCTCGCCGCTGCGCTCCAGATGCGCGAGGTACATCGTCCAGATGGTCGGCACGCCGCCGGACAGGGTAACGCCCTCGCTCTTGATCAGCTCCTGCAGGCTGGCGCCGTCCATCTTGTCGCACGGCAGGACGAACTTGCAGCCATTGATCGCCGCAGCGAACGGCAGGCCCCAGGCGGTGCCGTGATAGAGCGACGAACAGGGCATGATGCAGTCGAAGGCGGACAGTCCGAACGCACCGGAAAGCCCCGCCGCCATGGCATGCAGCACCACCGAGCGGTGGCTGTAGAGCACGCCCTTGGGGTCGCCGGTGGTGCCGGAGGTGTAGCAGAGCACCGCACCAGCGTTCTCGTCGAACTGCGGCCAGGCGAGCGGCTGTTCGACGGCGATCAGCTGCTCGTAGCCCATCAGCCCTTCGAGGCCGGACGAAGGCTGCGCGGCCAGTTCGATGAAATGCTGGATATTGCTCAGCCGCGGCCGCAGACGGGCGACGCAGGCGGCGAAGCTGCTGTCGAACAGCAGCACCTGGCTGCCGGCATGGTTGATGGTGTACACGATCTGCTCATCCGACAGCCGCGGATTGGCGGTGTGCAGCACCGCGCCGATGCCGGGTACGGCGAAGAACAGTTCGTAATGACGATGGGTGTTCCAGGCCAGCGACGACACGCAGTCGCCGGGGCCGATGCCCAGCGCACGCAGCATACTGGCTGCCTGCGCGGCGCGGTTCGCAAGGCCGGAGTAGTCGTAGCGCCAGAGGGGTTCATCGACCAGCCGCGAGACGATTTCGCGGTCGCCATGGGCACGGGCGGCGTGGGTGAGGATGCCGCTGATCAGCAGGGGGGCGTTCTGCATCAAACCTGGTTGCATGTTTCCTACCTCTATCTTGTTTTTATTGTCGACGTGCCGGTCGAGGAAACGGCGTTCTACCGGCATGGTTCTTCGTTTGGCCGCCTCAGGCACGCGGGCGGCGCAGCGGTGCTCAGTCAGATCCTCCGAGGTTGCGGGAGATGACCAGGCGCTGGATGTCGCTGGTGCCTTCGTAGATCTGGCAAACCCGTACGTCGCGGTAGATGCGCTCCACCGGGAAGTCGGACAGGTAGCCGTAGCCACCCAGGGTCTGGATCGCTGCCGAGCAGACCCTTTCCGCCATCTCCGAGGCGAACAGCTTGGCCATCGAGGCCTCCACCAATGCCGGCCGTCCGGCCTCGCGCAGCGCCGCAGCGTGATGGACCATCTGCCGTGCCACGGCGATCTGCGTGGCCATGTCGGCCAGGCGGAAGGCCACCGCCTGGTGCTCGACGATCGGCTTGCCGAAGGTTTCACGCTCCCTGGCGTAGTCGCGCGCCGCTTCGAAGGCGGCGCGGGCCATGCCCACCGCCTGGGCGGCGATGCCGATGCGGCCGCCCTCCAGGTTGGCCAGGGCGATGCGGTAGCCCTCGCCCTCCTCGCCCAGCCGGTTGGCCACCGGCACGCGCAGATCCTCGAAGGCAATCTGGCAGGTGTCCGAGGCATGCTGGCCGAGCTTGTCCTCGACCCGCACCACCTGATAACCCGGGCTGTCGGTCGGCACGATAAAGGCACTGATACCGCGCTTGCCGGCGTCCGGATCGGTGACGGCGAAAACGACCACCGTGCCGGCATGCTTGCCCGACGTGATGAACTGCTTGGCACCATTGAGCACGTAGTCATCGCCGTCGCGCCGGGCACGAGTCCGCAGGCTGCTGGCATCGGAACCGGCCTGAGGTTCGGTGAGGGCAAAGGCGCCGATCTGCTCGCCGCGCGCCAGCGGGCCAAGGAAATCGCGCTTCTGCTGGTCGTTGCCGAAACGCAGGATGGGCACGCAACCCACCGAGTTGTGCACGCTCATGATGGTCGAGCAGGCGCCGTCACCGGCGGCGATCTCCTCCAGCGCCATGGCATAGGCCAGGTAGCCCGTGTCGCTGCCGCCCCACTGCTCCGGCACCAGCATGCCGAAGAAACCGAGCGCAGACATCTCGCCGATCGCCTCGGCCGGGTAACGGTGCTCGCGGCTCCACTGTTCGGCGAAGGGCTTCAAGCGCTCCCGGGCGAACTGCCGGGCCATCTCGGCGATCGCGCATTGATCCTCATTGGGCAACATAGATGCCTCCTCAGATCAGTTCGACGGCCATGGCGGTGGCTTCGCCGCCGCCGATGCAGATCGCCGCCACGCCACGGCGCAGGCCACGGGCGCGCAAAGCCGAAAGCAGCGTCACCAGGATTCGCGCGCCCGAAGCACCGATGGGGTGCCCGAGCGCACAGGCGCCACCGTTGACGTTGACCTTGGCGTGGTCCAGGCCCAGCTCGCGCATGGCGGCCATGGCAACCACGGCGAAGGCCTCGTTGATCTCGAACAGATCGACCTCCTCGACGGCCCAACCGGTGCGCTCCATCAGCTTGCGGATCGCCCCGATCGGCGCGGTGGTGAACAGATTCGGCGCATCGGCGTAGGCCGCGTGACCGTGGATCACCGCCTGCGGCTGCAGCCCCCAGCGCTCGACCTCCGAGCGGCGCATCAGCAGCAGCGCAGCGGCGCCGTCGGAGATCGAACTGGAATTGGCCGCGGTCACCGTGCCGCCCTCGCGGAAGGCCGGTTTGAGGCTGGGAATCTTCTCCGGCATCGCCTTGGGCGGCTGCTCGTCGTCACGAATCTGCCGCTGCTGTTTGCCCTGGGTGACCTCCAGCGTGACGATCTCCTCGGCGAAACGCCCCTCGGCTACGGCCGACTGGGCGCGGCGCAACGATTCCAGCGCGTAGCCATCCTGCTCCTCGCGGCTGAAGCCGAAGGTGTCGGCGCATTCCTCGGCGAAAGTGCCCATCAGCCGGCCTTTGTCGAACGAATCTTCCAAGCCATCGAGGAACATGTGGTCGAGCACCCGGCCGTGGCCCATACGGTAGCCGCCGCGGGCGCGGTCGAGCAGGTACGGCGCGTTGCTCATGCTTTCCATGCCGCCAGCGACAACGATATCGGCGCTGCCGGCGAGCAGCTGATCGTGGGCCATGATCACCGTCTGCATGCCCGAGCCGCACATCTTGTTCACGGTGGTGCAGGTAGTGGCGCGGGTCAGTCCGGCGCTCAGTGCCGCCTGCCGTGCCGGTGCCTGCCCCTGGCCGGCAGGTAGCACGCAGCCCATCAGCACGTCCTGCACGTTCTCGGCCGGCAGCCCGCTGCGTTCCACGGTGGCGCGGATGGCGGCAGCGCCGAGTTGCCAGGCGGTCATGCCCTGCAGGTCGCCCTGAAAGCCGCCCATGGGCGTGCGTGCGCTGCTGACGATTACGATCGGATCATCTTTCATCTCTACTTCCTTCATTTGGCGGCCATGCGCAAGGCACCGTCGAGGCGGATCACCTCGCCGTTGAGCATGCTGTTCTCGAAGATGTGCCGCACCAGCGCGGCGTATTCGGCCGGATGCCCCAGACGTGGCGGGAATGGCACGCCGGCAGCCAGCGAGTCGCGGATTTCCTGGGTCATGCCGGCCATCATCGGCGTCTCGAATACGCCGGGGGCGATGGTCATTACCCGGATGCCGAAGCGCGCCAGCTCGCGGGCGGCCGGCAATGTCAGGCTGACCACACCGCCCTTGGACGCGGCATAGGCGGTCTGGCCGATCTGCCCGTCGAAGGCGGCGATCGAGGCCGTATTGATGATCGCGCCGCGCTCGCCGCCTTCGTCCGGCGCGTTCTCGGCCATCGCCTCGGCGGCCAGGCGCAGCATGTTGAAGCTGCCGATCAGGTTGATGCCGACGATGCGGCTGAAGCTGTCCAGACTGTGCGGCCCGTTGCGGCCGAGGACCTTTTCGCCGCCGGCGACGCCGGCGCAGTTGACCAATCCGTGCAGCGCACCGAAGCGTTCGCGAGCAGCGCTGACGGCATGGCGGGCGGCCGTCTCGTCGCGGATGTCGGCGACCACACTGAACGCGTTCGCGCCCAGTGCGTCGGCAGTGGCCTGTGCGGCCGCTTCGTCGAGATCGACCAGAACCACCTTGCCGCCGGCCTCGACCAGCGCCTGCGCCGCTGCGGCACCAAGGCCGGACGCGCCGCCGGTGATAAGGAATACGTTGTCCTGAATCCGCATGGCGTTCTCCCGTGCTTGTTGTTATGGGGTTCGAAGCCGGAATCATCTTTGGACAGCGACGGGCGGGCGGCAATGGTCGATCTATTCAACCTGCCTGACCGTTTTGGCCAATGGCAAAAAGCGATTACAGGTCTGCCCATAGAGCGTGGGCAAAGCTGCGGGGGGATGGAGCCCAGCAGCTTCGCGCTCAGCCTCGAGCCGGCGCGAGAATGAGGTTGCGGTAGTGGCCCGGATTGATACCCGTCCACTTGCGAAAGGCCTTGTAGAACGAGCTGACATCGGCAAACCCCAGTCGCTCGGCAATCTCGCCATAGCTGACGCTGGCGTCGGCCAGCCACTCGGTGGCCATTTCCTGACGCAGGCCGTCCTTGATGGCCTGGTAAGGCTGCCCCGCTTCTGCCAGACGGCGACGCAGCGTCGAGGCCGACATGCACAGTGCCTGCGCCAGTGTCTCGCTGTCCGGCCAGCGCTCGGCGGGGAGGCTTCGCAGGTGTTGCTTGATGCGACTGGCCAGGCTGGAATGGTCCCGGTAGCGCACCAGAATGTTGGCCGGCGCCTCGGCAAGGAAACTGCGCAGTTCCGCCTCGCTGCGACGGATCGGCAGATCGAGCACCTCGGCAGCGAAGATGATGCGCGTCGAGGGACGCGCGAAGCGCAGGTTGTCGGAGAACATGACCCGGTAGTCGTCGGTGTACTCCGGCTCGGCGCAGCGCAACTCCACCGCCAGCAAGGGAATGCGCCGCCCCACTAGCCAACAGGCCAGCCCGTGCAGCAGCATCCAGTAGGTGAAGTAGCAGAACGCCCGGGCCGGCTCGGCGTTGCGCTCGCGCAACACCACTTCGGCAAGACTCTGGCTACGGATCAGCTTGCCGCGCAGGTTTTCCAGACCCAGGCCGAGAAATTCCAGCGCATGCACCAGAGCCTTCTCCAGCGTCGGCTGCTGCATGCAACTGCGGCTGAGGAAGACGAAGCTGCCCGAGCGCAGGCGTCGCGGGTCCATGCCGAAGAATTCGTCGTCGAAGCGCCGTGCCAGGCGCAGCCAGAGTTGCGAGTAGTCGCGCACGTCCATGCGCCCATCGGGGTTTCGCAGGCAGCCGGGTTCGAGACCGATCTGTTCCAGCAGCTGCTCGGCGGTCAGCCCCGGTTGCAGGAAGCCGCGCAGCGCCTCGACCACCAGCCGCACGCTGATACTGTCGCGGCTAGCGGTGACCGCCTTGTCAGCCTTCAATTGCGCCTCGGTGATCATGCGGCTCGGGTTCCTCCATCGATGCCCGCCATGATCGGCCAGGCCGCCGCGTCTGTCAGCCCTCGCCTCACATCCAGCCGAGCGTGAGCGCCATTACCATCAGATAACGACCGGTCTTGGCCAGGCTGACGATCAGCAGGAAGCTCCACAGCGGCTCGCGCATCACCCCGGCCACCAGGGTCAGCGGATCGCCGATGATCGGCACCCAACTGAGCAGCAGGGTCCAGCGGCCGTAGCGGTGATAGCTGGCTTGCGCCCTCGCCAGCTGACGCTCGTTGACCGGGAACCAGCGCTTGTGACGAAAGTGCTCGACATAACGGCCCAGCAGCCAGTTCACCAGCGAGCCCAGCACGTTGCCCAGACTCGCCAGCGCCACCAGCTCCCATGCTGCATAGCGTTCGGTCAGCAGCAGCCCGGCCAGCACGGCTTCGGACTGCATGGGCAGCAGGGTCGCAGCGCCGAAGGCTGCAAGGAACAGGCCGAGATAGCCGGAAAGCTCAAACATCCACCGTCCCGTAAAGCAGTCTCTGAGTGGTGCGGCAGTATGCTCGAAACGCGTCTGCGCTTACATCTCGTGAATGCGGCTGACCTGGCGCGCCAGGCGCATCGTCTCGTGCTCCTCGAGATGCAGCAGGTCCTCGGCCAGGTTGCGCGCACCGTCGATCTCGGCCCGACGCGCCAGGGAACGGTAGAGGTCGATGACCTGGTTGTGGATGGTGAAGATATCCAGCGATATCTCCTCCACGCTCATGGTGTCGTAGGCCTTGCAGGCCCGGTTGCGCAGTACAGGATTGCGCGTCAGGTAATCGTAGATCCAGGTGTGCAGTGCTTTCGGATCGGCGTGCTTCTCGATCTTGTCGACCGTTTCGGCCAGCGCTCGCTCGTGATCGGCGATGTAGACCAGCAGCCACTTGGCGCGGGTCTCGTCGTGCTTGTCGGAACAACGTGCCATGCAGCGGGCCAGCATGGCATGGGTGTCGCGTGTCCAGTCGATCAGGCCTTCGAATCGCTCGATCTTCATCGCCAAGTCTCCCCTGTGTGGCGGCAAACAGCACGGCGCCGATCCGCCTGCTGTCGCTCGAGTCTGTCCACGGCTCAGGCTCTTTGCCATGACCCTGGTTAAGAGACTAGCTCAGCCTGCCTGCGCGCGACCCGCCATGGCGCGCAACCTTGCTACAGATCATTGCTGAGCGGGTCGGCACGAGCGAGGCAGTGTGCCGAGCGCTCAGACCATCCAGAGGACTACGTCAGGTCGGCGCGACGTCCGGCCTCAGCCGAACACCGTCACGGTCTGCCTGCTCAGCGCGATCAGCTCGCCAGATGGCGACCACAGTGCCGCAGCGCAATGTCCGTAGCCGTCGCGGGCATGCTCGATCTCGGCGCGGTACATGCACCATTCATGGCTGTCGAGCACGGGCATCGGCTGGATGAACTCGATGGTCCAGGTCAGCGAACTGCCCGGCGCGAAGCTCTTGAGATGCGGCAGCACGGCGGGCGGCCAGGCGTCCACCAGCGCCAGCAGGTGCGCCTCGGTCATCGGTTCGCGCGGAACGTCGCCACGCTGACGAACCCAGCCGCCCATCTGGCGGGAGCTGTTGCCGCTGAACGGCAGGCCACCGACACCCCAGCGCATCGCCAGGTAGCGGGTGAACTCCGGCGTCACGCCCGGTACGTAGGGCAGCTCCTGGCAGGCTTCCACTGGCGGCATTGACGGACCGGGCTCGGCCGGCACATCGATCACCGAACTGCGCGGCGCGCCAAAACTGCCCTGAACGATGGTGACCACCTGGCCATCCTGCACCACCCGGCCCAGCATCTGGCTCACCGCCTTGCCTTCGCGCAGCACTTCGGCCTCGTACCTGGCTGGCTTGTCCACCGCCAGCGGACCAACGAAGGTGATCGCCAGCGAGCGCAGCGGGCGTCCTTCAGGCACCTTGGCGCGCATGTTCTCGAATACCAGCGCTGCGACCAGGCCGCCGAAACCCGCACGCCCCTGCCCCCAGCTGGCCGGCACGACCACGCTTTCGGGATTGTCACGCACCGCTTGCAGCAGCTCGCAAAGCTCCATATGCACCTCGTTATCGTTCGTTATGCCGGCGATGTTAAAGGCGCATGGGAGGCGGCGCGACCCTGTCTGGCAGAAGCGGCCGGATGAAATGCCGAATCATCCATGTTGGCAATGAATGTCAGGAATGCCGCCGCGGGGCAGCGATCCGCCAGGGCATGGCGCGTCGAACGTTGGTCAGGGCGCGCGACAGCTCCTCTCCCGGCCCGGGCAGCTGCGCGTAACGCTGCGCCTCGTACAGCCGGACGAATGCGCGGATTGCTGGCGCCTGATCGGGCATTTCGGTAGCGGCCCGCTCGGCGAAGCTGCGTGCCCCCTCGCCTTTGTGGCGGCGAATACCCTGGCGTGCCAGCAGGCGCTCGAAGCGATCGAACTGGCGCTGCTGAACATCTTTTTCCCGCCGCCAGGGTTTGAACAGCACGAGCGCCAGTATTCCGGTCAGCAGCCCGAGCACGGCGACCAGGCCCAGACCGAGCGCCTGGCCGTCGAGCTTGCCAAACCAGCGCTGCAGCATCTGCGACTGCTGCTCATCCTGATAATTGAGAACCCAGCGCTGCCAGCCATAGTTGAGGCTGTCCCAGCGCAGCCGCAACGTGTTCATCCAGCCGACGTCGCGGAACCGCAGCAGCGATAGCGGCTCGTCGGCGAGAAAGCTCCGCTCCCGCGCCAAGGCTTGTTCCAGTCCCTGCTCGACGCGCTCGGGCGCGACCTGGAAAGTCGGGTCGACACTGACCCAGCCGCGCTCGGCGACCCAGTATTCGACCCAGGCATGGGCATCGAACTGATGCACCGAAAGGTAGTTGCCCGCAGGATTGACCTCGCCGCCCTGGTAGCCGGCCACCACGCGCGCCGGAATGCCCGCCGCGCGCAGCACGAAGGTCATGGCGCCGGCGTAGTGGGCACAGAAGCCGCTGCGGGTCTGAAACAGGAAGTCGTCGACGATATCGCTGCCCACCGGCGGTGGTTCCAACGTGTAGTGATACGGCTCGCGGTTGAAATGCCGCAGCAGTGCATCCACCACTGCCTGTGGCTCCTGTGCGCTGCGCCGCAGCTCGGCAGCCCAGGTGCGGCTGCGCGGGTTGCCCTGCTCCGGCAACTGCAGCGCCCGGGCAAGGCTTTCCGGCGGACCGATGGCTTCGCGTCGGGCGTCCAGCCAGGATGTCACCCGGTACATCAGCGGCTTGGTCACCGGCTGGCGGCGTTGCAGATGGAAATCGGTCATCAGTTGAGCCCCGCCCGACGCAACCTGAGCAACGTCCAGGGCGAACAGCCAGGGCTGGCCGCTGGGCTGCATGACCACGCTGTAGCTGAGCGGCTCGCCCAGCGCCTGCCACTCCGGTGCCTGGGGCACGTTGGATGCGTAAGACTGCGACCAGCGCCGGCCATCGAAACGCTCGAAGGTCACCGCGCGCCAGTAGAGCTGGTCGCGAGGGGGAATCTCGCCGTCGAAGCTGACACGAAACGCCAGCTCCGCCGAGCGCCCCAGCCGCGCGATATCGCCAGGCGCCATGTGGTCAGCCAGACCGGTCGTACCCCTGTCGCCGGCCTGCGGCAGCGACCACAGCGGTGGCAGGCGGGGAAAGAACAGGAACAGCACCAGCATCAGTGGTACCGCCTGCAACAGCAGCGCGCCGGCCAGCCGCACGGTCGGCCACGGCCGCGTCACCAGGCTGCTCTGCTGCAGGCCGATCATCGCGGCGAGCAATGCAGTGACCGGAAGGAGGCTGTAGAGCCCGGCGAGCAGGCTGTCCTCGAACAGGTAGCTGGTCACCACCGCGAAGAAGCCGAGAAAGATCAGCACCAGCGCATCGCGGCGGGTACTCATCTCCACCAGCTTGAGGATGAATGCGGCAATCAGCAGCACCACACCGGCCTCGAGCCCGACCAGGCTGCCGCGGGAAAAGTACACCCCGAATCCCGCCCCGATCATCAGCAGCGCCTTGGTCCAGCTGCGCGGGTAACGAGCGCGCATGCGGAAGATCTGGATTCGCCAGCCCGCGCAGCCCAGCCACAGGCCGATGATCCACAGCGGCAGATGGGTGAGATGCGGCAGGATCACCAGCACCTGCGCCACCAGCAGCCAGATCAGGCTGTTGCGCGGAATACCCGGCTTCGCACTCATGCATCGCCCCCATCGGCCAGGCCGTGCAGCGCCAGCGCACGCAGGCAGGCATCTCGATGCGCCTGGCCGCTGTCCGGGCCGAACAAGCCGGCCGGCAGCCGCAGCGCGAACGGCTGCTGCTTTTCGCTGAGGTCGATGACCCAGTGGCAGAGCACCGACAGTCGTTGCTCGGTATCGCCGGTAAGCGCGTCGAAATCCAGCAGCGGATCGTTACCGAGCAGGCTGGCGAAATCCTTGACCAACAGGCCCTGGCCGCGCGAATAGGCCTTCCAGTGCAGGCGTCGACGCGGATCGCCCGGCTGCCAGGCCCGCAAGCCCTGATAGTCGTCGACGCCCGAGCCGCGGGTCAGCACGCCTTCATCCTCGGTCTCCGGCGCGCTGCCGCCCTGGGGACGCTCGGCTGCCGACGGCTGCGGATAGACCAGTGCGGCCAGCTCCAGGTCGATCCAGCTCCAGGCCACCAGCAGCCCCAGCGGGAAACGGCTCTCCACCCGCACCCGGCCCGGTCGCAACCAACCGCGGCGGCGGGTCGGCAGGCTCAGTTCGACTTCCACGGTGCCTCCGGCCGGAACGTCGACCAGGCGCAGCCCGCTCGCCGGCCAGCCCAGCGCAACGGCTTGATAGGCGCGTCCCTGGCTCTCCAGGCGGACGCGCAGCAAGGCCTGCTCACCGACGAACGCCGCGGTGGTGCCGCCGGCCTGCAGCACCAGCCCGGCCAGGTTGCGCCAGGTGTGCAGGATGGTTACCAGATAGAGGGAGCCAAGCAGAAAGGTCAGCCCATAGGCCAGGCTGTTCTGATAGTTGATCGCGGTAAGCAGCATCAGCAGCAGCGCCACCATGAACATCAGCCCCACCGCCGTCGGCATGATGAAGATTCGCCGCTGGTTCAGCCGCACGCTGGAAGCCGGCGGAATGCGCCGCAGCAACCAACGGTCGCGAAAGCGCGGCAGCAACCTCACGCCGGACGCCCGCAGTACGGGGCGGATAGCTGCCTCACAGCGCCGGCACCTCGCGCAGCAGCCATTGCACCAGCGCACCGCCCCCGTGACCAGTGGCATCCGCGCGCTCGCGCAGACGGTGGCCGACCACGGTGGGCAACACCGCCTGCACATCCTCCGGAATCACGTAGTCGCGTCCGTCGAGGAATGCCCAGGCGCGGGCAGCCGCCAGCAACGCCAGGCTGCCGCGCGGCGACAGCCCCCAGGCGAACTGCGGCTGAGTGCGCGTGGCCTCCACCAGACGCAGCACGTAATCGACAAGGGCATCGCTGACCCGCACATGGCCGACTGCATCCTGGATTGCCCGCAGTTCGTCGTGCTGCAGCAACGGTTCGAGTCGGGTCAGCAGATCGCGCCGCGACTCACCCAGCAGCAGCGATTTTTCCGCCGCCTTGGCGGGGTAGCCCAGGGAGACGCGCATAAGAAAGCGGTCCAGTTGCGACTCCGGCAAGGCGAACGTGCCGCCAGAGCTCACCGGGTTCTGCGTGGCGATGACGAAGAACGGCTCGGGCAAGGGGCGTGTCGCCCCTTCGATGGTGACCTGACCCTCCTCCATGGCTTCGAGCAGCGCGCTTTGGCTTTTCGGCGTGGCGCGGATGATCTCGTCGGCGAGCACCAGCTCGGCGAAGATCGGCCCGGGGTGGAAGACGAACTGCCCGCTGTCCTTGTCGAATACCGAGGTGCCGAGAATGTCGCCAGGCAGCAGGTCGGACGTGAACTGGATGCGCTGGAAGTCCAGGCCCAGCACCTTGGCCAGGGCATGACTCAGGGTGGTCTTGCCCATCCCGGGCATGTCTTCCACCAGTAGGTGACCGCGGGCCAGCAGGCAGGCCATGGCCAACCGGACCTGCGCCTCCTTGCCGAGCAATACTTCATTGACTGCTCGCAGGCAGACGTCCAATCGGGTGCGCATCGAAATCTCCTTCGTTCGTCGTCCCGATGCTACTGGTCGGCCGCGGCCAGGCAAAGCAATGGAAACGCCCGGTGACGACTTTGTGATTTGCGCCCGCTCTGGCAGCCGGCCGCTTGACCGCGCGCCAGGCGAGCGTGCGCGCTACAGACGTTGGGGATGCTGGCGCGAAGCGCAGTGCTCACGCCCGATGACAGGAAGCTGACCGAACCAGCCAAACCGCTCGCCAACGGCTGCCCAGGCCGCACTCAATGCACGGCCGAGCAGCGGTGATAGCCGGTTTAACGTCCGGCCCGGGATTCACGAAGGTAGAAGCGCGCCTTCTGTGCCTTCTGCGTGCAACCGCGGAAGGCTTCGAACTGCTGCTGGGTCTTGGCGCCGGTCAGCAACGCCATGGCCTTGGAATAGCTCACGGTACCGGCAAAGCCCTCGGCTTCCGCCAGGCTCTGCTCCTTCCATGCCGCGTCCAGCTCCGCGGCACAGCTGTCACGGTACGCGGTCTTGCCGGCACAGCCGGCCAGCAGCACAACCAGCAAAGGCAAAGTCAGCCAGGTTTTCATCGCATCATCCCTCATGTGCCATTCAGGGTTACGGCGCGCTGCGCGCCTTACGGTTACGCAAATACTCGACGACAGACGGCTGGTCGCCGGCGAACTCGATCCGCTCGGCCTTGCTCTCGCGTTGGTAGGCGTACATCGGGTCGTAATATTCGCCCAACAACGCTTCGATCCAGGCGCGATGCAGATCGACCGCACCGCTGCGCGCCTGCTCCGCCAGGGCCTGATCCATCAGCAGAGCCAGGCGCTGGTAACGCTCGCCGCCGAGCCGCTTGTTGATATTGACCAGACTTTGCTGAAGACGCTCAGCGAATGCAGCGAAACCGTTCTCACCCTGTTCGCTGATGAACTCGGCGCACAGGTCGATCACATAGTCCTTGAGGATGCGCTCGACCCGGCCTTGCAGACTGTCCTCCAGCCAGATCAACGGAAACTGCTGCATGCCCTGGAACAGCGGCAGCGGGATGGAGCAGCGCCCGACCAGGCGCGCCTCGTCCTCGATCACGAAGCTTTCGATACCTGCCGCGCGCATCTTCAGCAGGCGGATCGCCAGCGCGTTCTCGAAATCGATCTGCGAGGGCTGCGGCGTGGCGCGCTTGCCGAAGCTGGAGCCGCGGTGGTTGGCCAACCCTTCGAGATCCAGGCTGTTGCCCAACTGGGCCAGCACCTCGGTCTTGCCGGTCCCGGTCATGCCGCCCACCAGTACGAACTCGCACTGCTCCACCGCCTGCTCGATGGTGTCGAGCAGGAAGTGACGCATCGCCTTGTAACCGCCGACCACGCGCGGATAGTCGATGCCCATCTCGTCCTTCAACCATTGCTGGACGATCTTCGAACGCAGACCACCACGGAAGCAGTACAGGTAACCGCCCGGGTGGGCGCGGGCGAAATCGGCCCAGGCCTGCAGCCGCTCGGCCTTGGTCTTGCCGGAGACCAGCTGATGGCCCATCTCGATGGCGGCTTTCTGGCCGTGCTGCTTGTAGCAGGTGCCGACCTTCTGCCGCTCCACATCATTCATCAGCGGCAGATTGACCACGCCGGGAAAGGCCCCCTTGCCGAACTCCACCGGCGCACGGGCATCCATCATGGGAACGTCGTTGAGGAACAGCTCGCGATAATTCTCCGTGTCGCCGCGCATCAACGTACCTCGACCGCATGGCTACGCGCGGCGACCAGCTGGCCGATCGGCTCCAGCGCAAGGCCGAGCTCGGCACAGGCCGCGAGGAACTCCGCCTCGCCCTCCGGCGCCACGGCGACCAACAGCCCGCCACTGGTCTGCGGATCGCAAAGCAGAGGTTTGTGGCGCTCGTCGAGTGTGGCGATGCGCTCCCCGTAGCTGTCGAAATTGCGCTGGGTGCCACCCGGTACGCAGCCCTGCTCCAGGTAGTATTCGATGCCAGGCAGGCGCGGTACGCGGGCGTATTCGATCTCCGCGGTCAGGCCGCTGCCATCGGCCATCTCCACCAGATGGCCGAGCAGGCCGAAACCGGTCACGTCAGTCATGGCACGAACGCCTTCAAGCTTGCCGAAGCGGCTGCCGGCGGTGTTCAGCGTGCACATCCAGTCCCGCGCCAGCCCGACGTCCTCGCTGCGCAGCTTGGTCTTCTTCTCGGCGGTGGTGAGGATGCCGATGCCCAGCGGCTTGGTCAGGTACAGCTTGCAGCCGGCGGTAGCGGTGTCGTTACGCTTCATCTGGCGCTTGCTCACCAGGCCGGTTACGGCCAGCCCGAAGATCGGCTCGGGCGCATCGATCGAATGCCCGCCGGCCAGCGGAATGCCGGCTGCATCGCAGACGGCACGGCCCCCGGCAATCACTTCGCGGGCGACTTCCGGCGGCAGCACGTTGACCGGCCAACCGAGGATCGCGATGGCCATCAGCGGGTCGCCGCCCATGGCATAGATGTCGCTGATGGCATTGGTGGCGGCAATCCGGCCGAAGTCGAAGGGATCATCGACGATGGGCATGAAGAAGTCGGTGGTCGATACCACACCGCGCTCCTCGTCGATGCCATAGACCGCCGCGTCATCGCGCGAGGCGTTGCCGACCCACAGACGCGGATCGAGATTCTGCGCACCACTGCCGGCAAGAATCACGTCCAGCACCTTGGGCGATATCTTGCAGCCGCAGCCGGCGCCGTGACTGTACTGGGTGAGGCGGATCGGTTCGCTCATCGGACTCTCTCGTGACACGTGCACAAACGGGCGGCGATTGTAGCAAAGGCGGCCACGCATTCGCCCTTGCAGGCTCGCCGGCCAGGCATGAAGCTATCGCCAATGCCACAGGGAGAACCGCATGAGCAAGAGAGTTGCACTGGTATTGGGATCCGGCGGTGCGCGGGGCTATGCGCACATCGGCGTGATCGAGGAGCTGGAAGCGCGTGGCTACGAGATCGCCTGCATCGCCGGCTGCTCCATGGGCGCCGTGGTTGGCGGCATCTACGCGGCGGGCAAGCTCGACGAATATCGCGCCTGGATCGAGAGCCTGGACTATCTGGATCTGCTGCGCCTGGTCGATCCCAGCTTCAGCCTGGGGGCGATCCGCGGCGAAAAGGTGTTCGGTCGGATCCGCGACATGGTCGGCAAGATCTGCATCGAGGACCTGCCGATCCCCTTCACCGCCGTTGCCACCGACCTCACCAACCAGCAGGAAATCTGGTTCCAGGAAGGCAGCCTGGAGCTGGCGATGCGCGCCTCCGCCGCCATTCCCAGCCTGTTCACCCCGGTGATGCAGGGTAACCGCATGCTGGTCGACGGCGGCCTGCTCAATCCTCTGCCCATCGTCCCGGTGGTGTCGGCGCACTGCGACATGATCATCGCGGTCAACCTCAACGCCAACAACCACAAGCAGTACCCGCTGCCGGAGATCGAGCGCCCCGGACGCTTCGACACGATCATGAGTTCGATCAGTTCGCACCTGCCCTTCTGGCGCAAGGAGGAGACTGCCCTGGCCGAACTCGACGACATCCGCGCCGGCGAGTTACTGCGCGGTGACCAGCCACCGGCGGCGCCAACCAGCCGCAGTGCACCGAAATCCGCTGAAGGTGCAACGGTGGTCGACGTGACCGGGCCGGCCTCGCTGTTGGAGCTGATCAACCAGAGTTTCGACGTCATGCAGTCATCGCTGGCGCAGTACAAGATCGCCGGCTACCCGCCCAACGTGCTGGTCAACATTCCCAAGCGCGCCTGTCGCTTCTACGAGTTCTACAAGGCGCCCGAGCTGATCGCCCTCGGGCGCATCGTCGCCCATGACGCGCTGGTGCGTTACGAAGAGGAGCAGTGAGCGCAGCTTGACGCTACGGGCCGACCGACTCGCGCGACTCGCCTGGAAGCTGTGTCGACTCATGGGCCGGCATCTGCGGCACCTCCTTGATCAGCCAGTCGCCGAGCAGACTGTAGGCGACCGCGAGTAGCGTCGGACCGAGGAACAGTCCCATGAAGCCGAAGGCGAGGATGCCGCCGAATACCCCGAGCAGCACCACCACCAGCGGCAGGTTGCCGCCCCGGCTGATGAGATAGGGCTTGAGCACGTTGTCCACGCCGCTGATGACGAACATGCCCCAGATGCCGAGGAACACCGCCATGCCGTAGTCGCCCTGCCAGGCCAGCCAGGCGACTGCCGGCCCCCAGATCAGCGGGGGTACCATGATGAAACTGCAGGCGAAGGTCAGTAGACCAAGCACCAGCGCGCCCGGAATGCCGGCGATGAGGAAACCGATGTAGGCCAGAATCGCCTGCGCCGCGGCCGTCCCGATCACCCCGTTGACCACTCGCTGCACCGTTCCGGCCACGAGTTCGAGGTAATGGTCGGCTCGATCACCGATGAGCCGGTGCAGCAGACTGTGCACGAAGGCCGACAGCCGTGGCCCGTCACGATAGAAGAAGAACACCAGCACCAGGCTCAGTGCCAATTCGAGCATGCCGCCGCCTATCCGCGCACTGCGCACCAGCAGCCAGTTGGCGACCTGGCCGATATAAGGTCTGATGCTGGCGATCAGTGCAGTGCCCTGCTCGTCCACCGTGTTCCAGAAGTTCACCAGCGAATCACCGATCAACGGCAGCTCACCGAGCCATTCCGGCGCAGGCGGCAACCCTTCGACCTGCAGGTCGTGCAGCAGCGCGTTGGCGTCGCGAATCTGATCGGCGATGTTGAACCCCAGCCATACCAGTGGCACGGCCACCAGCACCATCCAGCTGAAGGTGAGCAGCCCCGCCGCGAGCGTGGCGTTGCCGTTCAGCCAGCGGGTCAGCAGGCGCATCACCGGCCAGCTGGCGAATGCCAGCACGGCGGCCCAGAACAAGGCCGACGCAAAAGGCGCCAACACCCAGAGACAGGCTGCCAGCAAGCCGAGCAGCAGGATCTGCGCAAGCAGGCGATCATTGTTGAGCATGGGAAATTACTCTAGGCAAAGATACCGACGCACCCTATGCATTGGGTGCGTCGACAGAGTCGGCTATTGCAGCCGCAATGCCGTGTCAGCGCAATAGGCGGATCAGCAGTCCCGACTCCTGCGACTCGTCGACTTCCAGTCGCCCGCCGCGGATGCGCTCGGCGATCAGCGCCTCTCGCCATGCTGCGGCGCCCTGCCCCGCGAGACTGATGCGCGTCGTGCTGTCCAGCCGAAGGACATTGGCCAGCAGCTCGCCCCACTCGGCAGTCGGCTGATCAGCCAGGCGTGGCAGGCGCAGCTCGCCGGTGCTGCGCAGCTGACGCAGCAGGGTCGCCGCGGTGGGCAGCACCTGGGCCAGCGGCTCGTCGGGTTGCAGCTGCTCGACATGCAGGTAGGGCCGACCATTGCCGCGGGTCACGCCGTATAGCGCGATCAGGTCGTCCTGTCCCTCGGTTTCCCCTTCTGGCAGGCGAGCCAGTAGATAGGCCTGCTGCGCTTCCGGCCCGTAGAGCATGGATTTGCCGAAGATAGCGTTGGCCCACAGGCTGCTGGAGCCGCACTCGCGCCCTTCGCACCAGAACAACAGTTCGGCACCCTGCTCCAGCAGGTCGCCGCGGGCCTGGGTGAAGGCCTCGATGCCAGTATGCGAAGCCGGCAGCTGGTAAGTCACGGCGGTCAGTCGGCCAGAGGCGACCACCTGAGCGGCCATGCGCAGGTTGCCGCTGATGCGACGTATGGAGTCCTGCGGGTAGATGCGTTCCTGAACGGTGGACTGCCGGTAGTCGATGATCTGCGCTTGGGCGAAGCGCGACACACGCTCGAGATCAGCACTGCCGGCCACATCGGCCGCGATTGCAGCAGCGGACAGAAACAAAGCCGGTGCGGCCATCCATGCACGTCGCATAAAACTCCTCAACGGATCACCTTCGACTGTTCGCCTGAACTCGGCGGCTGCGGCAAGCCCAGGTCAAGCACAAGGGCTTGGCCAGCGAGCGTTGCGACGGTGGAGCATTCGATCATTGCGCTGACTCGGCTGGGAACGTTGCCGTCCAGCCTCGCCAGTTGGCAAAAGCAAGTCAAGCAAGGCTTTGCGAGAGAGTATTGCAAGCGCTTGGATGCTCTCAGCCGTGGAAGAAGGCGTTGAACACTGTAGCAACCGCTTCGGCGCCCGGCTCGTCATCCAGATGCAGGTGATGGCCACCGGGCAGGCGCTGCACCGCGAAGGGCAGCCCGTCGACCAGTTCTCGCAGCTCCGGCTGGATCATCAGCCCCTGCTCGGCCAGCACCAGACTGCTGGGGCAGGCGACCTGCCGGACGAATGCCAGCGCGTGGGCACGGGTCAGCCGCATGGCTGAAGGCAGCATCAGACGCGCGTCGGTTCGCCAGGTGTAACCGCCGGGCGCCGGCATCAGTCCGCGCTGCGCCAAACGCTCGGCCGCCTCGCGACTGACCGCGCCGACGCCTTTCATGCGCGCCTGCACGGCTTTGTCGAACGTGGAATAGACGGGCTTGCGCTTGTCGTCCACGGCCAGCAATGCCTCGAGCGCGGCACCGAGTTTCTGCGGCGCGCCGTCCGCCTCGCCGGTATAGGGGATGGCGCCGTCGATCAATGCCAGACGCTCGATGCGCGCTGGCAAGGCACCGGCGAGCAGCACCGAGACGATCGCGCCCATGGAGTGCCCGAGCAGGGAAAAGCGCTTCCAGCCGAACTGCTCGGCGACCTGCAGCACATCGTGGGCATAGTCCCAGATGTTGTACCCCGCGCCGGCCGGGCGGTGGTCCGAATGGCCATGCCCCGGCAGGTCGAGCGCGACGATGCGCAGCCCTTGCAGGCGCGGGGCCAGCCGACTGAAGGTGGCGGCGTTGTCCAGCCAGCCGTGCAGCGCGATGACCGGCTTGCCGTCTTCAGGTCCGTACAGGTGCGCCGCCACCTCCAGATGAGGCAGGCTCAGCCGGACCTCTTCGAACAACATACTCATGCCGCCCCCCGGGACAACTCGCGACCCGCATCCCAGCGCCCCAGCAGCTCGCGCAGCTTCTCGGCCGTCTGCTGCGGTCGCTCGAACGGAAACATGTGGCCACCGGACAGCGTATGCGCTTCGCCACGGGCCATCAGCCGCAGCAGGTAGGCATGATGCGGCAATACCACACGACTCTCGCGGCCGCGCACCATGGCCAACGGGATCTTCAGCGCAGGCGGCCAGCCGGGCGTGAGGTGCGGCACGCTGCGGTAGATGCTGATCTCGGTCTGCGGATCGAAGCGCAGGCGCAGCCCCTGCCCCGCCGGCTCCAGCCCGTGTTCGATGTAGGCCTCCAGGCATTCGGGATCGAAGCTGCTGAACAGCGCCTTGCCGGCGAAATAGGCGCGCGCTTCCTCGGCGCTGGAGAACTGTTCGCGGCGTCCGAGCGTGCGGCCGGCCGGGGTCAGCCGGTCGATGAAGCCCAGCCGCTTGGCAGCCCAGATGACGGTCTGGTCGAACCAGGTCGGCAACGGTGAATCGAGCATGACCACGCCGTGGTAAAGCTCGGGCCGCAGCAGCGCGGCGCGGTAGTGCAGCATGCCGCCGAACGAATGCCCGACACCCCACACCGGTTCGCGCAGGCCTTCGAGCTGCTCGAACAGCTCGTCGAGCAGGTTGTTCCAGTTATCGTCCACCGGGAAACGCGGATCATGTCCGTGCCGATCCATGTGCGCGACCCGGTATTCCGGCGCAAGGGCCTCGAACAGCTTGCGATAGGTCGCCGAGGGGAAGCCGTTGGCATGAGCGAAAAAGATAGGTTGCGACATGAACTGAAAGTGCCGGACAGACTGAGCCCTCATTGTCTGGCAGCCCTCGGCAGGCGGCAATCGCCATAGCCCTGCCGAATGAAGGGCATTCAGGCCAATCAGCAGGCCGCATTGTCCGGCCCGCCGGCGATCAGCTCGGTAAGCCGCCCTTGTCCAGCGGCACGATAGCAACGGTCAGCCGGGAAATGCAGCTCGGCTTGCCGTCCTCGCCGCTCAGGCGAATGTCCCATACATGGGTCGAACGCCCCAGATGCACCGGCCGGCATACCCCGGTCACCCGCCCACTGCGCAGGCCACGCAGGTGATTGGCATTGACCTCGAGCCCCACGCAATAGAACTTGCTGGTGTCGATGCAGTGGTAGCTGGCCATGGAACCTAGGGTCTCGGCCAGCACCACGGAGGCGCCGCCATGCAGCAGGCCATACGGCTGATGGGTGCGAGCATCGACCGGCATGCTTGCGGTGATGGACGAGTCATCGAAGGACTCGAAGCGGATATCCAGCAGATCGGTGATGGTGTTCTTGCGAGTGCTGTGAAGCTCTTCCAGGTCGGGCTGACGGTGCCAGATGCTCAAGGCGCATACTCCTAAGGGCTATTGTTGTTATGGGATGCCGCTGTGACCACGCATGACCAAGCGGACCCGACCAACCCTAACCAACATGGTGCAAGGACGCCAGCTGCATCAGCCCGCCCGCGATGGCTTCCCCTTCGAGTTCGGCGAGCGACGCGGTCGCCATCGGCAGCGGCACGGAATGACTGCCATGGACCAGCCAACCGGCCAGGTTGCCGACGAAGGGCTGGTGCGTGACCAGGAGCAGATCGCTCTCGCCGCGCATATCGAGCGCTCGCAGGGCCTCTTCGAGATCCGACTCGGGCGTGGCCCAGTCCACGGTTTCCCGCCGGCCGCTGAAACCCAGTGCCTTGCAGACCTCATCCGCGGTCTGCTGTGCACGCTGGTAGGGGCTGACCAGCACTACCTGCAGCGGCTTGCCGCGCAGAAAAGTGGCGCTGCGGCGCACATCACGCCGCCCCCGCTCGGTCAGGTTGCGCTCGGCATCCGTACGTGCGCGTGGTTCGGCCTCGCCATGACGCAGCAACCAGAGCCTCATGCCGTAGGGCCTTGTTGAGAGTCATTCGATTCACTGGACGCAGCCGGCGGCACCGGCGTGACCAGTTCCACATCCGCTGGGCGTGGTGTGGGCCAATCCGACAACGGCCAGGGCTTGCGCTCGGTATTGAAGGTGGCGAAACGACCGATCTGCGCAATGTACTGGCTCAGGCTGTCGCCGAAGCCCTGCAGGCTGGAGTCGGCGTTCCCCTTGACCAGGCGCATCACCAGCTGCAGCACCACGACCACCAGCAGCGCCAACTCGGCCAGTTGCCAGACGAAGAAGAAGATCAGCATCCAGACGGCCCGCAGAATCAGCGATTCGCGCTCCGTAGCCTGATTCGATTGGTTCATGGACATGGCCTCGGCTCAGAATCCGTCGGTTGAAATGAAATCCACATCGGTCTTGGGTTCGCCACGCATCAGCACGCCAATGATCTGATCGAGCGTACGCCCCTCGAACAGGATGGCATGCAGGCCGGCGACCAGTGGCATATAGACCTGCAGCTCCTCGGCCTTGCACTTGAGCACCTTGATGGTGTTCACGCCTTCGGCAACCTCGCCCAGCCGTGAAACCGCCTCGTCGAGACTGAGCCCCTCGCCAAGCGCATAGCCGACCTGGAAGTTGCGACTCTTCGACGAGGTGCAGGTGACGATCAGATCGCCGACCCCGGCGAGGCCGAGAAAGGTCATGGGGTTGGCGCCGAGCTTTACGGCGAATCGCGTCATCTCCGCCAGCGCCCGGGTGATCAGCATGCTGCGCGTGTTCTCGCCCATGCCCAGCGCCGCCGCCATGCCCGCCATGATCGCGTAGACATTCTTCAGCGCCCCGCCCAGCTCGACACCGAAACGGTCGGAGCTGGCATATACACGAAAGGTCCGCCCATGCAGCACCTTCTGCACATGGCGGCACAAGGCCTCGTCCTGGCTGGCAACCACCGTCGCGGTCAGCGCGTGCTCGGCGACTTCGCGCGCCAGGTTCGGCCCGGAGAGCACACCGATGCGCGCCTGAGGCGCGATCTGCTCGAGGATCTGACTCATCAGCATGAAACTCTCGGCCTCAATGCCCTTGGTGGTGCTGACCAGCATCTTGCCCCCCAACTGCGTCGCGAACGGCTGCAGCGCCTGGCGCAACGCGCTGGACGGCAGGGCGACGAAGACCAGCTCGCATGCATCGAGAGTGGAAGACAGATCGGTGGTCGGCTCCACCAGCGGAAGGATCTCGACACCTTTGAGATAGCGCGGGTTCTGCCTCAGGGTACGGATGCTTTCGGCCTGTTCGGCATCGCGCATCCAGAGCAGGACGTGGTGACCGTTTTCGGCCAGCAGATTTGCAATCGCGGTACCGAAACTGCCGCCGCCGAGTACCGCAATGGGTTGCTGTCGTGTCATGAGGGTTCCGTCATGGGCCATCCGAAATGGCAGTGCGAGGCATTATACGTTTCGCGTCCGCAGCGAACAGCGCAACAGCAAGTCCCTGTGAAATCATCCGGTTACAGTTGCATCCGGCGTCAGCGGACACGCCTGGAAAACGATTCACCCGGGCCATGCAACCGTCACTGCAACGATTGTCTATAGAGGACAAGCTGTCGCAAGGTCCTCGTTAGCCTTTCAGGAGTGTTAAAGTAGCCGCCCGATTCTGTCTTTGCGTCCTTCAGCCGCAGGTACGGGTGAATGGCGTCGCTGTTGTCAGGCTGTGACTTTAGCCACAACGCGACAGTCTATGACTAGTCTTGATGATCAGGCCTCGAACTCGGGCCCGGTATGTAAGCAGCAAAGCCCTTCGCGGGCCCATTGAGGAATACGCATGACCAAACAACACGCCTTTACTCGGGAAGACTTGCTTCGTTGCAGCCGCGGCGAACTCTTCGGTCCCGGTAATGCGCAACTGCCCGCGCCGAACATGCTGATGGTCGATCGTATCGTTCACATCAGTGAAGTGGGCGGCAAGTATGGCAAGGGCGAGCTGGTCGCCGAGCTGGATATCAACCCTGATCTCTGGTTCTTCGCTTGCCACTTCGAAGGCGATCCGGTCATGCCCGGCTGCCTGGGTCTCGATGCCATGTGGCAGCTGGTCGGCTTCTACCTCGGCTGGCAGGGCAACCCTGGCCGCGGGCGTGCACTGGGTTCTGGCGAAGTCAAGTTCTTCGGCCAGGTGCTGCCGACCGCCAAGAAGGTCACCTACAACATCCATATCAAGCGCACCATCAACCGCTCGCTGATCCTCGGCATCGCCGATGGCACCGTCAGCGTTGATGGCCGCGAGATCTACAGTGCCGAAGGCTTGCGCGTCGGCCTGTTCACCTCTACCGACAGCTTTTGAAGGACATCCGCATGCGTCGCGTCGTGATCACTGGCCTGGGTATCGTTTCCTGCCTGGGCAATGACAAAGAGACCGTCTCCGGCAACCTGCGCGCCGGTCGCCCCGGCATTCGCTTCAACCAGTCCTATGCGGACATGGGGCTGCGCAGCCAGGTCTCGGGCTCCGTCAACCTGAACCTCGAAGAGCTGATCGACCGCAAGGTCCTGCGCTTCATGGGTGACGCCGCCGCCTACGCCTACTTGGCGATGGAGCAGGCCGTGAAGGACGCCGGTTTCAGCCTCGATGACATTTCCAACCCGCGTATCGGCCTGGTGGCCGGCTCGGGTGGTGCATCGACCATAAATCAGATGGAAGCCATCGACATCCTGCGCGACAAGGGCGTTAAGCGCATCGGCCCATACCGCGTTCCGCGCACCATGAGCAGCACCGTCTCGGCCTGTCTCGCGACCCCTTTCCGCATCAAGGGCATCAACTACTCCATCGCCTCGGCTTGCGCCACCAGCGCGCATTGCATCGGCCATGCGATGGAGCAGATCCAGATGGGCAAGCAGGACGTCGTCTTCGCTGGTGGCGGTGAAGAGGAACACTGGAGCCAGAGCTGCCTGTTCGACGCCATGGGCGCCCTGTCCAGCCAGTACAACGAAACTCCGGAAAAGGCCTCCCGCGCCTACGATGCCAAGCGTGACGGTTTCGTCATCGCCGGCGGTGGCGGCATGGTCGTGGTCGAAGAGCTGGAGCACGCCCTCAAGCGCGGCGCCAAGATCTACGCGGAAATCGTCGGTTATGGCGCTACATCCGATGGCTACGACATGGTCGCCCCGAGCGGCGAAGGCGCCCTGCGCTGCATGCAGCAGGCGATGTCCACCGTCGAAGGCTCGATCGACTACCTGAACACCCATGGCACGTCCACCCCGGTGGGCGACGTGGCCGAGATCAAGGCCGTGCGCAATATGTTCGGCGACAAGATCCCGACCATCAGCTCGACCAAGAGCCTGTCCGGCCATTCGCTGGGCGCTGCCGGTGTCCACGAGGCGATCTACTCGATGCTGATGATGGAAGGAAACTTCATCGCAGCCTCGGCCAACATCGACGAGCTGGACCCGGAAGTCGCGGACATGCCGATCCTGCGGGAAACCCGCGAGAACGCTCAGATCGACACGATCATGAGCAACAGCTTCGGCTTCGGCGGCACCAACGCCACGCTGGTACTGCGCCGCTACAAGGCCTGATCCAGCAAGCGACACACGAGAACGGCGCCCTAGGGCGCCGTTCTTGTTTCCGTTATCGGTTGATTCAAACGCGCCGCTCGGCACCCTCGTCGATATCGCCATTGGCGATACAGGACGCCGCGGTGAAGAGCACGTCAGTCGAGGAATTCAGCGCCGTCTCGGCCGAGTCCTGCACCACGCCGATGATGAAGCCGACCGCCACCACCTGCATCGCCAGGTCGTTGGAGATGCCAAACAGACTGCAAGCCAGCGGAATCAGCAGTAGCGAACCACCGGCCACACCCGAGGCACCGCAAGCGCAGACCGCCGCCAGCAGGCTCAGCAACACCGCAGTGGCCACATCCACCTGGATGCCAAGCGTATTGACCGCAGCCAGGGTCAGCACCGTGATGGTGATCGCCGCACCGCCCATGTTGATGGTCGCGCCCAGCGGGATGGAAACCGAGTAGGTGTCCTTGTGCAGCCCGAGACGCTGACACAGCTGCATGTTCACCGGAATGTTGGCGGCCGAACTGCGGGTGAAGAAGGCCGTTATGCCGCTCTCGCGCAAGCAGGTGAACACCAACGGATAGGGATTGCGGCGAATCTGCCAGAACACGATCAGCGGGTTCATCACCAGCGCCATGAACAGCATGGCGCCCACCAGTACCAGCAGCAGCCGCGCATAGCCGAGCAGTACATCGAAACCGGAATCGGCCAGGGTGCCAGCCACCAGACCGAACACGCCGAGCGGCGCGAAGCGGATCACCACCTTGACGATCAGCGTGACGCCATCGGACAGATCGCCGATCAGCCGCCGCGTGCTGTCCTGTGCATGGCGGAAGGCGAAGCCGAGACCGATTGCCCATGCCAGGATGCCGATGAAGTTGCCATTGAGCAGCGCACGCACCGGGTTGTCGGCGATGTTGAACAGCAGCGTCTGCAGTACCGCCCCGACACCGGACGGCGGCGTTACATCAGCCGCCCCGCTCACCAGCGTCAGCGATGTGGGGAACATGAAGCTCGCCAGCACAGCGACGGCCGCGGCGCTCAAGGTGCCCACCGCGTAAAGCAGAATGATCGGCCGAATATGCGTGGGTTGCCCGCGCTTGTGGTTGGCCAGCGACGACGTCACCAGCACGAACACCAGAACCGGCGCAACCGCCTTGAGGGCTTGCACGAACAGGTCCCCCAGCAGCGCCACCGACTTGGCAGCCGCAGGCAGGAACAGCGCCAGCAGCGCGCCGGCCAGCAGGCCAACCACGATCTGGGCGACCAGGCTGGTGCGATTGATGAAGCGGAAAATTCGAGGCAGATCGGGCATGGGCACATCTCGCAGCTGGGAAGAACGGCCCCGACTCAGCCCGTTCCTGCTGTGGAAAAACGCGGGATAGTACGCCGCTCGCCCGCCCGTGCCCAGCGTTGTGCTGTCACGGAAGGGCGAAAAATGCCCATATGAGCTGTCGTTGGGTGAGGCGGATGACGAAGCCTCACCCATGGCTCAGACCTGGAAGCGCGCCACCAGGTTGTTCAGGTCGATCGCCAGGCGCGCCAGCTCCTGGCTGGCAGCGCTGGTCTGGTTGGCGCCCGCCGACGATTGCAGCGACAGGTCACGGATGTTGACCAGATTGCGATCCACCTCGCGGGCAACCTGAGCCTGCTCTTCCGAAGCACTGGCAATAACCAGGTTGCGCTCGCTGATCTGACTGATCGCGGCCGTGATGCCGTCCAGCGCTTCACCTGCGGCGCGTGCCATTTCCAGCGTGGTACGGGCCCGCTCATTACTGACATGCATGGCACTCACCGCCTTGTCGGTACCCTGGTGCACGCTGCCGATCATCTGTTCGATTTCGGCTGTGGACTGCTGAGTGCGATGCGCCAGGGCGCGCACTTCGTCCGCGACCACCGCGAAACCACGCCCGGCGTCGCCGGCACGCGCGGCCTCGATCGCCGCGTTCAATGCCAGCAAGTTGGTTTGTTCGGCAATGGAACGAATCACCTCCAGCACCTTGCTGATGTCGCGCACCTGTCCGGCGAGATGCTCCACTTCTTCCGCGGTGTTGGTGACGTCACCGGCCAGCAGGTTGATAGATTCCACCGTCTGCAGAACCTGCTTGCGCCCGCGCTGCGCCGTGTCGTTCGACTCCTGTGAAGCTTCGGAGGTCGCCACCGCGTTACGCGCCACTTCATCCACTGCCGCGGTCATCTGATTGACAGCTGCTGCGGCCTGTTCGATTTCATGGTTCTGCTGATGCAGGCCACGCGTCGAATCTTCGGTAACGGCGTTGAGCTCCTCAGCCGCCGAAGCGAGCTGATTGGACGACTCGGCGATGCCCTGGATGGTGCCCCGCAGATTGTTTTGCATGATCTTGAGCGATGCCAGCAAACGAGCTGGCTCATCGTTGCCATTCACCGCGAAATCGCCGGTCAGGTCGCCATTGGCAATACGCTCGGCAACCGAAACCGCTTGTCCCAGCGGGCCCACGACGCTACGGGTGAACATCCAGGCGAGCATGACCGTAACCACGGCGGCAAAGATCAGCGTGGCCACAACCCAACCGAAACCGGTGTCGTACTGAATGGACGCCCGCTCAGCTGCCTGCCCGGCCTCTTCATTGTTTATCCGCTGCAGCTCGTTCAGTGCGGCCGTGACGTTATCGGCATGCTCATTGATCGCGCCGTTGATGAGCGCGATAGCCTGATCATGTTCGCCCCGCTGTACTTGGTCGACGATGCGCTGCTGCAACGGCAGGTACTGGTCGAAGGCCTGCCTGAACCGCTGATACGCGGACTTTTCTTCTGCCGTCGTCAACAGCTTGACGTACTGCGCATCGCGCTCCGCTACCTCGCCGCGCAGCTGTGCCAAGCGTTGAGCAGTGCTCTGCACGACCTGCACGTCTTCGGCGACAGTCATGCGCAAGGTGAGCGCCCGAATACGCATCACCGTCATGTTGAGCTCGCTGATGGCCATGATGGTCGGCAGCCAGTTCTCGTCGACCTCCCTGCTTTCCTTGCGCATATTCGCCATCTGGTTCAATGCGAACAGGCCGAGGAACAGAACCAGTAATCCGATCAAACCGAAGCCGAGGGCGGAACGTTTGCCGATTGTGAGATTGCGGATGGACATGGGGCTACTTTCTCCATGAATTGAAACGACGTCACAAACCGTGACCTGCTTCATTTATCGGAGACAGAACCGCACTCTTGAATTTTTGACGTCAAATTAATGGTTTAGGGCGACTGACGGTCCTGAAGGCCACTACGTCCAAGCGATATCGCCATCATCTCGAGCGGACTTGAAACGTCCGTTCGGCCAATTTCCGATCACCCTGAAAGACCATCAGCCGCCACTCGCCCGGCACCACCTCGTGCACCTCGGTAAACTCGAAAGCCATCACGTCGGTTTCGGCATCGGGCACCAGACTCTGCACCACCTCGAATTTGTCGTGACGCTTGCCATCAGGCGTCACCACGCCCGGCGTCAGGTACAGCAGAGTCAGCGGTGTATCCCCCTCACGCTTGCCGGAGAGGCGATAGCGCAACCCGAACTTGCTGCCGAGCTTGGCTGGCACCTCAATGGTCTGACGAATCGGCTGGTCGAGGGGGCTCAGCACACGCTCGCCCGGCTGGAAGTCGTCCTTGGACGTTTCGAAGATGCCGTACTCCACCGGCCCCACCACTTCAACCTGCGCCTGCGCAGGAATACCTACCACTAACAACGTGGCAACCAACGACCAACGAGTGAACGACATGACCTGCTCCTTCCAATGTGCGGAGGAGGCAGGTTATGACGTCGCGATTACAGCCTCATGACGCTCAGCGCAGCTCGTCCTGGCGTTTTTGCGGCAACAACGCGAGGAAGTTGTCACGCGCTACACCCCGCGCCACCGCCTCGGGCAAGGCATCGAGAAAAGGGGCAAACGCATTCATGCCTGTGGCCAGATTCTCGAAATGGCCCACTACGTCGGAGCCGATCACGAAACGCGTCGGATGCCGCGTCACCAGCTCCACCCACTTCGGATCAGGTTTGTCCCCTTCGCCCAGCAGGTAAGGCTTGAGCATCGTCCAGGACAGATCGATGTACAGGTTGGGGTAGTCGTCCAGTAGGCGACTGACCGTTTCATGGAGAAATTCCAGCTTCTCCTGATGCCGGTGCAGCTCCATGCTGGTGCCGGCATGTGCCCAGATGAACCGCGTGTGCGGATGGTTGCGTAGCGGCTCCTCCAGCTCGACCAGATACAGCGGATTGCGCTCGCGCTTGGATGTGATGTTCGAGTGCAGCATCACCGGCAGGTCGAACTCGGCAGCCAGGTGGTAGACCCGGGCCAGCGCCTCGTTGTTGGCGCGCGGCGTGTCGCCTTCGGTCAGGGCCGTTACATCGTCATGGCGGGTGAAGATCTCCCCCAACCCCTGCCAGAGCCCGGGATGCAACTCGAGCATGCGACGGATATGGGCGTCGGCGTTCTTGTCGTTGGGATTGAAGCCGGAGAGAAACGGATGAAACCGCTTGCGCTGCTCTTCGTCCAGCTCCTCCAGCGCCGCGGCCACCAGCACATCGGTGGCGCTGTACCAGTACACCGGCGCGTCATCGCCTGCGTAATAGCGTGGACGCTTGGGTTCGTTCTCGTGCCATTTCTTTGCGACCGGAATGCCGCTGATCATCACATGATCGATGTGTCCTGCATCCATTGCCTCGAGCAGCTTCTGCATGCCGTCGGTTTCCTGGAAGAAGTCCACATAGTGCAGGTGTGCATCGCTATACCGGTACTCCCGCTCCTCGGCCGCGGTGAATGGGGCCAACAGGCAGATGGAAAGCGCGCAAAAGATTCTCTGGATGTACAAAGCTCGGTCCTCCTGACAGCCAGCGAGTAGACCGCCGGCACGCATGAGCGTTCAGCTTGCGGGGCCACGAGCCCGCATCCCACATACCCCCCACCGTATTTGACCAGAATCAACGTGGCCTCCCCGCTGCGCTCCTATTATCCGGTCAGATCGATGCCATTCGCCGCATCGTTGTTCGAATCAGCAAAGGAACTCAGCGTATGGCCATGAAAACCATCAGTGCCCGTGGACAGATGAATGCCGGCATGGCGATCGAAGTCGAGTGCGGCAACCACCGCCTGATCATGGACCAGCCCAGAAACGCGGCCGGTCAGGATCTGGGCCCCACTCCGCTGGAAGCCATCCTGGCTGCGGTAGCAGGATGCTTCGGCACTATTGGCCGCTTTATCGCGCACCAGCAAAAAATCGAATTGCGTGGCATGCGCTTTGAGGTCGAGGCCGACTACGATCCGTCGGGCCTGCTGGGGCGCGACCCGAGCATGCGCCCCGGTTTTCAGGAGTTGCGGGTGAAGGTGGAAATCGATGCTGACCTCGACCGCGCCGGCAAGCAGGCGTTATTGGAGTTGATCGAAAAACGCTGTCCGGTGGCGGACAACCTCACTCACGGCACTCGACTGGTCAGCATGTTGCTCTGAGAAGGGTTCGTAAACGCAAACGGCCCGTCAGTGACGGGCCGTTTTGTTTACTGCGTCTGCCGGTCAGGCCGAGAGCTCGACCAGCAGCTTGTTCAACCGCTGCACGTAAGCCGCCGGGTCCTTGAGACTGTCACCGGCAGCCAGCGCGGCCTGGTCGAACAGGATGTGTGAAAGATCAGCAAAGCGATCCTCGTCCGGCTCGGCGTCAAGCTTCTCGATCAGCGGATGCTGCGGATTGATCTCGAAGATCGGCTTGGACTCCGGCACCTTCTGCCCGCTCGCCTCCAGAATCTGGCGCATCTGCAGCCCGAGATCCTGCTCGCCGATGGCAAGAATGGCCGGCGAGTCGGTGAGGCGGTGGGATACCCGCACCTCGGCCACCTCTTCGCCCAACGCCCCCTTCAGACGCTCGATCAGCCCTTCCTTGGCCTTGGCGATCTCTTCCTGGGCCTTCTTGTCCTCCTCCGAGTCCAGCTTGCCCAGATCCAGATCGCCGCGCGCCACGTCAACGAACTGCTTTCCATCGAACTCGGTGAGATAGCTCATCAGCCACTCATCGATGCGGTCGGTGAGCAGCAGCACTTCGATGCCCTTCTTGCGGAAGACCTCCAGGTGCGGGCTGTTCTTGACCTGTGCATAGCTCTCGCCGGTCAGGTAGTAGATCTTGTCCTGACCTTCCTTCATGCGGCCAAGGTAGTCGGCCAACGACACGGACTGCTCGCCCGATGTGTCGCTGGTAGAGGCGAAACGCAACAGACCGGCGATCTTCTCCTTGTTGGCGAAGTCTTCTGCAGGGCCTTCCTTGAGCACCTGGCCGAACTGCGACCAGAACTTCTTGTAGTCCTCCGGCTTGTCCTTCGCCAGCTTTTCCAGCATGTCCAGCACGCGCTTGGTCAGCGCCGACTTCATCGAGTCGATTACCGGATCCTTTTGCAGGATCTCGCGCGAAACGTTGAGCGACAGGTCATTGGAGTCCACCACACCCTTGATGAAACGCAGGTACAGCGGCAGGAACTCGTCGGCCTGATCCATGATGAACACCCGCTGAACGTAGAGCTTGAGGCCCTTGGGCGCTTCGCGATGGTACAGATCGAACGGCGCGCGCCCCGGCACGTAGAGCAGCGAGGTGTACTCCAGCTTGCCCTCGACCTTGTTGTGGCTCCAGGACAGCGGGTTGTCGAAGTCGTGAGCGACGTGCTTGTAGAACTCCTGATATTCCTCGTCCTTCACTTCGCTGCGCGGACGGGTCCAGAGGGCGCTGGCACGGTTGACGGTTTCCCACTCGACCTCGGCAGGCTTGTCCTTCTCTTCACCGTAGTGCTCCTTCGGCAACTCGATGGGCAGGGCAATGTGGTCGGAGTACTTCTTGACGATATTGCGCAGACGCCAGCCATCGGCGAATTCTTCCTCGTCCTTCTTCAGATGCAGGACGATGCGGGTACCGCGCTCGGCCTTTTCGATGGTCGCGACTTCGAATTCGCCCTCGCCCTTCGACGACCAGTGCACGCCTTCGCTGGCCGGGGTACCGGCGCGGCGGCTGTAGACGTCGACCTTGTCGGCGACGATAAACGCCGAATAGAAGCCCACGCCGAACTGGCCGATCAGGTGCGAATCCTTTTTCTGGTCGCCTGAAAGGTTCTTCAGGAAATCCGCGGTGCCGGATTTGGCGATGGTGCCGAGGTGGGCGATCACGTCCTCGCGGCTCATGCCGATGCCGTTGTCTTCGAGGGTTACGGTCTTGGCGTCCTTGTCGAAGGACAGGCGAATCTTCAGATCGGCGCCACCTTCGAGCAGCTCCGGCTTGGCCAGCGCCTCGAAGCGCAGCTTGTCGGCGGCGTCGGAAGCGTTGGAAATCAGTTCGCGAAGGAAGATTTCCTTATTCGAGTACAGCGAATGGATCATCAGGTGAAGCAGCTGCTTCACTTCGGTCTGGAAGCCCAGGGTTTCTTTTTGAGTTTCCACACTCATCGTCTACGAACTCCACGTCATCTATAGGGCACGGACCGCGGCTGCGGCGATGTCTGGCAGATGGGGACGGGACGACGAATTTCAAGGGCGGCCGACGCGACAGGGCGCCGGCCGACCCGCATCAGGGCTCGATCAGCTCCAGCAGGACGATCTCGCCGGGCGCCAGATTGTAGGTCGCCTCGCCAGGCCCGCGAATGATCCGTCGGATGACGAGATTGCCATCGCCGTCCAGCCCGGCGAAGCGCCCTTCGGCAATGCCGCCACGCTCGGTATGGGCACGCATCAGCCGGTGCTGGTAGCGCCCCGGATTGCGCAGCACCTGCTCCATGGAAAAGTACAGGCGCCCATCGACCTTGCGCGGTGCGGCGGGCACAGCGCCGACGGGTTCCACCGTCTTGCTTGCCGGCACGGAGGCTGCCTTCTCCACCGCCGGAGGCGGATAGTCATCCCCCTTCACATGCCAGCCCTGCTCGTTCTTGCCCAGACGCAGCGTAAACGCCTGCGGCTCCCCCTTCACCTGCGCCTGCGCCTCCAGCTGCAACTCATCGGCGGGCAATGTCAGCGAAGGCAAGGCGTGCAGCACGACATCGCGGCTTGCGTGGCGGCGCTGCAGATAGTCTTCGACGACGTAAGCGATGGTGTCACGCGAGTCGTGACGGCGATCGACCTGACCGTCGCGATAACGCAGGCGGTCTGTATACAGCTCGACAACACCAGTGAGACTGGTGTCGTACTGCGGCGGCAAGACCAGATGGAAATCGCCTTTCAGCCGATTCGGCGCTACCGGCTGCAGGTCAAGATGCAGGGTGTAGCCGCGATCAAGACGTCGCGTCTCGGGCAACTCCTCATCCTGCCCCAACCAAGCGATCTCCACTTCCGGCAGGTCGCCGCTGTCATCCGGCAGGACATCTACACGCACCGCCCCGTCTACGGGCTGGTGCAGACGGATGGTGACTTCCTGGCGAGCAAAAAATCCCTGCCCTGCGCGCAAGCTCAGCACGCCATTGATCAGCTCCCCTTGCTGCGGCACGAAACGGCGGCCGTTCAACTGCCCCCGCATGCCCATCTCCAGCTCGGGCTGCGACTGGGCGGGCAGCCAGCCCAGGCTGAATATGGCAGTCAGCCGCTCGGAATCGCGGCTGGCCAGCAACGACAACCCGACCACGAGGGGAATAATTCCGAGACAGGAAAGCACCACGGCCTTGCGTGCCACACGCCAATGGCTGAACGCGAAAGCCAGCGTCATCGGCGGCAGCAAGCTGCCCAGCCCCCACAGCAGGCTGGTCGTGAATGCCTGGCTGATCAGCCAGACGAAACCGGCGAGCATCAGTAACAGGCCGCCGAGTATCAACAGTGCTTCCATTCGAGTTCCTTCACGCAATCGCAGGGGGTAACAGCGCACACCGCAGCGCCGCTACCCGTCGATGCGTCAGGGCTCGTCGATCTTGAAGTGGCAGCGGGCGGTGGCGATGGGTTCGGCCTGATGGGTCTGCCAGGCGGTGATCGCGACATTGGCGACCCTGCGGCCCTGGCGCCAGACCTGGCAGGCAGCGAAGGTGTCACGATAGTGACCGGCACGCAGATAATCTATCGAGAAGTCGATGATTTTGGGCAAATGTGGCGCCCCCATGAACATCAGCAGATGCAGCATTGCCGCATGCTCCATAAAGCCCGCGATGACGCCGCCATGGATGGCCGGCAGCGGGTTGCCGATGTTGTCTTCGTTCTGCGGCAGACGGAACACCATCTCGTCGCCAAGCCGCAGGCATTCGATCCCGATCAGCCGGGCATAGGGAACCAGCTTGATCAGCGAATCGTAATCGTTGTTGGCATGAGCGCTCTGCACCAGCGCGTTGAGATTGAGCTCGCTCATGCTGCACCGCCTTTGCCGAACGGGCCCTGAGCCGCCTTGCCCATGCGCATGAAGGTGCCCACGGCATGTGCGATCGGCTCGTTGATATCTCGCTGATAGGCCACGCCACGGGTGAAGATCACCGTTGGTGTGACGCGGTAGCACTCGGCAAAGCCGAAGATGTCGTGACCGGGCTCGGCGGGATGCATGTAGTCGATGCGCAGATCGAGCGTCGGACACACCTCCAGCTCTGGCAATGCACAGGCCGTGGAGATTCCGCAGGTGGTGTCCATCAGCGTGGTGATGGCGCCGCCGTGGACGCCGCCGGTCTCGGGGTTGCCGACTATCTTTTCGCTGTACGGCAGGCGCAAGGTCAGCCCCCGGCGATCGGCATGCTCAACGCTCAGCCCGAGCACCTGACAGTGCCGCAGAAAAGACAGAAAGCGCTGCGTGCGCTCGAGTATCTGGCTATCGCTCATTCGAACTCTCGGATGTGGGTCGGGCCGCGCATGATACCGTCTCGCCAGCAGCGCGCCCTATTCCTTGGGCGATTCGGTCGGCGAAGTTGGCGTGAATACCATCACCTCGAGCACGTCGGAATGGAACTCCCGGCGATAGAGAATGAGCACCACGCCAGCGGTGACAAGCATGAAGAACCACGGATGGATAAACCAGGCCAGCGTCGCCATGCCGAAATAGTAGGCGCGCAAACCGAAGTTGAACTGGTTGGCCGCCATGGAGATGACCCGTGCAGCCCGATCGGCGAAAGCTCTGCGCTCCTGATCGCTGACGTTACGCTCCCCCACCATCGGAGCGGAGGCCACCAGCACGGCGGCGAAGTTGTACTGGCGCATGCACCAGCTGAAGGTGAAGAACGCATAGACGAAAACCACCGCGAGGCACAGCAGCTTGATCTCCGAAAGCCCGCGGCTGACAGGTTGCGCGAACGGCAGATCGGCCAGCAGCGAAACCGCTCGGTCGGACGCGCCCAGCGCAGTCAGGATGCCCGCGAGGATGATCAGCGTGCTGGAGGCGAAAAACGAGGCGTTGCGTTCCAGGTTACCAATGACATTGGCATCGGCGATGCGGTTCTCCCGCAACAGCAGGCGCTGCATCCAGTCTTGCCGATAAAGATGCATCACGCTCGCCAGGCAGGCGGTATCGCGCCCCCGCCAATCCGCATAGCGTGTATAGCCGACCCAGCAGAGGATGAACCACAGGACGGCGATCAGATGCGGCACGTGTGTATCGGATAACGTCATGGCGGGTCCTCGGAAAGGTCGTCAGATTATAGCCAGCCGCTTCCGAGGTCAGCGCCGCATCGTCGAGCGATGCGGCGCCTTGCCTGAGCTTACGCGCGGTGCTGCACCCGCTCGGCACGGCCGAGCAGACGATCGGTGACGACCGCCAGTACCAACATCACCAGTACCGGAACCAACCAGCCCATGCTCTGATCCGCCAGCGGCAGCTGCGTGAACAGCGCCGGCACCCAGCTGCCGAGACCGGCTGCGGCGAGGCCATCGACGACGCCGAAAACCAGCGTCACCGCCATCACAGGCACGAAGACACGCGACGACGACAGCCAGAAGCGATCCAGCAGGCTCAGCGCTACCAGCACGATGGCCAGCGGGTACAGACCGACCAGCACCGGCACCGACACGCTGATCAGTTGCGTCAGCCCCTGGTTCGCCACCAGCAGGCTGAACAGCGAGAACACGATCACTACACTGCGATAGGAGACCGGCAGCAGCGCGCTGAAGAACTCGCCACAGGCGGTGGTCAGCCCCACCGCGGTGGTCAGGCACGCAAGGGTGATGACCACAGCCAGCAGCAGGCTGCCCGGCGTCCCGAAGGTGTGCTGCACATAGGTGGTCAGGATCTGCACGCCGTTCTCCGCTCCGCCGGCGATACCCTGACTGGTGGCGCCGAGATAGAACAGGGCCAGGTAGACCAGCGACAGGCCGATGGCGGCGATCACGCCGGCAATCATCGAGTAACGGGTCACCAGCGCCGGCTCGGTTACACCGCGATCACGAATGGCCGTGGCGATCACGATACCGAACACCAGAGCACCCAGCGTGTCCATGGTCAGGTATCCCTCGAGGAAGCCCTTGATCAACGGCGCGCCACGATAGCTTTCGTTGACCGCTCCCACCTCGCCCGCCGGAGCGAAGATCGCAGCGCCACCGAGCACCAGCAAGGCCGCCAACAGCACCGGCGTGATGAACTTGCCGATGCGGTTGACCAACTGCCCCGGATTCAGCACCAGAAACAGCATGGCCGCGAAGAACACCAGCGTGTAGATGAACAGCGGCATGCCCGAGTTGCCACTGAACGGCGCGATACCCATCTCGAACGAAACGACTGCGGTGCGCGGTGTGGCGAACAGCGGACCGATCGCCAGGTACACCGCGACAGCCAGCACCGTACCGGCGAATTTCCCCAGAGGTGCGGTGAGTCGATCCATCCCGCCGCCAACGCGCGCCAGCGCAACCACGGTCAGCAGCGGTAACCCGACGCCCGTGAGGAGGAAGCCCAGCGCCGCGCGCCAGATGAACTCGCCCGCCGCCATGCCGGCGCTGGGCGGGAAGATGATATTGCCCGCGCCGAGAAACAGCGCAAACGTCATGAAGCCGAGGGCAAGCAGGTCAAAACCTTTCAAACGATTCATGCAGGGAAAACTACCAGAGAGATAACGGCACAAATGACGCGACGCCCGCGCAGCCAAAGCGGCGGTTCAGCGATCACACAGGCCTGATGATGGGATACGGGTTTCCTTCAGGGATAAGGGGAAACGTCACTCAGCCGGTTGGGCCGAATCTTCGATGCACGCCATCGCTCTTGTGGAGCGAAACACGTATGAATGAGTGGCAATGATGCCACGATGCAGCGCGAATGCCGATCAGAACGTCGGTATTCGCTGCGGAAGCCGGCGGCCAGAAGGTCGCAGCCGACCCATGAGAGCGCCCAAGGTGCGCCGCGCAAGCGGCCTGGATAAGCCCAACGAAAAAGGCCCGGCTTTCGCCGGGCCTTTTTTCATCAGGCCTTCATTTGCCAGCCTGTGACTTCCGCCAGCGCCTTGCCGATATCGGCAAGCGAGCGCACGGTCTTCACGCCTGCGTCCTGCAGCGCGGCGAACTTCTCCTCCGCCGTGCCCTTGCCGCCGGAGATGATCGCACCGGCATGGCCCATACGCTTGCCGGCCGGAGCCGTAACGCCCGCGATATAGGAAACTACCGGCTTGGTCACGTTGGCCTTGATGAAGGCCGCCGCTTCTTCCTCGGCCGAACCGCCGATCTCGCCGATCATCACGATAGCCTCAGTCTGCGGATCGTCCTGGAACAACTTGAGGATATCGATGAAGGTCGAGCCCGGAATCGGATCGCCGCCAATGCCGACGCAGGTCGACTGGCCGAAACCGGCGTCGGTGGTCTGCTTCACGGCTTCGTAGGTCAGCGTGCCGGAGCGCGAGACGATACCGACCTTGCCGGGCATATGGATGTGCCCCGGCTGGATGCCGATCTTGCACTCACCGGGCGTGATCACGCCCGGGCAGTTCGGCCCGATCAGGCGCACACCGAGTTCGTCGCACTTGATCTTCACTTCCAGCATGTCCAGCGTCGGAATGCCCTCGGTGATGCAGACGATCAGCTTGATGCCACCAAAGGCCGCTTCGAGGATGGAGTCCTTGCAGAACGGTGCCGGTACGTAGATGACCGACGCATCGGCGCCCGTCGCCTCGACCGCTTCGCGCACGGTGTTGAACACCGGCAGCCCGAGGTGCATCGTGCCACCCTTGCCGGGCGTTACACCACCGACCATCTTGGTACCGTAGGCAATTGCCTGCTCGGAATGGAAGGTGCCCTGCGAGCCGGTGAAGCCCTGACAGATGACCTTGGTGTCCTTGTTGATCAGTACGCTCATTACTTGCCCTCCGCGGCTTTGACAACCTGAATGGCCGCATCGGTCAGGCTGTTCGCACCGATGATGTTCAGACCGCTCTCACTCAGCATCTTGGCGCCCAGGTCGGCGTTGTTGCCTTCCAGCCGCACCACCACCGGCACCTTGACCCCCACTTCACGCACGGCACCGATGATGCCCTCGGCGATCATGTCGCAACGCACAATGCCACCGAAGATGTTCACCAGAACCGCAGCGACATTGCTGTCGGAGAGAATGATCTTGAACGCTTCGGTCACCCGTTCCTCGGTGGCGCCACCGCCCACGTCGAGGAAGTTCGCCGGTGCACCGCCATGCAGGTTGACGATGTCCATGGTGCCCATGGCCAGGCCGGCACCGTTGACCATGCAACCGATGTTGCCGTCGAGCGCCACGTAGTTCAGTTCCCACTTGGCGGCATGCGCCTCGCGCGGATCGTCCTGCGATGGATCGGCCATGTCGCGCAGCTTCGGCTGGCGATAGATGGCGTTGCTGTCGATGTTGATCTTGGCGTCCAGGCAGTGCAGGTTGCCGTCTTTCTTGATCACCAGCGGATTCACTTCGAGCAGTGCCAGGTCGTAGTCCTGGAACAGCTGGGCAAGACCGACGAAGATGTGCACGAACTGCTTGACCTGGTCACCCTTGAGGCCCAGTTGGAACGCCAGTTCGCGCGCCTGGAACGGCTGCGCGCCGACCAGCGGATCGATGGTTGCCTTGAGGATTTTCTCGGGTGTGTCGTGAGCGACTTTCTCGATGTCCACGCCGCCTTCGGTGGAGGCCATGAAGACGATCCTGCGACTGGCACGATCGACCACGGCGCCCAGATAGAGCTCCTTGTCGATATCGGTGCACGCCTCGACCAGGATCTTGCTGACCGGCTGACCATTGGCGTCGGTCTGGTAGGTCACCAGACGCTTGTCGAGCCACTGCTGGGCGAATGCCCGGGCCTCATCCTTGCTGCGAACCAGCTTTACGCCACCCGCCTTGCCACGTCCACCGGCATGCACCTGGGCTTTGACCACCCATTGCGTGCCGCCGATCTTGTCGCAGGCTTCCGCTGCTTCCTTCGGGCTATCGACTGCGTAGCCTTTGGACACGGGCAGACCGTATTCAGCGAACAGTTGTTTACCTTGGTACTCGTGAAGATTCATGCTTTCTACCGTCTGTTTTGGTATTGGCGCATTTACGGCACGACGAACCGCCGTGCCTCCCTCACAAGTCGCTGAAAACTATCTGCGAATTCACGATACCTCTCAGCGACCTGCAATCCTTTTCGAATCTGCAGTTTGCAAAAGGCCCGGCGTATCTGCAGATACGTCGGGCCCGGGTACAGCACGAAACCGATTAGCGCTTCTTGCGATTGGCGATGTGGATGGCGTGGCCATTCACTGCCAGGGCCGCTTCATGCAGCGCTTCGGACATCGTCGGATGGGAGAAGACCATCATGCCCAGGTCTTCGGCACTGGTGCCGAACTCCATGCCGATGGCGCCCTGCTGAACCAGCTCGGCGGCGCTTGGGCCCATTACATGCACGCCCAACACGCGGTCGGTCTTGGCATCGGCGATGACCTTGACCAGGCCGGCGGTGTCGTTGGCAGCCATGGCACGGCCACTGGCCGCGAACGGGAAGGTGCCGACGTTGACTTCAACGCCTTCGGCCTTGAGCGCCTGCTCGGACTTGCCGACCCATGCGATTTCCGGGTGAGTGTAGATGACCGACGGAATCAGGTCATAGTTCATCTGGGTCTTGTGGCCAGCGATGCGCTCGGCAACCATCACGCCCTCTTCCGACGCTTTGTGCGCCAGCATGGCACCGCGAACCACGTCACCGATGGCGTATACGCCCGGAACGCTGGTGGCACAATAATCGTCGACGAAGATGAAACCACGCTCGTCCATATCGACGCCGGCATCGGCCGCCAGAAGATCGGTGGTGACCGGACGACGGCCGACCGCAACGATCAGCTTGTCGAAGGTCATCTGCTGCTCGCCTTCGGCACTGGTGAAGTTGACAGTCACCTGTTCGCCCTTCACTTCCGAGCCAGTCAGGCGCGCGCCCAGCAGAATCTTCAGACCCTGCTTGGACAGGATCTTGAAGGCTTCCTTGGAGATCTGCTCGTCAGCGGCCGGCAGGAACTTGTCCATGGCCTCGATGACGGTGACCTCAGCGCCCAGGCGGGCCCAGACCGAACCCAGCTCCAGACCGATCACACCGGCGCCGATGACGCCCAGCTTGCCCGGCACGCTCTGGAAATCCAGCGCGCCGGTGGAGTCGACGATGACCTTCTGATCAACCGGTGCCGGCGGGATGTTCACCGGGGTGGACCCCGAAGCCAGGATGACGTTCTCGGCAGCGAGAGTCTGTACGTTGCCGTCCAGGCCGGTAACTTCGACCTGCTTGCCGGCCAGCAGCTTGCCGTGGCCTTCGAAGACGGTCACGCCGTTGGCTTTCAGCAGGGCCGACACACCACCGGTGAGGTTCTTAACGATCTGGTCCTTGCGCGCGACCATGGTCGGAACGTCCATGGCCACTTCGCCAGTGCTGATGCCGTGCACCTTGAAGCTCTCGTGGGCTTCATGGAACTTGTAGGAGCTGTCCAGCAGAGCCTTGGAAGGAATGCAGCCTACGTTCAGGCAGGTACCGCCCAGAGCGGTCTTGCCGTCCTTGCCCTGGTACTTTTCGATACACGCGGTCTTCAGACCCAGCTGGGCTGCGCGAATAGCGGCAACATAGCCGCCGGGGCCGGCACCGATGACGACGACGTCGAATTTCTGGCTCATTACGAATCCTCTTCAAAAGCAGCTAAAAGCCAAAGGCTGCAGGCAGCAAGACCGGCTTTCACCTGACCTGCCAACTGCAGCCCGGGGCATTTCTATCAGATATCCAGCAGCAGACGGGCCGGGTCTTCCAGCAGGTCCTTCATGGTAACCAGGAAGGTCACGGCTTCCTTGCCGTCGATCAAGCGATGGTCATAGGACAGCGCCAGGTACATCATCGGCAGGATGACCACCTGACCGTTGACGGCCATCGGACGTTCCTGAATCTTGTGCATGCCGAGGATGGCAGTCTGCGGCGGGTTGACGATCGGGGTCGACAGCAGGGAACCGAACACACCACCGTTGGAGATGGTGAAGGTACCGCCAGTCATTTCCTCGATGGTCAGCTTGCCGGCCTTGGCCTTCTTGCCGAACTCGTTGATGCCGCCTTCGATCTCCGCCAGGCTCATGTGCTCGGCGTTACGCAGGACCGGCACCACCAGACCGCGGTCGCTGGAAACGGCGACGCCGATGTCCTGATAACCGTGGTAGACGATGTCGTTGCCGTCGATGGAGGCATTGACGCCCGGCTGGCGCTTGAGCGCTTCCACCGCAGCCTTGACGAAGAAGGACATGAAGCCCAGGCGCACGCCGTTATGGGTCTTCTCGAAGAGGTCCTTGTACTTGGCGCGCAGTTCCATGATCGGCTTCATGTTGACTTCGTTGAACGTAGTCAGCATAGCCATGGAGGACTGGGCTTCGACCAGACGCTCGGCGACCTTGGCACGCAGGCGGGTCATCGGCACGCGCTTCTCGACGCGATCACCCTCGGCGAAGATCGGAGCCGCAGCGGCAGGAGCGGCCGGCTTGGCAGCGGCAGCCGGAGCGGACTTCTTGGCTTCGACGGCGGCGACGACGTCTTCCTTGGTCACGCGACCGTCCTTGCCGGTACCGCGGATGCTGTTCGGATCAATACCGTTCTCTTCGGCCAGCTTGCGGGCCGCCGGGGCCAGGATCGGCTCTTCGCTACCCGCGCTGGCAGCGGCTGCCGGAGCAGCAGCGGCCGGGGCCGGGGCGGCGGCTTGAGCGGGTGCAGCGGCGGCAGCAGCGCCTGCTTCCAGCTTGCCGAGCAGCTCGCCGCTCAGCACGGTGTCGCCTTCGTTCTTGACGATCTCGGTCAGCACGCCGTCAGCTTCGGCCAGTACTTCCATGACCACCTTGTCGGTTTCGATGTCGACGATCAGTTCATCACGCTTAACCGCGTCGCCCGGCTGCTTGTGCCAGGTGGCAACGGTGCCGTCGGCGACCGATTCCGGGAATGTAGGGGCTTTGATCTCGATAGCCATTATTCAGGGGTCCTATTGATTCGGTTTCTACATCGAGGCCGCGAACGTTCGCGGCCTCTCGCACGAATGGATTAAACGGTGAACGCGTCCTGCAGCAGTTTTTCCTGCTGCTCGGCATGCATCGAGGCGTAACCGACCGCCGGTGCCGCCGATGCATCACGACCCGCATACTGAAGGAACAGTTCCTTCTTGTGTGCGGTCGCAACACGGCGCATGTGGTGCTGGCTGCAGTACCAGGCGCCCTGGTTCATCGGCTCTTCCTGACACCAGATGATGTGCTTGACGTTCTGATACGGCGCGAGCGCCTCGGCGAGGTCTTCCTCTGGGAACGGATAAAGCTGCTCGATACGGACGATGGCGATATCGTCACGACCTTCAGCACGGCGCTTGTCCAGCAGGTCATAGTAGACCTTGCCGCTGCACATGATGACGCGCTCGACCTTGGCCGGATCGATCGGATCAATCTCCGGAATCACCGTCTGGAAGGAGCCCTGAATCAGCTCTTCCAGGGTCGAGGTGGCCAGCTTGTGGCGCAACAGCGACTTGGGCGTCAGTGCTACCAGCGGCTTGCGCAGCGGGCGAATCGCCTGACGACGCAGCATGTGGTAGACCTGCGCCGGCGTGGTCGGTACGCAGACCTGGATGTTGTGCTCGGCGCACAGCTGCAGGTAACGCTCCAGACGCGCGGACGAGTGCTCAGGCCCCTGCCCTTCATAGCCATGCGGCAGCAGCATGGTCAGACCGCACAGACGGCCCCACTTGTGCTCACCGCTGGTGATGAACTGGTCGATGACCACCTGGGCGCCGTTGGCGAAGTCGCCGAACTGCGCTTCCCACACCACCAGCGCGTTCGGCGTGGTAGTGGCGTAACCGTATTCGAACGCGAGAACCGCTTCCTCGGAAAGGAAGGAGTCGTACAGATCGAAACGCGGCTGGCCTTCGTACAGGTGCTGCAGCGGGATGTAGGTGCTGCCATCCTTCTGGTTGTGCAGCGCTGCGTGGCGATGCGAGAAGGTACCGCGACCCACGTCCTGGCCCGAAATACGCACCGGGTGGCCTTCGAACAGCAGCGTTGCGTAGGCCATGGTCTCGGCATAGCCCCAGTTGATGGCAAGCGCACCTGCGCCCATCTTCTGGCGGTCCTCGAGGATCTTCGAAACCTGGCGCTGCACCACGAAGCCTTCCGGCGTCTGCAGCAGCTTGTTGGACAGGTCCTGCAGAGTCTTCAGATCGAAGCTGGTGTCGTGACGCGCGGTCCAGGCATGACCCAGATAGGGGCGCCAGTCGACGAACAATTCCTTGTTCGGCTCCTTGACCAGGCTCTTGACCACGTGCAGACCGTTGTCCAGCGCAGTCCGATACTCGTCGATCTTCGCCTGAACACGCTCGTCGTCCAGTACCTTGGACTGAATCAGCGAGTCGGCGTACAGCTCACGGGTGGTGCGCTGCTTGGCGATCTTCTGATACATCAGCGGCTGGGTACCGCTTGGCTCGTCGGCTTCGTTGTGGCCGCGACGGCGGTAGCAGATCAGGTCGATGACGATGTCGCGCTTGAACTGCATCCGATAGTCGACGGCAAGCTGGGTGACGAACAGCACCGCCTCGGGATCGTCAGCGTTCACATGGAAGATCGGCGCCTGGATCATCTTCGCCACGTCGGTCGCATACTCGGTGGAGCGAGCATCTTCCTGCTTGTTGGTGGTGAAGCCGACCTGGTTGTTGACCACGATGCGGATGGTGCCGCCAGTGCGGTAGGCACGGGTCTGCGACATCTGGAAGGTTTCCATCACGACACCCTGACCGGCGAAGGCTGCGTCACCGTGGATGGTGACCGGCAGGACCTTGTCGCCAACCGGGTCGTTGCGACGATCCTGGCGGGCGCGTACGGAACCCTCGACCACCGGAGAAACGATCTCCAGGTGCGACGGGTTGAACGCCATGGCCAAGTGGATCTCGCCGCCCGGGGTCATCACGTTGGAAGAGAAACCCTGGTGATACTTGACGTCACCGGAGCTCAGGCCTTCGACCTTCTTGCCTTCGAACTCGTCGAACAGGTCGCGCGGGTTCTTGCCGAAGGTGTTGACCAGCACGTTCAGACGGCCGCGGTGGGCCATGCCGATGACGATTTCCTTGGTGCCGTAGGAGCCGGAGCGCTGGATGATCTCGTCGAGCAGCGGAATCAGGCTCTCGCCACCTTCCAGGCCGAAACGCTTGGTGCCCGGATACTTGGTACCCAGGTACTTCTCCAGACCTTCGGCAGCGGTAAGACGCTCAAGCAGATGGCTCTTGATTTCCGGCGAAAACTCCGGACGGCCACGCACGCTTTCCAAGCGCTGGACGAACCAGCTGCGCTGCTCGGAATCAACGATGTGCATGTATTCCGCGCCGATGGTGCGGCAATAGGTTTCTTGCAGAGCGTTGACGATTTCGCGCAGAGTGGCCTGGCCGTTGACCATGGCCAGGTCACCGGTGCGGAACACGGTGTCGAGATCAGCGTCGGTCAGACCGTAATTGTTGATCGCCAGATCGGCGGGTGCGGTGCGCTGCTGCAGGCCAAGCGGATCGAGCTGTGCTGCCTGATGGCCGCGCACTCGGTAGGCCTGGATCAGGCGCAGGACTTCAATCTGCTTCTTCTCATGCTCGCTGCTGACAGCGCCTGCGGATACAGGCTGAGCACGGCGCTGGTTCTTGGCCAGCAGGACGAAGTGGTCGCGGATCGTCGAATGCGATACATCGGCTGAAGCGCTGCCACCGGAGGGCAACTTCTGGAAGTAAGTGCGCCACTCTTCGGGCACAGCGTTGGGATCGTGCAGGTAGAGCTCATAAAGCTCTTCCACATAGGCAGCGTTACCACCGGATAGGTGGGCACTGTCCCACATGCGCTGCATTACGCTTTCTTGCATGTCTGGTCACCTTCGATAAGGAGACACCACCAGCGTGGAAACCGCAGCATGACTTCCCAAGTTCTGAAGCAGCGACTCAGGTAAAGCCACTACGGACCGCGCAGATAGTTCCCGGGCACAACCCGGATGCTCCTGCTGGTCATCAAATTTTCAGAGTGAAATCCCGGCTTTGTGAGCTGGGATTCCTACTAAAACTACGGCGCCGAGCTTCGACTTCGGCGCCGCAGGTGTTACGGGTAAAGCAATCCGGCCATTCCAGGCTAGCGCATAACCTTTCGCGACCGGGGTGTCATCAGGTACCGCTCTGCAGCAGCATGTTGCGTATGTGACCGATTGCCTTGGTAGGGTTCAATCCCTTCGGACAAACGTCGACGCAGTTCATGATACCGCGGCAGCGGAACACGCTGAACGGATCGTCCAGACCGGCCAGACGGTTCTCGGTTTCGGTGTCGCGACTGTCGGCCAGGAAACGGTAGGCCTGCAGCGACGCAGCGGGACCGAGGAACTTGTCAGGGTTCCACCAGAACGACGGGCAGCTGGTCGAGCAGCAAGCGCACAGGATGCACTCGTACAGACCGTCCAGCTTCTCGCGATCCTCCGGACTTTGCAGCCGTTCGATTGCCGGCGGCGGCGTATCGTTCATCAGATACGGACGCACTTTCTCGTACTGCTTGTAGAAGATGCTCATATCGACGACCAAGTCACGAATGACCGGCAGACCAGGCAGCGGACGAATGACCAGCTTGTTGCCCTTGACCACGGAGGACAGCGGGGTGATGCAAGCCAGGCCGTTCTTGCCATTAATATTCATCCCGTCGGAACCGCACACGCCTTCACGGCAGGAGCGACGATAGGAGAAACCCTGGTCCTGTTCCTTGATCAGAGCCAAGACGTCCAGAACCATCAGGTCTTTACCATCGGTATTGACCTGGAAATCCTGCATGAACGGCTTTTCGTCCTGATCGGGGTTGTAGCGATAAACACTCACTTGCAACATATCGGCGACCTCAATAAGTCCGAACCTTGGGCTCGAATGCCGGAACGGTCTTCGGAGCGAAGTTCACGGCACGCTTGGCAACGCGCTTGTCACCCGGGAAGTACAGGGTGTGGCACAGCCAGTTCTCGTCATCACGCTCTTCGAAGTCTTCGCGAGCGTGAGCACCGCGGGACTCCTTGCGGGTCTCGGCGGCGATTGCAGTGGCCTCGGCGACCTCCAGCAGGTTCTGCAGCTCGAGCGCTTCGATGCGCGCGGTGTTGAACGCCTGGCTCTTGTCCGAGATCTTGACGTTGGCGATACGCTGACGCAGATCCACCAGCTGAGCGATGCCCTTCTGCATGTATTCGCCGGTGCGGAACACGCCGAAGTAGTTCTGCATGCAGTTCTGCAGTTCCTTGCGCAGCGGAGCGACGTCTTCACCGGTTGTACGTTCGTTGAGACCGGCAAGGCGAGCCAGAGCAACGTCCAGGTCGGTTTCGCTGGCACCGCGGTGCTCGATACCTTCCTTCAACGCCTTTTCCAGGTGCAGACCCGCAGCGCGGCCGAACACAACCAGATCCAGCAGCGAGTTACCGCCCAGACGGTTGGCGCCATGTACGGATACGCAGGCCACTTCGCCCACAGCGAACAGACCGTCGATGATCTTGTCGTTGCCGTTGGCGTCCTGAGTGATGGCCTGACCATGAATGTTGGTGGCGATACCACCCATCATGTAATGGCAGGTCGGCACGACCGGCACCGGCGCGACGACCGGATCGACGTGAGCAAAGGTCTTCGACAGCTCACAGATGCCAGGCAGACGGCTGTGCAGAACTTCCTCGCCCAGGTGATCCAGCTTCAGCATCACGTGGTCGCCATCCGGACCGCAGCCGTTGCCCGCCAGGATTTCCTTGACCATCGAACGTGCAACGACGTCGCGACCGGCCAGGTCCTTCGCGTTCGGTGCATAACGCTCCATGAAGCGCTCGCCATGCTTGTTGATCAGGTAGCCACCTTCACCGCGGCAACCCTCGGTCACCAGCACGCCGGCACCGGCGATACCGGTCGGGTGGAACTGCCACATCTCGATATCCTGAACCGGGACACCGGCACGCAGAGCCATACCTACACCGTCACCGGTATTGATCAGGGCGTTGGTGGTCGATGCGTAGATGCGACCAGCGCCACCAGTGGCAAGCACGGTAGCCTTGGAACGGATGTAGACGGTTTCGCCGGTTTCGATGCAGATGGCGATGACACCCACGACTGCGCCGTCCTGGTTCTTCACCAGATCGACAGCGTACCACTCGTTGAGGAAAACGGTGTCGTTCTTCAGGTTGCCCTGATAAAGCGTGTGCAGCAGCGCATGACCGGTACGGTCGGCAGCGGCGCACGTACGAGCGGCCTGACCGCCCTTACCGAAGTCCTTCGACTGACCACCGAACGGACGCTGATAGATGCGGCCCTGCTCGGTGCGGGAGAACGGCAAGCCCATGTGCTCGAGCTCGAAAACAGCCTCAGGACCGACGGAACACATGTACTCGATCGCATCCTGGTCACCGATGTAGTCGGAGCCCTTGACGGTATCGTACATGTGCCAGCGCCAGTCATCGTTCGGGTCGGCCGAAGCAATGGCGCAGGTGATGCCGCCCTGAGCGGAAACGGTGTGCGAACGAGTCGGGAAAACCTTGGTGACCACAGCGGTCTTGTGACCAGACTGGGACAGCTGCAGCGCCGCGCGCATACCGGCGCCACCGCCACCGACGATGATGGCGTCAAAAGAAAGCGTACGAATGTTAGCCATGAATCAGATACCCCAAAGAATCTGCACGCCCCAGACGAAGAAGGTGAACATGGCAATGCCACACACCGCCTGGAACAGGAAACGAACGCCGGTAGCCCACTTACCGATCGCCATATTGGTCAGGTAGTCGGTGGAGATCGTCCACATGCCTACCCACGCGTGCACACTCAGGGCGACCAGAGCCAGCAGACTGAAGATGCGCATCCAGTTGGCCGAGAACAGCGCGTGCCACTGGGTGTACTCCAGTCCTGGGTTCGCAATCAGGTACCCAAGCAGGAACAGAAAATAAGCCGCAAGAACCACTGCAGAAACGCGCTGCGCCATCCAGTCGTACAGACCCGAGCGCGAAAAGTTGGTGACATTGGTTACCATATCCACACTCCCGCCAGAACGATCAGCACCGCCGATACGGCGATTACGATTTTCGAGCCCAGCTTGCCGCCTTCCAGCGTCTCACCATGGCCAGAATCCATGATCAGGTGACGAACACCCGCCACAAGGTGGTACAGCAGTGCGGACAGCAACGCCCAGCTCACCAGCTTTGCCAGAGGGCTACCCAGGTACGCACGGACCTCCTCGAAGCCTTCCGGAGAAGACAGCGAGGTATCGAGCGCGAGCAGCAGCAAGGCGATACCGACGAACAGGATGACACCGGATACACGGTGGAGAATCGACGTGTAAGCAGTGATGGGGAGTTTTATTGTCCTAAGATCTAGGTTTACAGGTCGTTGGCTTTTCACGGCTTTTTTTCACACTTGAGAGCCCCAGAGCGCAGGGCAAAGTTGTTGGGAAGAGTACGCAGCAGTACCCGCTACCCACGAGTGACAACCTACAGAATACTGCCTGTAAGGCCCCTGCCGGTCGGTTTCCGAGTATAAACAGTTAGGTCACTAATGACAATGTGGTGAAGTGCCACTAAAGGCTGATAGCGACCTCTATATAAATGCCGTAAACAGTGCACCCAAGCTGTACGCATCCCCCTGCAGAGCCCTCTACGGCATGGGTTCGCGCAAATTGACTTTGCGGTTTATCACACTATAGTGATGCGGGCCCTGCGTGGGGGGCCATGATGATTCCAAGCACAAAACAGGAGGCCATACATGGCTGACAAGAAAGCGCAGTTGATCATCGAGGGCGCTGCCCCCGTCGAACTGCCCGTTTTAACCGGTACCGTAGGGCCTGATGTAATTGACGTACGAAGCCTGACCTCCACGGGTCACTTCACCTTCGATCCCGGCTTCATGTCGACCGCCTCTTGCGAGTCCAAGATCACCTACATCGATGGCGACAAGGGCATCCTGCTGCATCGCGGCTATCCGATCGAGCAGCTGGCAGAGAAATCCGACTATCTGGAAACCTGCTATCTCCTGCTGAACGGGGAACTGCCGACCGCCGAACAGAAGGCACAGTTCGTTAGCACCGTGAAGAACCACACCATGGTTCACGAGCAGCTGAAGTCCTTCCTCAATGGTTTCCGTCGTGACGCCCACCCCATGGCCATCATGTGTGGCGTTGTCGGCGCGCTTTCGGCCTTCTACCACGATTCGCTGGACATCAACGACCCGCACCACCGCGAGATTTCCGCGGTGCGCCTGGTCGCCAAGATGCCAACCATCGCCGCGATGGTTTACAAGTACTCGATCGGTCAGCCGCTGATGTACCCGCGCAACGACCTGAGCTACTCGGAAAACTTCCTGCACATGATGTTCAACACCCCGTGCGAGATCAAACCGATCAGCCCGGTGTTGGCCAAGGCAATGGATCGCATCTTCATCCTGCACGCCGACCATGAGCAGAACGCCTCCACCTCCACCGTGCGTCTGGCAGGCTCCACCGGCGCCAACCCTTTTGCCTGCATCGCGGCCGGTATCGCCGCCCTGTGGGGACCGGCTCACGGCGGTGCGAACGAAGCCGTACTCACCATGCTGGACGAGATTGGCGACGTATCGAACGTCGAGAAGTTCCTGGCCAAGGCCAAGGACAAGAACGATCCGTTCAAGCTGATGGGCTTCGGACATCGCGTCTACAAGAACTTCGACCCGCGCGCCAAGGTCATGAAGCAGACCTGCGACGAGGTTCTGGGCGAGCTGGGCATCAATGACCCGCAACTGGATCTGGCCATGAAGCTGGAAGAGATTGCCCTCAACGATCCTTACTTCGCTGAGCGCAACCTGTACCCGAACGTGGACTTCTACTCGGGCATCATCCTCAAGGCCATCGGCATTCCGACCAGCATGTTCACCGTCATCTTCGCCCTGGCGCGCACTGTCGGCTGGATCTCCCACTGGAAAGAGATGATCGCATCCGGCCAGAAGATTGGTCGTCCGCGTCAGCTGTACACCGGCCACGCCAAGCGCGATCTGCCGCGTTAAGCGACAAGCTCGCGCAAAAAAGGCTGCCCTTGGGCAGCCTTTTTTTTATCCCCCCGCCAGACGTGTAGGCGCGAGCGAGAGCCGCTATAAGCAACGAAAGCCGTAACTGGCGTACCGCTACGCTGTTGCCTGCTCAAGCCAGCCCAACAGACGAATCGCCTCCTCCCTGTCATTGCCGCAGCAGGCAGGATCGGCCGAGAAGGCAGAACAGACAACTGGCCGCCGCGGGTCTCCAAACAGCGAACAAAGAAAATCAGCGGTCAACTGCACGCACCGCTCTCCCGCACGCTTACCGTACGGCATGCCGGGTATAGGAGAACTGATGGAAGGTGCTATGCAGCAAGCACCACAACCGGGGCGACAATCCATAAAACTGCCACTCAGTGAAAAAACGCGCGCGATGATAATCCGACAGAAGCGTGCGCACCAGATGGCCATTGCACGCGGCACCGCCTGGAAATACGCTAGCGCGTCAATATTTCGAGCCCCACCCCATCATGCCTATTTGGTTGCAAACCGCCGCCCTGCTCTGCTGCTCCAATCTGTTCATGACCTTCGCCTGGTATGGCCACCTGAAGAGCCTGAACGGCAAGCCCTGGCTCGTTGCCGCCCTGATCAGCTGGGGCATCGCCTTCTTCGAGTACATGCTGATGGTGCCGGCAAACCGCATCGGCTATACCGAGCTGTCGATCGGCCAACTGAAGATCATGCAGGAGGTCATCACGCTGATGGTGTTCGTGCCCTTCAGCGTGCTGTACATGCAGCAGCCATTGAAGCTGGACTATCTATGGGCAGGGCTTTGCATGGTCGGAGCGGTCTACTTCATTTTTCGCAGCTAGCACTTCTGCCAGGTGACGCCAGGCCTGGCGCTTGGGCATACTGGCGACCCTCTTTCCGACCCTGCAAAGGAATCCAAATGTTCAAGGTCAATGAGTACTTCGATGGCACCGTCAAATCCATCGCCTTCGACATGACTGAAGGCCCGGCCACGATCGGCGTCATGGCGCCAGGTGAATACGAATTCGGCACTGCGCAACTGGAAGTCATGCACGTAGTTGCTGGCAGCCTGGACGTGAAATTGCCGGGTAGCGACGCCTGGGAAACCTTTGCCAGCGGCAGCCAGTTCACCGTGCCGGCGAACAGCAAGTTTCAGCTAAAGGTCAAGGTGGATACCGCGTATCTGTGCGAGTACCGCTGAGACGTAGCGAGCACTACCTGAGACGGTGGGTTCGCGGTGGATGAGCGAAGCGTCATCCACCCTACTCCACGCACGCTCGGCACCACCCAGCTCTTCGCCGCGCGGAGCATCCAGCGTGACGGGCGCCTAGCCTAACGACCCGTAAGCACGGCTGACCTGCTTGGCCTGATTCAGCCTGGTCAGCTCCGCGGCCAGCCGCTCACGCTCAGCGCGCCCCGCCCGCTGAAGCTCATCATACAGAGCCGCCACTGCGTCGATTTCCGCACGCAGCCCGGCATCAGCTGCATCTTCGTCGCACAATGATGCCACCAGCGCACTGCACTCATGATCCAGCGAGCTGACCGCATCCCACTCCCCTGCGCTGAGTGCGCCGCGGAGCTTTTGCGCCAAAGCGGCAAAGGCCTGCTTCTTCAACGACATCTTTTCCCCGAAAACGCGGTAAGCCACCAAGTCAGCTTCAGGTGAATCAGCCCCTGGGCGCGATCTGGTCCCAAGCCAGCTTTATCTCACCCAGAAGCTTGCCCACCTCGTTCAATTTGTCGACATCGTTATGTCGGCTCGCTTCGAACAGGCGCATCGTCATGTATTCGTACAGGCGATCAAGGTTGGCCGCCAGCTCGCCGCCAACATCCTGGTCCAGCGCATCACGCAGCCCGCCGATGATATTGATAGCCTTACCGATCAGCACGCCCTTCTCAGCGAAAGCCTCACGCTCCATTGCGCCCTTGGCCTGAGCGATACGATCCAAGCCGCCTTGCATCAGCATCTGAATCAGGCGATGCGGGTCGGCCTCGGTAACCTGGGCTTTTACGCCAACCTGCTGGTATTGCCGCATTGCTGCCATAGCATTCATCTGGATGAGCCTCTTGCCACATCGATTTCACATACCTGTTTATCGGTCATCTAGCGCAGGACTTGAGTACATACGGGAAACAAAAAACCGCCTAACGGCGGCTTTTAGTAAAAGCAATTTGGCTTACTTCTTCGAGTTGCTTGCAGCCGACGGCAGATTTTCCAGTGACGCGAGAAGGCTAGAAGAGGTGTTGGATAACTGGCCTACCAGCAGGTCCATAGCATTGAACTGCTTGTAAAGTCGCTCCTGGAGCGAGGTGATGCGGCGGGTGAGCGCCTCCTTCTGATCATCTATCTTGGTGATCGTCTCGGTCATTGCCTTGTTGCGCTGCTCGAGTATTCCACCGGTCTCGGTGTATGGCTTCAGCTTCGCATCAAGCCTGGAAGCCAACCCGTTGTCACCTGTGAACAGGCCCGACAATTCGCCGAAGCTACTGGCCATCGCCTTGTCCAGCTTGGCGCTGTCAATGGCGAGCGTGCCATCCTTCTGTGTGGTGATACCAATATCGGTCAGCGCACGCAGTGCACCATCACCCTGCACGTTAACCAGCTCGTTGCGAATCGTGTTGAGCAAGGTGCGTGCTGTGGCATCGCCCACCAATGCGCCTGTTACGGGCGCCTTACCCTCACCCACCGATGTAACCTTGGTCTGCGCATTGATCACACCGATCAGCTTGTTGTAGCTATCGACAAAGGACTGGATCTGCTTTTTGACTCCTGCCTTGTCTTCCGCCACCGCGATGGTCAGCGGTTCGTTTGCAACGGTTTTGGCCTTAAGGTCGAGCGTGACGCCCTCAATGGCACCATCGACTTTGTTGGTCTCGCTGATTACCTTCAAACCGTCGACATACAATTCAGCACTCTGTGCCGAGGTCAACACGCGAGCATCTTTGCCGGTGCCTGAGGTACCGTCGAAGTTCAATGCGGAAAGACCGATGAGCCCAGGTTCGTCTGCCCCGGTTGCAGTGACGGTAATATCGCGCCCTGCGCCCGTCTTGCTGCTACTCAGCACCAGTCGAGAACCATACTCGTCCGTGACAATGGTGGCGCTAACCCCCATGTCTTTCCCGGCCGTGTTGATTGCATCACGCACACCGGCGAGCGTGTTGGTGTTTTCGTCAATCGTGACAGAAAAGGATTCCTTGGTGTTCGGCGCGGGCGGGATGCCTGGCACGCCAAGCGAGACCTCGAACGTTCCACTGGTAAAACGCGCCGGGGCTTCGGCCGTATTGGGAATCGCTGCCAATGCAACCTTGCTGCTGCTCGCCAGTGATTTGACTTCCAGTTGATAGCTGCCAGCTCCCGCGGCGGTTGACGCCGTAACGCCGACGAGGTCCGACTTGCTGGAAGTAGCCGAGCGCGCTTGGAACAGCTCTGGCTTGTTCAACGCACCCAGTGCAGTTTGGAAATCACTGATTGCACCCTTTAGCGCACCAACCGCCGTGATCTGCGTAGTGGTCTTCTTTTCGAGGGTTGCAAGCTGGGTTTCCTTCGGAGCACGTTCAGCGGCAACCATACTCGCAACGATGCTATCGATGTCGATGCCGGAACCGATGCCTGATACGCTTGCCATAGCTTCACCTCGTCAAATAAACCACACGACCGTATTGGATCGAAAACCAAACAAAAAACGTGCCGCTAGGCCTTAGCCTCGAATAACAGGCTGCGCATTTCATCCAAACGCTCTGCCAGACGGAGAATATCCTCGGATGGAATCTGCCGTACTACTTTGCCCGAGTCCCCATCGACGACCCGAACGACCACTTGGCCAGTGGAGTCGTCCACGCTGAAGTTGAGATCGCGCTGCAAATTCTGCACCTGTGAGCGAATACGTTCCACCGCTTCGCCGACATCCATCTTTCGCTCAGAACCCGCCGCATTGCCTGCTCCGTCGAACGACGAAAACCCAGCCTCCTGATGGGGGCTGGGCATCGCAGTGTTCGAGGAGATTGACGCAAGGGGTGCCGCTACTCTTGCGACGTCCATGACTCACCTCTCAATGAATCGATGGGGTGGAGCACCACCCCATCCATTGCGCCTAGGCTTACTGCAGCAGGCTGAGAACAGCCTGCGGCAGCTGCTTGGCCTGGGCCAGGATCGCAGTGCCAGCCTGTTGCAGAATCTGGTTCTTGCTCAGCGTAGCAGTTTCAGCGGCGAAGTCAGTGTCCTGAATACGACCTCGGGCAGCCGATACGTTCTCGCTGATGTTTTGCAAGTTGGCGATGGTGTTTTCGAAACGGTTTTGAACAGCACCCAGAGCCGAGCGATTCTCATCAATTTGCGAAAGTGCAGCGTCAATCACCTCAATCGCATTTTGGGCGCCTTCGGCCGAACTAATATCAATTGCACTCACAGTACTCTTTTCAGAGTTTTGCGGAGCAGCTGTCGAGAAAGTAGCGTCACTTCCTTCAATAGTAAAGCCGCTAGTGGACGTGTAGCGAATATCGCCAGTTACCAGGGTCGAGTCAAGCGATCCCGCAGCTTTTGCGTTGCTGGCAATTTCTTCTTGAAGAGTCACATCATTTGTTACATCGCCATTGATATCGAACGCAGTAACTTTTACCGCATCATAAGTAGCATCTGCTTTTCCAAGGTTGGCAGAGTTGGAGAAATCCGAGATACCAATATTCTCACCGTCTTTCGAGATAAGAGTTAATGTTCCCTTATCATCTATTTGAGCAGTAATGCCAGTAGTCGACGTCTTCGCATTGATAGCATCGCGCAGGCTGGAAAGATCGGTAGTATCCGATACATAAGCGCTAATATCCGCCTCTTCTGCACCCTTGAGTTTGAAGCTCACCGTACCTGGGTCACCCAAGTCACTGAGTTTTACCTTTGTTTGTGCAGTTGCAGTGACACCAGTATCAGACTGCACCTCGTTCACTGCGCTAGCGATAGCCTTAGCAGACGAGTTCGCATCAATAGTGACTTCCTTTTGACCCTCCGGTCCTGTAACGAGCATAGTGCCTGCTACAACACCATTGTTGGTATTCGCCGCTGCAGCAGCACTAGCATTGGAAAGACTGCTGCCTTCCGCATTAATCGTATTGGCACCAAGTTGATTAGCGGAAGCACCATTGACACTTACAGTAATGGTTTCGCGTGCATTGGAGCCCACCTGGAAATCAACACTGGTAAACGAGCCATCCAGCAATTTCCGCCCGCCGAAAGTAGTGGTATCAGCAATACGAGTCAATTCTGCCTGAAGTGTAGCCACTTCTTTTTGAAGTGCCTTACGATCCGTTGCGTCATTGGTGCCGTTAGCAGACTGGAGGGACAGATCGCGCATACGCTGCAAGATATTGGTAGATTGCTGCAGCGCACCTTCGGCGGTCTGAGCAATAGAGATGCCGTCATTGGCGTTACGCACTGCCACGCCCAAGCCATTAATCTGGCTGGTCATACGGTTGGAAATTTGCAGACCGGCGGCATCGTCCTTGGCGCTGTTGATACGGCTACCAGTGGACAGGCGCTGCATCGAGGTGCTGAGCGCATTCGAAGAATTCATCAAGTTGCGCTGGGTATTCAACGAAGCAATGTTGGTATTGACGGTAAGAGCCATGGTGTTTGCCTCCAAGGGCGCTAGTTACTTTGGTTGCCTGAGCTTGCGACTCCGGGCCGGCTTGTGCCCAGGCACCCATTGAGTTCGCATTCGATTAGCTTATCGGCGCCGTTTGGGTTGGCTTTAGGGCAGATTCGAACTTTTTCGTGAGCCCGGTACCGCTCCAACGCTACGCCAGCACATCCATACTGCGGACTTGCTTGTCTAGCTTTTCGGGTGAGGCGAGGAAAACTTTAGGGGAAAGCTGCAGCTGTTCCCTGACCTGGAGTCAAAGGGGCTCGCTCACTGCTGGCGAGCTTTGCTAACGCATTCCCGCCGAAGGCCGCTCCCATCAATTCGGTGAAACATTTGGGGAGCGGGTATGACAGCGAAGCTCGCTGGGATGAGGCGTTGCTGACGTGCTATGAACCAAGCTGTGCGAGACGCTCGAGGAATTGCGCTTCGTCGAGCACCGTCACGCCGAGTTCGTTGGCTTTGGTGAGCTTCGAGCCCGCGCCTGGGCCCGCCACTACGCAGTTGGTTTTGGCGGATACGGACCCGGCGACCTTTGCCCCCAAAGCCTCCAGCCGCGCCTTGCCATCATCACGACTCATGGTTTCCAGCGTGCCGGTCAGTACCCAGGTCTGCCCGGCCAGCGGGAGGCCTTCGGCGGCTTTCCGCTCGCTCTCCCAGTGCATGCCGAAATCCCGCAGCTGGGCTTCGATAGCGCGGGCGCGTTCGGCGTTCTCGGGTTTGTCGAAGTAGTCGCGCAGGGAGCGTGCGGCCTTTTCGTTCAGCCGTTCAACCTGGCGCAGGTCGAGCCAGTCGGCGGCGATGATTGCTTCGAGCGTGCCGAAACGCTCTGCCAGACGCTGCGCACCGGTGCGGGCGATATGGGGGATGTTGAGCCGGTCGAGCAGATCGGGCAGCGTCGCGCAGGCGGCGAATTCCGGGTGTACGTCGCCCTCCTCCTGCGGTTCGACGCCGCGTTCGCGCAGCAGCGCGATGACCGTGCGGTTGTGTTCGTCCTCGAAGAAGCTGTGGATCTCATGAGCGACTTCCAGGCCGACATCGGGCAGGTAAACAAGCACATCAGGCAGCGCGCGACCTATGCGATCCAAGGAGCCCAGCGCTCGTGCCAACAACTTGGCTGTTTCCTCGCCGACATCGGGTATGCCAAGGGCGTAGACGAAACGCGCGAGGCTTGGTTTGCGGCTGGCGTCGATGGCGTTAAGCAAGTTGCGCGTGGAAATCTCGGCGAAACCTTCCAGGTCGATGACCTGCTCATGGGTCAGGCAGTAGAGATCCGCCGGCGATTTGACCAACCCCTTGTCGACCAGCTGCTCGACGATCTTGTCGCCCAGGCCGTCGATATCCATCGCTCGGCGCGATACGAAGTGGATGATCGCCTGCTTAAGCTGAGCCTGGCAGGCCAGACGACCGACGCAACGGTAGATCGAGCCTTCGCTCACCGACTCACGGCCCTTGCTGCGCTTGATCAGCTGGGTACGCTCCACGGCAGAACCACACACCGGGCACTGCTCCGGCACATGCACGGCGCGCGCGTCGGCCGGGCGGCGTTCGGCAATTACGCCGAGGATCTGGGGAATCACATCGCCTGCACGTCGCACGATCACCGTATCGCCGACCATCACGCCAAGCCGCGCCACTTCATCCATGTTGTGCAGCGTCGCGTTGGACACCGTAACGCCCGCCACCTGCACCGGCTTCAACCGGGCCACCGGGGTGATCGCGCCGGTACGGCCGACCTGGAATTCCACATCGAGCAGCTCGGTGATTTCCTCCCGCGCGGGAAACTTGTGGGCGATGGCCCAGCGCGGCTCGCGCGCCCGGAAGCCCAGTTCACGCTGCTGCGCGACCGCGTTGACCTTGAACACCACACCGTCGATTTCGTAAGGCAGCGCGTCGCGCTTTTCGCCGATGGCGTCGTAATAGACGCGGCATTCGGCGACGCCCCTGGCCAGTTTCAGCTCACGGCTGATGGGCAGGCCCCAGCCTTTCAAGGCCTGGAGAATACCGATGTGCGTGTCAGGCAGTTCGCCGTCGCTGCGGCCGACGCCGTAGGCACAAAGTTCGAGCGGACGGCTGGCAGTGATCTTCGAATCCAACTGACGCAGGCTTCCAGCAGCGGCGTTACGGGGATTGGCGAAGGGTTTGCCGCCGCTTTCCAGCTGTCGCGCGTTGAGCGCTTCGAAGCCGGCCTTCGGCATGTAGATCTCGCCGCGCACCTCGAGTACCGCCGGCCAGCCACTGCCATGCAGCTTCAATGGAATGTTGCGCACGGTACGCACATTGGCGCTGATGTCCTCACCCGTGCTGCCATCGCCCCGGGTGGCGCCGCGCACCAGATGGCCGTTCTCATAAAGCAGGCTGACCGCCAGACCATCCAGTTTGGGTTCGCAGCTGTACTCGACTACAGCGCCATCGCCGAACAGGTCACCCGCCGGCAGATCCAGTCCTTCGCGCACGCGGCGGTCGAAATCGAGCAGATCCTGCTCCTCGAAGGCATTGCCCAGACTCAGCATCGGCACTTCGTGGCGCACCTGACCGAACGCCGCCAGTGCCGCGCCACCGACCCGCTGGGTTGGCGACTCGGGTGTCACCAGCTCCGGGTGCTCCGCCTCGAGCGCCTTGAGCTCATTGAACAGACGGTCGTACTCGGCGTCGGGAACGCTGGGTTCGTCGAGCACGTAGTAGCGGTAGTTGTGGGCGTCAATTTCGCTGCGCAGTTCGGCGATGCGCTCGGCGGCGGTTTGGGCGGAAGGCATAAGGACGGAGCCGTGACTGGGGCTGTGCTGATTCAGACCGCATCAGCGCGCCTTGGTTGATATGGAAGGCGTCGGATTCTAGCCGAATGCGAGTCCGAAGGCAGTCTGCGGGTTCTGTTGGCTGGGGTCGGACTGGGCAGGCAGCGTTGCGTGACGATGCGCTGAAGCGAAGTGCCGGTGGGCTGAAGCCCACCCTACGACAGTCTGCAGAGCGAGGAGGCAGGCCAGTGAAAGCGAGCCTGCCCAATCAAACGCAGCACCGGGCGCGAGGCCCGGCGCGGTGAATTATCAGCGTTGCTTGATGGTCATCTGTCGGCGTTCGAACTCGACGATGCGCTGGCGGTAGTGTTCGATGGTCTGGGCAGTCAGCACACTGCGCTGGTCGTCCTTCAGTTCGCCATTGAGCTCCTGGGACAGCTTGCGCGCCGCGGCGACCATGACATCGAAGGCCTGCTTGGGATGACGCGGCCCCGGCAATCCGAGGAAGAAGCTCACGGCCGGCGTGGTGAAGTGATCGATATCGTCCAGATCGAAGGTGCCTGGCTTGACCGCATTGGCCATGGAGAACAGCACCTCACCATTCCCGGCCATGCTCTCGTGGCGGTGGAAGATGTCCATCTCACCGAAACGCAGACCGCTTTCCAGGATGTTCTGCAGCAATGCCGGACCACGAAAGCCGTGCGGATCGCGGCAAATGACGTTGATAACGAGTACTTCCTCGACGGGCGCCAGTTCCTTCTGCGGCCGCTCCTGCACATCGTCATCGTCTCCGACCACGGGGTCGAGCAACGTCGGGACCGGCTCTTCGGTGCTGAGCTGCAGATCGCCCTGGTAGGGCTCGTCCTGGCGGCGCTTCTTGCTGGATTCGCGCGCAGTTACCGGTGGGAGATCATTCTCGGACAGCGAGGGCTCATGCTCACGATTCACGACACGCGCCGGGCCGAGCAGCTCGGGGGAGTCGTCGACGTCGGGCAGGTTGGAAAGACTGCGGTCCAGCTTGAACTTGAGCTTGCCCTTGCCACCACGCATGCGACGCCAGCCGTCGAACAGAATGCCGGCAATGACAATGATGCCGATGACGATCAGCCACTCGCGCAGACCGATATCCATTAATGCTTTAACCTCTGAATTCGATGATAAAGACGCAACAAGCCGGAACTGCTTTTAGCGCATCGTAAAAATTGTGCTCTAAGCTAGCACGACGAACGGTAGATTTGCACCGTGCGGTAGTTCTCTTTTTGTGCCCTTCCTTGTATCAAAAACGCTCAAACAAGCGGCTTAATCCTAGGCTTCGGCAAGCGCAACGGCCTGCTCGACGTCCACCGCCACCAGCCGCGAGCACCCTGGCTCATGCATGGTCACACCCATCAGTTGATCGGCCATTTCCATGGCGATCTTGTTGTGGGTGATGTAGATGAACTGCACTTTCTCCGACATTTCCTTGACCAGTCGCGCATAACGGCCAACGTTGGCGTCGTCCAGTGGCGCATCGACTTCATCCAGCATGCAGAACGGCGCCGGGTTTAGCTGGAAGATCGCAAACACCAGCGCCAGGGCAGTCAATGCCTTTTCGCCGCCGGAAAGCAGGTGAATGGTGCTGTTCTTCTTTCCGGGCGGACGCGCCATGATCGCCACCCCGGTATCGAGTAAATCTTCTCCGGTAAGTTCCAGATAAGCATTGCCGCCGCCGAACACTTTCGGAAAGAGCGCCTGCAGGCCACTGTTGATCTGGTCGAAGGTTTCCTTGAAGCGGTTGCGGGTTTCACGGTCGATCTTGCGGATGACGTTTTCCAGCGTGTCCAGCGCTTCGACCAGATCATCGTTCTGCGCATCGAGATAGCGCTTGCGTTCGGACTGCTGCTGGTATTCGTCGATCGCCGCCAGGTTGATCGGCCCCAGACGCTGGATACGCTGAGCCAAGCGCTCCAACTCCGCTTCCCAGGCCTGTTCACTGGCGTCGCCGGGTAGCGTGGCGAGCACGCCGTGCAGGTCGTAGCCGTCCTCGTGCAGCTGATCCTGCAGCGCCTTGCGCCGGACGCTCAGCCCTTGCCAATCCAGCCGTTGCTGCTCCAGCTGCCCACGTAGCAGCTGTGCCTGCTGCTCGGCCTGCGTGCGCCGTTTCTCGGCATCACGCAACTCGCGGTCGGCGTCTTCCAGGGCCAGTCGCGCGTGCTTGAGCTCGTCCTCGACGCCCATGCGGCGCTCCAGCAGCTCTTCGAGCTTCATCCGCAGCTCTTCCAGCGGCGCCTCGCCCTCCTCCAGGTTCAGCGTCAGCTGCTCGCGGCGCTCGACGGCGCGCTCGAACTGCTGCTCCAGCCGCTCCAGGGCCTGACGCGTCGACTCGTGCTGCGCCCTGAGCGCCCCGACCCGCAGTGCCAGCTGATGGGCATGATCCTTGTGCTGCCGGGCGTCCTGGCGGATACGATCGAGCCGCTCGCGGATGCCATCGCGGCTGGCCAGCAGGGTTTCGCGCTGCTCGGTGTCTTGCGCCATCGTCTCCAGCGCTTCCTGCAACTGCAGGCGCGCTTCACCCAGCTGTTCGGTCTCGATCTCGCGCTGTTCCTGCTGCTCGGCAAGCTCCTCGTCCAGCCGACGACGACGCAGCGCTAGCTGTTCCAGCCGCGCTTGACCGGCCGACAGCCTGGCCTTGAGGTCACTGTGCTTGCGTGCTTCTTCCTGTTGCTGACGACGTTGCAGCTCGCGCTCACCTTCGAGTCGGGACTGTTCGCCGCTCAACGCGGCGACGCGATCCTCCATCGCCGCCAGGCTCGCTTCGCGTTCATCACGCTCGACCAGCAGACGCTGCAGTTCCTGCCCACGCGCCAACACACCGGATTCCGCCTCGCTGGCGCGACGCACCCGCAGAAAATGCCGGCCGACCCAATAGCCATCCCGGCTGACCAGACTCTCGCCCTCCGCCAGCGACGGGCGCTCGGCCAATGCGTGTTCCAGCGACTCGACCGGTCGCACGTGGCCCAGCCATGGCGAAAGATCAAGCGCCGACTCGACCCGCTCCTGCAGGCTGCCCGGGCGGCGGTCACCGCCGCGCGGCGCGCTGACCAGATTCAATGCGCCCTGTTGGAAGCCTGCAAGCTCGACCTCGGCGAAATCGTCCAGCAGCACCGCTTGTAGATCTGCGCCCAGCACGGTTTCCACCGCCAGCTCCCAGCCCGGCTCGACCCGCAGCCCATCCGCCAGGCGTGGGCGCTGTTCCAGCCCCTCTTCGCGCAACCACTCGGCGACCCCCTTGCCCGGCTCCATCGCCGCCTGCTGCAAGGCTTCGAGGGACGCGATCCGACCATTGAGGCGCTGCAGCTCGCCTTGCGCCTGCTGCTGAGCCCGAGTCGCCTGCTGCAGCTCGTCGCGCAGCTGCTCCAGGCGCTCATTGAGCTCCTCAGCCACCGCGGCGAGCGCCTCGAGATCCAGCTCGCTGGCCGCCAGTTGCTCGTCGAGCTCGAGCATCGCCCTGTCCTCGGGGTCGGCCGCCAGCAGCGCGCGCTCGTCATCCAGCCGGCATTGACGCTCGGCGAGGCGTTCCAGGCTCTGCTCCAGCTGCTGGATGCGCGATTGCTGCACTTCCGCGGCGCGGCGCGGCTCGGCGCTGTGCTGGTTGAAGCGCTCCCACTGTTCCTGCCAGGCCTGCATGGCGGCTTCGGCTTCTTCCAGCTGGGCGGCGGACTCTTCGGCAGCGGCGCCGGACAGCTCCTGTTCCGGCTCGAGCATCGCCAGCTCCTCGCCGAGCGTGGCCAGCAGCGTGCGGTCGTGGCCAAGGTGCGACTCGGTCTCAAGGCGCGCCTGCTCTGCCTCACGCAGATCGTCCTGCAACTGGCGCAGGCGCTGCTGCCCATGCTGGATGCTCTGCTCGACGCGCGCGATGTCGCCGCCGACCGAATAGAAGCGACCCTGCACTTGGTTGAACCGTTCGGACAGCTCATGGTGGCCGTCCCGCAGGCGCTCGATGCTCGCATCGGCGCTGCGTTGTTCGGCCACCAGCGCTTCGAAGGCGACCTCCTGATCACCGATGACCTGCTCGCGCTGGCCCACCTGCTCGTTCAGGGCCTGCCAACGAAGTGCCGACAGCTGCGCCTTGAGCTGGCGCTCCTCGGCCTTGTACTCCTGATACTTCTCCGCCGACTGCGCCTGACGATGCAGGCGTTCGAGCTGACGCTCCAGCTCTTCGCGCAAGTCGGTCAGGCGCGCCAGGTTCTCGTGGGTGCGACGGATACGATTCTCGGTTTCGCGCCGGCGCTCCTTGTACTTGGAGATGCCGGCTGCCTCCTCGATGAAGTTGCGCAGATCCTCGGGCTTGGCCTCGATCAGCTTGGAGATCATGCCCTGCTCGATGATCGAATAGCTGCGTGGTCCGAGGCCGGTGCCGAGGAAGATATCGGTGATGTCGCGGCGCCGACATTTCACCCCGTTGAGGAAGTAGGTGTTCTGCGAGTCACGGGTGACGCGGCGGCGGATGGAGATTTCGGCGAAGGCGGCGTACTCGCCGGTAAGCGTACCGTCGGAGTTGTCGAAGATCAGCTCGATGCTCGCCTGGGTCACCGGCTTGCGGGTGTTGGAGCCATTGAAGATGACGTCGGTCATCGACTCGCCGCGCAGGTTCTTCGCCGAGCTTTCGCCCATGACCCAGCGCACGGCGTCGATGATGTTGGATTTTCCGCAGCCGTTCGGGCCGACCACCGCCGCCATGTTGCTCGGGAAGCTGACCGTAGTGGGATCGACGAAGGATTTGAAACCGGCGAGTTTGATGCTTTTCAGTCGCATGCGGCCTATCCGTGGCGGTCGACGGGGGAACGAACAAGCGGAGTCGCCATGAGCATCAGGATTCCTGGCATCGATTGGGCTGCTGGCAAGAAGCCGCGAAGTTTATCACGGCACCCCGCTTGACTCGCAGCGCGTCGGTGCACAGAAACGCAGCCGCGGGCCACGCCATGCTCTAAGGCGACAGGATGATCACGGAAATGAAGCTCCATTCAGAGAATGGAAGACGAAACAGTCTCAGCCGCCGGTCATGCTCATGAAACGCACCACCTGAACCTGCTCGTCGGTGCGAAAGTGATGCTTTTCCGGCTTGAGCTGCAACGCATCCACCAGGGCGTTGCGCAGGCGCTCGCTGTCGCCCGGATAGCGCCGCATCAGGCTTTTCAGATCCAGCGCGCCCTCGTGGCCAAGGCACAGCACGAGCTTGCCCTCGGCTGTCACGCGCACGCGGTTGCAGCTGCCGCAGAAGTTGTTGCTGTGCGGCGAGATGAAGCCGACCTGCGTCTCGCTGCCGGCCACCTGCCAGTAGCGCGAAGGACCACCTGTGGCATGGCTGCTGCGCACCAGCGTATGGCGTGCCTCGATGCGCTCACGTACCTCGTCGCTGGAGCAGAAGGTTATCTGGCGCTGATGGCTGGACACGCTGCCCAGCGGCATCTCTTCGATGAAACTGATGTCCAGCCCACGCTCGATGGCGAACTCCACCAGGTCGAGAATCTCGTCGTCGTTGCGGCCCTTCTGCACCACGCTGTTGAGCTTGATGCGTTTGAAGCCGGCGCTACGCGCAGCCTCGATGCCTTCGAGCACCTGATCGAGCCGATCACGGCGGGTCAGCTCGGCGAAACGCTCGCGTTTGAGCGAGTCGAGGCTGATATTGAGCCGTCTCACGCCGGCTTCACGCAGCGATGCAGCCAGGCTCGGCAACTGCGAGCCGTTGGTGGTGATGGCCAGATCTTCCAGTTCATTGCGCGCACCGAGCCGCGCCAGCAAGCCGGTCAGCCCCTTGCGCACCAGCGGTTCGCCACCGGTCACGCGGATGCGTTTGACGCCCAGGCTGATGAAGGCATCGGCCACCGCATAGAGTTCTTCGAGCGTGAGGATCTGCGCACGGGGCGCGAAGACCATGTCCTCGCTCATGCAATAGGTGCAGCGAAAATCGCAGCGGTCGGTTACCGACAACCTCAGGTAGGTGATGCGCCGGCCGAATGGGTCGACCAACTGGGAATCGGGCATGGAACTCTCCAACTGCGGGATGCGCCTGTGTTCAGACTATGCGCTAAGTACGGTTCAGGCAAAGCGACGTTACCAATGGCGCACCGCCAACGCCACCGAGTGGCATGCAGCCGGCCCGGGGCAATGCTTTAATGGGCCGCTTTGGCAGGCGACCGCAAATCTGCCACCCATGCGAGAGACCACGGCCAATGGACAACGACTCCCTGAAAGCGATGAGCTGGCGTGAGCGCCTTTACACCATCATCTTTTTCACCAACACCCCGGCCGGCAAGCGCTTCGACACCTGGCTGCTGGTGATCATCTTCGCCAGCCTGGTGGTGGTGATGCTCGACAGCATCGCCTCGTTCAACGAGCGGCACGGCCAGTTGCTGACCAATCTGGAATGGGGCTTCACGGCGATCTTCGCCGTCGAGTACGTGCTGCGCATCTACACTCACCCCGAACCCCGCAAGTACATCCTCAGCTTCTACGGCATGGTGGACCTGTTCTCGGTGCTGCCGGCCTTCATCGCCCTGCTGTTCCCGGATGCGCAGTACCTGCTGGTGGTGCGCGTCATCCGGATGCTGCGGATATTCCGCGTCCTCAAGCTCGCGCCCTATCTCAGCCAGGCCAACTTCCTGCTGGTGGCGCTGCAGGGCAGTCGGCAGAAGATCATTGTCTTCCTGCTCAGCGTGACCACCCTGATCATCGTCTACGGCACGTTGATGTACGTCATCGAGGGCCCGAGCAACGGCTTCACCAGCATTCCGATGAGCATCTACTGGGCGGTGGTCACCCTGACCACCGTCGGATTCGGCGACATCGTCCCGCTGACGCCGCTGGGCAAGGCGCTGGCCACCGTGGTGATGATCACCGGTTACTCGATCATCGCCGTGCCGACCGGCATCTTCACCGCCGAGCTGGCCAATGCGATGCGCCAGGACAGCCTGCGCCACAACTGCCCCACCTGCGACAAGCTCACCCACGAACCCAACGCAGCATTCTGCAGCCGCTGCGGCAGCCAGCTGTTCGAGCAGCGAGAGCAGCAGACACAAAGTTGACACCCGCGGCTCACCGGAAAGGCAGTTCGCCGGCAAAAGCGACGAACTGCCCTGAAGCGCCACTGTCACATCCTCAGATTCGCGTCAGGCAGGATGGAGACCGGCATGCCCTTGCTCAAACTGCTGCATTTCGCCGCCCTGCTCTGCTGGTGCGGATCGCTGCTGTATCTTCCGGCGATGATCGCCGCCGGCACCAAGCGCAGCGAGCAGCCGTTCTACCGCGACCATGCGCACCTCACCCGCATGGTCTTCACCCTCATCAGCACACCGGCCGCGCTACTGGCCATTGGGTCCGGCACGGCATTGTTCCTGCGTGACGGCACCCTCGCCGGCTGGCTGATCATGAAACTCACGGTGGTCACCGCCATGGCGCTCTGTCATGCGCTGTGTGGCGTTCTGGTCCTGCGTATCGAACGTGAGCCGGAGCGCGGCGTCACATACCAGTGCATGGCACTGGGTGTACTGGTGCCAGTTCTGATTGCCCTGACCCTGTGGCTGGTACTGGCCAAACCCTTCTGACTCAAGGAATGACCACCCCGCATGACCGATCACCCGGCCCGCCTCGACCATTCCCATCCCGCCTGCCCGAGCTGGCCGTCTCCGGCGCGTCGTTGCGACGGCTCAGGGCGCCTGCTCGCCATCCAGATCCACACCGACCGCGTGCTCGTAGACCAGCCGCCCGCCAAGGAAAGCGGCCAGGGAAATCAGCACGGCCGTGAGCAGCGAGAGATACAGCCCCCACATCGCGTCGCCGTCGCCGCGGTCCATGCCCTGGTAGCGCAGCAGCCAGTTCAGCGAGGCCAACGACAGCATCATCACCGCCAGGATCGCATGGCACCAGGCGGTGACCTTGCGGCGGATCTGCTGAACCGATACCAGGTCGATGACACCCGCGATGCTGGCGATCCAGCCGCCGATCGCGCCGACGCCGGACAGCCAGAGCGCAGCACGCCACCAGAACTCGTCGAGAGTCCAGAGGTAGGCCAGGTCCGCCGGCACCAGACCGATCAGAGCAGCGACCGGGAAATGGATCATCATCGGGTGCAGCGGATGGCCCGCAATGGCAGCGTTACTGTTGATGGACTCGCGTTCTGTGGCCATCCGGCCCTCCCAGGCTCCAAACTGAAACAAGCCGCCCGCTCAGCGAGACGAGGCGGCAACCCTTTCAAATGGACCACGCTGGCGCTGGCAGTTCCTTCGCTGCTCGGCTGCGAGGGGGCGCAATCGGCGCTGTCGCCGGCCGGACCCATGGCGCGCGATGTGGCCAATGTCTGGTGGGCGATGTTCGGCTTCTCCGTGGTGGTGCTGGTGGTGGTCAGCGCGCTGTGGATCTACGCCATGCTGCGTCAGCCGCGCACCCACAGCGCCGAAGAGGCCAAGCGCATCAACCGGCGCTGGATCATCGGTGGCGGCCTCGTCCTGCCCACGGTCAGCATCGTCGCGCTGCTGGCCTTCGGCATCCCTACCGGACGCAGCATGCTGCCGCTGCCGGTGGAAGGCGAACAGCCGCTGCGTGTCCATGTGATCGGGCATCAATGGTGGTGGGAGGTGCGTTACCCGGAAAGCGGCGTGGTGACCGCCAATCAGTTCATCCTGCCGATAGATCGACCGGTCGACGTCGAGGTGACCAGTGCCGACGTCATCCATTCGTTCTGGGTGCCGCGACTGGGCGGCAAACTGGACATGGTGCCCGGGCGGACCAACACCTTGCGTCTGCAGGCCTCCCAGACTGGCGTCTTCCGCGGGCAGTGTTCGGAGTTCTGCGGCAGCCAGCACGCGCACATGATCCTGCATGTCGAAGCTCTCGAAGCCGATGCGTTCGCCACCTGGATCGAGGCCCGCACCGGGCGTGAGCACCAGCCGCCGGGCGGCGAAGCCGGCCAGGTGTTCGACGAGCGCTGCGGGCAGTGCCACCGCGTCGCCGGTGTCAGTGACGGCAATCGCGCCCCGGATCTGAGCGACCTGGCGACCCGCCCGACGCTGGGTGCCGGGGTGATTGCAAACGACGCCGAAGGCCTGCGCCGCTGGCTCAGCGATCATCAGAGCATCAAGCACGGCATTGCCATGCCCCGCCACGACGACATTCCCGAAGAAACCCTCGGCCAGCTTGCCGACTGGCTGGAGACGCTCGCTCCATGACCCCGACCCGTAACAATGGCGCCCCCGCCACCGACCCTGACCAGCTGCACGACCAGTTCAACGAGGTGTGGGGCAACCCGCGCGGCTGGCGCGCGCTGACCATCGTCAACCACACCAGCATCGGCCTTCGATTCCTGGTGACCGGCGCCTTCTTCTTCCTCGTCGGCGGCCTGCTGGCGATGCTGATCCGCACGCAACTCGCCCTGCCCGGCTACGAGCTGATGGAGCCGGACGTCTACAACCAGGTCTTCACCATGCATGGCACGGTGATGATGTTCCTCTTCGCCGTGCCGATGATGGAGGGGCTGGCGGTCTACCTGATCCCGAAGATGATCGGCGCCCGCGACCTGGTATTCCCGCGGCTGTCCGCGCTGGGCTATTACTGCTACCTGTTCGGCGGGCTGATCCTGCTGTCGAGCATCTTCCTCGACATCGCGCCGAAGGCCGGCTGGTTCATGTACACGCCGCTGTCCAGTTCAGCGCATACGCCGGGGGTGAACTCGGATTTCTGGCTGCTCGGCATCACCTTCGTGGAGATTTCCGCGGTGTCGGCGGGGGTCGAGCTGGTGGTGTCGATCCTGCGCACCCGTACCAACGGCATGGCGCTGCACAAGATGCCGCTGTACGCCTGGTACATCCTGGTGATGGCCATGATGATCGTGGTCGGCTTCCCGCCATTGATCCTCGGCTCCATTCTGCTGGAGCTGGAGCGCGCGGCCGGCATGCCGTTCTTCGATGTCGCCCGGGGCGGCGACCCGGTGCTCTGGCAGCACCTGTTCTGGCTGTTCGGCCACCCCGAGGTGTACATCATCTTCCTGCCGGGCGCGGGAATCGTCTCGACGCTGATCCCGGTGTTCTGCCAGCGTCCGCTGGTGGGCTACCGCTGGGTGGTGCTGGGCGTGCTGACCACCGGCTTCATCAGTTTCGGGCTGTGGGTGCACCACATGTTCACGGTCGGCATTCCGCAGCTGGCCACAGCGTTCTTCTCGGCGGCGAGCATGCTGGTGGCGATCCCCACCGGTGTGCAGATCTTTGCCTGGCTGGCGACGCTCTGGCTCGGCAAGCCGGTATACAAGGTGCCAATGCTCTGGCTGGTGGGCTTTCTCATCGTCTTCGTCGCTGGCGGGCTGACCGGCGTGATGCTGGCACTGGTGCCGTTCGACTGGCAGGTGCACGACACCCACTTCGTGGTTGCTCACATGCACTACGTGCTGGTGGGCGGCATGGTTTTCCCGCTGATGGCCGGGCTGTATTACTGGCTGCCACACTTCTCTGGCCGCATGCCCTCGGCCAAGCTCGGCCGTTGGGGCTTCTGGCTGTTCTTCATCGGCTTCAACGTGACCTTCCTGATCATGCACTGGACCGGGCTGATCGGCATGCCGCGGCGGGTCTACACCTATGACACGGGACTGGGCTGGGACATGCCCAACCTGGTGTCCTCCATCGGCAGCTTCATCATGGCGGTGGGCGTCGCGACCATCCTGCTGGACATCGTGCTGCACTTCCGTTTCGGCAAGCCGGCGCCGAAGAACCCCTGGCAGGCCGATACGCTGGAGTGGGCCACCTGCCTGCCACCGAGCGCCTACAACTTCGTCAGCCTGCCAGACGTAACCGATCGCCACCCGCTATGGAAGGACCCGGACCTGCCAGACAGCGTAGCCCGAGGCGAGCACGCGCTGACGGTAATCGATCATGGCCGCCGGGAGACCTGGGGCAGCGACCCGCTGACCGGCAAGGTGCGCGAGATCATTCACCTACCGGGCAACAGCTGGCTGCCGTTCATCGCGTCCGTGTTCCTCGCCGTGCTCTGCCTCAGCCTGCTGAACAAGTTCTACTGGGTCGCCCTCGGCGCGACCCTGGCGACAGTGGTGGTACTGCTGCGCTGGTCGTGGGAGAACGGTGCCCACCCCGCCGCCGCGCCGGATGCCCATACCCAGCCCGGTGAGCCGCCGCTGCATTCACGCACCTTCGACGGGCCGGGCCTGTGGGGCATGGGCGTAACGCTGTTGGCCAACGGCGCGCTGTATCTGTCGCTGCTGTTCGGCTGGTTCTACCTCTGGACCGTTTCGCCGCAATGGCGGGTGCCAGAGAGCCAGCTCAACGGCTGGCTGATGTTCGCCAGCGCCGTGCTGCTTAGCGCGGGCACGCTCTGGCTGCACCGTCTGATCAAGTGCCTGCGGGCCGGCACGCACCACGGGCTGATGGCGCAGCTGGCGTGGCTGGGGCTGCTGGCACTGGCGCAGTCGGTGATGCTGCTGTGGCTGATGCTGAGCGCGGGGCTGGCACCTACCGAAACCGCACATGATGCCGTGGTGTTCGTGATGCTCGCGTACAGCCTGATCCATTGCACACTGGCAGCGGTGCTCACCGGTCTGCAGGCGTGGCGCGTAGCCCTCGGCTACGTGGGCGACAAGGCGCCATACGAGCCCGTCGTGGTCGAGCAGCTCTGGTACTACAACCTGGGCGTGCTCTGGGTCAGCTATGCGGCCATCGTGCTGTTTCCGGCCACCTGGGGAGGTGCGTGATGAGGTACGCGCGGACGTCGCCCTACCATCCGATCCAGATTCCGATCGGCCTGATCATCTGGAGCCTGTGGTTCGTCGCCATGTATGGCGGCCAGGCGGTGATCTGCAAGCTCAGCCCGCCCGACCCGGCCCAGGGCGTATGGAACTGGCTGAACGGCAGCCTGGGTGCCCTGACCCTGCTAACCCTCGCGTTGCTGCTGTGGATGGCGCGCTATTTCTGGCGTCTGTCGCGGGCACCGGAGGAACAGAACGAGCGGCAGCAGTTCGTCACCAAGATCGCTGCGGGGATTCACTTCATCGCGGCCCTGGCCACACTGTTCGTCGGCATTCCGCTGTTGCAGATACCGCCATGCCTGTGATCTCCCGAGCCAAACGGCAGATACCACCGGGACTGCTGGCGCTGCCGGCAGCCCTGAGTGTATCGACGCCTGCTTTCGCCCACGGCCTGTTCGACGCCCATGTGCTCGACCGCGCGCCGCTGCTGCTGACCGCTTTGCTGGTGGCAGCGGCCTGGCTGCTGTACCTGCTCGGCGGTCGCAAGGTTGCGCCGCGGCGCCATGAAGCCCTCTGCTTTCACGCGGCAATGCTGCTGGTGGTGTTCTCGGTGTTCGGCCCCATCGACGACTGGGCGGAAACCAGCACAGCCTGGCACATGACTCAACACATGCTGTTCATCATCGTGATCGCCCCGCTGTGGGCGCTGGCGCGACCGCTGCCGCAATGGCGCGGGGTCACCGGGCGCTTCGCCCAGCCGCTATGGACCGGGATCCTGCGTGCCGGGCGCTGCCCCACGCTGCTGGCGCTGCTGCATGGCGCGGTGATCTGGATCTGGCACACACCGAAGCTCTATTTGCTGGCGCTGGACAACCTCTGGTGGCATGCCTTCGAGCATGCATGCTTCCTGTTCACCGGTTGGCTGTTCTGGTGGTCGGTGCTGCGCGCGAACCCGAAGCAGGTTCCACAGGCACTGATGGCGGTGCTGCTGACGCTGATGCACACCGGCCTGCTGGGCGCCCTGCTCACCTTCGGTAGCGTGTCGTTCTACGGTGAAGGCCGCTCAGTGGAAGATCAGCAGCTGGCCGGGCTGATCATGTGGGTGCCGGGGGGGCTGATCTACCTGATCGGCGGCGGCTGGATCGCCTGGCGCTGGCTGACCCGCATGTGGCGGCGGCAGAATACGCGAGCCGCCGCGCCGGATCTCTGATACGCAACGGCGCCGAGCGTCGGCCCTGCGGGAAGGCTCGGTCAGTCGAGTTTCTTGCGAATCCAGTACAGATAGGTACCGGCCTCGGCCTGCTGTTCGACCAGATCATGGCCGAGGAACACGCAGAACTTGGGAATGTCGCGCTGGGTCGAGGGATCGGTAGCGATGACCTTGAGCATGGCCCCGCCAGCCAGGTCGCGCACCTTGTTGTGCAGCATCATCACCGGCTCGGGACAGTTCAGGCCGGTGGCGTCGAGTACGGCGTCGACAGTCATTTCAGCTGATTGGCTCATCAGGGGGCTCCGGAAAACAGGCGTGCATTGTGGCGCAAGCGGGAGAACAGGTCATCCGCTGCCGATCAACGATCAGAGGCGGCGCAGGTGACAGGTCACCTCTTCCCGGTCGTGATACAGCTGCTTGCAGCCAATACTGGCCTTGACGCCACGTTCGGCCAGCCCGTCGGCAATACGTTCGAGCAGGCGCTTGACCTCGGCGTAGCGCTGCTTCATCGGCAACTTGAGGTTCACCACCGCCTCGCGGCACAGGCCCTCGCCGATCCAGGTTTCCAGCAGCGCAGCATTGCGCGCCGGCTTCTCGACGATGTCGCAGACCATCCAGTCCACCGGCCTTTTCGGGCGGAAGGTAAAGCCGTCGGCGCGAAAATGTTCCACCAGCCCGGAATCCATCAGGTCGGCGTTCATCGGCCCGTTGTCCACCGCGCTGACCTTGATATGCCGGTTGACCAGCTGCCAGGTCCAGCCGCCCGGCGCCGCGCCGAGATCGACTCCGGTCATGCCCGCCGCCAGCCGCGTATCCCACTGCTCTCGCGGGATGAAATGGTGCCAGGCCTCCTCCAGCTTGAGCGTCGAGCGGCTGGGTGCCTGGCGCGGAAACTTCAGGCGCGGGATGCCCATCGGCCACAGCGCGCTGTTGTTCGCCTCGGCGATGCCGACGAATACTTCGCGACCGCTCTTGAACGTGAGCAGAAGGCGCGGCCCCTTGCCCTGCTCGTCGAGGCGCCCGGCCTTGACCAGCGCCTTGCGCAGCGGCGCCTCGAACTTGCGGCAGAAGTTGGAAAGCTCCTTGCCATCGTTGGTATCCAGCACCTCCAGCCACAGGCTGCTGCACACCGGGTAGTCCGCCAGGTGCGCCAGCAACACGCTGATGCGATCGGTTTCCGGAAGCTGCAGGTAGGCGCCACGTGCCCATTGCCGCGGAAAAATCAGATCGGCGAAGCGCAGCCGGCGCATCAGCCTTTCGGCGCCGCCGGGCTCGCTGCAGATGAGCTCGGCACAGGCGCTGTCAGGCCGCGCCTTGGCATAGCCGGCGACTTCGAGGATGGCGGCGTGCTCACTGATTTCGGCACAGACCTCGCCTTCGAACCCGGGGCGGCAATGCAGCAACAATGTATTCATGTTCGGATCCTGTGAGCGGTCGGGTAGGCGCCAAAGCCGCGCATCATAGCCGACCGGGGGAACCCTCGCCCGCATCGCCCGGTCCAGTGCAGTAGCGAAACACCTGCCCAAGGGCTAAGTTTCAAAGCTCGTTCATCAGCCAGCCCTCACCGTGTGGGCACAAGGAGATGAGGAATGCCTTCCCTGGATAGCCTGAAATGTCGCCGCAGCCTCGAGGTTGCCGGCAAGACCTACCACTACTACAGCCTTCCCGACGCAGCCGCCCAGCTGGGCGACATCAGCCGACTGCCCACCTCCCTCAAGGTGCTGCTGGAGAACCTGCTGCGCTGGGAAGATGACGTGACCGTACGCAGCGACGATCTCAGATCGCTGGTGAGCTGGCTGCAAACCCGCAGCTCGGACCAGGAAATCCAGTACCGCCCCGCCCGGGTGCTGATGCAGGACTTCACCGGCGTCCCGGCAGTAGTCGACCTCGCGGCCATGCGCGATGCCGTGGCCAGGGCCGGCGGTGATCCGCAGAAGATCAACCCGCTGACGCCGGTGGACCTGGTGATCGACCACTCGGTGATGGTCGACCGCTTCGGCAGCGACCAGGCTTTCGAGCAGAACGTCGAGATCGAGATGCAGCGCAACGGCGAACGCTACGAGTTCCTGCGCTGGGGCCAGCAGGCCTTCGACAACTTCAGCGTGGTGCCGCCGGGTACCGGCATCTGCCACCAGGTCAACCTGGAATACCTCGGCCAGGTTGTCTGGACCCGCGAAGAGAACGGCGAAACCGTCGCCTACCCGGACACCCTGGTCGGCACCGATTCGCACACCACCATGATCAATGGCCTCGGCGTGCTCGGCTGGGGTGTCGGCGGCATCGAGGCCGAAGCGGCGATGCTCGGCCAACCGGTGTCGATGCTGATTCCTGAGGTGATCGGTTTCCGCCTCAGCGGCAAGCTCAACGAGGGCGTCACCGCCACCGACCTGGTGCTGACCGTGACGCAGATGCTGCGCAAGCACGGCGTGGTCGGCAAATTCGTCGAGTTCTACGGCCCGGGGCTGGATCACCTGCCGCTGGCCGACCGTGCCACCATCGGCAACATGGCGCCCGAGTACGGCGCTACCTGCGGCTTCTTCCCGGTCGACCAGATCACCATCGACTACCTGCGCCTGACCGGCCGCAACGAGGAGCGCATTGCCCTGGTCGAGGCCTACAGCAAGGCTCAGGGCATGTGGCGTGACAGCGATTCGCCGGACCCGGTGTTCACCGCCACCCTGGAGCTGGACCTGGCCCAGGTGCAGCCGTCGGTAGCCGGGCCCAAGCGCCCGCAAGACCGGGTCACGCTCGGCGATATCGGCGCCAACTTCGACCTGCTACTGGAAACCGGCGGACGCAAGCAGCAGGCCGACACCTCGGTGGAGGTCAAGGGCGAGAACTTCCACCTCAAGCACGGCGCGGTGGTGATCGCGGCAATCACCTCCTGCACCAATACCTCGAACCCCAATGTACTGATGGCCGCCGGTCTGGTCGCCAAGAAGGCGGTTGAGCGCGGGCTCAAGCGTCAGCCCTGGGTCAAGTCCTCACTGGCGCCGGGCTCCAAGGTGGTCACCGACTACCTCGAGCGGGCCGGGCTGACGCGCTATCTGGACCAGCTCGGCTTCAACCTGGTGGGCTATGGCTGCACCACCTGTATCGGCAACTCCGGACCGTTGCCGGCTGCCATCGGCCAGGCGATTACCGACAACGACCTGATCGTATCGTCGGTGCTGTCCGGCAACCGCAACTTCGAGGGCCGCGTGCACCCGCTGGTCAAGGCCAACTGGCTGGCCTCGCCACCGCTGGTGGTCGCCTTCGCCCTGGCCGGCACCACGCGCATCAACATGGACCGCGAGCCGCTGGGCTACGACGACCAGAATCAGCCGGTGTATCTGAAGGATATCTGGCCGAGCAGCGCCGAAATCGCCGAAGCGGTGGCGCGTATCGATGGCGAGATGTTCCGCAGCCGCTATGCCGACGTATTCAGCGGCGACGAGCACTGGCAGAAGATTCCGGTCAGCGCCGGCGACACTTATCAGTGGAATGCCAGCTCCAGCTACGTGCAGAACCCGCCCTACTTCGAAGATATCGGCCAGCCACCAACGCCGCCGGCGGACGTCGAGAATGCCCGGGTTCTGGCGGTGTTCGGCGACTCCATCACCACCGACCACATCTCGCCCGCCGGCAACATCAAGGCGAGCTCGCCGGCTGGCCTGTACCTGCAGTCGCTGGGGGTGGCGCCGGAAGACTTCAACTCCTACGGCTCGCGCCGCGGCAACCACGAAGTGATGATGCGCGGCACCTTTGCCAACATCCGCATCAAGAACGAGATGCTCGGCGGCGAGGAAGGCGGCAACACGCTCTACCAGCCGAGTGGTGAAAAGCTGTCGATCTACGACGCCGCCATGCGCTATCAGGCCGAAGGCGTGCCGCTGGTGGTGATCGCCGGCAAGGAGTATGGCACCGGCTCCAGCCGTGACTGGGCCGCCAAGGGCACCAACCTGCTGGGCGTGAAGGCGGTCATCGCCGAGAGCTTCGAGCGCATCCACCGATCCAACCTCATCGGCATGGGCGTGCTGGCGCTGCAGTTCGTCGGCGAGCAGACGCGTCAGTCGCTGGGTCTGAACGGCACGGAGAAGTTGTCGATCCGAGGGCTCGGCGCGGACATCAAGCCACGCCAGCTGCTCACCGTCGACATGGAACGGCAGGACGGCTCGCGCGATTCGTTCCAGGTGCTGAGCCGCATCGACACGCTGAACGAGGTCCAGTACTTCAAGGCCGGCGGCATCCTGCACTACGTATTGCGCCAGCTGATCGGGAGCTGATCAGGCAGAAAAAACGCCGGTGCGAATCCGTTCGCACCGGCGTCTAGCCGTCCACTGGCGTCCAATCTCCAGCCGCCTGAACATCCATGCACGCTGTCCGGTCCCTGACTTCGCCACCGCCCCGCCGACCGGAACGTCCGGACACGCATTAACCCTCTCGCAAAAAGATTGCAGAACCATTAAGCCGAATCTGCCGTCAGTCGCCTTTCGACCAAAGTTGATCCTCGAATCAGCTTTGCCGTCTCAAGAACGCCATGCCATGGCCGACCCATAGGTCAGCCCGGACCCAGAAGAACATCAAAGGTCAGGCGCGCTCCTACGAACATTCAATGCCAGGCGTGAAAAGTCGATGCGTAACAACCAGCCCGTATCCCAGCGTGAATATGCCTTCCCCGACCAGCAACGCCTCATCTCGACCACCGACCTGAAAGGGCAGATCACCTACTGCAACGACATCTTCGCCGAAGTCAGTGGCTTCGCTCGCGACGAGCTGATCCGCGCGCCGCACAACCTGGTGCGCCACCCGGACGTGCCTCCCGCGGTGTTCGAGCATATGTGGACAACGCTCAAGCAAGGCAAGCCGTGGATGGGCGTGGTCAAGAATCGTCGCAAGAACGGTGACCACTATTGGGTCAATGCCTACGTCACGCCGATTCTCGATCGGCAGCGGCAGGTCACCGGGTACGAATCGGTGCGGACCAAGCCGACGCGCGAGCAGATCCAGCGCGCCGAAGCACTCTACGCACGACTGAATGCGGGCAAGAGCGGCGTACCGCGCAGCGACGTCTGGCTACCCGTACTGATGAAGTGGCTGCCGTTCATTCTGGTGGGCCAGATCGGCTTTCTGCTCGGTGCATTCTTCGACCATGCTGTGGGCTTCATGGCAGCGGCTCTGCTGTCGATTCCGCTCGGCCTTGCCGGCCTGCACTGGCAGCAGCGTGGCCTGCGCCGGCTGATGCAGCTGGCGCAGCAGAGCACCAGTGATCCGCTGATCGCGCGCATGTACACCGATAGCCGAGGCGTCGAAGCGCAGCTGGAAATGGCCATGCTCAGCCAGCAGGCCCACCTGAAGACCTGCCTCACGCGCCTGCAGGACACCGCCGTGCAGCTGCAGGGTCAGGCCAAGGAGGCCGACACGCTGGCTCAGAACTGTGCCAACGGCCTGGTGCAGCAGCATCAGGAAACCGAGCAGGTGGCCACGGCCATCAACGAGATGGCCGCAACCACGCAGGAGGTGGCCAGCAACGTTGCGTTGGCAGCCGACGCCACCCGCGAAGCCAGCCGCCTCACTGTCCACGGCCGGGAAGTCACCGCCGAGACGCGCAAGGCCATCCAGCAACTCTCCGACTCGGTGGCCAAGACCGGCGAAGCGGTCAATCAGTTGGCCAGCGACAGCGAGGCGATCGGTAGCGTGGTCGACGTGATCAAGAGCATCGCCGATCAGACCAACCTGCTGGCACTCAACGCCGCCATCGAGGCGGCGCGCGCCGGCGAGAGCGGCCGCGGCTTCGCCGTGGTTGCCGACGAGGTACGCCAGCTGGCCCAGCGTACCGGTGCGGCCACCGGCGAGATCCACCAGCTCATCGAAAAGCTGCAGCAGCAGGCACGCCACGCCGTGCAGACCACCGAGGCCGGTCGGGTCCATGCCAACCGCGGCGTCGAGCAGGTAGTCCAGGCCGACCAGGCGCTGACGGGCATCAACGAGGCCATGGGCAATATCATCGACATGACCACGCAGATCGCCTCGGCCACCGAAGAGCAGAGCGCCGTCGCCGACGAGATCAGCCACAACGTCAGCACCATCGCCCGCCTCGCCGACCAGACCGCCGGCGACGCCCGTAGCTCGGCGCTGCTCAGCGAGGATCTCGCGGCAACGGCGCAGGGGCAGTACGCGCTGGTCGAACGCTTCAACCGCTGAGCGCAGTGCAGCGAGCGTCACAAGGTGCTCGCTGCCACTTCTCAGGTGCTTGAGAGCCCGCCCAGAAACGCGGCGATGACGTCCGCCGCTTCGTCCAGATGCTGCTCGTGGGTCAGCCCCGAGCGCTTCAGCGGCTTCAGATCATGGTCCGCCGCAGCGAGCCAATGCAGGGCGATCGCAGGCGACAACGGGTATTGCGCCACCCGCTCGCGATCACCGAGTGCATCGCGCTCGCCCTGCACGATCAACGTCGGCGTCCTCAGCCCTTGCAGATGGGCCACTCGAGGCTTGTCCGGCTTCCCCGCGGGATGGAACGGATAGCCCAGGCACACCAGTGCCTCGGCCTCCAGCTCATCGGCTAACAGGCTCGCCATTCTCCCGCCCATGGACTTGCCGCCGATGGCCAGCGGTCCTGTGGCCTGCTGTCGCACCAGCGCATGGACTTCCCGCCATTGTGCGAGCAACTGAGCCTGCGGACTGGGCGGGCGTCTGCCCATTCCCTGGCGTCGCGCCGCCATGTAGGCGAACTCGAAGCGGCACACCGCAACCCCGCGCGCGGCAAGGCGCACAGCCATTTGCTCCATGAACGGACTGTCCATCGGCGCACCGGCGCCGTGGGCCAGGATCAGGCTGGCCGACGCCGCGCCCCGAGGATGGTTCCAGCCGACGAGATGCCCTTTGTCACATTGTGTGTATTGACCCGCGTCAATACCGGCAGATTGCCCTTTCCCCATTCTTGCCCCGCTTTCTATTAGAAAGAAAAAACTGCTCATTACCCGTGGATGGAAGCCCATACATGAACACAGCAACCAGTACCGCCTACAGTTACAAGGTGGTCCGCCAATTCGCCATCATGACGGTGGTGTGGGGAATCGTCGGGATGGGGCTCGGCGTTTTCATCGCAGCACAATTGGCCTGGCCATTTCTGAACTTCGACCTCCCGTGGACCAGTTTCGGTCGTCTTCGCCCATTGCACACCAACGCGGTGATCTTCGCCTTCGGCGGCTGTGCTCTGTTCGCGACTTCCTACTACTCGGTTCAGCGCACCTGCCAAACCACCCTGTTCGCGCCTAAGCTGGCCGCGTTCACCTTCTGGGGCTGGCAGCTGGTCATCCTGCTCGCCGCGATCTCCCTGCCGCTGGGCTTCACCAGCTCCAAGGAATACGCGGAACTGGAGTGGCCGATCGACATCCTGATCACCATCGTCTGGGTGGCCTATGCGATCGTCTTCTTCGGCACGCTGGCGACGCGCAAGGTCAAGCATATCTATGTCGGTAACTGGTTCTTCGGCGCCTTCATCCTGACCGTGGCGATCCTGCACATCGCCAACAACCTGGAAATTCCGGTCACCGCGATGAAGTCGTACTCGCTGTACTCCGGCGCCACCGACGCGATGGTGCAGTGGTGGTACGGCCACAACGCCGTGGGCTTCTTCCTCACCGCCGGCTTCCTCGGGATCATGTACTACTTCGTGCCGAAGCAGGCCGAGCGTCCGGTGTATTCCTATCGCCTGTCGATCGTCCACTTCTGGGCACTGATCACCGTCTACATCT
>Ga0172375_10000272_pt1 | contig 81667 bp, 65 predicted proteins | sample LakKiv1m_FD_114537 | JGI IMG/M metagenome (GOLD analysis project Ga0172375, IMG submission 114537) | Freshwater microbial communities from Kabuno Bay, South-Kivu, Congo - kab_092012_11.1m | ecosystem: Environmental > Aquatic > Freshwater > Lake | place: Democratic Republic of the Congo... | reverse complement strand
TTTCGACCGTTGCTTTTTACGATGACGAAATCTCGTTATCCTTTCATTCTATACACTGCATCTTATACTCAGGTAGTCTTCCATTCCGGCAACGAAACGAAATCGTGTCGAAATTCTACTACCTGGCATACGCATTTTTCCAGACTCCCTCAAGTGTTTTGGCTATATGCTCCCAGCCATACCGCTCTATCACACGGGCGCGCGCTTTTGCAGTCACCGTTTGGGTAAGTTTTGTATTATCCCACACTGCGGCAACCTGCGCGACAAATTCCTCGGGTGTTTCCGCCCCGAAATAATGCGTACCGGGTATTACATCCAATCCACTCATCCCCTGAGGAGTCGTCACCACAGGAAGGCCGCTTGCCATCGCTTCCAGCATTTTAAACTTCGTCCCTCCCGAAATCGTATGAGGAGCAACCATCACATCCGCCTCCTTATACACTGCGGCAATATCCTCTGCGTCTTCGAGAACTTCGCCGCCTGAAAGCCGCACACGGACAGAAAGACGTTTGGGTATATCGCGGCCGACAATGCGGAGTTTCGATTGCGGGAACTGCGTTCTTATACCCGGCCAGATTTTGTCGACCAATACATCCGCTGCATCCCGGTTCGGAAGCCAGCGGAAATTGCCGACGAACAATACCACGGGCTGCGTGTTTTTCCGCACATTCCGGTATGGAAACGACGCACCGTCAACGCCGTTGGAAACCACCGTGACAGGATGACTCAGATACTCTTCCATGACTGCAGCATCTTCTTTCGACACTGCTGTCAGTTTGTCTGCGGTCCGCCAGGCTACATGTTCCCATTTTTTCAGTTTGGTTACATCACGGTCCAACAACTGACGTAATCCGAATACGGAATAGAGATCCGCATACGCGCCGTATACGGCGTACTCGATGTTATGTTCTGACACGACGAGCGGCGTGTTGATAGGAGGGAGCGCCGGCAACACATAAAACGGCTCGATATGCACGACATCAAACGGCCCGCCTTTCAACAAATCGCTGATAAGCTGCTTCATTTCCTCATTGTGGTAGGTAGCCAAAAGCCACGGATATTTCCCAAGCAATGCGGCCAACATGTATTTAGGCTGCCATGCTCTGCCTCGCATAACCACTTCTACGTTCCGGCAAAACGACAGATGCTTTTTATACTCGCGTTCGCGCCCGTCCCGGATAAAAGAAACGAGCGTAATTTCATGACGCGCGCTTAAAACTTTCAGCAGATTATACATCCGGATTTGCCCGCCGGAATGAAGAGGCCACGGCAATACTGCGGAAACGAATAAAATTTTCATGGAGCTTTGGGTTTGGTAAGGTCAATAATGGCAAATTTTTCGTTCCGTACAAGGACCGTATAGCTTTTGGCAAGCGTCATGGTTTCCCAATCGTCGTCCGTAGGTGACACGGTGACATAATGCGTGGCTCCCATTTCAAGTTTTTTGTCTATATCAAATCCGAGCGGCCAGCCCTGACGTTTGGTTTGATACAGAAATGTCGTATCGCCGTTATACGGAGCAATCACTTTGGCGTCTTTCGGCAGCAGGTTGTCTGCCATAATTCCTGCTTCTATAATTTCCGGCCGGTTAATCCAGAAATACGTCCGCATGGTATACCACGAAAACGCGAGCATAAATAAACAGCTGGCTATCAGTACGCCGTATCGAGTAATAGGAGAAAACGTTTTTTCGGTCATGAGAAATGCTATTCCGCGCGCGACATATATACTGATAACCGGCAACAACAGTATCTGATAATAATCATGCTGTACGTTGCCTGCCGCAAAAATCGTAAGATACAACAGTGCGCCTGCTGCCATGACGGGAAACAGCCAGCCTTCTTTTTTGCCCGGACGCGCGAGAAATCCGAGAGAAAGCGGCACGATGCCCCAGTATCCCAATATGAGTTCCGCCACCCGCTTGGCAAAAATCCATTGAAACCATGCGCCTTTAAACCGGATATTGCCTTTGTTAAGCAGCCAGTCATACACGGGGATTCCCTCGGGATACTGCAGTATCCACGATCGCCAGCCGTAAAGCGGCAGCAGACAAATAAACGCATACAGACCAAGCCGTATCACTGAAGCAACGGATACCTTATGCCGCATCAGGATCACATACGGCACCGGCAGCAGCAGAAATCCTACGGTAGGTTTTACAAGTACGGCTATGGCTCCCGCAACCGCAGCAGCGATAATGCCCCATATACTGCTTTTCGCGCGGTTTGTTGCCGTAAAAGACAGATATATACTCAGCATCGCCCAAAACACGGCAAATGTTTCCGGCAGGATTGTCCTCCCGTAAAACACGCTATACGGAAGTATGGCGTACACGAAACCGGCGAGTACTGCCGTAAGCGGCGAGCTCACCTCAAAAAGGAGCAGCATAAGAAGTGCGGCAGTTCCTGCTGCCGAAAAAATAGTAACCAGACGGAGCCAGATATCGACGGAAACCGAAGGAAACTGCCGTGCGGCGGCCGCTGCAAGCCCCTGATACAGCGGAAACTCCACCATGCGCCAACCGCTGGGATTGTCCTTACCGGACTGGATATTGGATAAATCCTGATACCGGGGGTGCAGTAAATCTATGCCGTTACGGACATACATCTGGGCTACGGAGGCCGTATCCGTCTGACGGAAACTGTGCCAATCGGCAACGGGCGCCGTAACGCGGTAGAGCCTAAGCGCGATAGTGAGAATAACAACACCAATGATAAATACCCAGTACCGTTTCTTCATGGTAGTATACGCAGCTCCTTTTTCACTTCCCGTAAATTCCCCTGGTCGTCAAACACAAAAATCTTCTGCGTTTTGGAATCCGGGGTCACCATATTGAGCGGTTCCTCGACGGTTGACCACGAGTACAATCTGGCGTCGGGATTGCGGAAGATAAACCATAACGCATCCGACAATCCGACCGGGAATACCCAGGCGTCGCGATACCGGATCGGCACCGATACGAAATGGAACTGCATCGGCGTTTCTGCCCATTCATCCTGATAATAACTTTCCATGGAAACGAAAAATCTCTGCACCCGCTCTCCCGCTTCAAACCAGTCGCGGTGCAACTGCTGGATACTGGTAATCTGCACCATAAAAAACAGACAGATAAACAGGGCTACCACCCCCAGTGCCGCATCTTTCCCGCTTTCCAGCGTCAATGTATATATTTTTTCCAAACCGAAAACCAACAGATATACGAGTCCCACGGAGGCAAGATACCCGTACCGGGGAGAAATGTTCCCGAGTCCCAAAAACGGCAACAGCGCGATAAGGAAGAACCCTGATGCAAACAGCAGGATCGTGCGGTCCCGTAGCGTCAGAAACTGCCGGATTCTGGGAGCGGCCCACACGAGGACTGCCGCGATACCAAGTCCGATACCCATAGACACAATAACGTGCGTGCGCATATTCGCGCGCACGATCTGATACAGCGGAGCACCGAATGAACCGGTAAGACCCAGCAATACATAGCCGAATGCGTTCCCGATGGTGTTAAACGGCAGCTTGAGGAGATTATAGTTATAATCGCCGTTTAACCAGTGACTGCCCGACATAAACCGGGCGACTGCATACAAAGGAACGGGCAGCACCAACAGCCAGTGCTCAAGCCGCATCCTCAACGCGGTGCCTAACGGACGCGTACCCGGGATCGTCCACTCGTACAAAAGATACAGCAGCGGAGTCACCACGCCCAACTCATGAAACGTCATGGCAGCCAGGGCAGAAAGAGCCGCCAGCAGCACAAAGCCGATTTTATTCTTCTCTCTCCATGCGATATAGAAAAGTAAGCTTGTCAGCATGAATGCGGATGCGAACAAAAACCCGGTTGCCGAAACCCAGAATATCGCCTCCGAAAATCCCGAAAGTCCGGCAAACAGGAATGCGCTTATTGCGGCATGCAGTTTCCGCCGGAACACTTTTATCCCGACTAAAAACACGAGTATGCTGACGATATAGTGCAGTGTCAGTGATACGGCGTGATACGCCGTCTGATTCAGCCATGCAAACTGATACATTCCCAGGAAGTACAGTTTGGTTCCCGGCCGGTAAAAGAAACCTTGCGCGTCGGTAAAGTAACCTGCAATCTGCGAAAGAGTAGGCATACAGCGCTCGGAAATAGCAGCTACCGCATTGCCGCAGTCTGTTGCCCACCTAAACCAGGTGAAGTCGTCTCCGACAAAGTAATTGCGCGTCATCTGCGAAAAAAGCAGCACGACGACGACAAGAAGATATATCGCGACGGCATAGGAAGACATGGCCATCCGTTTTACTTCGGAAAAGAATTTGAGCGGAATCCTGAAATACATCGAGACCATTCCCATCACGATGCCGGTTAATAACCATAATACAAACGCTACTTTTGACGCTTCAAACACGTCGATAAATACCGCGTTGACGGCAAGTCCGGCAACGCCGGCGGCATAGCCCAGCACGAAACTCCGGACAACCGGGGAATGAATTTTGTCCCACGCGCGCACGATGTATGTGCCGACGATTAAAAATATTGCGATAAAGGAAATAAATCCGAGTGTTCCTACTTCTGCCAGCATCCGAAGATAACTATTATCGACGGCCAGACTCACCGATCCGTATCCGCTGCCTACCAACACGTTTCTTTTGAATGCCAGAAGTGCGTTCGGCCACTCCCCCTGAAACCGCGTGGTAAACGACAGATCGTAGGCAAACGCTTTTTTCATGAGATATTGCCCGTTTATCACATACACGTCCGCCGATGTGGTCGCCTGCTTGAGGGGGGGTTCATAGTAAAAGCTTCCTAAACGCTTCACGACAGGAGAAAGTGTCAGATTGATATACCCGGTGCCGCTGGGCAAGTCCTCACCTGTCGGCGCGGACGGCTCGGTAAGTAACACAGCCGACTCCGGCAATTGCGTAAACGGCACGACAAACGATGCCGTCGGCTTGCTTTGGTCGCCAGGTCACCGATGGTCAGGTAAAACCGTTGCCACACGCGTTTATCCGCAAAATACGTATTGGGTACTTCTTTGACATGACCGATCGGATACCCGGTTTTTGCATCGACGATCACATCGATCGGTTTGATCGTACTGCCGAAGCGCGCCATAAGCTGAGGCGAAAGAATCAGGAACGCGATACTCCCCACAATAGCCAGCGGCAGGAGCACCATGACCGTTTTCCTGCTTTGGAAAAACAGCACTGCGGCAAACGACAAGAGCAGTGCAAAAAACGAAATTCTCGACACCGTCCAGAACAGCACGACGACACCAAGCAGCACGACCACGCCCAGTGCCACCCGCAGAAACCAGTTCCGGTATCCGAATATGAGACTTGCGATAATCGGCAGGACCAATACGTAATAGGCGGCCAGATCATAGTGTCCGGCAAACGTCGAAGATATGCGGGACAACGCCGAAAGCGTAAGCGGCACGCCTTTGGCAAACTCTTCATTCATCGTAAGATACGCGGGAAACCCCAGATATTTCTGACCCAATCCGTACAAACTGATAAGCAGCGTCGTCACAACAACCGTTGCAATCACCGGTGTCACTCCGGTGCGCTCTTTCATCGCGGCAAACGCGATAAAAAACACGCTCATATACTCGATTCTGCGTAAGAAACTGAGTAACGCGACGTTTGCAAACACTCCTGATATCGAAGGGAAAATAAGCAGCATACCGTGGATAGTCGCAGCTGCTCCGATAAGCCAAAACAAAAGAAACGGCAGTGTCAGCGGTGTTTTAAACGATACTTTGTTCCTGATAAACAAAATAGCCCAGGCAAGCAGGACGAACAGCACAAGAAAGTCCTCAACCCGGATATATACCCAGGTATTTTTGATGTCCAGAAGCGGCAGTTTCGGGTACAGCGGTATAAACACCAGCAAAGCGAGTGTCGCAATCTGCAGCCCGCGTTCCTTACACCAGTTTATAAGCTTCCGCATAGGTTTCCTTAAGATGCTCGATCCCGAGCAGCGCGCCGATGCACCAGGTGATAGCAGCCTTTGCCCTGAGCATCAGCTTCACCATGAACAGTCCGTAAGCTGATCCGTGTTTTTTATACAGGTATAGAAATCCCCGGTAAATGTTTAACACGGGCCCTTTTCTCCTGTTGGTTGAGCTGGCTGCACCTAAGTGTACGATATGGCTCCGGGGATAGAAATAGGTGTGATAGCCTTTTTTCCTGGCCCGCATCAGGAGATCGATTTCTTCCATGTACATGAATATCTTCTCATCAAACAGCAAATCCTGCATGAACAGCTTTTTCGGCGCCAGCATACACGCTCCCGAAACCCAATCGACTTTCCGCGCCTGATTGGGAGACCAGCGGGTGAGCCCGATGACATCGCCTTTCAAAAACAATGCTGCGAAAATGACCGGGAGCGAAAAAAACGGTCCGCACGAACTCTGCGGGCTCCGGTCGGGATTGAGCAATTTAGGACCGATAAACGCATTGGGATGCTGCCGCCCGAAGGACACGAGTTTGCCGATCGCGTTGTTGAGGACCACCGTATCGGAATTCAGAAGCAGAATATATTCGCCCGACGCCGCCCGGATGCCCTGATTATTCCCCCGTCCGAATCCCACATTCTCGCGGTTTAATATCGTTTTGACGACGGGAAATTTTTTCCTGAGCATCTCGCGGGTTCCGTCAGTCGATACGTTGTCGACCACCAGGATTTCCCACGTCAGTTTGGACTCCTTAAGGCTCCGGATAGTCGATGACAGACAGTCTTCGGTAAGTTTTTTTGTATTGAAGCTGACGATGATAATGGATAAATCTATAGCCATATAGGGCGTGAAGAAAACGCATTTATTGGAATAATCTCGCAAATTTGAGCCGGTACGTCAGGTTTTTGTTACGTTGCCGGATAACTTTTGCCGGTACGCCGCCGACCACATCAAAGGCAGCCACATCGTGCGTGACCACGGCTCCCGATGCCACGACCGCTCCTTTTCCGATTGTGACTCCGGGAAGTATCGTCACCCGGGTTCCTATGACCACATAATCCTCTATCACAACCGGCGCCCCTGTTTCGGCAAAATCCGGGGAATCGATATCGTGTTCCATGGTGTATATGCGCACTTCCCCGGCTACGGAAACATTGTTGCCGATCCTCAGCGGGCGGTCGCCCTTTCCGGCCAACTGCTTTATATAGCTTGCCGCTTTGCTTTCCCCTCCCTCTCTGGCCCGTTTATATCTGCCATCCAGGAATGCATCGTTGCCGATAATGGTATTGTGACCGATAGATACTCCTGCCGGATTATTAAACTGTGCACGCCAGTGGATGCTGGAATCCTTACCTACCCGCACCCCGAACAGATACCGGTAGAGAAACAACCGGATGGTGTGACTCGGGATAAATCCTATAAGCGTACAAAGGTATACCCAAAAATCGATGAATATTCTCATGCTTTGGATCCTTTCTTGCCGACCTCTTCCAACACAGACATCACTTTTTCGGCCGCAAGGTCCCACGTAAATGCTTTAATGCGTTTTTTTCCGGTTGCCACACGCGATGAACGCTCTTTTGCCGGTTCCGTAAGTGCCTGGGTAATGCCTGAAGCGATATTTGCCGCATCCTCGGGATCGACGTATATACCGGCATCGCCTGCTATTTCCGGCAGACTGGAGGTAGAACTCACCACGACCGGCACGTCATAACTCATAGCCTCCAATACCGGCAAACCGAATCCTTCATACAAACTCGGAAGCACGAAACATGCGGCGTTTTTATACAGCTGCGGAAGTGCACTGTCCGGCACGAAATCCAGAAACTGCACCCGGTTGCTGATACCGAATTTTTTCGGTGCTGCAAGTATTTCGTCGTACAGCCATCCCTTTTTCCCCACGATAACCAGCGAAATTTCCTTGTCTTTGAGGAGGCTGACTGCTTCTATCAGGCGGGCGAAGTTTTTACGCGGCTGGAGAGTTCCCACCGAGAGGATGTAGCGTTTCGGAACAGAAAAAGATGAATCAGCACTCTTTGCCATAGCATCTTCGGAGACGCTATCCGGTAATGCCGGATAGGCAACCACGATGTCCGAATCCGGAATGTGGTATGCATCGATTATAGCATGTTTGGAAAACTCGCTTATCGTTATGATTTTGGCGGCATGACGCACCGAATACGCAGTCCAATGAACCAATTTGTGCAGATCCTGCGCTCTGAATAACTCAGGATACGAACGGTACGAAACGTCCATAATTGCCATCACCCGCGGAACACCGACAAACCGCGGTATATAGTGCGTCGGAGAAAAAATCACATCCGGGCGCGTGCTGTCGGTCATAACACCTATAGGTAATCCGATAAATGTCCAGAACTGTTTGAGGGGCACACTCCGGTAGGTAAATGTTGCCGACTCTTTGGGCATATGTGAAGCGACTTGGCCCGGCACATAGACCCGAACCATATCAAACACCCCGCGGCCTGCTCGCTGCTGTTTGGCGATGTGATCGATAAGTTCAAACGCGTATCTGCCTATTCCTACCCGTGCCCCGGCATTAGCCTCATATCCGTCGATTGCCAGTATCATGCTTCCCCCAGTCCCGGATACACTACCGTCAGTTTATCCGAATCGATTCCCAGCAACTCATGCGCATCATGTCTTGTCGCTTCGGAATCACAGAAAAACACGGCACACGCTTTGGCCGCCCGGACGAGTCTTCTGGTGTGCGTTGCGACGATATTGGCAGCAATGGTTCCGCGCGAAACGTCGAGCACCGCCTGATTATGCGATTCCTCAGGATACCGCAGAACGGAAAGATCATGGATCGTCGTGACACCGACGGCATGAATAAGCGGTGGGTGCGTCCAGTCGCTGCTCCAAAAAATATCCAAAGGACCGGTAAACCACTCGACCGGTACGATATGCACGCGGTTCCACAGCCAGTCTAGCACCGTAGGCGGCACGGGAATCGACACCAGGCGGACATTTGCATGTGCGCCTCCGAAGCTAGACACGAATTCGGAAAACACATGACGTTTGCGAAGCGAGGAACCGAACAATACGAACTCATGCTCGGGGTACTTTCTGACCAACGAAGTGACGATACTTCGTACGTACCGTGCGACTCCGGTGCCCTGATGGGCAATTTGGCTTATGTCTATGCCGATTTTCATATGAAGTTACCCTGAATATCCATCAGGGTGGTTTTTATGCCACTGCATGGCGGATTCGACAATATGACGGATATCCGAATACTTTGGTTTCCAGCCGAATTCGTTTATGAGTTTGGAAGGATCCGATACAAGTACGGCAGCATCCCCGCTTCTGCGGTCGGATTTCCGAACGGCGAATTCATGCCCGGCCACGTCTTTGACCACATCGACTACTTCCTGCACGCTTACGCCCTTGCCCGTACCCACGTTGTACACGTCACTCTGGTGACCCGCAAAAAGCGCTTCCAGCGCCAAAATATGCGCTTCACACAAATCCTCGATATGGATGTAGTCCCGAAGAGCCGTGCCGTCGGACGTAGCGTAATCCGTGCCGTATATCATAAATTCCTTGCGTTTCCCGAGAGCGGCTGCGCAGGCTAGCGGGATGAGATGGGACTCTTCCGCATGCATTTCTCCGTTTTTGCCGTCGAGCGCGGCTCCCGCAGCGTTAAAATACCGCAGCGCGATGCTTTTGATGCCGGCCGATTTGTCATACACACGGAGCAGTTCTTCAAACGCCCATTTGGACAACCCGTATGGAGATACCGGATCTTTTTTGTGATCTTCAGAAATAAGCGGGGTGACCGGGTTGCCGTACACGGCAGCAGTGGAGGAAAAAATAATATGCTTGACTCCCGCTTCTTTCATCCCTTCAAGCAAAGTAACGGGAGCAATCACGTTGTTTTTCATGTACTTGATCGGCAAGCGTACGGATTCCTCTACCCTGATATATCCGGCAAAATGAAGAACTCCCGCGATGGCGTGCTCACGAAAAACGTTCTGTATGAGTGCCGAGTCACCGACATCTCCCTGTATGACGGTTACTGCGGGAGGAAGTGCTTGCCGGTGGCCGAATTCAAGGGTATCTAACACTATAGGTTCGTAGCCGCGGCTGGCCAGCATACGCGTCATGTGGCTGCCTATGTAGCCGGCGCCTCCGGTTACCAATATCTTCATGCTCTTTATTGTACCTGATGAGGCTTCAAAGTAGAAATAAGGATGAACGTGAGGAAAAATGCCGCTGCATACCAGGTAAGCCGTTCAGCGGTGAAAAACGTCCAGGTGGCAAAGAGCGGTATGGCAAGAATGAGACTCGAAAGTCCCGCAAAAACCAGCAATCGGGGCTTACGAGCCCCAAGCAGCGCGCCCAAAACAAGAAAAAACACTATATCCTGAGGCTTCATACGCGTTAAAACTATTAACTATTAACTTTTTACGATTAACACGAAACCAGATATTTTCTGGTCAACAGTTAACCGTTACCAGTTAATTGTTTGTAATACTCAACTGTTAACTTGAGTCCTTCGTCAACAGACACGTTCGGTTGCCAGCCTAACAGCTTTTTAGCTTTGGAAATATCGGGTCTGCGCTGCGCCGGATCATCTGCCGGCAGATCCTTATATACTATCTCTGACGCGGAGGTCGTCATCGTTTTTATTTTGGTCGCCAAATCCAGCATCGTATATTCCTCTGGATTGCCGAGATTTACGACTTCGCCTTTGGTTTGTTCTTTTTCCATAAGAGAAATAAGACCGGAAACCATATCGCTTACGAAACAAAACGACCGTGTCTGTTTGCCATCTCCGTATACGGTGATCGGCTCACCCTTGAGTGCCTGATTTACGAAATTAGAAATCACCCGTCCGTCATCTGGCCGCATCTTCGGGCCGTAGGTATTAAATATCCGGGCAATCCTGGCATCGACACCGTATTTACGCACATACAGCATCGTCATCATCTCGCCAAACCGCTTGGATTCGTCGTAACATGCACGGAGCCCATTAGGATTCACGTTGCCCCAATATGTTTCCTTCTGCGGATGCTCTTTGGGATCCCCGTACACCTCCGAGGTGGAGGTAAAAAGGAACTTGGCACCGTGTGCTTTGGCAACTTTGAGGAGTGACCGCGTGCCGACGGTATTTACCAGTGCCGTCTCTTCCGGATAATTCTGATAATCAGGTACCGACGCGGGAGAAGCCAGATGATAGATATAGTTGATCGGTCCCAATACCGGTAATTCGTTTATGACATCATATTTGATGAACGTAAAATCAGGATGCTTTTGGGCCTCACGAAGATTGTCTTCGTTTCCGGTCAAAAGGTTATCGAGGGCAAATACCTTGTACCCTTTACTGAGTAATGCATCGACAAGATTGCTGCCGATAAATCCGGCTCCACCGGTGACAATACATATTTTTTTATCCATACCGTATATTATACACGCCCGCGCTGTTACTTCGGTATTAGCGGTACTAATGCCTGATACATTTTATCTGCAAGCTTTGCCTGGCTTTGTGGTGACGGATGCACCACATCCTGCAAGTCAGAAGTATCCAACCAGGTATACGGATCGATATATGAAATACCCTTTAGAGAAGCTTCTGCCCGTATCGCATTGCTGTATGAACGGACTTCCTGTTCAGAAAAATCTTTCCGCCGCAGCAACCCGACGGCGATAACACGCGTAGAGGGAGTTTCTTCCCGTATCCGTGACAGTAATGCCGCATAATTCGAACGGAACACATCAAGCGGAACCGTGTGAGCCAGATCATTCGTTCCGGCAAACACTACTGCTACATCCGGTTTGAATTCGCTTATGTCCCCGCTGACACGAAGTAAAGCCGAATCCCAACCTGCAACGGGCGAAACGGACGAACCGAATATGCCTGCATTATGCATCCTATATCCCAACCGGTCCGCAAGCAGATACGAATAATTTTTCGGGCCGAATGAAGACGTGAGCGAATCTCCTAATATGGCTATAACTGGTTTTTCCGGCGATTCAGGAGACATCACAGTACTTCCAGTATCTACCGACAAGCTCCTAATGCGCACGTCGCACGGCACCATTGCACTGCTGCAGATTACCCGCGCTGTCACCGGTACCAATTCTCCTGCCGGTACCGGTATATCAAGGCGCTTGTTCATAAACGGGGATGCGAGTGTATACACTGCATCCCCGATGTGTAGCTCCAGCATCTGTTCGTCCGGCACGGTATTTACGCCATCTGCTTCAACACGCAGCATCGTCGCATTTTTCAACCGGAATGATACTTCGCTTCCCCCAAATCGGGAGCTTACCATTTGCTCTCCTGTTATCGGATGAATGAACCGCATCCACTCTGAAGAATACCGAGTGGCGTGACTATTCAACACATCGGATTCCTGAGGAAGAAAACGGTATGCACTAAACATTATTCCTGCTAAAACGACGACCATCGCTCCCTTTCCCGCTATGTTCCTTATCCGTCTGTTTCTCATCAGGAAAAACAGCAGAAGAATCAAAAGTGCGATTCCCGTGCCCCGATACGACCATACCAGCAGTAATTCTTTGGAATACCAGACGGAAACCCTGCTGGTGTGATCGGTATCGATTACAAAGCTGTTCAGCCCGTCTTTCGTTTTCCTGCTCTGGATATATGACTCACCGTCCCAGAGTTTCCATGAGGGATCAAAACTTTCGGAAAATATCAGTTCCACCGGCCGGTTAGACGTATTTATATTGACCGTATACAACGTCGACCGTATACGCTGCTCCTGCTGCCGTTCCAGACCAAGATTTTCCAATTCTCGGTAGAAATGCCCGGCGGGTTTTTCATATTCATACACCGTAAGCCCGGTAAACTGGGGTAAACGCCGTATATACGGAATCGTATCCAGTGCACTCACTATGCGTTCCCTGAGTTTGGGATTATACGACCGGTCAGTCAAAAATATCTCCCCCAGTGAATCCTCGGGAATTACGATATATTTAATGGAAAAAGACCGGATCAATTGCTGAGCCGACGGATCAATCAGTGCCGAAATAATCGTTTCCGGATCGCTCGATTTAAATACATCGCTGGCGTTTATAAGCGGATGATTCTCCGACTGAAACACAAACCGCTGCCTCCAGGGAACGGCGAGTATACGGCTAAATCCCTGATCCGACACGGCCAGCTGTTCAAACCGGGTATAATCTGAAGCGACAGTCACAGTTCCGAATGTGCCTCGCACTTCGCCTTTCCAAAACGGCAGCAGTAACAGCATCCAGAAAGCCAGGAACGCCGGGAGCACATATGCCGAGTGATACTTCTTTACCTTGCCCAATACCATTTCGATACTTCCGACGGCATAGGGCAGCAACACCGAAAACGATAGTGCGGTGAGCAAATAAAATTTCGTAGGATCGCGGAATCCGCTAAACAAGGGAAGATGCGTAAACGCCCAGTTATACACCTGTCCGAACGGAGGATTTACTCCTTTTGCAAAAAACGCGCCGATCAGAGCGAGCATCACAAAAAAACGGTACTGACCATGCTCATGCGTTTTTTCCTGACGTGTAAAAACAAGCGGAAGCATGGCAATAAACGGCAGCAGAAGAAATTCCGGACGCATAAAATATGTTTTTCCGAATATATTCTCCGGCCAGTTTGGGTGAAGAAGCGACAATGTCTTGGAAAATTCCGCCCAACTTAAATATGACAGCCATCCGGGATCGCCATAGCCGGCAGGCAAACCAAACGACGGAGCCGCCATAAGCGGGATAAACCAAAACAGGTTTGCCGCAATGATCCAGAGAGCAGGGACTATATACATACGCGCCGTGGCTATCCAGCGTGATGCAGGAATGCGTATTACGGCATACAACACTAGCGCGGTATAGAGTAGGTATGCGTAGCGTATGTCAAAAATAATAAACGCGACGGATGCGATGGTAAAAAGCAGCGTATTCCCGCGGATAAAACTGCCCAGCACAAACGGGGCTGCTGCATACGCCATCATGAGCCCGACCTGCCCGCCACCTGCAATCATGAGTATGTAGGTGTTCGTCATATAGACCAGTGCACCGATAGCAGCCAGTTTGCGTTCCTTTATGACCGACTTTACATAATAATACGCTCCGGATAATCCGAAAAACAAAAACGGCCAGAAAAACATGAGGCGCATGGCAATCAGCCAGGGAATGTGAAAAACGAGCACAAGAAGCCTGATCCCGACATGCAGGTAGCTATCAAGGTTCAGAATATGAAATGTGCTCCCGCCCAACCCATTGCCTGCTACCTCGCTCCATGCCAGCGGAAGCCACGTAAAATCCCCTAGCCTCTGTGGATACAGGAATGTAAAATCGGGAGCGCTCAGTATTCCGCCTTTAAACCACCGGAGATATACTGCTGCGACGATTCCCAGACACGCCAGTTTCACGACAATCGGGATACGGAACTTCATGGACGTTTTTTGATTTCACGCGCCGGATTTCCGACGGCTATGGCATATGGTTTTACGCTTTTGGTCACGACAGACCCGGCGCCGATAACCGCACCTTTACCGATAGTCACCCCGGACAGAATGACACAGTGCGCACCAATCCAGACATCGTCTTTTATTATCACGGGATGAGACGTACATCCCTGCTGATTGATCGGCACATCGCGCTTGGGAAAATTATGATTGAAGTCCGTAACGAAACTGTACGCGGATATCTGCACGTGGTTACCTATCTCTATCAGTTTCTGAGCGGTGATAAAACAATTGTCGTCAATAAGAACGTCCGAGCCGATGCTGACATGCCCGCCGTATCCTGCGTCCACCCGCGTATCTTTACCGAACCGCACATTTTCCCCAACACGGATATGCTTCTTATGACTTTGGAAAAAATTATTGCCGCCGCCCAAAAACACGTCAGCGGACATATCAAAACCACGAAAGTTTAGTAATACTACATGTATGCGTGAGCAAATAACCTTTATCAACCATTTTGTGGCATGGAAAATAAGTTCAATGTATCCTTTTCTCGCTGTAATTTGTACTGTGCTGCTCATAAACTATTTGCGTAACTCCAACACCATTCTAATAAACACATACCACAACATAAAATAAACAATACTAGCTATTGAATCGACAAGACTGCTATTCAAACCCAACGCAGGAATGATTGACACAACTAAAGCAACTAATATGCCAATCATAATTGTGCTATGTTTAATCGAAAAAAGCGATATTGCGATAAATACCAATATGAGGTGATATAAAAACGGTGAAATAAGCAGGTTGATATACGGTATTTGGATATATAACCTTAGAACAAACACTGCGACGACAAACAACTCAAGTTCGATCAAATGTTGCTTAATATAGACCCAAAGATTTTCAAAAAACTGAAGCTGACCGGAAAGCAATATTTGCTTGTATCTTTCTATTTTATTCTTCATATATTTTTGCGTTTTATAACCATAAAAATGACTATTCCGATAATCCCGACGACTGTAACAAGAACGCCTTTATAGAAGAGGGACTGGGGATAAAACTCCAGTATAAGACTCTTTGCGGGCTTCTCTTTCAGATACCAGGCATTTGCATATCCGTTTACCTGCATGTGCATGTTTTCTGCATATGATGGAGGCCTCCAGTATCTTAAGATCTCCAAAATATTACCTGTAGAATCGATGGGGCTCAATCTCCATAATCCATTGTAATTTTCATTAAATACCAACACGAGGGGAAATGTTGCCCGGGAAAGATCGACGACATATTTCGTTTGATTAATCCTGGTGTAGGAAATATTCTGATGAACCTGCTTTTCACCCGTGCCGCTATAAATATATAGTGTTGGTTTGACTATTTCGTGAACGGAAATGCTATCCGTCAAAACGGTTTCTTCGTCGCCTATAGTGACACACTGGTATATATACGCCCCCGTGTCACCGTCTGAACCGGAAAAATATCTTTCTTGTGGTGTCGATTTATAACGGCTAAAATTATACGCATAATCTGGTATAACGACATCATCTTCAATTGAAAATGTATCCGAATTGATTTTGTTTTTTCTCAGATAAAACTGCGTGCTGGACGAAAGTGCGGAAGCGTTATTAATAACTAACCGATACGTACGCTCCCAATCAAAACCCTGTATTTGCGATATCTGACACATCTGTTTCCGCGAATCAATTGTGACGGCCTTCCTTGTGGTTTCACCTAAAAGCGACTGGCGCTTCGGGAATATAAGTGTTACCAACTCCTTTGGTTTCCCCTCATATGCACCCAATTCAAACCGATCCGATAATGGATTCTTCGCAATTCCCGAAAAATCGACAAAACGATCCCCTATCATCATGCCAATCGGTAACACCCTCTTCCCGTCTGTTCCCGTAGCAAGGGTTAGCGGATCCAGATAAAATATTCCCTCAGATTTCTCATCGGGAAGCCGATAAACCGCACGATCATCGTAGACGTTCTTCAACGTTTCGATGCGTTTGATTACTACACCAAGTTGTTTCTGAAATGGAAGGGTCGCTGTTGTATATTTTGGACTATTACCAAGCATTTTATTTACAATTCGATCCTCTGACATAGCGAAGTCATATATACGCGCCACTACATCGATAGCCTCCGGAGAATCGAGGCTTGACGGCATAAGAATCTGGACTGAATCCCAATGCTCTGTCAATTCTGCTATCACCGGTAATAATGCATCCGCGTCAACATTCCGCTCTCCAAGACTTGCTAGTTCGGAAATTCTCTTCAGAGACAAGCCTAGACGATGAGAAATTTTCGTTTCGACGGAAGCGGTATTTTCATCCGGAGTTTTTTCCCTCCATCGCTTTATGCGATACAGGAGGGATCCAGGTAAAATACTTGTATAGCGAGGGACAATATCTGCTTCCTGTTTTTGCAACTCACATGTAAAGCAGACTACACCGCTGATTACATCACGTATGGGGAGCGACTCAAAAGAGGGATTAACAATAGATTTACCTACTATTTGCTGCAGAATAAAGTCTGTCGTGCCCCACAAAACGGCTCCCACCGCGTCTTTTGGCTGTCCGTTCAATTGTGTCAATCCAGAAACACTATAAATTTTATTTTTCGTGTACGTTGGAACTTGATATATCTGCCACGGTCCTTCATTCCATACGAGAGGATATGTTTTCTTCTGTGATAACACATCTCTATACACATCAGGCGACTCACTGGGTATATCCGTGCTTTTATACGCTATATCTCCTGCCAGCAGAATGTGACGGACTTGAAAAAGAGTAAGCAGGTTACCTGCGAGTGTAGAATTACTCTGAATTTCTTTTGCGAGCCGGTTAAACATGGCAAACTGACTTTCATTAAGGTAATAAGAATATTGAATAAATGGCTTTGGCCTTATTAGGTTAAGCGGGCTATATAAACTGAAATAATTCCAGTTAAATAAAGCTGCCTTCCATACCGAATTAAAGCGAGGCAAAATAAGTGTTCTCCCTTCATCATCCAAATTATCCTTGCTCCATGAATCAAAAGATTCGATATAATCGGGAATCGTAAGTAACGTTGACAGATTCCTGTTGTAATAAAAAAAGCCCCGCTGAAAATACGGGAAGTGATATATCAGCACCAAAACGAAAACTGCTGCAATCGCACCTGAAGAAAGTACTCTCCGTATGGCCGGACGGTAAAACGCAAAAAATTTACTTTCGGAAATTAGATAATTTACGGTAAATGAAATAAGAATTGCAAAGGAAAGCAGTAACGCTGGAATAAATTTATATTGGGCCGACCGAAAAACCACAAAACCCGGTACATAAAGCATGAAAAGCGAATACAGCCACCCTGTTGGAGGATGTGATCCCGCGGAAAAGAAAATACCCAATAGGGACAAACCGGTAAAATATAGAACAACTTTTTTCTGCTCAATCTGCCTGACCAAAAGCACCGCCGCATACGCAGCTGGAGCAAATAGCATACTAATAACAATCAATATTTTTTTCTGGAGAAACTGATTTGCATAAGGATGATATGGATTATCGTACCAATCCGGAAAACCCTGAAGTCGGAATAGATTACTGATACTCGTGTGAACGCTAACGGAATCAGTCCATTTCAGCACCGCGGCTTTTCCACCTACAGCCTGCAATGTACTGTAATAGGTTGTTATCACATAATAGAGGAACGGAAATAACCAATAAGCATTGAGAAACAAGCTTGTTACAATCGCGACTCCTACAAATCGTGCCGATCGCTTATATAATTCTTTCCGTTCGCTCCCCGTGGCCAGAGCAATAAAATACACAAACACCAGTACAAATGCAGTAAGTAAGCCCCCGAAAAGAGGAAGACTGAGACCTCCTCCACCGTTAAATAGGAATAGCACTGCCGCGAGCAAAATTCCGGACCTTATAGTGTGTGACGAGCTGCGCATGACGCCAATACATATCATCACTGTAAGCGGAAGCGTGGTGTATGCAGAGAATGTTGTTCCGGCGCCATACCTCCACAAAGCTAACAAATAAAAATTAAACACGTACAAAAACGCTGCCAGCAAAGGGAACCACCTATAACGGAAAATATCACGCAGGGAAAACGCGAGTAAATACATCCCAACATGCATGGCAAAAAACCAAAATACAAACGTCACCCTCTCTGAGTCAGCTACTGATAAACCTATCCTGCTTGCTGCTGCCTGTATGGATAATATCGGAATCACGCTTATGCTTGTGGTATTATCCAATCCAAAACTATCCTGACTATTCCACGTAAAAAATCTATTTTTATACGCCTCAATGACATTTATAGGATATCCCGAATCGTGTCCTGTTAGTATTTGACCATTCGGAATCCACAACAGCGGTATACAAGAAATAAATGCAATCACCGCGATGTCGAATAATCTTGGAAGCGATTTTAAGAAAAATCTAGTCATACATTTTCTCGATATAAACAAGCAGCAAACATCATACACTCATCCTAAATGCATTACTATGGCGGTGATTCTGCATCTCATTAAACGCCCTAGTAAATTGCTGCTCCCATGTATTAGTTTTTGCTATTCTAATAGCTTCTTTACGCATACGCATATATGTTTGAGTATCGGATAACACCATTAATATTGCATTGGCGAAACTTTGCTCATCGTCATTCGCGAGTATTGCCGCACCTTGATCCGCCATTTCTTTACCAAGCGGCGGAAGCTTTGAGCTGATAATCGGCAGGCCTGCAGCACAGTACGCACGTATTTTTCCGGCATCTCCGTAATACCGCGGTGAGCCGGATATCGACCGGTACGGAGCAACAGCTATCGCACAAGACGTCATAATTTTAGACATTCTTGCAGCCTCGGGAACAAAACCATGAAATATAACGGCCTCAGTTTGGTGATAATCCCGTATGATCGGCCGTAACCAGGCAAAAGTATTTTCCGTTCCCCCTATAATATGGAGTGTTGCATCTTTAAATTTCTTCCTCACGAGGGCCAAAGCCCGTATTGCCACGTCAGGACCGTTTTCTGGTCCTAACGTGCCCATAAAAACAATGGAGTTAGGTATGACTTTGTTTAGAGGGGTCACATGTATTTGGGATGGAAATAATCCGTTTGCGACATGAATAACCGGCGCCGCGCTATAACGGTTTAATCCCGCCTTGATACGCGCTGGGTGTATCGCACGGGACACGTCCCAGATATAATCTGCATGTTTTGCGCTGAATCGATCGAATACCAGATACAGTGAATTAAACCATCTGTTCTTATACCGATTCGGTGAATAATCCGAAACGTAGTAGATCACCTTTTTCACTCTTCCTAACCTGCGTAGCATGATACCCGCTAGTGTATTGACGCTCTCAAGACCGATAAAATAATCGAATTGCGTTTTATCCCTAAGCGTCCAATCCATAATAGAGAGAAAATCGCGTATCTTAAAAGAAATATGCGTGCCGTTTGTATTCCGTAAATACAAAATGGGCTTCAGAAGCAGGAACCACCACGAAGGTTTATACGGAATAAACTCGTGCTTTTTGTAGTAATACACTTCGATTTTGTGAAGCACCTCTTCACTGCTGGGAACGAGCTGATCAATCAGCACCAGTTTTTTTATCCTCGGAACCAAAAAATCACGAAGCGGCTCGACGCTCCCGTTGGTCGGCATACGTTTACCGTTTGCCCATAATGAAAACGTAGCAAACAGAACTGACGTGTCTTTTGTAAGCCCGAGGTTAGCGTTTTTCATTCTTGATCCGTGCCCTCGCCTCTTCAACCATCGCGCGGATCCCGTCCCGAAGCTCGATAGTGGGTAACCATCCTGGGATACGTCCCCGGTTGGGTGAAGCTATAGGGTCATGACCGGTTTTACTGCCCGGAACCACGGCGGCCCCGGTAAAATCGGCAATCATATTGGCGATATCGATGATCTGCACCCACTCATAACTGCTGGCGTCATACACGGTTTTTCGTAGCCCCGTGGTGTTGAGCGACATATGGAATGCGTTGGATAAATCCGTGATGTGGGTAAATTGCCGCCATTCAGCGCCACTCGTCATCATGGTAATTTTTTTGGTCTTGAGCGCCTGGTAGATGAAGTCCGAAATGACATGGCTTTTGACATCCTCTCCCTCCATGTACCCATATGCATTCCACACCCGTACGCACCTGCCTCCCAGGAGATCCGTCCATACCTCACCCAACCGCTTGGTAACTCCGTACACCGTATCGACTTCCTCCGAAAGTTGGCTGGACACGAAAAGGAACGGCTTTTTGGCTTTCTCTATCTGGTCAAATACGTTTTTCATAAGTGCCAGATTCCAATCAAGCTGATTTTTCTGAAGCTTCGGTTCGTAAAGATACTTGCTGCCACCCACGTCCCACGCGAGAAAATAGACGGAATCAGCCTTTGCCAACGGCAGCTGTGCTACCCGCGCATCTTCTGTTTCCGTCCGCTTCATATCAAAACGGATTACCGCTTCCCCTTTCGCTTCGAGAAACGCACAAAACGGCGTGCCGATAAATCCTTCTGAACCGATAACAAGATTTGTTTTCATTTGTCTTTACGTTTCAGTCTGACCTGCTCTTCTATCCATGCATAAGTTTTGGAAAGACCGTCGTATAGTTTGCTCGTCGGTTCCCATCCGAGCTTTTTCCGGATAAGGCGGTTATCAGAAGACCTGCCGCGTACACCAAGCGGGCCTTTCACATGTTTAATCGTAAGTGACTTACCTGCAATATCCATCACCATTTCCGCGAGTTTGTTTATGCTTACCATTTCTTCTGACCCGATATTTACCGGACCGGAGAATTTGCTGTTCATCAGTCTCCGTACGCCCTCCAGACACTCATCAATATAAAGATATGAACGCGTCTGTTTACCGTCCCCCCACATTTCCATACTCCTTCCGTCTTTAGCCTGAGCCACCTTGCGGCAGATAGCTGCCGGTGACTTTTCCTTGCCGTTATTCCAGCTTCCTTCCGGGCCGAATATATTATGGAACCGTGCGATGTGAACCTCGAGGCCGTAATTTTTCGCAAATGCCTGATACAGACGTTCGCTGAATATCTTTTCCCACCCGTACTCACTATCGGGAGCAGCCGGATATGCCGAGGATTCTTCCAGATTGGGATGATGAGGATCCAGTTGATTGCGCTCCGGATAGATACACGCGGACGAAGAAAAGAAAATCTTTTTGATTTTTGCCAATCTTCCGAAATGGAGCGCATTGAGATTAATCTGCGCGGAATTATGCATCACATCTGCGTCGTGCTCTCCGGTGAAAATATAACCAGCCCCTCCCATATCGGCCGCCAGCTGATATACCTCGTCAAACGGGCGGTCAAACGCTTTTTGGCAGAATCTCTGATCACGCAAATCACCCACAATAAATTCATCCGCAGGAGATTTGCTGTACTCATGTTTTTTGATATCCACGCCCCGTACCCAATACCCCTCTTTTTTCAGACGCTTCACGAGGTGACCACCGATAAAGCCACCAGCGCCCAACACTAACGCCGTTTTATAATTTTTGCTTGTTTTAGTCATATTACAAATACCTGTCAATACTATGGAATTTCAACATAATCGTCAACCTATTGAGGCTATATTCAACGCCTAACGATTATTGATTTTCTGAGCCGGTATACCAGCATACGTTCCCGACTGCAGAATATCCTTTACAACAACTGCATTTGCACCGATAGTTACGTCACTGACGATTTTTAGTTTTCCTTTTGCGATAATCTTTGCCCCTGCTCCTATTTGTACGTTATCGCCAATACTAATTTTAAAGTTATTCGTTTTAAAACCCGTCCCTATAGTCACCTGCCCCATGATGGAAGAATTTTTCCCGATAATAGTATTATCCGTAATTACAATCGACCGGTTATGCAGAAACAAACCGGCGTCTATATTTACATTTGGCTCAATATGATAGTCTAAAATATAATATGTAAAACAAAAATATATGGGGTACCATGCATACCCGATGATACGAAAACCGATAAAGGCGTTAAATAATAAATACCGCTCAATACGGTACCAAAACGAGAATTGCATTCCGGGATTATGAAAAAAAAACCGCTAACTTATACCAATGAGGGACATTTGTATTTACAAAATACCTGGATATGTCTGAATACAACTGACGCAAGGTAAGCTTCCAGGAAATAGAATTTTTCATAGGAACCTTATATTTTTTTAAATACAGCATGGAACCGGGTAGCATACCGCATATCCTTATCCAGGGTATCAATGAGTAAACCTCCCGTGTTGGTAATAAAAAATATAAACGGAGCGAATGGAAAGAGTAGTAGCTTAACTAACCAGTTTTTCTCCATAATTTTCCGTATAACAAACTGATTGACACCTGCTGCTATAGACGTTCCAAAAAATGAACGCGTATTGACGGAAACTGCTTTTAATCCGTGTTTCTTTCCCAGCAGCGTAAGACACGACTTCGTGTACCGAAAGTAATCAAATCCCGTTCCTTCACTGTGTTCCCGGTAATAGTACGGAACGGAAATGACGCAGTACCCTCCCTTTTTGAGTACGCGCGACGCTTCGGAAAAAAACGTGTCGGGATCAGATATATGTTCCAATACTTCAAACGAGCAGTAGGTATCAAACGAACCGGTCTTAAACGGAAGATTGAGGGCATCCGCAACCTGATCAACTGAACTTTTTGTTTTCTGTTTTCCGAAAAGGTATGAAGACAGAACGCCCAATACGCTCGTGCGGTTGTTGTACCGCACGAATATATCATCCCAGGATGAATAATCAGTCGCAAGATACGATGTAATTCGTTTTCCCGCGGCCTTCAGGATCCGTTCCTTATTTTCCCCATTCCCGCAACCTGTTTCTATCACCTTTCCTTTTATATACCGTTGCATGTCCGCATTCCCAAGCGCCATTTGACGAAATTCCAGCCAGTGGGGATAAAACGGCGTGCCGGATATAAGAAATTGAAGAATATTCATGCTGCTTACCGCAATAATTTCACGATCGTATCTGTCACATTATACCGCGGTTTCCATGCATAATCATGCATCAATTTGCTGCTATCGGCTTTCAGGGCGCGGACAAACCCTTTTGCTTCAGCTACATGCGATATGCGAAATTTATTTTGGCCGACGTTACGGAATATATCAGCAAGTTCTGTAAGGGTCAGCATTTCTCCTGATGAAACATTGTAAATTGTATCCTGCGAATCCCCGGAAAGCACGGATACAATGGCACTGACCAGATCTTCTACATGAATAAAATCCCTGATTTGTTTTCCGTCGCCGGTAATGGAGACAGACCCGCTCTTTCTGTATGAATTCACCATGGTGGTAATCGCTCCCGCTTTGGCATCTTCACCGTAAATATTCGTCGGCCGTAGGATAGTGTATTTCATGGAGTAAGTGGCGGCAGAGTATTTCAATACCTGCTCTCCGAGGAGTTTAGACATCGCATACCCGGTCGTGGGATTCGGATTATCTTTTTCCGTAGGTAATGAATTAATGGCCAGATCGCCGTAAACTGCCGCGGCGGAAATATGGATAATACGCTCGACCCCGGCTTTGCCGGCGGACTCAAACAGTTCCATGGGAGTTACAACGTTTGTCTCAAGTTGCTCGCGTAGCGGCGGGTCAAACCGACCGATGAGGTTGATAAACACTTGGGCATCTTTGAAAAATTCAGCCAATCCCTCACCGATCTGAATGTTTCCCTTTACGTACGAAACACCGTCAATGTTAGGTACCTGGTCATCCCGGACAAGAACGCGGGGTGAAATCCCAGTTTGTATGAGTGAGCGTATCAGGTGACTGCCGACAAATCCGCTGCCCCCTGCAATTGAAACATGCATATAAACTTCAGAGAAGCCCTTCTTTGGCAATCATTGCTTTAAGCGTTGCCGCGGGTATCCGGTTGGTCGTATTGGAAGCGTATACCAACGGACCGATGCGCTTCATCTTCGCGTATTTTTTCGTAACTGCGGGTAATGTTATCTGCGGAAGAATTACATAATAATCATCCATTTCTACCGCGCGGAGCGATTCGGATTCACTGATTAACACCTCATGAATTTTTTCTCCCGGCCTGATACCGGTTACTTTGATATTCCTTTTATGTACCGGGATGCGTTCCAACATGATATCCAGAATATCCTGTACGGTATGTGCCGGCATTTTTTTCACAAATACTTCACCGCCGACTCCCTCGGTAAGCGCCTGCATAACCAGCGCTACGCTGTCGGAAAGCGTCATGACAAACCGGGTCATGGTAGGATCCGTAACCGTAATCGGCTTTCCGGAATCTATTAGCAAGCGGAATAAGGGCACAACTGAGCCGCGGGATCCCAGGACATTTCCATAACGGGTGGACACAAAGCTGATTTTCGTTTCATTGGTATATAGGTTTGCCGTAGTGATAAGCCGCTCTTGCAGGGCTTTTGTCATGCCGTATGCATTGATCGGATCGACCGCCTTGTCCGTTGAAAGCGCCACTACCTTTTCTACTCCCTCATCGCGCGCTGCGTCGATAATGTTCTGGGCTCCTGTAATGTTCGTCTGAATTCCCTGCCATACGTTATATTCTACCTGGGGAATCCACTTAAGTGCTGCAGCGTGAACGACGATATCAACACCGCGCATGGCGTTGCGCACGCTGCGGTAATCGCGCACGTCACCGAGCATATACCGGATATTTTCGTTGCCTAAATCCAGTTCCATCGCCCCGTGCTTATTTTCATCCCGGCTGAACACGATAACCTCTGATGGTTCGTACTCCATCAATTTCGCCACAAACATCTTACCGAATGAACCTGTGCCGCCAGTTACGAGAATACGTTTTCCATGAAATATCGTTTTCATATTGACCACATATTACACGGTTATGCCCATGGCTTTCAATGGCTTACGCACCATGCGCTCAAACGAATATGCCTGTGCAGCCTGTATGGCGCGCCTCCTCATGGCCGGATATATTCCGGCATATACGGAATCTATCGCACGTACAAAATTAGAAACAACAGGACGTATAACAACACCACATCGGAATTCGCGTATGATATCGGACGTCGAAACTACATCCGTGGTAATAACCGGCAACCCGGCGGCGAGATATTCGCGGATCTTCATGGAATCGCCGTACCGCGTCCACGGGTCTTTGTCGATATACAGTGCAAGACCGATGCCTGCGGTAGAAAGAAACTCGTGTACTTTTTCTCGGCTCAGTGGTCCGTGAAGTACAACAGTTTTTTTTCTCTGCCAGCGCGTAATTTTATTTTTTATGGCTTTCGGAAAATTAAGTTCGCCGATTATATGCAGGCGCATATCCGGATATTTTTTCGTGAGGGGCTCCAGTGCATCCAATACAACTTCGTAATTTAAAGACGTCGTTGACGTACCGACGATGACCATCCAATGCGCATGATGCGCGCCTCTCCCCTCATGCACTCCGACCGGAGCATTCGGAACGAAATAATTTTTCTCTTTGGAAACTCCCTGTGTTACGCGGTGCTCAAAAATACGCGTCGATACATTCCACACCTGATCGGCATGACGGATACAAAATCTATCAATGCTGTGATATATGCCGTTCAGCAGTCTGTTTCCGAACCGTGAATCAGCATAATCCGCCGTATAGTAAATCACTCTGTTAACCAGACCGGCGTACCTGCCTACAATTCCCCAAACGGCGTTAAGCGGATCAATCCCGATATACAGAGAAGTTTTTCCGGCTTTCACAAGCGAGGTCAACGCAATGTATGACTCAATCAGCGTACGGAGCAGTAATGATGCAGGCGTTTTCGACATCTGGTCCCGCCGAACGCCGGAGGGTGCATGCTGCTCATACAGAATTCTGTATGAGCCGTAAATCGGAAAATGAAGGACAGTAAACGGGATATTTTTGGAGGAAAGCAAGTCAAACAATGATGCGCCGGTGCCGCTCACCGGCTTCCCGTCGCTGGAAAACAACGAGTGAATCGCGATAATAATCGTTTTAGGTCCGGTCATACGAAAACAGAGGCCGTATCAGGATATGCGTGAACCCTGTGCGTTCATTTCTGATAATACGAAACATACCACTCAATCGTTTTCCGAAGTCCAGCTTCCAATGTCACGGTTGGCGACCAACCCAACACCTGTTTCGCCTTTGACCAACTGACCTCCTGCTTATCCAGTTCGTTTTGACGGCCGTCGGGAGTTTTCTGTATGTCAGAACGTTTTCCCGTCAATCTGATAATCGTCTCAATCATTTTTTTGGCAGTGACGGAGTTACCGGTCGCAAAATTAAATATTCGGTTGCGTTCGATCTGCGTATCGGATATTTTACCCAAAAGATCGTACGCTCTGAGTGCGTCATCTATATACAGATAATCACGTTTTGCTCCTCCACCCCACAATGTAGGCTGTTTACCCTCTAACAGTGACCTGACTGTCTTCGGCACGATGCGGGAAGCGTTCTTATCTCCCGGTCCGTAAATATTTACAAACCGCGGAATAAGAACGGGTAATTCATACGTATCCGCATACGATTGTGCAATCAGATCAGCGCACGTTTTTGATGTTTCATAGGGTCGCGACGGACGCGCAGGTTCATCTTCCTTGTACGGAAACGGAGAATTTCCGTATACATGAACCGTCGATGCCATAACAATTCTGGAGACTTTGGTATTTCTGCATGCTTCCAATACATTGAGGGCGCTTTCGATATTATTGTGAAACGTATGATAAGGATCGGATTGACCCGACTCGACCAACGCTTCGCTGGCGAGGTGAAAAAACACATCCGGCCTGAACGCACGGACGACAGAAAAAAGTTTCTTTCTATCTGTAAGCTCAACGGAGACCTCGTGATCCGATGTTTTTTTTCCGCGGATAACCCCTAACACCCACGCATGACGCTTTTCAAAGTATGTAAGCAGATGACTGCCGATGAACCCTCCGGATCCGGTAATGAGTACGCGCTTATTTGCCCAGGATGTAATTTGCATACGAGGAGATTCGCCGATGTATTATGACAAATCCATACAGAATTACAAGGCTAAAACACATAAGGGGGTTGAGAAACCACGCAATATCTCTCACCCGGATGAAACCGCGGAATGCATCTATAAACGGTACCACGACAGTGAGACTCAACAGTACAAACCGCATGGTCGGAAAAAAATCGCCTTTTTCATACAGGCTGTACCGTCGCTTACTTCCGCTCGTAAAATGATATTTCTCCATAAATAGTTTTCTCCGCCGGAGGTAATCCCATATGCCCCGTTCGTCCGTTTTATGATGCAGAGAATCCTTTATAAAAGCATATCTGTTATACCCATTACGGATCAAATCGACATTTACGTCGATATGGAAAAACTCGTCAGGTTTGGTGTTTGCATGTGCAAACAATATATTCCTCCTGATCATAAATCCGTTTGAGCCGAGCGTGGGTATGCCGCTTTTATTAAAATCTACGGAAAAATACGCGCCGTTGTCCGTTACCTTCGCACTCCTGAATACGCCGTACGAAGAAGGGTCGTCATAAAAATATGCCATCCGGTCGGCTTTCCCGACGTAAAAAGCGAAAATATCGTTTGCACCGAACAGTGAAAAATATCTGCCCATAAATGAATCCCCGGGATTATAAGAATAATGAAGCGTTTCGACCCCCACCGTAGACGTGTCGTCCTGAAACGGACGCACCATCGCCCTCAACCATTTGGAATGCGGCAATACATTATCATGATCGACGAATAATATGATATCGTGCTTTGCTTTCCGCGCGCCGACCGCCCGATTATATTCTGCACCCTGCTTATCTTTAGGAACATGCAAAACGGCAGCATGAAATCTGCGTGCTACCTCAAATGTTTTATCTCGTGAACCTCCGTCAGCCAGAATAATTTCAATATTGCCTGCCGGGTACTCCTGCATTCGTATGCTTTCCAGACACTCCGATAACGTTTTTGCAGAATTATATGTCGCTATGACAACGGAAATTGTGGGGTATGCTGATTTCATATAGTTATGTAATATGTTCCGAAAATATTCTGAAACTTGTTTCCCACTCAAATTTTTCAGAATATTTCTGCGCCTCCCGGGAAAGCTGAAGCCGTTTCTGTCCGTCGGAAATCAACCTCATCATGCTCCCTGCCAATTCACCGGCTGACGGATTGTGAGGAATATGTCTTCCCGTCACATCACGCACCACCGAATCCCGTAATCCGGTGACGTCCGTAACAATTCCGGGTGTGCCGCAGGCTCCCGCTTCCGTTACCACCATGCCCCATCCCTCTTTTACTGAGGGGAGCAGCAACGCCCACGCTTCCTGCATGAGTTTTACTTTCTGATCTTTAGGGTGCGTGTCAAAAAACAAATGATCCTTGTTCACCAGAAACACATGTTTTTGAAGCTGATAATCGGCAATCATTTGCCTCAATTTCCTTTCCATCGGTCCGTATCCCACGATGGCTAGCTTCGCTTTGGGGTATTTCCGTACGACAATGCGCATCGCTTCCACGCAAAAATCCGGGCGTTTCATGGCGGTCAGCCTGGCCACAAAAAGAAACAGAGGATCATGGGATTTCTTGCCCGGCTTATACCGGTTATGATCAATGCCTATCGGAAACGCCGAAATGTTTTTTTCCGGAATACCAAAGGTAGTGATATCTTTTTTCACGCTTTCGGAATAACAGAGAAATTTTGTATCTCGATACGTGAAGTACTCCAACGGTTCCAAAAAATATGCGATGTGCGACAGTATAGGGGGCAATTCATAAAAAAATACTTCTTTCGCCAATTGATTCACGTATGCGATACGCTTTTCTTTGGGCACATATAGCGGTGTCTGCCAACAAATTGTATTCACGCAGTCCAATACTTTGTCGGGCTTGACTCGTAGCGATCGGTAATACCGGTAGGCTTCCCAATAAACGGTAAATCTGTTTCCCCGGCGGATTATTCGGATGCCGTCGATCGTTTCTTCCTGCCTCGCACTCTGAAAATTCCTACAGAACCAGGTAACGGTATGACCGTCGCGCACTAAACGCTTGGACAATTCGTATAGTATGATCTCGGCTCCTCCGACATCGGGGTTTTTTATGTCTTTCCAGTTAAGAATAAGTACATTCATGCGGATATAAAGCCAATTATACCGCTTTTTGTGCTGCCACGATAAGCGACGTCCCCAGGGGTAGCGGCGTAATTTTCGCTATCATCATATCGAGGATAAACGACTGCTCCAGCAGCCAATTAAGCAATCCGGGCGGCTGCCAGACGACTTTCTTGAGTACGGGCATTATATCTTTGGAAGTGCCTGACAGAATAAACCGCTTCATAATGAGGTGAGGAATATACTGGGAAAAACCGAAATAGGAAATGGAGTGTATCCGGAGGCCTGCGCTCGTAAGTACCCTGCTAAGCGATTCCCTGGTGTACCGGCGTTTATGACCGGAAATATCATCATAAACTGACCATAGCTCCGGCCGGGCAGGAACGGTAATGTACAGCATGCCGTTTTTTCCGATAAGCCGCGAGCATTCCCGGATGGCCTGCGTATCATTAGGGATATGTTCCAGTACATCAAACATGCCGACTGCATCAAAAAGATTTTTGGGTTTGTATTGATCTAATTTTCCTGTAAAAAAAGCAGCGGACGGCACTCTTTTTCTCGCGTACGCCAGTCCTTCCTTGTGCATATCCAATCCGGTTACCGCAAATCCCATCCGTGACAGTTCTGCCAGCACGAATCCCGTCCCGCATCCTACTTCCAGAAAACGCATCCCTTGATAATTATGAAGCGAAGATTGTATAACACTACGGATAACCATATTTCTTCCCCGGAACCAAAAATGCGTTTTTTCGCTTTCAGAAAGCAATGCATATGCCTCCGGCGGATAGTCATGAAGCGTAGCCGTATCGGTTGATTTCATGAGGGTTTCAGGAGCGGGAAAAAAGTGTTTTGTTTGCCGTTATCCATGCGTAGAGCTTCCCGACGCCCGCTTCCACGGACACATTCGGCTTCCATCCAAATTCCTTTTCTGCTTTGCGGATATCGGCCACAAATATTTTCTGATCGCCGGGACGCCAATCATCAAATGCCACCGGAATTTTCCTACCAAAATGTTTTTCCAGCATCGGTCCGAATTCATGCCATACAGAAAGCGTATTTTCCGGCCCGCCGCCGATATTATAAATTTTTCCGCGTGTTATTTCCCCTGCACTGATTGCCATATCATACGCTCTGATCAGATCATCGACATACAAGAGATCGCGCACCTGCTTACCGTCGCCATAAATAGAAAGCTTCTTCCCAAGCGTAGTTGCGATGATAAACCACGCCACCCATCCCTGATCCTCCACTCCGAATTGCCGAGGCCCATAAATACACGACTGGCGCATCACCACCGTATCCAGTCCGTAAATTCTATTGTAATCGTGCACATACTGATCAGCAGCCCCCTTGGAGCAACCGTATGGGGAATGAAAATCAAGCAGTCTATCCTCGCTTGCACCGAACGGCAAATCCGCATATTCGTACCGGGTATTTTTTTCGACAACACAGACATCTTCCATACCGCCGTACACTTTATTCGTCGAGGAATAAATAAATTTGGCATGGCTTTCGGCTGAGCGCATAGCTTCCAAGGCGTTAAATGTTCCCAACGCGTTAATTTCAAAATCTTCCCGGGGATTGGTAACGGATGTCGTCACGGCAACCTGTGCTGCCAGATGAAGTACCGCATCTGCACTCGCCAGAAATGAAATAAGTTTACCCGTATCTTTCACTGAGCGAATATCGCCTTTTATATAGGTAAGATTGCCTCCCAGCCCTTTAAGCCAGGAAAGATTTTTATCGGTATTTTTGCGGGACAGGTTATCAAAAATAACGACGTCCGCCTTTTTCCCGAGATAATATGCAGCCGCATTACAGCCGATAAATCCTGCACCTCCGGTTATGACTATTTTCATACGTATGAGTTACGGAATCGGCACGTTGAAGTTAAGCTCCTTATCAAACCGCCATTTCCGTTTATTGAGATTATCATAATAGTGCAGTATGTGCAGCCGGTAATACACCGCAAACGTATCCCACAGCATGCTCGATATTGTTTTCAAAACGCTTAACGACGTGATGCTGGATCCCCCGAAATCGAGTTCTACAGGAGCTTCAAATATACGCGTGTATCCCAAATAATGCGCGACGGCAAGAATCTCGATATCAAAGGCAAATTCCTTAACCAGCAGCCTGGGCAATACGTCCTCCAGCACTTCTCTGCGGTATAACTTCATCCCCACCTGGGTATCCCGGATATTGAGGCCGAATAACAACCGCACCAGCTGCTGATATCCCCACGACAATATTTTACGTACCAGCGGGTAGCGGATTTTGGATACCGGGTGACGCTTGCTGCCGATGATGATATCCGCGTTATACCATTTGTAGTGTTCTATCATCATGGACAGACCTAATTCGCTCAAATCTCCGCCTGCATCCAGAAATCCCACGACATCGCCGCGGCTTTTCCCCATACCGAACCGGACGGCGTATCCTTTACCGTGGTTCGTTTTATACCCCGTAACCGTAATTTTATCTGACCGGACTTTTTGGGCTTCGTCAAAACTTGCATCGTCAAATCCGTCGACAACGACGATCACCTCATACGGAGTGGCGAGCAGCTCAAGTTCAGCGAGGATATTCTGCAGTTGTTTCCGGATCGTCCGCTCCTGATGATAGACGGGAATGATAAGAGACAGCAGTTTAATAGTTTTTGACCGCATGGCGATAGTATAACAAAAGACTGATAAATAAACCGGCTAATGTCACACAATTTACCCATAAAATAGCGCTGATGTCAGCATGAGAGAGCGTAATTGCCGCTATCTGTATAAGCGACGCTGCTGCTACAAAAAGCCACACCAGTACATTTCCTCTGCCCAAAAGCGTCATCGTCAGGAGATAGGAAAGCGAATACAAAGACAGGAATACACCAAACCATCCTAAATACGGAGCCGCAGGAAAATAGGAAGGACCAAACAGCAGCAGGAGCGCCAGTTTCGGAAACAACGCATAGCCTGCAGTTATACCCAGAGAAATTATCCCGATAGCAATCAGCGCGGAATACACCAGCCGCCGGGAATCGGACTGCTCCTTCGCCCGCTCAGCTACGACCGGAAACAGCACATAGGATATACTGCTGCCGGCAAAAAATATTATTTTCCCCATGACGGAAAGTGCTGCATAATATCCTGCTTCGACAGGCGGCAGAAAATGTTTCGCCAACAGAATATCCGTGCTGTATAGCGACGTCATCCCGAGCATGGAAACGAGTGAAGGCAACGAATACGAAATCAGTTCTTTGGCACTGATATTCGGGTGCTCCTCTTTTGCCCGGTACAGAAACCTGAGCGGAATAAAATATGTGAGCAGGCCGAGCACGCCGGTGATAAGTCCGGCGGCTACCGTTTCTACTACTCCCATTGTCGCGCCCAGCACGCCTCCTCCCAGACGGAGAATGGATATGACATTTGTCAGTATCATCGCCGGCACAAACATCTGGAATCCCTGAAGCAAACTCGCCTGGATAACGGTCACGAACCAGAGCGCCGACGTAAGGTACATGTAGAGGACCGAAATATGATGATCAATATGCAGAAATCCGGAAATTGTGCCGGTGAGCGGCCATATGAGTACCGCACCGACAAGCGATATGACGACAATCCGCCTCATCACGAACAGACTCAGAGATTTTGCTTTCCCGACTTCCTGCTTCGCACGGAACCCTGCGATATATTTCGTAAGCACTGTCTGCAGAACCAGGGAGGGAACGTTTAACAGGTACGAAAATGAAAAAAGAGACGCCAGTTCGCCGTACTGCTGGGGACCTAAAAGTCTGCCCACAACGAGATGATACGCATACGCGCCGATATTGGCCAGCGTCGTGCCCGCAAGCACTATCACGCTGCCCCGTGCCAGCGGGTGAGACGCCATATGCGATATTTTTTCAGCGATGCGTTTCATGAAGAGATGATTTCGGTTTCCACCAGCGGTATTTGATAAGTGTCACGAGCGCAACGATGCCGTCCCGCCAGGTAAGCTTTTTCCCCTCCTCAAATTTCCGGCCGAAATATGAGATGGGCACTTCGTAAATCTGATGGCCGCTCCGCAACAGCTTTACGGTGATCTCCGGCTCGAAGTCAAACCGTTTTGCTCTGATGTCAAAATCTTTGACTGCCGCTTTGCGGAACGCTTTGTAGCCGGTTTCCATATCGGTAATATTTGTGTTGTAGAGGATGTTGGTAACAAATGTCACGAATTTATTTCCCAGCGCATACACAAACATGGTCGAAAGATGTGACCCCAGGAACCGCGACCCGTATACTGCCGTCACCCTGTCATTTTCAAACGGCGCAAGCAGAATCGGGTAATCATCGGGACTGTACTCCAGATCAGCATCCTGGATAAGGATGATGTCGCCGGTAGCCCGCCGGAGCCCGGCTGTTACGGCCGCTCCTTTTCCCTGGTTGCGCAGCAGATTCACCACGGTAACCCGATCTTGCCATTTTTTAAGAATAGCGGCTGTCGTATCCACTGACCCGTCATCCACGACAATAATCTCTTTTTGCCAACCGGGAAGTACTGCTTTCGTCACACGCTCCAACACCTCACGGATTGTTTTCGCTTCGTTATATGTCGGAATGATAATGGATATCGTTTTCATGATGTTCCCCGCAATCAGCGTACCGTCCGCTCATAGACCTCTACGGTTTCCCGGGCCACGCGCCGCCAACTGAAGTGACTGACCCATTCAAACCCGCGTTTTATGAGTTCCCGTTTTTCGGATACATCCAGCTGTAATACCTCCAGAACGGATTTTGCAAACCCTGCAGTATCGGAAGGGTTAAATACGCGCGCCGGGCCTGCTATTTCAGGCACACTTGCCCGATTCGTCACGACAACCGGCACTCCGCAGGCCATAGCTTCCAATACCGGAAATCCGAATCCCTCGTACCACGACGGCAACACGACGCAATCGGCACCCGAATACACCCCTGCCATGTCCTCGGCTTTTATAAATCCCGGGTGCACGATGTATTTTGTCAGCCCCAACGACTCGATGAGGTGAAAAATCTCACGCGTCTCCCGGATTTCCATATCCGTAAATGCCGACCCGGCCAGCACCAGCTTACAATCCCGTGATTTAGAAAGCTTACCACGTACTATTTTCCAGGCATTGATAAGACCTGCCACGTTTTTGTTCCAATTCACGTCTCCAATGTAGAGCACATATTCTGCCGGCAGATGGTACCGTTTCCGTATATCTTCCAGAGCACTTTCACTCCGCACCTGTTTGTAATCCGGGCTCGGAGCCAACGGAACCACATGGATCCATTCAGGCTTTCTGCCGGTCAGGCGCAGAATATCGTTTTTGCTGCATTCGGAATCGGTTATGACTCCCGATGAACCCAGAAGCGACAGACGCTGAATCTGCCATTTGAATTTGCCGCGCACTCCCGGGGGGAATTTATCCGGAAACACCAGCGGAATGACGTCGTGAACCGTCACGACGGTCGGGTAGCGTTTTTTAAACGGCAACGTCAGAAAAAACGGGTCAAAAAAAGGATAATGGACGATATGGGTGCCCCGCGGGATATCCTCTACACGGGTAAAAAACGAATACGAATGTCGTTTTTCGTATTTTTGCAGGGCATCTATCAGATTTTTGGTATAGACGCCTGTCCCCCGCATCCGGTGTTCGGTCGAAAGCGGCAATGTATTAATCGCTATGTTCATACCAGGTAGTGAAATTTCGACTATTGCTTTTTACGATGGCGAAACCTCAATATCCTTTCATTCTATGAATGTACTATATTATTCAGGTAATCGTTAATTCCGGCAACAAAACGAAATCGTGTCGAAATTCTACTACCTGGTCATAGGTGTTTATGCTTCCTGAGTATAAATGAAACGGACAATGCCGACAACGAAAGAATGCTTATTGCGGCCGCAGCAGCCTGCAGCGGCGTACTCCCCAACCATATGCGTATCGCATGATCCCCTTCCGGGACAGACAGCGATACCAACCCGTTTTCATCAGGCAACACAATGGTCTTTCTGCCGTCCACACGCGCCTGCCAACCCGGGTAGTATGCGGCAGGAACACGGAGGATCGCCGATTCCGTGGCAATTGCGGTAAGTGTATACGAAACAGGTGTATGTTTATTCATTCCTGTAACTGTCCCCGAAAATACAAAATCCTGCGAGGGCTCACCCTTGAGCCAGACAGTCTGAAACATATCCCCGAGCGACGACGTACCGCTCGTAAATGACGGGTTCTCCAGATACTGAGCATCAGTCCGCACCTCATACGTCACCGGCCTCGTATATCGGAGGGCAAACAACACCGAAAGCAACGCTAAGATAATCCCCCATTTCGGCAGCTGTTTCGCCACTAACCCGGCAAGTGCCGGGATAGCGACAACGACAACGGATAGTAGTCTCCAGGGAAACTGCGTGAATTGGATGAGTGGCACGGCGGCCCACAGAAACGCCGCATATTCGGTCATGATAAACACTGAAACCACTACCCCGGTTAGGGCAAGCACGCTGTACCACCGCACAGACGCGGACATCTGTGAATGCCTGAAGACAAGTGCCCCCGCCGTGATAAAGACAAGAAGCGGAATGATGCCTATCTGAAATGACATCTGATCGCTTAACCCCGGCACGGAATATCCGCTGCCCCACGAAGGAAACAGCAGCTGCACTAGTGCGGGAAAGTGATCTCTGTAATCTACCGTATTAAGGCCGGTAACATATGCCCGCTCCAAAAGCGCAGGCAGCCAAAAGTATGCCGAAAGGCCTATACCCGCTGCCCAATACACGAGCATCTTCCTGTTTTTTGCAGCCGCCAAAAATAACACCGGAACAAATATCATGGCCAGAATGTTATGCGAAAGAATAAGCGCGCCGACCGCAAACGCAAACAACCGCGGTTTGACATAAGCAAGTGCACAGAACGCAAGTGTTACAAACGACAGCGCCCATACTTCTCCGACCGATCCGCGGACATAGATATCGACGAACCAGTACGGTACGTAGGAAAATATGACGGTTGCGATGACGGCTGGTTTCACACCGAATTCTTTTTTTATAAACAAATAACACCACACCACGGCAGTCAGGTACCCCAATGCCATCGTCCATTTGAAACTGTCCACAAAACTCAAACCGAATACATGGAAGAAACTTCCGATATAGTTCGGGAACGGATAGTTAAAGGTAAAGAGCGGTATTCCCAGTCCGTTGTTTAAATCCGGCGCCCACCGCGGAAACCACTGGCCGGAAGATAGCATCGTGTAGAACTGCCAGAACCTGATGATGTGGTATTCCCCGTCATGCGTCGGGATAAACCGGGACCCGAAAAGCGGCAATGAAGCGATAAATGCCGGAATCAGTGCGAGGAACAATGCGGTCATAGGTACCTTTTAAGCAGAGTAAACGGCCGCAGTATTTTTTTCCGAAACCGGATACAGATATATACCAACACCGGCACAACGGTAACGATGATGCGTGATACGGGCGTTATCCCGCCGTATTCGCGGGTTGCAATCCACGGCACATACCGCAGCATAAGCCCCAAACTTAACCAGAACGACAATGCATGAATAGGTGATTTCCTGCGTATCGGAACAAATGCCAGACAGGAAAGCCACCAAACCGCATACCATGGATACATCTCCTCCCTAAGCGGGCTTACAAGAAATACCCCGAACATAAGAAACGCGGCGATACGCATTTTCTTTTCCCATTTCCATGCCGGCCCGCCCGTCGGCGAGGCAGGCCCGCCCGTCGGCGAGGCAGGCCCGCCAGTCGGCGAGGCAGGCCCGCCCGTCGGCGAGGCAGGCCCGCCCGTCGGCGAGGCAGGCAGGAAAAAAAGGGGGAGAAGCACGATGGTCGCGCCTTTTATCAGCACGGAGGACATAAACAGGATGATACCTGCAACTTTATAACGGGCATCCTGCCGGTTCCACAGCAACAGTCCGGCCAATCCCAGCGCCATCATGACAACGTCGTTATGTCCGCTCACCAGCACTTCGATAAGCACGAGCGGGTTCAGCGCAAAAAACAATGCCTGCTTCAGATCTTTGGTTTTCCGGTATATGAGAAATGTCACTGCCGCATAAAAAACTGCCGCAAACGCTTTAAATGACATGACCGTCAGAAATATATTCCCCATACCCGCGATAAACGGGAATGACGTCAGCACTATCCACGCGGGTCCGTAGAGCGCAAGTTTGTTTGCTGCCCGCGTATAGGAAAGCATCGGCTCATTGGGTATTTCAACCGGCATCACGACATACGGATTTTCCCGGTAGAGAAAGGCAACTTTTGCCGTCGCAATATAGTTATAGATATCATAGGAAAACGCAGGATATGACAGCACAAACATGATAACGAGTGCAAATACCCAGCGGGGCACTGACATGAGTTTTTTTTCCTTCTGTCCCCACAACAACATGCCGTAACCGGCAAACAGTGCGGCGATGATGCATACGTAGAGTACTGCGGCGACTACCGACTGCCGGTATACCAGAGACACAACGATATTCTGTGCCCATACATATAACGGATGAGAGGAAAACGACAGATGCGGATCGATAAATCCGTAGGAATACAAAAGGAGTACTGAAGCGGCAGCGATAAACAGAATATATGCCCGTTTCATAATGTGAGTACGGCGTTGTCCCTGACCATTCCGGACTGCCGCAGCATGTCCTGTATGGACAGTGTCGTCGCATCTGATTTCTCCGGTTTCCATTCAAATACTTCGGGCAACACGGATTGTAAACCGGTTAACACCTGTGTGTGACGGGCCGCTGCCTCCCGAAGCTGAAGCTCCAATGCACGTACGTCTTTGCCCTCGGACGCTGCACGCCGAAGATAGACCGGCACCCGTGCGAATTCGCTGTCGGACCGAAGCAGTGCATCAGATGCCAGCAGATACTGCTTATACTCAAACAGTGTTTTGGCTTCCACAAGATATTTATCGGACAGCCCGAGGTGATATTTATACGCACTGATATTCCCGAAATAAAACGGTTGCCGAAGCGTATCGATAAGACGGGATAGGGCATACAGCTTGTTCCCCGGCATATATCCGGGATACGGCAATACATATTCAGCATGCACCGAACCGGCGCCTATAACCCCTAGTGTCAGTGTAAGTGCGGCTGCTGCCAATATATATTTCATGTTATCGGTTGTTACGATACGTGACGTACGCTTTCGGAAAGTGCAGAGCCGAAAACAACGCAAACAGAAATCCGCGCCACCCGTCAACAAATCCTTTGTGCCGCACATACAGGGAAAAAAATGTCATAACCGGCCGGACTAAAAGATAGGAAACCGCAACTCCCAATGATTTGGAATTCTTCTTCTCCTTGAGTTCACGGGCAACCAATCGGATATATGCGGACGATTTTTCCCAATACTGGGACACAGACGTATATGAATAATGCTCCATTGCATGATCGAGGTGCCCCACATGGCCTTCAATTTCTATTTGTTCATGCACGCTCTTTTGCGGAAACTTCCCCATTCCTCTTCTGAAAAGACGGATCACATAGTCAGGGTATTGTCCGCCCTTCCTAAGCCAATCACCGAGGAAATAATTGTGGCGGGGTATAAAATATCCGTTTGGTACTAGGCCGGAACCAATAACGTCCAGGATTTCTTCCTTGAGGGGCTTACCTACTGTTTCATCCGCATCCAGCTGCAGTATCCAGTCGCCGTGCGCTTTATCCAGGGCTTTCTGCTTGTTGATATGGAACATCGGAGGATTCGTCGTCACGTATACGGCCGCCCCGAATTTCTTCGCCAGCTGTACCGTGTTATCCGAAGATCCGCCGTCCACGACGACAATTTCGTCAGCAATATCCGCAACCGACCGGAGGCACCGCTCCAGATTTGCAGCTTCGTTATACACGGCCAGTACGACCGAAAGCGTTATTCTTTTTTCCGCCATAGCACTTGTATTGTACCAATAGTGACAACAAATACCGCCAAGGACACCAAACTTATATAATCGGATATTCGCCTGAGCCTGGTCTCTCCGAATTCGAACCGGATATCGTAATTACCGGGGCTAAGGTCAAACGTCATAAGCCCGCGGAACGCGGGATCCTGAAATATGAGACGGGTATTTTCGAGAGGGCTGCCGTTTACAAATACCGTCCATCCCGGAAAATACAGCGTATTTTCGACAAACCGCACGGGCTCCGTGACACTCACTTGATACGTCCGGAGTGTGGTAGTGCGCGCACCTTGTGCAATGACGCCGCCGGGCGGCATGGTGTACGCAACTGACTCCGGCCGTTGTTCCATAAAACGCACGGACCAGACAGGGCTGCTTTCACCCGTATCCGTCGTACCGTTATAGATGCCGGTAAAATAGCCTTCGGGATATGATTTATATTCCCTTGCCCTCCACATCGGGATAGTCGCCAGCACGGACACGGCACACAGTATCAAAGCAGTACGTATTCTCGTTTTCCCGGGGGTTATATATACGACAAACGCGCCCAAGACGGAGATTATAAATACCGTGACCGACATAAGTCTCCATGGAAACTGAAATTTCTGGAGCAGGGTTACCGTATTCCATATCGGAGCGGCGTTACTTGTCATCGCAAAAAGGGAAAAAAATAATAGTAAGATGCCGGCGACCAGGAACCGCTGGTGTTTGGTGTTTTTCTCCAGTGCAAGAAACGCCATGATAACCGCCAGTAATTGCCCGGCCCCCAGCCATTTGGACAAGTCATTCCCTCCGCCGTAACTCCACGGCGAATAGAGAAACGCGAGCCACGGTACGAATCGGTCCGTAATCGCTCCGGCAGTCACAATGTCCCGCAGTGTATATTTGCCTTCGAAAAAGCCCGGGATCCAATAAAAAGCCGACAGCAGAAATCCTGCAAGAATGCCGCCCATACCCATTGCGATAAACAGCAATGGTCTGCGGGACTCCTGCACGGCAAGATACAGTCCGTATAATCCGATCAGCGGCAGAAACATAAGGCTTAACGCATTGTGCGACAGGATAAGCAATGCGGTTCCGAACGAAACAATAATCAGAGCACGTGCGGGACTGCGGTTTTTTTCTCTGGCAAGCAGCAACAATCCCAAACAAACGACCGGCGGAAAAACAAACGCCATATGTTCGCCAATCGCGCCCCGCACATACAAATCGACGAAACGGTACGGGGCAAACGCATACAGCACTGCTCCCGCAACCCCGGCCGCCTTTCCCCAGGCCGCTGACAGCCATATATACATGGCGAGCAAACTGGCGGCAAACGCAGCGGCAAACACAAGTTTTGTGCTGTCGACAAACGTAAATCCCATTGCATGAAAGACAGACGCTACGTATGAAGGCCAGGGATACAGGAACATGAGTATCGGGTGACCATATCCCCAGTTCAGATTGGAGGCCCACCGCGGGACGATATTTCCTTCCGATAATGACGCGTAAAAGTTCGCGATTCTCGCCACATGATCCTGTCCGTCATGCGTAACCGGCAATCCCGGATGCAACAGATTCCACAACGGAACCAACGCAAGAATACACAGTCCGATTACAATAACTCCGTGCGACCGCAATAGCTTCATCCAAGTAGTGAAATTTCGACCATTGCGTTTTACGCTGGCGAAAGTTCAGTCCCCTTTCCTTTCAATGTTCCATTATTATTCCAGGTATCATATTCGTCACGCAATGAAATAAAGCGTGTCGAAATTCTACTACCTGGTCATAGCGACTCCTCCGTGCGTTTTTCTATGATAAATCCGCTCGGCAGGTTCCACGTTTTAACGACAGCGCCGGTTTTGATAACCGTCTCCAACCATCCATTATAACTCCACGGCTTCTCCGGATCCGGTTCTATCAGAAGATAAAAAACCGGTTTTCTTTCAAACGGCGGCACATACCCGTACTGCTTCTTCCCGTACCATGTGGCAAGATATTCATACGCATACGGAACGACCGGAGGGGTAAATACCAACAGTCCGAACGGTTTCCCCGCCGCATCGGAATATATAACATCAAGCGCCTCGGTTTTTCCGCGGATTTTTGCCGTTCCTCCGTAATCACGGTAATCCGTGAGTATTGTTCTGGGTATCTGCATCAGCACCCCAACCACAAAAAATATCCCGGCAGCACAAATAAGCCATCGTGTATGCCTGCCGCTCCATGCGCGTACGACGACATAGGCTGACAGCATCGGGTATACGAAATATAATAAGGTTAGATAGTGCGAATACACGGGACCCCGGTACGGAAAAAATATAAAAAAGTGCGCGGCGATTAAGAGAAGCAATCCGTATACATACACTTTGATTTCCTGCTTTTTTTCGCGATACGCATACCAGAAAGCGGAACACAAAAAAATCCACGGAAATACCGTGCGCATCCACGGCACCGGGAACAAAAACGATTCCCGTATGGTGGTAAACAGGGCATTTACATCTCCGGCCAGCTCAAATGACCATGAGAACGGTGCTGCCGTAACCGGTGTCGTTACCCGGCTGCCGTACGACAGTATCCCTTTGACAACTCCCCACCCGTGACGGGATTCAAACAGAATCATCGGCGATAATCCTGCCAAAAATCCGGCACACACGACAACCCACGCTTTGATATCCCGGATTTTGAGGATAAACCCGAAATACAGAACCGTCATGAGCATCGCGGGTGCTGCCATGGGCAGTTCAAAATGATACAGCAGTGCGGCAAAAAACGACGTAAAAAATACTGCGGTCAGCGTTTTTTTCCGTGATAGCCAGACGGCATACAAAAACGGCAATGCGATAAGCGCGGAAAAATTCGGCGCCCAGATCATGCGCGCCTGTGCGCTAAGCGGCAAAGACACCGCGGCAAGTGTCAGCGAAACGACAGCGGTGTGAAACCCGAATATTTTTTTTACGAACCAATAGATAAACCATAATGCCGCGATGCTGATAATACCCAGCGCCACGATAGCACCGTACGGATTTCCGGATGAAACAAAAAGCAATGCTGCCAGAATATAGCGGTATCCCGGACCGTGAAAAATACCGGGGAGACCGGCAAATCCTGCACCCGCTTCGCTGCCTATAAGGGTAAGTTTATGATCTATCGCGATCGAACGGGCGGCCATAAAATCCAGCCCCTGGTCAAACCCGAACACATAGTTGCCGTTTGCCGTTTCGACTACCCGGAGCATCACACCCAATGCAACAAATATTATGGCGATGATAAAAAGTGCGTATTTCATCCAGGTAGTGAAATTTCGACCATTGCTTTTTACGCTGACAAATTTATCGTTTGTTTTCATATAACTGTCTATCACTATGTAAGGCAATACGATATTCCGGCAATGAACGAAAGCGTGTCGAAATTCTACTACCTGGTCATAATGTGGCGGCTATGACAGCCGGGCTTCCGTCCAGAAAATAAAATGTTTCCAGCGTACGCAGTCCGGAAGGCATATGATTCGCATCATAAAAATACAGTGTTTTGGGGGCAAATTCAGCCGGATGCTGCGGTAATATGCCGAACGCGTATTTCCCTATATGGTGGGACTCTTCATATCCTCCCGATACCGTACCCCCCAGGCCGTGATATTGAGCCGGATCATACTTCGTGTAATAGAGGAAAAACATATACGACTGGTACAGACTTCCCTGATTTGAAAACTGGACCGCGTCATAGGAACCCGCCTGCTTTCCGGCATATAAAACTGCGCTTTTGAGCGCATATTGGAAACTGTCGGACTGCTCAACCGGAAACCGGACGAAGTAGCCCCGCCAAAACACGGTAATACCCTGAGCTACCACTATTCCCACAACAGCCGCCATGACCTGCATCTGACGCGCGGAAAAACGTTTGATCATCCACCAAAATCCAAGCGCCTCGATAAGAAGAACAATCGGCACCAATGCATACGCACGCATCGCATGGGGCGATTGCGTCGTAATAGAAGCGGGAACCGGGGAAATCAATATCCAGGAAACCAGAAACCATTTAAGTCCCACCGGCAGTTTGGATTTTATCAGTGCCCATATTCCCAACAAAAGAAACGGCGCTTCCCACAAGTACAATAAGCCCATGCCGGGAACTTTGTGCGCTTCCCGGTCGGCGCCGGTAAACACCCACAGGGGAGAAAAATGGGATACGTAATTTTTTGTAAATACCCCTATGTATGTCCCTGTCCGTCCGTACAGGAGTTTGCCTGCCATGTCTCCCCGTTCGCGTGCCGCGACATACGCTTTTGTCGACCTCACCATATCCGGCGAATCCGATGAAAATGCACTCGTGCCGCGGAAACGGAGCAATCCTTCAGGGGAAATAGCGGCAAGTACTGCCGGCAGTGCAATCAGTATTCCCAGTACGCCGGAAATCAGAACATACCGGCGCGCGCTCCATATCTCTTTCCGAAATAATGCAGTACCGGAAATCAGGATAAGCGGACTGATCATTTTGTCAGTCTGATATCCATGAAGCGACACGGCAAATGCAACGGCGCTCCATATCCAGGCTGACTTTTTCCCCAACAGTACTGCCTGCAAAAAAAGATAGATCCCGAGCACAAACAGTGTCAACCCCAGATTTGCCTCATGCCCGAGACGGGAAATGTAAATGTGCCAGGGGGAAATCGCAAGAAGGACTCCTGCGATATCACCAAGGCGCTCATACGAACAATATTTTTTGCCGATCATACTTCCGATACCGTACACCAAATACACCGTCAGGACGGATAACAGCACCGACGGAAGCCGGACGGAAACGGCCGTAAGGCCGAAAACTTTTACGAACGGAATGGTCAGATATACATACAACGCCGGTCGGTAATCATCGTAAGCCCGAAGCAGCATCGGATACGGAGTGCCGTATTCGTCTTTGCCGGTCTCTACAATCGAATAGGCATTGTAACCAATAGAAACTTCATCCAGTGACGGGGCCGGCGGAACACGGGAAAGCGCATAGAAACGGAAAAAAACAGCAAGAATGATAATTCCCAGTGGAATCAGACGTTTCATGATATAGTACCCCTGATTTATTCAGAAATCCGCATTGCATCCTCGCCGTTTAGGTATTTAATTGTATAGGCATCCCCCGGCAATTCCCTCGGAGATCCTATGTATAATATGCTTCCGTCGTGCAATTCATTCGCCCAATTCGATATCGGCCGGAATTCATATGCGTCGAAACGGTTTTTTACCTCGGCAAACCCCCCTGACGCCGTCCCGCCCGCCGCTAAATATGCCGCCGGGTCATATTTGGTATAGAACAGGAAAAACATATGCGGCTGTTCCAGTGATGTGGAGACAACCACTTTTTTATATTTCCCCTTATGACTCTCCGCATATTCTACCGCCTGTTTATATCCGTATTGCCAGAATTTGGAATATTCGTTATTCATATGGACGTAATACATGTGGAAATAGAAAAGGATATTAAACGCTGCCATACCTGCCGCAACCAATGCAGCGCCGATAATAAGGTATCTTACATATCCGCGGACACCCGCCGTGTAATGCAGGACGTACGACCAACACCGCGTAATACCTATGGCGGTGAAAATCTGCAGTGACGGCAGGATGACGAGCGTCCTGATCGCGTGCGGCGTTTCGCTCGTCGGAGACGCGGCCACGGGAGCCAGGAGCAGCCAGCCTAACAATAACGCTCTCACCCGACCGCCTGCCCGCCACACGGCAAATATCCCCCATAGTAAAAACGGCAGTTCCCACAAGTAGAGTAATCCGTTATCCGGCGCATGATGCCTGTCGTTATCGCCGGTAAGGAATAACCAGCGGAACGAAAAATGGCTGATATACCCGTCGAGCAACGTTTTCGCATACACAATCCGGCGGTTATCAAATAGTGTGCCGATTTTGTCTCCCGCTTTCCTGTCATCTTCCAGTTTGGATACCGAACGCATCAGCAAGCCCGTCTGGTCCGATAATGTACTTGTGCCTTTTAACCGCGTCACGGAAGACTTATCCAGTACCACGGGAATGAGAGGAGCTACCGTAAGCAATCCGATAATGATACCGATCGTGACGCGCCGTCTGTCGGCAAACAATTCCTTGCGCCACAACACGGACAGGACAAAAAGGAGCAGCGGCACAAATACCCGCTCACTATGGTATGCATACAGGGAAAGCCCGAATAAAAACGCACTAGCCGCCATCCACGGCAGTGACACTAGACCGCGGAAAAACGCGACAAGTCCCCAGATATTGAGCGCCACTCCGATGTTTGCCTCAAAGGCGATCCGGGAAAACTGCAGGTGCCACGGAGAAATTGCCAAAAGAAATGCTGCCAGTAACGCCGAGGCTTCTGCTGAAAACTCGCTGATTATTTTTTTTGCTTTTGTATGAAGCTGACGGAATAATTCGATAACCAACAGGTACGTCCCGATGACAGCCAGTACCCCCATAACCGCCGCAGGCAAACGTACAGCCCACGTATTGAGGCCAAACAGGGCTACCGAGGGCACTGCCAGATATGCGTAGAGCGGGGGCTTATAATCATCGAAAGACCGAAGCGTTCTGGGTAAAAACGTGCCGTATTCATCCCGACCTGTCTTTAAGATTGAATATGCATTGTATCCTAACGCTGCTTCATCCCAATCAGGAGACACGGGCACTGTTCCGAGTTGCCAGAACCGTAACATAATTGCCAAAACGATAATGCCTGCCAATATAAATTTTTTCATACCGGGTAGTGAAATTTCGACTGTTGGTCTTTACGATGACGAAACTTCAATATCCATTCATTCTGTATACTTTCATTTTACATCCGGGCAATCTCTATTCCGGCAACGAAACGAAATCGTGTCGAAATTCTACTACCCGGCATATCATTCAAACGCCACAAGTACCGGAGTCCCGTTTAACACCCTGATCGTTTCGACGATATGTACGCCGGCCGGGACATCTTTCGGAGCCAGAATATAGAGTGTCTTGCCCGTATATGCACCGACCCCTTCCCGGGTAAACCGGTATTTGTCGAATCCGTACACGTTATAAAATCCTGCAGCGTCAAAGGATGCGTCTTTTGACGCCTCAAATTTGCTGAGCGGATATTTCTCGTAAAACAACGCATATATATACGGCCTGCCGATGCTTTCCGTCAGCACGATCGTGTCGTATTCGTTTTTATGTGCTTTCGCCAGTTCAATTGCCTGTTTATATCCGTACTGCCATTCGCCGGAATATTCTTTCGGATAATGATTGACGAAATTATGCCAAAAATACAAAAAATTACCGGCAAACAACGCGATGCACAACGCGCCCATAAACCACCGCACCTGCAGGCGTTTGACGTTCATGATACTCATGACCAGCCCGTATGAAGTCAGGATGATATACACTGGCAACCCGTTTTCAATCCGCAACGCATGCGGCGTTTCGCGTGCGACAGCAGTCGGCGCGATAGATGCCAGGAGCCACCAGACCAAAAGAAACGCGATGCCGGGATAATCACGAAACAACGTGAGTAACCCGTATACGATAAACGGCGCACTGACCAGCAGGAGTTGGCCCGTATCCTGGATGGAAAACTTCGGATTACCGTCCCCTTTTATAAACAGGAATCTTGGTTCCAGATTGTCAAAAAAATGTATGAGATATTCCCGGGCATATCCCATACGGCGGTTATGCAGCACGGCTGATACTTTGGAAAAATTATCAACCTGCCGGCGCGTATTAGATGTGAGCACCGTCCTAAGATCGGTAAATATACTCACTTCTTCAAACCGCAGACGCGCCTGGGGAGAAACCAGATGCGGCACGATAGGAAGCAATGCGGCAGCTGCGATAACCACACCGAGCACAAACTGCTTTCCGGATCTAAGCGCGGTGCGCCAAACAAAAAGGAAACATGCGGCTGCGATAAGGGGGCCGGCATACCGCGTACTGTTAAATGTATAGATACCCAATACAAACGGCAACCAACTCACATAAAAAACAGCGGAGTGCTCCCTGGCCCTGAGTACAAGCCAGATACCGAGAACCAGAAAAAAGAGTGCGATATTTGCTTCAAATCCCGCTCTCGAGAGCATGATATGCCAGGGCGTTATCGTAAGCAGAGCGCTGGCCGTGAGTGCAATCTCCCGCGCATGTTTTGATTTTTTAAACAGTTCGGAAACCAAAAAATACAGAACCAGTACGGTGAGTGTCCCGGACAATGCAGACGGCAACCGTACGGCGGCCTCGGTAAGCCCGAAAAGTGCTATGAACGGAACGGTAAGATACACCGGCACAGGCGGCTTATAATCCCCGAATGCGGCAAACGTATCCAGCGGCAGAAATCTGCCGTGTTCATCTCTCCCCGTCGTCAGAATGCTGTATGCGTTGTAGCCTATCGATGCTTCATCCCACGAAATAGCGGGCGGGTTTGTTCCGAGATTAACAACGCGGAGCAGCAATGCCGCCAATACGATGACGCCCAGCATTATACGTATAATATGTTGTCGTTTCACCGGGTAGTGAAATTTCGACTGCTGCTTTTTTACGCTTGCTGAAATCTCATTGTTCTTTCGTATTTCGATCATACTTATGTATATACAGGTAGTCTACTCTACAGCAACAACGGCAATGCGTGTCGAAATTCTACTACCCGGTTTCATGATGTTGATTCGTCAACAGCCTTCAGGCCTCCCAATACGAAAAGCATCGACAAAAATCCTAAATGGCTGTTATTGAAATACCTGCTCAGATACCAATACACCATAAGAAATACTGCGTACGAAAAGACGAGCCGCGATTCCGAGGGCTTACGGGAAAGCCAGCGGAACAATGCGGCAAGAAGCGGCAACGCAACGGCCGCCTGCCAGAAAATAAACGGGTAATATGCATGGATATCACGGATAAATCCGAACGAATGGAGCACCATTCCCAACCCGTATCCTGAAACAGGGTAACTCGTTGCGGAATTGCCCGTAAGATACAAGACGACGCTTTCAAAGAATGCGCGGAAATCCCATACCATAAACGGGACGGCCAACCCTAAGGAAACGACCGTCACGGCAAATGTCGTCCGCCAGAAGTCCGCTCTGTGCTTTGCAGTCTGAAGCCACACATACAGCACGTAAAACGGCAGGATAAACCAAATCGTCTGCTTGCTCATGAGAGAGAGTGCAAGCATGACCCCTGACCAGACATACCGCTTACTCCGTAAAAACACCAATGAAACCATAAGCCAGGAAAGGGCGAACACGTCGCTTCGGCCCTCTATAAAATAATCGGTTACGGAAGGAGAAAGCGCCGTCATGATCATGGCTATTCTTGCCACCGCCTTGTCCCTATACCAATACCAAAGTGCGGCAAGGAGTGTAGCCATCGTAAACAAAAGCGCCATCCGGCCGTCAAAAAATCCTACTACGGGAATGGACGTGTAGTAAAAAATAAACGGAAACAACACATACCACGGGGGCATCACGAAATGATACAGCGCCGGATTTACCGCTTCGGTGTTACCGGGTTCATCATAATTAAACATTTCGACAGTTGTTCCGAAATATGTTTCCTTATACGGATTTTTTCCGACGACAAGAAACCGCATGGCCGACTCCTGCTGCAGAATGATATCGTGGACGCCGTACACAGGAGCCGTACGGGCGCGGTCAAACATGGCAGTAACGACTGCCCCTCCGAGAGTAATGGCAATCGTTACCAAAACGAAAAACATTTTTATCTTATCCAGATGTTTTTTATATGAACCCAAAACGTCCGGATAGACCGATACGAAACAATGCGCGCCGAGGATAAAAAACAGCACCCCGAACAGCCAATACGGCGTTCCTTCAACGGGGAGAATCCGGTATTTCATCACCACGGGAATCGCCAAAGCAAAAAGAAGAAGTGAATCAAAAACAGCGGTGAACATAGCTTCCATTGTACTAAATACGGCTTCCCTTGAACAACAGCAAGGCAATTATTACCGGCGCTCAAATACGTATATCCTGCCCAGCGTATTTCCGTTGACGGAAACCCAGGCGTCACGCTGATATGCCCATTCTTTCCGTAACGGAAGCCTGGGATAAAATTCGCTGCAATGCCCTTCGAAACAGAGAATCGGCAATTCAGGTATAGCAGTAATATCCGACACATCGGGACAATCACGGTCATCGCAAACGAGCATAAACAAAGGATACCCCGCGTCAGTAACGGGAACAGGATTAAGATCCGTGACCCTCATGTAGTACCGGTAGTGCAGGTCCGAGTACGATCTGCTGCCAATCAGTGTAAAGGAAAACGGCCGGGTATTTGCGATGGCTTTCATTTCTGCCACTGCTGCACGGGTGCGCGGGATATCGTTGTTGCCGCGGGACAGTACATCGGTTTTCATAAGCTGTATCACACACAGAAGTACCACAGCTGCGGTAACGATTGCTGACCACGGATACTTTTTGACGGTGCTCAAAACCGATCCTATGATAAAAAACGGTACGGGAGTCAAAAAATACAGGTAATGGTCATACACAACACCCGTATACCTGGCCATAGCGACCAGCCCTCCGAAAAACCACAACGAAAAAAATATATTTTTCTTTGACGGAGAGAGCAGTACGAATACTATCCATGCGGATATGAGCCAGGGAGAAAATGACAACTTCATAAACGGCAATGACTTTCCGAACACTCGGAACGCATAATCCACCACGTGTCCAAGCATCACGCGCTTTCCGGGAATTTCAGCATTGTTGCCCAACATAATGGATCCTATGCCGGTAATATCCGCAAATCCGATCGTGAGCTCATACACGATAAACGGCAGGAACAATACCAAAAAACCCGCTGTCCACCATATTCCTGCCAGAAGCACTTCGGAAAAACTCCGGCGCCGGGTTGCCACACTCCCGAGAAGATATATGCCGGTCAGCCCGGCAAAAAATATATTAGGATAATGCAGCTGCACCAGGATACTCACGACGGCTCCGATTGCAGCCCAAATCAAACGGGAGCCTCTCACATGCGCTATATATAATAGGTAGACAAACAGCACGGTAAACAGAGGCACGAGATTCGGTTCCCAGATTACCCGGTCGGAAATAACGATAAGCGGCGATGTTGCCCAGAGGAGTGCGGAAAGCCGCGCAGGCCATACGCCGAACATACGGCGCAATGTTTCATAGAGGATGAACACCGCCGTCACTCCCAACACAGCCATCCAGACAGACATCCCGACAGGGCCTCCGATATAGCCGGGGATAAGCAGGTAATAAAACAGCGGCCCTAAATTGTGTCCGCTTAATGTGGACGGTCCGGCTAGCGGAATAATCCCGCTACCCAGAAAATCGCGCATGACAAGCATCGTTCTCCCCTGGTCTCCCAGAAATTCCGTAAGCGATTCAATGCGGAATACGCGGAGAAAAAATGCGGCAATGATAATTCCGACCAACCACCAATCAGTCACGTATCTCGTCTTCATGCTTCTTTCGTATTCTTTGTTATAATATCGTTACAGCCCGACCCGACTCATGAAATCATTTAAGCATTATATCCTCATCATTGCAATTTCACTCCTGCCGTTCGTGAGCATGCTTATCACCACGCTTGCCCCCCATACGCACGACAGCCCGGTACACTTCGCCCGTATGGCCGCCTATTACAAAGCGCTGGCGGAAGGGCAAATCCTTCCGCGATGGGCCGGGGAACTGAATTACGGATACGGCATGCCGTTATTTAACTTTATCTATCACGTACCCTATCTTGTCACCTCATTATCCATTTTCTTAGGCGGCGGGTTGGTTTTTTCTTTCAAAATGTCCATGCTGATAAGCTTTCTGCTGTCCGGCATCGGCATGTATGCGTTTGCACACAGATTTTTCAAGCATGAAGGAAAAGCGTTTGTGACGGCAGTACTCTACCAGTTCGCGCCATTCCATCTGGTCGATCTTGTCGTCCGCGGAGATGTAGCGGAAGGGTACGCGCTGGCATTTCTTCCGTGGGTTTTATATACGTTAGTCCGCGGATTCGAAAACAACGATACGAAAAAAAATATCATATTCACTTCCCTTGCGGCACTCCTTCTGATCACCTCTCATAATGCCATCAGTCTGATATTTTTCGGTATTACATGTCTGTTCGTCCTGATATTTGCACCGAGTATGCGTAAACGCATCGAGGCAGGGCTGGGATTAGGATTGGGGCTGGCACTTTCCGCGTTTTATTGGCTCCCGGCACTTATTGAGCGCAAGTTTACGTACGGCGATCTGTTTATGAAAGACATGTATCTGTCCCACTTTGCACCGTTTTTTCATTTCCTGGTACCCAATATCACCAACAGTGAAGCCATGCAGACAGGAGGCATCGCCGTTTCATTCGGATTAGTGCAGGTAGGCGCTCTCATCCTGAGTGTGATGATGCTGATGCGAAACAGAATCCGCGATGCACAAGAAAAAAAGACCGTCCTGTTTATGCTGATGCTGACGCTAATGGCCTTTTTCTTTATGCAGCCGGTTTCCAAAGTATTCTGGGCAGGGATTCCGATCCTCCGGATGTTCCAGTTCCCATGGCGGTTTTTAAATATCGCAGTTTTTTCACTCGCATTACTCGGCGGCACTGTACTCATCAGAAAGAAAACGACTATGCTTCTTTCCCTTGTTATCGTACTCATAACGGTACTGTCTGTGTCCGTCTATTTCCGTCCACCGCTGGGAACGGACCGGATCGACGAAGCATATTACTGGAATTACCCGCTCAATACGACCTATTTCGGAGAAACTGACGTTATCTGGTCCGCAGGTCCTGCAGGTGCGTACCCGGAATCCCGGTTTGATGTCATCGGCGGAGAAGGAAGTATCGTCGACCCGGTCAAAAAAGGAACGGTGCATACATTTACCGTCCGGGCTGACACCGACGTCCATGTTGTCGACCGGACACAGTACTTCCCCGGCTGGCGCGTATATGTCGACGGACAAAAAACACCCATAGAATTTCAGGATCAAAACTGGCGCGGGCTTATCACGTTCCGGGTGCCCTCGGGAACGCATCACATACGCGTATCCTGGGAAGAATCGCCGGTCCGGAGAATTGCGGAGGCAATGACCGCTCTGGCATTTTTTGCCATTGCCGTATTATTGGTTCTGCCCCAACGGGGCAAACGCCGTATATGAAGAAATACCGTGAATGGCTCTGGGGTATTGTGATACTTGCCGGTATTACGTCCCTGTTTTTTTATCAGACGATACTGTTTGGGAAAACGCCGTTTCCCGGGGACATTTTAGTCAGTGACTTTCAGCCGTGGAGAAGCACGTCTTACTTAGGATACGGAGCAGGAGGAGTTCCGAACAAAGCACAATACCCCGATACGGTGCGGCAGATGTATCCCTGGAAAACGCTGGCAGTTACCTCCCTCAAGCAGGGTAAACTTCCGCTCTGGAACCCGTATAATTTTTCCGGCACGCCGCTTCTTGCCAATTTCCAAAATGCAGCCCTGTATCCTCCGGGCATCCTGTATCTGCTGATGAGTCAAATCGATGCGTGGACCGTGCTTATCATATTGCAGCCGCTACTTGCCGCTTTGTTTACCTATCTGTATGCACGAAAACTCGGAATGAAACCGCACGGGAGCGCGCTTTCCGCAGTCTCGTACGGATTTTCCGGTTTTATGGCGGTATGGCTGGAATACAATACGGTCGGACACGTCATTTTGTGGCTCCCCTGTATCTTACTATCCATAGAGCATCTCCGGGAGAAACCCCGGGCGCTATGGCTTGCTCTTCTTGCCGCTGCCCATGCGTCCGCGCTGCTCGCCGGACACCCCCAGGTCTATGCATATACCCTTCTGTTTTCGCTTGTGTATGCATATATGCGCATAGAAAAACGGATGCGCGTATATATTGCAGGCTTTACGGGCTTAGGCATCGGAGCTGCCGGAATCCAGATACTGCCCGGCGCGGAACTTATCATGCATGCGGCCCGGAGCCCGCACGAATCCGCAAATCTTTTTACGAAAATCCTTATCAGTCCATGGCAGATGCTCAGTCTGCCGTTTCCGAACTTTTTCGGAAACCCCGCAACACGCACATATTGGCCGGCAGATACGTTCGTCGGGAAAGTGACAACGATCGGCCTTGTTCCGTTATTTTTCTCGCTGTCGGCATTCAGAAGAAAAGACGGCATAACCCGCTGGTTTATCGCGGCGACGGCTGTCACGCTGCTTCTTATCACGGATAATCCGTTCTCCCGGATGCTCTACAGAATTCCGATTCCGCTTATCACGTCCAGCAGTCCGACGCTTATGGCATTTCTCTTTTCTTTCTCTCTTGCCATGATCTGCGGCCTGGGGCTCGATTACTGGATGAGTGACAAACATTCCCTCAAGAAACTTATCCGCAGAACCGTCGAGGTTATAGGGGTATTTGCCGTATTATTTCTTGCGGCAAAGTTTATTCCGTCCTGGTCCGGTCATGCTACCGTCGTCATACGCGCGCTCATATACGGCGCCATGCTTTCCGCCGTTACGCTCGCTTTATTTTGGGTTGCCATCAGACTGCCGAAAGTACGTACTTTTGCAATCGCATTTCTCCTTCTTATACACGTGCTTGATCTGTTTGTGTTCTTTAACCGGTTCAACCCGTTTGTTGCAAAACAGCTTGTATACCCCGATCATGCAATATTTTCCTATCTCCTAAACAAAACACCGGACAGGTACTGGGGATACGGAACTGCCGGAATTCCTGCCAACTTCGCATCGCAATACGGAATATTTTCGCCGGAAGGATACGACCCGCTGTACCCCAAATGGTACGGAGAATTCCTGTATGCCTACAGAAACGGCACGCTTATGGAAACGTTTGACGATACCACCCGCTCAGACGCTGCCATACGTTCGGGATTCGGGGACGGCGGACTATCCGACCTCAATAAACAAAAAATCCTGAGTGCATTAAGCGTGCGGTTCATCCTGGACAGAACGGAAAACGCAGGCAGCGAACAGACGTATCCTCCGTCAGTAGTAACACCGATAGATACGTTTGAAGACTGGCGCATGTACGAAAATCTGTCGTCCGTCCCCCGCATCTACTTTGCCGAAAAAATCATGATGTATAAAAACGCTTCGGAATTCGCACAGGTATTTTTCTCGCCGAAAACCGATATGTCCCGCACGGTCCTTGTGTCTTCTGAACCGGTCGGAGTTCCCGAAAACACCGTCGGCGGATCCGCTGCTATCGTGTCATACGAACCGGAACACATCGCAATCAGCACGGACCGCGACATGCCCGGGATATTGGTGCTGACCGACACGTATTTTCCCGGGTGGGAAACCACCATAGACGGCAAGCCCGCCGCAATTATCCGTGTAAACTGGACTATGCGGGGTATCGCCATACCGGGAGGAACCCATATCGTCACCATGTCGTATAGACCCAAAAGCGTTACATACGGAGGCTTTCTGAGTATGATAAGTATAGGAACCGCTATTGTTACACTGGGATTCATAGCCAAAAAACGCATATGAGCCGCCGCACAAAAATCTTTTTATGCATCATTCTTCTGGCAGCCGCCGCTTTGCGGCTCTATCGCCTGGCTGACGTTCCCCCGGGAGTAAACCGCGATGAAGCATCAATCGGTGTGACCGCTTCTTCCCTTATGCAAACGGGCAGAGACGAATACGGCAGATTCCTGCCATTGTCTTTTGAATCGTTCGGAGACTGGAAATTGCCGCTGTATATCTATACGACTATTCCGTTCGTGAAACTATTCGGACTTTCCGAACTGGCCGTGCGCTTACCATCGGCCATCGCCGGCATCGCGTCGGTAGCGGCGCTGTATTATCTGGCGCAGATGCTCTTTGCATCGGAAAGCATCGGCTTACTTGCCGCACTCTCGCTCGCTCTTATGCCGTGGCATATCCATATATCCCGTGTTGAGTCGGAAGCGATTGTCGCCGTATTTTTTACGATAGCAGGCTCCGTATGCTTCCTGCGCGCGTTCAAACATAAATCACTGCGCAGTCTTATATATGCTGCCGTACTGTTTGCGCTGACATACTATACCTACCACGGAAATCACGTATTTACGACGCTGCTCCTTATCGGGCTTGCGGCAATATATCGGCATGATCTCGTAAAAATTCCCAGATGGTGGATCGCGTTGGGAACAGGCGCTCTTATGACACTTGTCATTCTCTCCGTCACCCTTACGGCAGATCATACAAAAATAGGCGGCATCAGTATTTTCGGCGATCCGACAATCGTACATACCCAAATCGAACTCCCCAGGCTTGCCCATACCAATCCCGATTCACTTAGCGCCCGCCTTATGCACAACAGGCTGACCTATGCGGTGACTGCAATCACACAAAACTATCTCAAATCCTACGGCCCTGATTTCCTCTTCATCAGGGGTGGAGGGAACAAGGCGCATAACATACAGGGCTACGGCAATCTGCATCCCATCGATGCGTTGTTCCTTGTTCTCGGAGCGGCAATACTTATCGGCGGCATACAGAAAAAAAGCGCTAAATTCGTTCTTTGGTGGATTGCTATCGGAGGAGTGGCGGCCGCCATTACCAAAGACGCCCCGCACAGCAACCGCATGCTTGCCGTCGTCCCCTCGCTGGCTATAGCAACTGCTGCGGGCATCATACTGCTATATGAACGCGTACCGGTACGTCTGAAAGCGATTCTTATTGCCGCTCTTATACTCGCATATACGGGGGCTATGGCGAACTATCTCGATACATATTTTACCCACTTCCCGAAAAATGAAGCAGAACACTGGGGATACGCATATAAAAAGCTGACACCCGTGTTGTTTGCCCCGGAGTACGCTTCTAAACACGTCGTTATGACCTACCCGCAGACATCACCGTATATATTCCTCCTGTTTTACAGCGGCTATTCCCCTGCCAGCTACCAGAAAGAGGCAACACGATATCCGGTTTCCGCTGACGGATTTACCGACGTTTCAGGATTCGGAAGATTCTCGTTCCGCGGAATAGACTGGAATAAAGATCCTGCGCTGCCCGATACGCTTCTGGTAGCCCGTAAGGATGAAGTACCCAGTGACATGGCATTGAAGATTGTTTCCGAAATCACGTTACCTGACAACAGAGTACAATTTGTGATAATAGATACGGGTAAATAAGCATGAAACGCGAACATATTCTCCTTTTTATCATTCTGCTTTTGGGAACAATCTTCCGGTTTTACCATATTACGTCGGTTCCGCCTTCGCTTTCGCACGATGAAACGGCAATTGCCTACAATGCGTATTCCATTCTCAAAACCGGCAAAGACGAATACGGGATTCCATTTCCGATGCTGTTTAAATCGTTTGACGATTACAAACTCCCCGGCATGGTATATAGTTCCGTTCCGGCAGTAGCGGCATTCGGAACGACTATGATGGGAGCACGGTTCACGTCCGCATTTTTGGGTGTACTTACCGTCTTGTTGGTCTATCTTCTGGTGTATGAATTGTTCAGCGTCCCCGGCAAAACCCGCCAGCTTCATCCGGAAGTCTATGCGCTGTCGTCGGCATTTTTCTTTGCCATATCGCCGTGGCATATCAACTTTTCCCGGCAGTTATTTGAATCCAACGGAGCTTTGTTTTTCTTAACGCTCGCCGTATACATGCTGCTTCGGTCGCTCCGCTCCGTCCGATTTCTGTGGTGGGCAGCACTTTTTATGGGGGTTTCCGTATACTTTTACTATTCCGTGCGCCTCGTGCTCCCGTTTGTTATTTTGGTTTACTGGCGTATCAACAAAAAAACTCTCGCCCTCCATAAACCAGTCACCATTCTCTCTCTGTGTCTTTTTGTTATTACCATACTGCCTATCGGCAGTCAGATGTTTACCCGCGGAGGATTAGAGCGCGTGTCTATCGTAAGCCTGGTGAATGATCCGAATTACTATAAATGGAAAGACGTATTTATCCGGTTCTATGCTGAGCACCAGAATCCGGTCGCCAAACTTTTCTTTAACCAGAAGACAGCGCTGGTATGGACGGCCGCGGATAACTACTGGAAAAATATTTCCCCGCTTCAGGTATTTGCCAGCGGAACCAACACATACGGCCTGCAGCATCCGTTTGAAATTCCGCTTATCATAGTTGGCTTGCTGTTTTTCATATCCTTTTCCCAACCGGGAAAATGGCTGCTGATCGTGTGGTTCCTGGCGTCATTTTTGCCCGGTGCGTTGAGCACCAATCAGCCGAATGCACTCCGCACGCTGCTCGGATCCCCGTTTTTCTCCGTCTGCTCCGGAATCGGAGCCGTGCAGATTTTAAAAAGTATCGACGAACGGAAACGGCTTTGGTACGGTGTCGTGCCGTTCGGTCTGATGCTTCTTTACTTCCTCTATACCTTTTACCAGTCCTATTTCATCGTGAACCCGACACAAAACGCCCTGGCATTCGGCGACGGGTATGAACAGATGATCCGGTATGTCAAAACGCATGAATCGCAATATGACCGTATCGTCATTTCTGGGTACTACTGGCGCCCGTATATTTTCATGCTCTACTGGAGCGGAACTAACCCGGAGACATACCAAAAGACCGGCTCACGGCAAGGGTGGGGAAAATACGTATTCACAGGAGCAGAGTGGGACAAAAACGATATATTCCTTTATGATTCTGCCTTTGACCCGGGCACGCTTGTGTTGCCAAAGCCGGCTAAAACACTGTTCATCCTGGGGCGTCTTGAATATGAGAGGAATCAGGAGCGTTACCTTCATCTCGATACGATATCCGGGCGAAATGCCCCGGCAGTATTTATCGCAGCCTCAGTAAAATAGCATACCCTTATAGGGCGACCGGAAAACTTGCAAGTACGGCAATAATATCCTATAATACGCACATGCTCAGACCTGAACAGCTTCGCGAAATCAGACGAATGGCAAACGAACGCCACCGGGAAAATACGCTCGCTGCCCTCCGGCTTCTGCAGGAAGACGCCGATCTAAGCCGTCTCCATACGGTTATTGAACCTACTGTGGCCGAAATATACCGCAGGGTACTGCCCCGCCATGCAGAACTGTGCGAAATCAGGGAGCGGCGCAAACTTACCGATCTGGAGCGGTGCCAACCGGCAATAGGGTACGGGTCTTTATACCCGACCTTCGGTGATGAGGGAATCGTGGCGCTGGCGGCCACGTGGCTTGCGACAAAACCCATCCGGCAGGCGCGGTACAGTTAAATTATTTACCCGCCTTTGCTACCTCTTCTATGTAGCCTAACGTCAGCAATTTCTTTAGGATTTCGTCCTGATACCGTTTGTTAAAATTAAACGTGCCGTCTATGTCGAAATTTTCCGTTTTCTCGAGCTTCCACCTATACTGTTTGTCGGGCAACGTCTCATTGAGTTTGAATATACGGAAATAATTCGCATCGAGAAATTCCGACATCCACCAGTTATACGTACTCGCATCTCCTCCCCACGGTGCAAATCCGCGGTTGAACACGATGAGTTTCGGACGGTTTTTGGAAAGATCCGCGATCAATTCGTCTTTTATTTTGGACGTGGCAGCATGATTTAAAAACCAGTGATATTTACTCGGTTGACGTTTGGTATTGAGGTAAAACAGTTCCTCAAATTCAAACGGGCCTATAAATACATAGTCATCGGGGGACACGATTGCGTTCACGAAGGGAGCAATCTGCGGGCGATTATAAATAAGAGGTGCGGTCCCCATATATTTGGGGAAAAACTTCTGCTTCATTTTCATGGCAAGGTACAGCGGGGTGGCTATCCAATAGAGTAATAACAGTGCATACACGACCGACAGCACTACTTTTTGCGAAAAAGCGGTTTTCTCTTCATCGAGCAACTCCCTGACCGCCCACACGGCAAATACCCCGTTAAACATGGACGTAATAATATAGACGAACGCCTGATAATCGGTTTCCCGGATAGACTGGGGATTACTCCGGGCATTGGAGAACACAAGTGTAATAAGCAGCGGAAACAAAAATGCCCATTTCCCCCGCAATACGACAAGTAATATTGCCACGGCGCTGGAAAAAGCGAGCGTGACCTGTACGGGGTTACTGATCGGAAATCCCGCTACCCCCCACAATGCAGGGAGATAATTATTGATGAACGTGTCCGCAATCACCGCCGCATACCGGATCGGATTGATGGCTGCTCCGGGAGCATGCGGGTAATTATAGATATAGTAATTGGTGTTATAGACGACATTTGCCCAGTAGTAATCCTTAACACTTCCGGTAAGCAGTAAATAGAGCCCGAATAACAGGTACGGAACCGAAAGCAGGACAGTACCGGTAATTATGCGGCGCCATACGGATTTTTTGGTATTTGTAGATACGAAAAGATACAGGGCGTACAGCGACAATGCCATCACGATAAATATATACGTCATGGACGTAAACCAACTCAGGAACGCAAACCCTCCGACGATGATAAGATCAGCCGTTTCAAATTTTTCGCTGTAATAATCCTTAAGAAATAAGAGAGCAAAAGCAGGCAGGATAAAATATCCCGCTAACGTATCCGCAAGAAGCATATTTCCCCAAAAATACGTAGCGGCCAAACCGATAATAAAAAGGAGAACGACATAAAACGTAAGATTCCGTTTCGGTAATCTCCGCCGGAGCATCACATAGGAACCGACAAGCAGTGCATACAGCACGATTTCCCACCCTACCCTGAATTTTACGAATGACCGGCCGGTAAACGGTAAAATTCCTGCTGCCATAACATACGCGCCGGGCTGATGATGCTGAAACCAGTCCCGGTAGGGCAGTTTCCCCTCCGTGATATATCTGCCTCCGACAATACTGTCGAACTCATCCGGATATTTTTCATGAAATGCATTTGTGACAAATACCGTAAGAAGCAGGGAAAATATCAGAAGCACCTTCCAATACTTTTTGAGTATGTTCATAATTCCGCCTTTATCATATCACACGGGCCTTGGCCGCCGGTTCTGACGGGTTAGGACTGCTTTCCGCTTTTTTCCGCAATGATAACCATATTATCCTTCATGGGAATGTACAACGGGAACCGCATCAGCGGAGTTTTCTTAATGAGGGTGTACACCCATGATGCGACAGCGCTTTCACCTGTCGTCCGGGCAAGATGCAGCACATACCCCAGGCTCAGCCATTTACCGACTCTGTGCCATCCCGTGGGCTTGAGTCCTGCCATATGAAGCAGTTTCGAGACGTTGTTCCGGTGAAAAAAGAATATATGCTGGGGCGGGATAAAAAACGTCCACCGCCGCTTCATGATTCTGGCAGCTATACTCCGGGTGTCTCCCGTTGCAATGATGATGATACCGTCGGGTTTCAGCAGCGTCGCTAATTTTTTCATGTCAGCAAGAGGTTCCTGCAAATGTTCGAATACGTCAAACATCGTGATGACATCAAAACTCGCTTTCGGGTATGTCACCTCCTGAATCGTTCCTTCCTGTATCCGGTTTTTACCGACCAGTGCACTTGCTTTACCCGCCGCAAACGATGACGGATCGAACCCATATGCATCGTATCCTCTCAACTTCGCGATCTCCACGACGTATCCGAACGCACAGCCGACATCCAGCAATTTCCCTGAGGGCTTCCTGCCGGAAATAAAGGCCAGGAACTTGTGCATGTTCTTCACGATCAGCGGCTTATCCAGCTCGTAATCCGAATATGCACTCCGTGTGGGATCTCCCTCATAATACCCCTCCGAATAAAATTCCTTGACGAACTTCGTGTAATCACGCTTAAGATCTGTCTGTCCCAGATGACAATTCGGACACCGGTAAATCCAATATCCGTTCTTATGAAGATATTTTTCAAGAGGTATCTGGCAAAGGAGGCATCGCATAGGGGGAATAATTTATGTGGTAAATAGTGCTGCATCTTTCCGGCGCCAGTGCTTGGACGCCCGCATACGAGATATTAGTATAGCAGGTAATTTCATAATCGCCATACCGTATCCTTGGAGCATAAGCGCATCACCCCGTAAAACGGCCTGGAGCAGCCGGATCGGCGTCCAGAACACGTGGGCAATCCAGAGATCCGCGTCGGACATATTTTTCCACAAAAAAATAAATTGGTTCCGGTATACGATCCGTTTGATATCGGAAGACGTGTACGATGTCTTGATTTTCCCTTCCTCATGAAAATGCCCCACCGTGCTTTTTGTCTCAAACAAAACACGGTATCCCGATTTAAGCATTTGGTAGGATAAATCGATGTCTTCCCAATAAAAAGGGTTATACAACGGATCCATGCCTCCTAATATGTCCCATACGCTTTTCCTAAACGCTGCACTCCCTCCGGAAACCCATGCCGTATCCTCCCGGTCCACTTCACCGCGGGAATGGATAAAATACCCTTTTTCCCACCGCGCCACTCCCCTGCCGCGAAGAACGGTTCCGTTCTTTTCATGACTTTTCTCAAGACACCCGACCGCCGCGACTGTCGGGTCGGCAAATCGGGCGACCAGCGGAGCAAGAAAATCCGCCTCCGGACGTACGTCGGTATTTAACAGAACGATGATTTCACCAGTAGCTACGTGTACCCCGCTGTTTACGTTCCCGGCAAATCCTTTTTGTTGTTTACTTTCTACAACCGTAATGCCGGGAAACGCTGTGTTGAGGTACGGAACCGACCCGTCCTCGGACGCATCATCGGCCACGATAATCTGCGCTTCCGGCGCCGCCTTAAGAACGGTCGACAGATTTTTTCTGAGCAGATGTTCACCATTCCAATTGGGCAATACGATACTGACTGTCATATCTGGTTGTTTTTTCATATAAAGGGCACGGATTAACGGTAGGTAAGCCGGATATCGTGCGTTCCTGCCGGTACCGCGACACCCGTAAACAAGTAGTTAACGGGAAACGCGCGTGATGCCTTGCCGTCTACCGTCACCCGCCAGTTGGCATCGAACCGGTTCAGAATGACCAAAAGCCGCTGGTTTGCGGTACTCACCTGCAGCCGCATTTCCCCTGGCTGATACCTGATTATATCGACAGTTTCACTGGCCGCAAGCGGAACATTCATAATCGACGCGTTTCCGTCATACACGCCCAAAAGCGACGGCGGTTCCGTAAAAAGCGCCGAAAGTGCATCGATTGGTTTTTTTGCTGCTATAACAGCGTCCGCCAAATACACACGCGGCAAGCCCAACGCATACTCATACACCCGCGTTTCCCCCTCCCTCATCACAAGGTGAAGATACGGTTTATTCATGTCGGTAAGCGACAATACATACCGCACGTTAAAGTACGGCAGTAATACGGAATCGATATTGCGGGATGTATAAATCCGGTTGTAGCCGGTCGGCCGTTTCAAATCCGCTTTCCCGCGCTCGCCTGCCACCAAAAAGTCCTCATACGAAAGCGGGGCTACCGGATCGTACCCTTCAATCGTCTCTATACCGTAATATCCGCTGACGTTCGGGGGCAGTATCCTGTCATCCAGCGTCATTACCCGAAACGGCTTTTTCTGGCTTACCAAAAACTCAATTGTTTTCGTCGTCGGGAAAAAATACTCCCGGGGCGTAAACGGCGTAAACTTCCACCCGAAACGGAACAGGTCAAATATGATGAAGCAGAAAAGCACCCACGTCCCTGCCCGCCGCGCTGCTACGGATTTAATCCTCCCGAATATGATAAGCCAAACGAGAGCCCCGGCAAAAAAGGAGGTCGGTAACAGCAAATTTCTCTTTGCCGTCGCCATGTTTTCCAGCAGTACGGTATCGTGAGTCACGAATGTAGCTGCAAATACCACAACCCACAATATCATAAGCCCCACACCGGATATGAATGCAGAGAGTTTCAATTTCTTCCCGTTCTTTTTCAGCAAATAATCCAGCCCGAACACGGCCAGCACGGAAAGCGAAAAATCCACAATCATCATAAGTCTCGTCGGCTGCATAACAGATATGAGCGGAACATGCAGAAGAAACGGAATATAACTTATGGGATTGGGAAGCATAAGCAGCATGCTTCCCAGCATCATAACGGTGAAAAACCCTGCGATACCTCCCGTTGAGAGCGCGCTGATTGCCAACATAAGGGGTATAACACCGATGTATCCTATAAACTCACCGTAATTCCAAACACCCCAGTAATTGAGCGTCGCCGGATTTCCGAAGAAATCAGGAACGATAAACTGGATAAGATGCTGCCACGGCAAAAACCACCCGGCTTGTTTCCATGACCCGGAAGCCGCAGCACGGACGGACTCCCGAAGAAATTGTATGAGCGGGATCCACTGGACTGCAGAAATAATCAGCGCAGCCCCCATGCCTGACGCCGCCCACACCAGTGCCGTCCTGTTTTTTGACTCTTTGAGACGCCACAACATATACAAAAAACCCGCAATCAGTACATAAAAAGCGACCTGGATATGACCCGCCAGAACGGTCATGACGGCAGCACACGACAGCAGAGCTGTCCCTGCGGCATAATATCTGCGCGGCTTACGCGCGGCAAACAGCATGTCTATGGATAAAAGCATCAGCGGGAGCCAAAGGGCAGTATGCATGATTGTTCCCCAGGTGAGCCAGGAAACGGCAAATCCGCCAAATGCCCACACCAGTGCCCCGGTTAATGACGCGATATCGGATGACCCGAGCCTTTTGACATACAGAAAGAAAAATATTCCGGCAAGAAGCGGCTGAAGAATAATAAGGATTGTCCACGCCACGGGAAAATCGAAAAGAAGAAACAGCAGATTCAACGGATAGAACGGCGCTGCCTGTACGTTGGCATCCAGAGGCACACCTGCAAATGAGTACGGATTCCATACGGGGCGCTGCCCGCTCTTCCAGGAGTCGATGACGATCTTTTTCCACGGAATCTGCTGCCGGACAGGATCCGTTATAAGAAAATTTTTGAACGGAACACCGCGGGGAAACGCACTTGCATAGGCATCACGCCACGGATGATACAGACCGACAAGCGTATCGGACGGCACCGGAAGTTTCCCATACAGGAGTGTCTGGTAAAAAAATCCCAGAACCAGCAGGACAAGCACCGGCAAGAATACCCACATCCGTATATGCTTCATACGTTTTTCAGGTAAGGCCTGTAATCAGAGCATCAAATGCCCTGGTAAAATGCGTATCGGAAAACTCTTCAGCCCGGGTTATTGCCGCACGCGAAAGACCGGCGTATTTCTTTTTATCGGTAACCAGCATGGTCGTTTTTTCTATCAATTCGTCCGGCGTACGCCATGTGAGGCCGTTTATCCCGTCGGAAACGATTTCCAGCTGTCCTCCTGCGGCAAATACAAGCGGCACGACACCGGCGCTCATCGCTTCCGCGGTGGTAATACCGAAATGTTCCATCTGTGCCGGGTTGCTCTCCCCGTACCCTGCAGCGTGCCAATACAGCATGCTGGTCTGATACAGGGCAATCAGCTCGTCGTTGGTAATATTCGGCATAAGGCGGATATGCGTTCCGGAAACAATCCTGGAAAGCGAATCAAAATACGCCTGATCGGAAGGGATAAGTCCGCCGGCAAAAACAAGCTCCCAACCTTTAAGCGCTCCGCTTTCGGCGGCTTTAGTAAACGCTTTAATCAGTATGTCCTGTTTTTTGGCCTGAAAATATCCGGTGAACCTGCCCACAGACAGAATTTGTTTCTTTTTACCTGTATGCAAAGCTGCGGGAACCTGCTGCACCGGCGGGTATATCACGGCGGCGCGGCTTCCTAACTGCGGGTCCAGTTCGGATTTCGTAAATTCGGAATTACACACGATCGCGTCATACCGTTTAAGCTTCCATGGGTCAGCCAACACCGATGCAAACGGCACCTGGAAATGCAGAATATTATGTTTTGCCAGTGTTGCCGGTATGCTGCCGTCGCTTAAGAAGAATATGAGGTCGTATTTCCGGCTCCCGAGCAGCTTTTCGAAAATATTCCCGTTTTTAAATATATTCGGTGTTACCCGCACGCGGGACAAATCGATACCAAACCGCTTTTCTGAGGCGCCTAAAATATTCGGATCATCCCAAAAAAGCACGACATCATGCTGTTTGGACCAATGACCGGCGAGTGTCAGGGTATACCGTTCACCTCCGCCGAGTCCGTCAAAATACGGGTTATAAAATCCTATCTTCATTGCTTCCTTTTTCTCAATATAAATACACCCAGTATCAGTGTAGCAAATCCTGCTATCATCAGTCCGAGCCGGACACTTATGGGCCGGTACTGCATACGCACCGTATGTGTGCCGGGAAGCACTGCCACGGCCCGGAAATCGAAATCCGCACGCAGAAGCCTGGACGGCCTGCCGTCAACTGACACGCTCCAACCCGGATCATACACATCCGACAAAAACAACAGCTTCGGCACATCAGATTCCGTCTGTATGACAATTTCAGTTGCGCGGTAAGAAGAAATAGTAGCGCTTCCCGGACCGGTTTCCGGATCAAACCCTGGCGTATCCTCAAGCACTACCGTCTCCCGCATATTCATGCCCTTTGCCGTTAACTGACCGAGTATTTCCTGTTCGCTGCCCGCAAGAGAATATGCCGACGCCAGAAATGCTCTCGGCAAGCTGGCTGTATTTTCTAAAATTTCAAAATGCTCATCTTCCCATATACGGTTGTACTGCGGCATTTCCCAAAACGGATACGCCCACGGCAACCTGCCGTCGCTTTTTTTATGTGCGTAATACCGGACGCCGAGAAGCTGAAGCCATTGTTCCGAATAGACTCCGTGCTTATCAAAAACCACCACGGATCTTTCCGCATTCCGTATTACGCCATTACTTGCGGCCGACATGAACTTGCCGTATCGGTACTGATATACCGCATCGTATCCCTCGATAAGGGGTATCCCGAACGCAGAGCCCATTTCGTTGCCGATATTCCCGAATACCCTGCCGTGATTTTCGGCAATAAGCGACTGCAGCTTCGTAATCACCGGCAGCTGCGGATACACATAGGACGCCGGATCAAACGGCATCCATTTCGCGGCAAACCGGTATACGTCAACCGACGTTACCGCAATCAGAATAAACGGCAGGATAACCAGTAAGCGTTTCGGAACAAAAAACCCGGCGGCGCAAAGCGCAAGCGTCATAAACACGAAAGCCGTAGGAAGATATAAATTCCGGATTGCTATCGATAGTTTATCGGCCGGCAACGGGTGAAATACAAAAAGGACGATCCAAAACACCGCGATAAATATACAAATCCCGGCAGCATAAAATCTCATGTGTTTCCATGACCGGTTTCTCCAGGCGTCCTGCAGGGTATCAAATCCGAAACCGGCAAGAGCCGCAAGTGAAAAACTCATAAGCACGATGATCCGCGAAGCGGAGCTCGTGGAAAGCACCGGAATCCTGAGTGCAAACAGGAGATCAACGAGCGGAGTCTGAAACGCCAACAGCAGGGACCCGAGAGCCATAACGGTGAAAAAAACCGCATGGTCCGCTTTCCGTCTGATGCGCAATGCAAGGAGGGCAAACAGCAACGGAGCAACGCCGATATACCCTGCCCATTCGGCGTAATGCCCGTACCAGTCATTCCGCGTCACCGGATTCCCGTAAAAATCAGGAGATAACAGCGTGATGATATACTGCCACGGAATCACTTCTCCCTTGAGGAACAAACCGCTTCTTACCGCATTCGTGTACGACACAAAACCCGGCAGAATCTGCGGCGCGGCAAGACCCACACCCAGCAGCACAAACAGACCCGTCTGCAGCGCTTTCGGCGTCCCTGCTGTTTTTCGGTAGAGCGCAAAACTCAGCGCATAAAGAAATACGTACAGACTCATCTGAAAGTGGCCGGACACAAATGAAAGTCCCGTGCCGAATGCCACAAGAAGAGCTGCCAGGGCATTCCCCTTTTGTATGTACATATTCATCGCATACAGAATGAGCGGCAAAAACAGCACGGCATATCCTAGTGTTCCGTATGCCATCCAGACGACGATAAACCCGCAGAACATAAATGCCAGCGCCCCGATCACACTTCCGGCCCGGCTCACTGCGAGCGAACGAAGGAACAGCAGCATAAACAATCCGGCCAGCAACGGCTGCAGCAGGATCATCAGACTCCACGCGTGTATTTCCGGAAGCAGCAGAAATAATGCATTCACGGGAGAAAACACTGCACTCTGGTAATTGCCTGCATGACTCGTACCGGAAAAACTATACGGATTCCACAGCGGCATCTCACCGTGTTTCCACGAGTTCACTGTCACGCGTTTCCACGGGTATATCTGCGTAATGACGTCCGGCATCGCATTGTTTTTTACCGGCATGCCGTAACTGCTGCTCCAAGGAGCAAAAAAAGTCACTAAATACGTTGAAGGAAACGGCACCAGCCCTTTTCCCCAATACGGAAAGGCGAAGAGAAGCCAGAGAGCCAGAATTATTCCTGCCGGCCACAAACGCTGCAATATATTTTTCATCCTGGTTGCCGAAAAAAACACTACTTCTTTTTTTGCTGTAATTCCCAAAGTTTTGAGTAGGTGATAAACATCGAAAACCCCTGATACATGCTTTCAATCCAGCCCACTGTTCCCGCCTTCCATCCTCCCTGCCGGACATATGAGTCCCAAAAACCCGTCAGTACGACCCTTAGTATCCGCCACCACGTAATCGGAGGATGATCTGCCGCGAGGCGAAGGGTGGCTTCCGACTGACTCCATTCATTTGTTTTCGTCACCATCTCCTGCAATGTTCTGTGCGTATCATGCAGCAGATCTCCCGTCAGTCTGCCGGTTTCTCCCGAAATGATCGGCGTTTCATGCAGCGGGCCGCGCCACTCTTTGAATGCATCTTTCCGGAATAACCGGAGCATCCATTCCCGTGCCGGCCAGAGGACGCCTAAATAATAATTTTTCCTGTGTATTTCATATCCCGCTTCTTTTGCCGTATCTTTCGACGTAATTTTCTGCCGTATGGAAGAGGCAAGGGCCGGACTTACTATTTCATCTGCATCCACGTAGAGTATCCACTCACCGTTTGCTTCCTCGGCTGCAACATTTCTGAGTTTGGCAAAATCCCCCGAATGAAATGACCGGACCAGTGCGCCCTTCGATGTTGCCACCCCGGAAGTATTATCTTCGGAATTATTATCGAGTACGATCAACTCATCCGCAAATGCGACGGCATCAAGACACTTCCCGATGCGGGCTTCTTCGTTTTTTGCTATGACAATCACGCTAAGCAGCGGCTTTTTTCGGCTCATATTGTTTCCCCCATCTCCCAAGGAATGCATCCAGCACTGCCTTCTTTTTTTCCGGATTCCCCTGTGTTGCTAACCGTATGGCTTCCCGAATAAGTGCTGCCTTGGTGCGAAGCGGTGCATATCGCATCCCTACCAACAATCTGTTCCGCGTGATGTAGTAATCATGGATAGGATTACCGGCGCCTCCGGAAGAACCGGCATTTACGTGCCATATGACGGATTTAGGATAGTACACCAGACGGAAACCCTTGGCCTTTGCCCGGAGCCCGTAATCCAGATCCTCAAGATATAGGTAAAATTTATCGTCCAGCACGCCGATTTGTTCCACTACCTCACGTCTGATCATCATCGAGCATCCGGTTACAAACGGCGTCTCCGTAATCTCATCATATTGACCCGTATCAACTTCATCGACGCCGCGGTGACTCGCATACATATTGCTCCAATCAATAAGCCCTCCTGCGTACCAGAAGACCTTTCCCAATTCGTTTTTGGCATACCGGTCCTTATGGTATTCGTGTCCGGGAGCAAAATATATTTTGGATCCGGCAACGCCGACATCCGCATTCCGGAATGCGTCAACCAGCGACAGGGCGCCTGAATCGGCAATCGTATCGTTATTTAACAGCCACACATAGTCCGCTCCCCGGTTCATGGCATACCGTATGCCGGTGTTATTACCGCCGGTAAACCCTAAGTTTTTATCGAGCGCCAATATGGTAACGCGGGGAAATTCTGCTGACAGTCTGGCGACTGAACCGTCCGTTGACCCGTTATCAACCACGACTGTTTCCAGAGAAACTCCTGCCGGCTTCAGATGTCGTAAGGAAGACAAACTTTTCCCCGTGTCACGGCTCCCGTTCCAGTTGACCATGACAAGTGTGATTTTTTTCATGATGAATGCGCGATTTTGCGGAGTAATTGCTGAAAGATACGGACGAACGGATTTTTGGCTTCGCGCATTTTCACCGTCGTTACCCAATACGCTGTTTCCCGTCCTGTCTTTTCCACCTCTTCAAGCGCATGCTGCACCGGGATATCAATCTCACGGAATTTTTCTTTTTCCCAAAGTTTCACGAAAATGATAAACGAGTAAAATGCCTGAAGTATCGCAAGAACCAAACCGTGTAACCCGTCCTTGTATCCGCTTTGGGCAAAATATAATTTGATAAAATCAGAGGCCGGAAACCGTATCGCATCGCGCCAGCTTATTCTGTATCCGGCTGCCTCGTATTTCTTGATCTCGCTTTCCGTATAAATACGCTGCATTTTGTCCAGAAACTGCGCGAGTGTATCGTAGTTATAATGCACATAGGCATTCGTAAGTATTCCCGTAGCCCCCGTTACTTGAATGTATTCATGCACGTGTTTCTCGGGATACGAGCCGCTTCCTTTTCTGAATAACCGGAGCTGACGGTCCGGCCACCAGATTCCGTGCCTGATCCACTTCCCGAAAATGATGTTTTTCCGGGGCAGCCAATATCCGTTTACATCGGTTCTCCCTATCGCGTCTTTCAGTTCGCTTACCAGCTCGTTAGGGATCACCTCGTCATCATCCAGACACAATATCCAATCCTTCGTGGCCTTGGTAAAGCCGTAATTTTTGTTCACATTGAGCATCAGATTATTCGGACGCGTATATACGGCGGCCCCGTACTGTTTTGCTACACGGGGCGTCCCGTCAGTTGAACTGTTGTCCACTACGATAATTTCCCCTGCGAATTTCCTAACCGACGCAAGCGTTCTCTCTAAACTATCCGCCCGGTTATGGGTACTGATGACAACGCTGATATTCATAATCGTTATTTGCTCCTCCGGAATGTCGTGATGAACGCCCGTACACGGCCGCCGTCAAACCCGTATAGCAGCCCTGCGTATAGTATACCGCCGCCGGCCCCTACGGCAAAAAGCCATGCGTAGGTATGCGGGACGATGCGAAGAAGCAATGCGTATGCCGCTCCCTGGAGCACCGCGGCAATAACAGGCGCCCTGACATTTTCAAGAAACGAAAAGTCCGCAACCCGTTTAGCCGTCCGGATGACAAAATACAGCGAGCCTGCCACGATCAGAAGCGCCAGCGCTACCCCGTTAAAGCCGAATATCTGCAGCAAAATGACGGTGAGTACCCAGGTGCTGACTGTCCAGCCGACCATAAACTTTAATGTCGTGCGGATATTTCCGACTGCGTTTAATGCATTCATAAGGGGCGTCGATAAAGCGGCCAGTGCTGATGAAAATACGAAAAGGTAAAAAGATACCAATGCCGGCTCCCATTTGCCGTATTTCGGAATCAATTGCACCATCGGATGTACAAAAAACAGCAGACCGGAAGAAATCGGCAACATGGCAGCCGCCAATCCGAATACGGTTTTGTCTATCGCTTTTACTAGCAGTGCTTTGTCGTGCTGCAACCTGGAATATGTCGGGAACGTCACCCGTACGACACTGTCCATAATAAGCCGGAGCGGTACTTCTGCCCATTTTTTGGCCCATCCGATATAGCCTACCTGGCTAAACGGCAGGACTTTGCCCAAAAATACGGTAAGGAGATCGTCTTTAAGAAGAGCCAGAAACGAATTTATCTGAAACGGTATACCGAATGACATGAGTTTTTTGGCACTTGCCCGCGAAAATACCAACGAAGGAACCCACGGTTCGATCATATACATCGTGATAAGCCCCAAAGCACCGCGTGTAAGCACCGCCCAGGTGAAACTCATGATCCCGCCGCCTTTCCATGCCAGATATACGGCGACACCGTAAAACCCGAGCGTTTCCACAATCTGCGGAATCACCAGCCGGTCAAAGGCAAGTCTCCTCTCCAGCAGCACCGACGGAATCGTTTTGAGCGAAGAAAGAAAAAATGAAACTGCCAGCGCGCGCAGCAGCCAGAGTCCGGCGGTATCCAGACGGTAAAATGCGGCGATCGGAGCGGAAAACGCGAGCGACAGCAGGACAAGCGTTATAACCAGCACCTGCTGGATCACAAATGTGGTTGCAAGATCTTCGCGTGTTACTTCTTCCTTTTTCTGCACCAGTGCAGCTGCGAGTCCAATATCGGAAAAATACCCCAAAAAAGAAATGATTGCCGAAACGACATAAAATATACCGAACGTTTCGGGAGTCAGAAACAATGTGAGCAAAAACGTCGCCCCGAATGCTATAACCTGCAGAATAAACGTTCTGGCCGTAAGAGCCAGCACGCCTGCGACTGACCGCCGTTTGATAAGCTCAATATCAATATCTGCCATACCGAAGCGTCCTCCATGGGCGGCTTTGCATAAGCCGCCATAATCCTTTAAGATCTCCCATCGCTGTTTTCAAAACGCGTACGGTAGAACCGGGATTATCTATCCAGGTCACCGGCTCTTCATACAGCCGGAACCCGCTTTTTTCACCGACAATCAGAAGCTCGCTGTCAAAAAACCAATCGTTATCCTTTATATGCGGCAGAAGTTCGGTAACGATGCGGCGGGTCACTGCCTTAAATCCGCACTGTGCGTCGGTAAAATTCACGAAAAAAAACAGTTTAATAAGCGATATATATCCTTTGGACGTAATGTTCCTGAGCATGCTTCGGCCGAATACTCTCGCGCCCCGGGCGTTTCGGCTCCCGATGGCAATATCGAATCCGCGCTCCAGGGCGTGCAGCATCGGCGGCAGGTGTGTTAAGTCCGTAGACAAATCTATGTCCATATAGGCAAGATAATCGTAATCGCCTTTCCGCCACACGTGTTTTACCGCTCTTCCTCTGCCTTTCTGGCTTAAGTGCTCGACGGATACCGTCTGATATTTATGGCTCAACTCCCTGGCTATGCGGAGTGTCGCGTCCGTAGACGCGTTATCTGCAATCGTTACGTGCCACGAAAAATCCGTGAGGTTTTTTGACAGAAACCGGATAAGCGTGCCGACACTGGCGGCAAGCTCCGCTGCTTCGTTATACACGGGTAATACGACGTTAACGCTTGGCTTTTCTTTGGTTTTCATAAAACAGGACTCCTATATACAAAAGAGATATAAACGAAATGATATTTCCTGCAGTCCGTACGGACGTATCGGTAAAACGCATTTCAAATAACGATTGACCCGCCTCCAGGTGTATAACCGGCAGACCGTTATTTATCCGCGGATATACTTGTACGTTATTGAGCACATACTTCCACCCGGGTATGTAGGCTTTATGAATAACCACGTCTGCGGCACGTGCCGCCTGCAGGACAAAACTTCCCCGCACCGCCGTTTCATTCTGACTGATTACCGAAACTGCAGGGCTGCTTTGTATTGTATCAAAAACAACTGCCGATTCCGCAGTCGGTCGGATAATTCCGCGCGGGAGATATTCATCGGACACTTTTGATGCGCGCCAACGCAAATCCGACATCGACTCAAACTCTTTGCTGGTTTTTTCATACGTATACTGCGGCACAAACCATTTGAGGTTCAGAGCCAGCACCGCTATCCCGATGAGGATTGCACTTACCGTCTGCCGGCGGCCGTCTTTAAGAAGCGTAACGGCAGATCCTCCTAACATAGCCAGCCCGAATGCGGCAGCAGTTAAAAACCGCCATGGATACTGCAGATAGGCAAACCCCGGGAATAACCGCCAGAAGAATGCGGAATACGGTGTCACGAGAAAAACAGCCGCAATGCTTGTAATAAGCCCCGCTGTAAATAATATGTTGTTCCCCTGCCGTCTCCGGAATACGAATCCTGACACCGCAGCCAGGGCAACCAGCACATGAAGTTTCCCCAACATAAATGACATGCCGTCCAGACACCCGGGAGCAGAGCCTCCGAACCCCCATAGCGAACTCCATAACTGGCTGACACAGACAAAGTGATCGGCGTAATTTGCGGTGCTGCTTACCTGCCCCGCGACACTCGTAAATCCCATTTCGAGAACGGCAGGCAGCCAAAAAAAGGCTGAGATACCCATTCCCATCAATACAGCACCAAGATGCGAGAAAAAAAGCCGCCGGTCAAATGCGCGGGAGTATATCCGTTTGAGCCAAAAGACGGCCAACCCGGCGCTTACTGCCAGCACCGTTATGTATCCTAGTAACGTATGCGCGAGTACGGCTCCTGCCAGACCCAGCGCTCCGGTCAGCATACGCATATATCTGTGTTTCGGGTTAGGATTTTTGACGAATGTGTACAGGATGAGCGGCCAGAATATAAGGATCCAATACTCTCCTACTGCTCCGCGGACATAAATTTCCACTGCGTGATACGGGGCATACATATACAGGAGTGCTGCTGCAAATGCAGCCGGCCACCCTGCAATTCCGAAAATGACCGCATACATTGTTATCGCAGGAAGAACGATTCCTACCGCAAACATCATCTTTGTTGCCGTCAGAGCCGGCACGCCGAACGCGTATAATATGCCGCCGAAATAATACGGTAACGGGCCGTAAAAATTAAAAACAGGATATCCGTATCCGTACCCCAAATCCGAAACCATGCGTACGGGAAACTGCCCCTCAGAAAGAGCGTTGCCCATCGTAATAACCCGGGACACCTGCGTATCGTCGTGCATCGGGAAATATCCCCGTGCAAACAGCGGACGTATGGCGGCAGGACTCAGCACCAAAACAATAAGAAACGGCAATACCTTTTTCATATCATCGTGTTAAGTTTTCTGAGCCATACAAGATACACGATTGTGCAGCACAAACTTACGACATCCGCGGCGAACCGCATCGGTGTTTCCCGAAACGATGCTTCCAGCGTGTGACGCCCCTGGGGAACGCGTATGCGCATCACTCCGAGTTCATTGCGGTAGTTAACAGGCGTCAGCCTGCCGTCAATCGTCACTCCCCAGCCGGGATAATATATTTTATTTATCTGCATGATGCTCTCGGTATTTGCTTCGAGGTTCACCTTGATATTCACCCCAGAAAACGTCCGCGTCGCGACGGAAACATCCCCGTCTATCACTTCAAGCGTTTCCACGGGACGCGAAAGAGGAATATCCGTCACCCATTTGGGCATATATTCGTTTGCGACATTCGTCGTAGCTTCGTTTGTCGTGTAATATCCGGTATTACGGTTCACAAATGATATACGCTGCAGCTCGTTTCCCGCACCCTGAATCCAGATCAGCGCAAAAATAATCCCGAGCACTACGGTATGCCACCCCTTCAGCCGTTCCAATGCCATAGCGACGATCCATGGCCCGAACAGTACGGGAAGCACCAAAAACCTGTATGGAAACTGCACTAACTGACCCAATATAGAGAGTCGCCACACCGGCACACTCACCGCAACACTCATGAGTATTCCGATGACGGTAAACGCAGCAATTGCCGTCTCTTTGGAAGAATATTTTTTCCCTACGCTCAGTAATACGGCAAGCGCGATTACTGTCGAAAATCCCAGAAGTACCGCGTTTTGCATGCCGATAAAATACCGGGCCGGATCCGAAATGACCGTTGCGTCAAAGCGTACCAGCCCCTTTTCCAGCAGTGCCGGTATCCAGAAAAATGCAGCAGCACCTATGCCTATTGCCGCTCCTATCCCCATTCGGATCCGGAACTTATGAATGGCCACAAGGACAAATACTGCTAATCCCACGATGAGGGCCACGGTATTATGACTTACGATCAGAAGCGCCACGGACGGAGACAACAGCCATACCCATCCTTTCTCAAGAGCAAGAAATATAAGCGCCCCGGCAAAAACCGCCAGCACTTCTCCTACCGATCCCCGGTGATATATGTCATACAGGAGGTACGGAGAAAAAATAAAACTTAATGTTCCCATCATGCTCGGAATGATACGGAATTTCGACCGTAATGCCATAAATACGGCAACAGCCCCTCCGATGACAGAGAGGCCCAATATTGCTTTTACCGCATCAGGAAAGGAAAGGCCAAAAACATGAAACAATGAACCGATATACAGAAATCCGGGGTACAGAAAATTCGCGACGGGGTACCCGTAACTGTTATTCAGCCTGCCTAAGTAGCGCACGGGGAACTGTCCGTCGGCCAGGCTCTGATAAAACGCGGACAGGCGTATGACCATCCATTCTCCGTCGTCGGATATAAAAAATCCGGGCCGGAACAGCGGCCATAATACGGCTGCCAGCGCGATCCCCATGATGATGAGCACCGGAAGCAGCAATGAATATTTTTTTCTCATCCGGGTAGTGAAATTTCGGCCATTGTTTTTTACGCTGTCCAACTTCCTAAATCCTTTTTTCATACCAACGTATATCTATATTTCAGGTAATCAATATTCCGACAATGAACGAAAGCGTGCCGAAATTCTACTACCCGGTCATGGTAACGCGGGCAGAGGAACGCCGACCCTATAAAAACGGAGCTTCCTGTCTTCCGGGCTTTTCCCTTTCTTGTATTCCCCGATAAGCGTCATCGGCCATTTAAGAGGCGCCACCTGAGTTTCGTTCATCACAAAATACGTTGCACTTGATGATGCGGCAGTAACCATCTCTTCGGGAATGAATTCCGGCAGCGGCCATATTCCGGTTATTTTTACGTTCGGATTGTCGACCAGATACAGCTCTATCGAATACGGCATGAGTCCGAACGTACCTTCCGTAAACACGCTCAGTTTCTCATGAGCCGCCTGTGCGGTAAGATAGGTAATGACCTCTTTTACCCCGCCTCCAGCCGGCCAGTTATCGATAAATTGACCGCGTTCAGCAGCAGGAATCGGAGCTTCTTCCGGCTGATTCACGATATACCCTGTTGTATACAGACTCGGCACAAACAGAACCAATATGAGGATAATGCGCGCAACCGGTGTGCGCACCCGGTCCCATATCTGAACGGCAGCGTAGGCTGCTATGATAATAAGCGGCATACTCATAAACAGGATGAACCGGGGATACAGTATTTTTGCAAAATTTGCCAGAGCGGCAAACGGCAATGCCCACCAAAGATACAGGAGGAAACGTTCCCTGCTCTTTTGCCACCGTGTAAACCACGGAACGAGCAGCAGGATAAAAAGCGGAAGTGTCATGTAATGCTGCAGCCAGTCAAACATTCCCCTCAGGTTGCCTGCAAAAAACCGAAACGGTTGGTTGAACCATTCCGAAACCGAGAAAATAAATACATTATCTTTCTGACCGACCATGTGAAAAAACGGAGAGAGACGCAGCACGCTGTAAAATACCTGAGACAGCACTGCCGCAACGATCACCAGGGAAACCCACCGCATAAGGCGCTTCCAGCGATCATCACCCTGCCAGTCAAACAACAGAAGCGTTACCGGCAGGAAATACAATGACAGAAAACCGGAGCTTTTATTGAGCATTCCCGCCCCCAGAAGCATCCCGAGAATAAGTGCCGTATCGAGCCGGATATAGCGGACCAGCAGCACTGCAACATACAGACTCCATACGGAAAATGTCGAAACCAGCGAATCATAAAGTGCGATACGGTCATACCACGCGGCAAACGGCAATATCACATAGATAAAACCGGTCAGCCAGGCCACACGCTTATCACGGAATATCTCGTAGGACAGAAAAAGCAGGCCGATAAGCGTGCCTGCACCTGCAACGACTGACGTTAACCTGCCTACAAAAAGAGGATCGCTGCCGTCAAAGACCTTAAGAAGCAGCATCATGATCCAGGTAAACATCGGCTGTTTCCCGTCGGTCAGGGATATGAACCGCCAGTTGGCATCCCTCATCCCGATCTGTGACCACCGGACATATATAGCTTCATCGGTAAATATCGGCAAAGCCGTTATGTGGAACAAACGGGTCAGAATATACAGCGCGATTATAGCCGCAACGCCTAAGGCAAACCAAAGCCACTGTTTGGTAATCCACCGCATATATATGATTATACCAGGAAATCCGTGAAAACTATGGAAAACGGGTAGATGTACCCGCGTTCCCAGCGGGAACCAGGAGGCTGGCTGCCGCGACTGCCGTGCTAAACCAAATAACCGACGTTTTCCACACCTGTTCTACCGCGGAATACTCTCCGAAATAAAGATACGGCGCGTAGCTTGCGACCAATCCGAAAGAGACGATTACCGCAAACCGTACAAGCGCGTGGTGACGCAGATTCAGCACGATAAACGGCAGAATCCACACCCAGTACCAGGGCAGAAATTCGCGCCGGAAAAGGACGAGTGACAACCCGATTGCCATCGCCGTCAGCATCCATTCTTTCCCCCGTTTAAGCAAGAATACCGGAATCAGGAATATCGTCATGAATTTAGAAGCGATCGACAGAGAAAGGAACAGCCACGCAGCATCGTATGTTTTTTTGACGTACATATATACAGAAAGCAGCGCAAAAGCCACGAGCACGATATCGTTGTGTCCGCTTACCAGTGACTCGATGAGAATCAGAGGATTGAGTGCAAAAAGCGCAAGTCCGTAGGCCACCTGCTTCTTGTTGTCATTCTCCAGCACGCGCATAAGGCCCCAGCATGCCAGAAGATAAAATCCCGCAATCATGGCTTTGGTCGCAAACAGCACGAGGATAAACACCCCGAACCCGGCCGCGTACGGCACCAGGCTCAGCAAAATCCACAACGGCGTATATGCGCTGGAAAGATGTGTCCACCGCATGAAATTCGTCCACGGATCAATGCCGGCATACTGAAGAGGAGTTACTGTATACGGATTCTGGTGATATACCAATACCGTTTTTGCGGTAAACAAATAGTTAAAAAAATCATATGAAAACGCAGCGGGATATGAACATACCAGTATGCCTGCCAGGACAAAAATAATACGCCACACCAGGGAAAGACTCACGTCACCACGCGCGGTATACCGAAGCAGCAGCCCATAGAGGATAAACAACGCACCTATGATTACGCCGTACAGGAGAGTAGCAAGCGGACGCTGGTAAAACCCGACATACTGAAACGCTTTTTCTGCGGTTTGTACGATACTTGCGCGGGAAAGTGTCAGATTTAAGTCGACTTGGGTATAACTGAAAAGCAACAATGCTGCTGCCGCTGCTATATACCCCCAGAAAATCCAGCGCATTCCTTTCATACTCATGTAGATATTTGTGTACGCGCGGCTGCGAACTAGATTGCATCAGGCATATTTGCCCTGCCACGCATTCAGTCGGATTCTCAACATATCCGTAAGTCCCTGCAGGGAATCCTTGATGGGATTTACCCGCCGGGTTTCCACATAATGCCATTCGACGGGCACTTCTTTTATCTTATATCCGAGTTTTTTGGCTAAAAACAGCGCCTCAATATCAAATCCGGCAGTTACCATCGGACCATGGACCTCATGCATGCTGCCATACAGCTCAAGGCGCGAAAATATTTCCTTGGCGACCATACGCCGGAATCCTTTGAATCCGCACTGCGTATCGGTAATCCCCCGAAGTCCTAAAAACAAACTCCGCAATATCATGAATCCCCGCGCCATGATCACACGGGAAAGCGGCGCACCTTCTCTCCGTCTGTTCCTGCTCCCGATGACGACATCGAACCCTGTGTCAAACCACGGTAATAGTTTCTCCAATTCGGAAATGGGAGTCGCCTGGTCTAAATCCGAAAAAACGACGATGGATCCCCGCGCTTTCAGCATGCCGGAGATGACCGTCCCCGCCTTGCCGCGATGAGGGTTATGCAGCACGGAAAATCCGCGGTTGGCAGCGGCAAACCCGTCCAGCAGTTTGGGTGAACCGTCAGTGGAGCCGTCATCGACCAATATCACTTCCCACGCGTAGGATTGATTCTCCAGATACCGCGAAACCTTGTCCAGGCTGCCCAAACGGATATTCGTTTCCTCGTTATACGACGGTATGATGACGGATAAAAACGGCCTGCTCATTTTGATGTATCTCCTTTATAATGGACCAGCCGCATGATTTTGACAAATGACACCTGCCATTCCCCGTCTATTTGTGCACGGCCGAATCCTGCAACTTCCCATAACGGATGTCCCAGCGGTTTACACTCAGCCTGCTCACAAATGATAATGAGCTGGTCGGTCACGCTGTTGCGTTCGGGGTCAATTTGCGCGTTTTCTATCGGAACCGGAGCGTTTCCCCAAATTTCAAAAAAGTACCGGTACGCGTGGTCCGAATTTCCGCCGGTTAACAGCGCGAAATTATACGGTTTCCCGTTTGTCTTTTCATATGCGGCTTTGGCGATCATCTGTGCTTGTCCCAACTGGTTATTCGGAATAAATTTAAACGGCCTGCCTTCCCAGTTGAGATATAACAGCCCGATAACGACGACCATCGCTGCTGTTTTCCCGAGCCAGTGAACCCGGATACTCCGCAACACGATGGCAAACAAAAGAAACGGCAGCGCAAAAAATAATCCGAAATAATAATCATAAATACCTTTTTTGTAAAATCCGAACAGAACGACCGGGATAATGAGCCACAGAAGAAACAACAGAGCTCCCGCAACAGGAGACGGATCGTTCTTTTTTGTCTTTGTTTCCCCCGGCAGAATTTTTGCAATGTAGCCGGCCAGCAACCCTAACGATGTAAATATCGTAAATTTGATACCGATATCCCACGCGGAGGCAAACACTGCCGGCGCGTTCACGAGTTGTTCAGGCGGCGGAAGCCTGAATACCAATCTCCCGAACAACCGGTACGTCACGTCGGATATGTTTTTCCAGAACATTGCGGGTATAAGACCCGTTCCTTCTCCCTCACGCAAAAAGTTAAATATGGATATCGTGTTGGGAAATCCGTGTCTCAATTCAAATGCCAGAAACGGCCCGTACCCGATGACAAATCCCGCAATCCCGAGAAGATAATACCCGAGCCACTTTTTCTCATGTCCGTATATCAAAAACCACACGGCCACTACAGGGAACATAAACAGAAAAAGATAATGAAGCTGGAGCCCTACGCCTAGCGACACGCCGATCCAGAACAGAAGCTTCGGCTTCTGGTTTACCACGGCGTGCCAGCTAAGAAGAATCACCAACGTCGAAAAAAACGGCACCAGGTTCGGGTTCCACGACGAACGCGAATACGCTATCACAAGCGGCGACACGCAGTACAGGGAGGCTGCCGTCAGACCGACCCATTCATCGCACACGTCACGGCCGAGTCTGTATACCACATAAATCGTAGCAATCCCGAATAATGCTACCATCACGGCCGCTCCCGCCGGATTAAGGCCGGATATCCATACGAACGGAAGCATGAAGTAGTAATAAACCGGACCCAGAAAAAATCCTCCCACGGACGCGGTCGGACCCAATAAGGTAAATTTATGGTCAACGATCATGTGTTTGATCACCAGCATATCCCGTCCCTCGTCTCCCAAAAACGTCATGTACTCTGAAATACGGTACAGCCGGAGGTATGCGCCCAGAAGTAAAATGACACACAGCGCTATTACGGGTAAATGCGGGGTAATCCGTTGAATCAATTTTGTCATCCTAGTATCAGGTATTCTTCCAAATGACTTTGGAATACATGGTGTAATTCCAGATAAGCCCTATCCCGACACCGAGGATATAAAACCAGCGGTATACGGACTCACCGAAAAACAGCGTGCCGATAGCAACGGTACCGGACTGGATAAGCAGTGCGCCTAAACTGGTTGCATTAAACTGTACGAATTTCGGAATTACCTTAAACCCCTGAATTCTTTTTCCGCGGAATGTCCAGTTATTATTCAGGAAAAAATTGGATATGATTGCGCATTCTGCCCCCAGCGCGCTGCCGAATACGGGGTGCACGCCGTTTTTCACAAGCAGTTCCAGAATAGTCGTGTTGATGATAAATCCGACGGTACCTACCACGGCAAATTTGGCAAATGATCCGTGCCGCAGCTGACGCATCCTTGCGGTTATAACGTAAAGCAGCACGTTACGGATATACTGCAACGGCGCGATCTTTGACCTGCCGAAACGGCGGTCGGTAAATTTGATCGGCACTTCCCCTACGGTCGCACCGGCGAGAATAGCATTATGAAGGAAAGCAATCTGGTATACGTATCCGCTGTATTTTGATACTTTCTGCTTTACTAATTCAAAATATTTCTTTTTCAGCACGCGGTATCCGCCGGTCCAATCGTGGACGCGCGAGAATCCCAGTCCGTAGCGTACGATGGAATTTCCTACCACGCTGAAAATTTTGCGGTGTATTCCCCAGTTTTCCGGTATGGAGCCGCCGGGAATATACCGGCTTCCGACGACAAAATCCGCGCCGGAGGATATTTTT
>Ga0172375_10000271_pt1 | contig 81682 bp, 94 predicted proteins | sample LakKiv1m_FD_114537 | JGI IMG/M metagenome (GOLD analysis project Ga0172375, IMG submission 114537) | Freshwater microbial communities from Kabuno Bay, South-Kivu, Congo - kab_092012_11.1m | ecosystem: Environmental > Aquatic > Freshwater > Lake | place: Democratic Republic of the Congo... | reverse complement strand
AGGTCGGTTTCGATGATCTTTTTCATCTCTTTCTCGATTTTGGGGAAATCCTCTTCGCTGATCTTCAATTTGCCCGCGTCGAAGTCGAAATAAAAACCCTCCTGAGTAGACGGCCCCATCGCCATAACTATTTTTGGGAAGAGGTTGAGCATTGCCTGCGTAAGGACATGTTCACAGCTGTGCCTTAGCTTACTGATATCGGTTTTTATCATTCTGTCTCTATATTACTAAAAAACCCGCTTGTCTGCAGGACCCCGCCTTTGGCGGGGGGTTCCATCCTGCTTACCATGTGGTCACTTAATTAGAGCTCTGGCGCTCAAATCCTGTTCCTCCCGGTTGGTAGCCGTTCATTGGAACAATTCACTTACTCCACAAATTATATACCAAAAACTGCCCTCTTGACAAAAACGCTTATGAATCTCTTTTTCTCGCAACACAAAACCCCCGCTCGAGCGGGGGTTTTTCCTTTTTAGTCCTCTTTTTTCACTCGAAGTGGTGGAAAGAGAGTCCCCTCTCTTCCTGATACATTTTCCATAAACCAAAACAGCCTCTCCGAAAACCCAAACCCAGAAGTGGGAGGCATACCGTATTCAAGCATTTCAATAAAATCGGTATCCATCATTTGGGCCTCTTCGTCTCCTGCGTCCCTTGCCGACTGTTGTTCTATGAAACGTTCTCTTTGTTCCACTGGATCATTAAGCTCCGAATAACCATTACCCAGTTCTGATCCACCGATTATGGGCTGGAATCTTTCCGTAAGTTTTGGATCCTCAGTTTTATTCTTAGCCAAAGGCGAGACAAATTTAGGAACATTGACTAGGAAGGCTGGCCCAGCAATTTCTTTTCTAACAATTTTCCACAAGTTATCAATCAGCCTCATTTTGTTTACCTCTCCCGTAAGCCTTACTCCATTCTCAGCTACCGCTTTCTTCATTTTTGCTTCATCGTCTGTGAACACATCTATTCCCGTTCTGTCTTTTATAGATTGAACGTAGTCTATCTCTTTCCATTCATCAGCCAAATCAAATTTGTAACCACGCGTCTCAAATTCAGTTTTTCCGTAAACTTCCTTAGCCAAATGAATGTACAGGTCCCTGACTAACTTCATATTGTCACGATAGTCAGCATATGCCAGATACCACTCGCCTTGATAATACTCAGGCAGGTGTTCATCATCCATTCCCTCGTTTCTGAAATTGGGCCCTAATGTAAATACTTTTTCAAACCCTGCCCCTATTAGTCGCTTCTGGTATAACTCAGTCGAAATTCGCAGGTAAAAATCCTGATCAATCGCATTCATGTGAGTCACAAAAGGCTTAGCGTCAGCTCCTCCGGTAACACTTTCAAGCACCGGTGTCTCCACCTCAATAAATCCTCTACTCTCCAAAAATTTTCTTGTCTCCGACCAAAATTTAGCCTTTCTTACAAAACGTTGCTGTTTACCTGGATCCATCAAAATATCCAAATATCTTTTTCTGATAGCCTCATCAGAATCTACAATCCCTGCCCATTTGTCCGGGAGTGGCAACCTAGTCTTTGCCAATAGTTTAATTTCATTGACCATCAGTGACACTTCTCCGGTACGTGTTTTGACCACTTCCCCCCTTGCCTGAATAATATCTCCCAAATCCAACAGCTCCAAGTCCTCAAATCCCAAAGTCTGCAGTTCTTTGTTTGTAACCGGAAGCATATCAGCTCGAATAAATAGTTGAATTCTCCCACTCTGATCTTGAATCTGGGCAAAAGTGAGTTTGCCATGTTCTCTCCAAGCCATTATTCGACCCGCCAAGGTCAGCATTTTTCCTTCATATTTTTCAAAATTCGCCACCACATCGCCGTTGGCTGCATCTTTCTGTGATTTTGCTGGATACAACTCGATACCCATAAGTTTCAGGGTTTCGATCTTCTTTTCTCTTTCTTTCAGTATTTCCTCAAGTCTTGATGCCATGCATATATTCTATAACAAAGCCCTACATCCTCTCCACCACTTCAATTCCCAAGATTTTCAAGCCGTTTTTTATGAGCATGCCCACTTGTGATGTTAGTTTTAGTCTAAAATCCCGATTTTCGTTATCGTCCAATATTTTATGATTACCGTAGAACGCATTAAATCTTTGACTAAGCTCTAATAAGTATCCACATATCAAATTTGGTGCTAGATCCAACCCCGCCCTCTCTATCGTTTCCGAATATCTATCAATCCACCTAAGAAGCTTTATTTCTTCGTCGTTAATTTTTTCAACTTCATCCGGTGCCTCTTGATTCCAAATTCCGGCTTTCGCAAGTAGACTTTGCGTCCTTACAAAAACATAATTTAAATATGGGGCAGAATCGCCGTCAAATGATATCGAAGACTCAACGTCAAATGCCATATCTGTAGTCCTACCTACCTTCAAAATAGAGTATTTGACAGCTCCCACCGCCAACTTTTCTGCCAACTCCTCTTTTTCAACTTCCGAAAAATCTCGATCTGCAATTTTTTCCAAAACTCTTTTTTTAACGATATCTAATAGATCATCGATATATAAGACGTTCCCCTCCCGGCTACTCATTTTTCCCTGACCTTTAATTGTCATGTATCCGTAGCTAGCATGGGAAAACTCCTCTTTTTTACCAATTCCCAGCTGTTCGCAAACTGCAAACATTTGTTTCATACCCAAGGCTTGCTCTGGTCCAATCACCCAAAACATCTTATCGGCACCATATTCCTTCTTCTTAAGTTCCGTAAGGGCCAAGTCCTGAGTTATATACAGGGAAGTTCCGTCTGATTTCTGTACTATCGTGTCTGTTATCCCAAATTTTTCCAAATCAGTTAGTATTGCTCCGTCGTCTAATTTTCTGAATATTCCCATTTCCAAACCTTTTCTGACATAGTCTTTCCCGGCTTTATAATGATCACTTTCATGCCACACCTTATCCCATCTGCTACCCAACCTTGATAGTGTCATCTTTTGTCCGGCATATGAATAACCCAGAACCTTTCTCCAAAGCTCCCAGTTAATTGGTTCTTCAGATTCCCAAGCCACCACCATTTTTCTCACTTTATTTTCCACCTCCTTTTCGCTTTTAAAATCATCGGCACCTTTTACATACAATCCGTCTACAAAAATATCTGGTCTTATCTTCAGTTCTTCAGGTGAAAGCCACTCACTTTGATGTTCGTGCCAATAATTTATGTCTTCCAATTTCTGTCCATCTCTTCGAGCAAACTTCAAGTAACCCCACATAAGTTTCGCAATTGCAATTCCCCTGTTGTTATCCATGCACTCACGAATCACTTTTGCTCCTGCATCTTCAAACATATTTGCGATTGCCATACCAGTCACATTGTTCCTTAAGTGGCCTATGTGCATCGCCTTATTGGGGTTTGGAGATGTGTGCTCTACCTCAAACACTTTACCGGTTGCCCACCCCTCACCCAATTTGCCTGGATCATCATGACGACCTAGGCGCCACGACTCGTCGATCTTCTGATTACTTATCAAATCAAGTAAATATTCTTTCTTCACCCAAAAGTTAATAAATCCTGGTCCGGCTACTTCAATTCTTTTCATATCAATCACTTTGTCCAGCTCATCGTCATTTTTTAACTTATCCACAATCTCAACCGCCAAGTCTCGTGGATTTTTGCCTAAAGTTTTCGAAAGTACCATTGCAACATTACATGCGTAGTCACCCATCCGTTCATCTGCCGGATGTTCCACCAAAAATACGACCTGATTGTAATATTTCCCAATCACACCTTTAATTATTTCGTTTACTTTCATATTTGTTAAAAAATAAAACCCCTTACCCAAGTTCAGATATACTATCTTAACTCAAGTAAGGGGTCTTTCGACGGTACCACCCTTCATTTAACTCTTTGTGCTATTACGGGCTACCCCGGTAAATTTCTTTACAAGCTCAGAGGTCGCGACTCTCATCATTGCTATCCATATTTTACACCAGCCACAAAAAATTTTAGTATGATGTCGTTTTCCCTGTCAGATATTTTTCTACATCAAGTGCCGCTTGACACCCCATACCTGCGGCAGTTATCGCCTGTTTGTACTTAAAATCCACCACATCACCGCATCCAAACACCCCTGGCACAGACGTCATAGTTGGATATCCGTCCATCCACACTTCCCGGTTCCCACTTGTAATTCCAGTTTTCAAAAATCCTTTATCGTCCAGGTCCACAAGCCCTTTAAACAAATCAGTAGTGGGATTGTGTCCAATGGCCAGGAACAAACCATCGGTGATGATTTCACTTTCTTCTCCGCTTTCTACATTTTTAACCCTAATAGATTCCAATTTATTTTCCCCAGCAATTCCCACGACTTCAGTCATCCAAACAACTTTTATCTTTTGATTCACCAAGACTCTGTCCTGCATGATTTTACTCGCTCTAAATTCTTTTTTCCTGTGCACCAAATATACTTCATCTGCATATTTTGTAAGTGCCATCGCATCTTCCATAGCAGCATCTCCTCCCCCCACAACCACAGCTTTTTTGTTCCGGAAAAAAGCAGCATCGCAAACAGCACAGGGACTCACTCCTCTTCCCATATATTTTTCTTCCCCCACACCCAACATCTTTGCAGACGCACCAGTCGAAATTATTACTGCCTTTGCTTCAAATACCGTCTCGCCTACCCACACTTTTTTTACATCTCCACTCAATTCAACTTTGGTTACATTTTCAAATCTAATTTCAGTCCCGAATCTTTGGGCCTGCTCTTGCATACCAATCATCAAATCAGGACCCATTATCCCTTTGGGGAAACCAGGAAAATTTTCTACTTCCGTAGTATTCATTAGTTGGCCTCCAGCGCTAGTTCCAGCCAAAACCAAAGTTGTCAGTGTGGCTCGGGATGTATATATTGCAGCGGTATACCCACTCGGTCCACCGCCAACAATAATTACATCCCATTTCTTTTCTTCGGACATTTTATTTGATAGCCTCCTCAATCATTTTTATGTAAGCATCCTTGCCACCAAACCCCACCTGCCTGGCAACTTCTTTTCCTTTGTAAAACAGTATCACCGTTGGAATACTCATCACACTAAAATCTCCGGCCACTCTTGGATTTGCATCCACATCTAGTTTGCCTATTAATATTTTTCCAGAATAATCTTTGTCTAGCTCCTCAATCACAGGAGCAACCATTCTGCATGGTCCACACCAGTCAGCAAAAAAATCGACTAATACTGGCTGATCTGAAGCCAAGACATCCTTGTTAAAATCCTTATCGGTGAAGTGTAATACTGCCATATTTTGTTTATTTAATTAATTAATATTTATAGAAATCAAGATTATTACAAAAACCGCTTCAATAATTTAGCATACTCTTCTTTTGAACAACTATCAGTCGCATCGGCCAAAAGCGTCTTGGCTACACTCTTCAAAGAACTCATTGAAGCAACTACTTGTGTCACAATCGCTTCACAAGACTTATCAGTGTCAAGCATCTTTTCTATACCACCAACCTGTCCTTGAATTCTCCTCAGCGCAATCTGCATTTTTTTCTTTTCTTCTATTGACATATACCCCCCATGGTATGCCAAAAATGTCCACTTGTCAATACCTCAACACTTCAAAACCTCAAAACCTCAAACCTAAAAACACATACAAAACCGAAATACCGACTACAGTCCACCTCTTCTCGTCTTCACTCAGCTCACGCTTTATCTGCCAAAACCAATTATTAAACCTTTCTCTATTCCAATAATAATCGTAAACAAAATCAAAAACTAGGTGAGTCCCTATACCCAACATAAATCCCCGAGCAAATTGACTCCCCACACTTGTAATTGTGAACAGTGACATCACTACCCACACGACCAAAAACAAAAAGCTCCTCATCACTAGTTCTCTCTGCTCATGCCGTTCGTTCAAAAGCATCAATAAGCCTTCTTTAAATTTCCTTTGACCAAAGAGTTCTTTAAGCCGTAACGCCAGAGATTCATTTGGGTTCGTTAGAAAGCTATTCACCAACCTATCAGTAAAAACAAATAAGAAACCTATCACTGCCCCCAAAAGCCACCACAACAGTTCAATTCCAAAAACAAAATTACCGGTGAATAATCCAATAAGCAACAAGAATCCAATTACACCAAACAACACGAATTGATGTAACACCATCTTATCTTTAAACATATCTGGACTCATTTTACATTATTCTTCCCAAGTCTTTATTTCAGCTTGAGGTAATCGGAGTTTTCTTGGAGTCATTACCAGCAGCAAGATGGACACAAGCATCATCAATAAACCCACAACAACAAAAGTCCCCTTCTCACCCATATACTGCGAAATCAGACCAGCCAAAATTGGACCGAAGATATATGCCAAGCTAATTGTAGATCCAGACAGCCCAACTACATGCTTCCCTTCCTTACCCATCCTGCTTACAATATCAGAGTAAACAGCATCTGTGAGTGGCCAAGAAAAAGACAACATTGTTCCAACCAAAAAAGAAATAATCAAAACTATTGCAACCACGTCACTGATTCCCAACAAGGTCAGCAAAACCCCAGAAATAAGCATAAAGGTTTCTGCCAGTTTTTTCTTCCCCTTATACACTCCCCACTTTGCGATTATTGCCCCCACGAATACCATTGGAAGCATATAAACAGGTAAAAACAAGCCACCCCACCAAGTCTGCTGCGCCATATTGTCAGAAAGTACTGCCCCGGTTGTCCAGTAAGTAGCATCTACCAAACCCATCATCAGACTTATTACCAATACCGGCCAAATGTGTTCGATCAAAACCACCCAGTGTTTCACCTCAGTCAAAATATTCACTTTCTCCAAAGGTTCATTCATAACAACAATTTCTTTTTTGTTCCTTCCAGCAAGCAACCAAACCACATAACCCACAAAAACAGACGCCGCAGCTACTATCACCACAGAATAATTTCCTGTCCGAACAGCCAGAGAACTTCCAATTATCGGACCCAAAAAATAGGCTAGACTTTTAAAGCCACCCATCACCGCCCACACTCCAGATCGAGAACTTGCCGGAATGGTTTCGGATACAAACATCTGACTTCCAAATCCCAAAAACTCATAATAAACCCCCCACACTCCCATAGCCACCAAAAAAATAATTACCCAAGGTAGTGCGACAGCCCACAACAACAATCCACAAAACAACAAACTCGACCCTATTGCCATTACCATCATTTTTCTCGTTTTGGTGCCTCGAAAAAGCTGAGGAAATATTAGGTCCATCACGAAACCAACTATTGAAGAAAAAGATATTACAAGGCCCATCATTAAGGACCCTCCTAGTGAATCCTGAACAAAAGAAGGCACCCAATCACTTAATATCGCATCCCCCAAAAAAACAAAAAACAGCATCGCAGAAAGGGCAACTACCTTTGTCCAATAGCTGTCAGCTGGTATTCCTAAAAATGATCGCTTGTTCATCATCACCATCTTACAAGACGATCTACCCAAAAAACATCTCATCACTTACAACACGCCCGGTAATGACCAGCAAGCTCTTATACAGATTTACTTTTCTCCTCATCCTTCAGTTGTTTCAACTTCCACATAAACATTTTTCCTTTGCTGCGTGCGTTTGCATCCAGCACAAAACTTTTCGCCTTCTCAATTAATTCTTTTGGGGTATTCTTCACCAGCCTCATATATATCGGGGTATGAGCCGTATCATCAAGCGCCACAGCCAAACGATACGCATAATCTTGCCACTCTCGGCTTATCCTTCTCTGCTTCGTCTCATCGACCTCAAAGCGGTCCAAGATACTTGTCATGTTAGCAAAACCCTTTTTGTCCATGCCTTTATTATACGAACATAAAAAACTATAATTACAACATCCATGTCAAAATTATTCACCAACCTTAACAACTTTTTAACCACCTACAAATCCACTCTCAAATTGGCTTGGAACACGGACAAGACTCTCTTCATGAAACTTACTTTAGTTAATGCAGGCAAGGGAATTCTCGTTTACCCATCTTTTCTTATTAGCAAATATCTCATCGATTCGGTAATTACATCTATTACCACTCAAGACATCGAAAATGGACTCAGGTCTATAATTATCGCCGCCTCACTTGGCTTTTTAATCGACCAGCTTTTGCAAATTTTTAATAATTTAGACAGTGCATGGAGCTTTTCCATGACAAATCTTGTCGGTGAAAACATCACTGTTTCCATATCCAGGAAAATTAATTTACTACCTGTTTCAACGGCCGAAAACCCAGAAACCAGAAACGCTTTGCAAAAAATTAACGACAACACAGGTCGAGCTGTTTGGTCCCTCATCATCCCCATATCTTCGTTCCCCGACATGGTCTTTTCGATTATTTCTGCTGCAATACCAATCTTTACCTGGAATCCCCTGATTGTTATTCCCTGTATCATACTTGCGCTTCCCAATATCATTGTCGGAATTAGATATAGCAAAGAGTATCACAAATCGCGCACAGAACAAGCTCCTAAATGGAGAGTTTGGGCAGCCTTGGAAGATTTTGCTCTTAAGGGAAAGTACCTGTATGAAAACAGAATTCTTGGACATGTCGAAACTCTTCTTAGTAGACGTTCAAAAATTATCCAAACTTTTTTCTACAAAGAAAATAAGATGAGGGAGAGCTTCGGCCAAAAACGTCAAATCGCAGCAGCTCCACAGTCGGTCTTTGAATCAGCCACCAAGGTGTTCTTATACTATCAAGCAATTGTCGGTCAGATGACACTAGGTAGCGCTCAAATCACTAGTAGCGCCATTTCAAGCTTTATAAGCAACATGGCACGCCTCATCCGCCAAGTCAGTGACGTCTACCAAAATTACTTGTTTATCGCAGATTATGAAAAGTTCATGGTCCTCTCAGAGGAGGACCAATCTGGGACAGAATTACTCCCCAAAGTTCTAACTCAAGGAATTGAATTCCGAAATGTCTGGTTCAAATACAACTCATCTCCAACCTGGATTCTTAAAGGAGCATCTTTCAAGTTAGACCCCACCGAGAATCTGGCCATTGTTGGAGAAAATGGAGCAGGCAAATCCACAATCATCAAATTGCTTTGTCGTTTTTACGAACCACAAAAAGGAGAGATTCTTGTCAATGGGATAAACATAAAACACTACAACTTAGCAAACTATCTGCACAATCTATCTGCCCTTTTTCAAGACTTTGCTCAATATCCATTTTCATCCAACGACAACATTCATTTCGGGGATATTTCTCAAAAACCTTCATCAAAAAATATAAAGAAAGCAGCCAAACTAACAGGAATGGACAGTTTCATAAAATCACTACCCTTAGGGTACAAAAATCCACTAGATAAGGAATACGATAAAGGCATCGAACCTTCCAAGGGACAATGGCAAAGGATTGCGCTTGCTCGCGTCCTTTTTAGACCAGCCCCCATCATAATTCTTGACGAGCCAACCTCAAACGTAGACCCAGAATCAGAAGAGCAAATATTTGCAGATGTATTAAGGGTGGCTAAAAACAAAATTGTCTTCCTTGTCTCTCATCGTTTTAGCACAGTTAGAAAGGCAGACAAAATCTTAGTTCTAGAAAACGGCGTTGTCGTCGAATACGGAAATCACGACTACCTCATGAAAGCCGATGGCCGGTACAAAGAATTATTCCTCCTCCAGGCCCAAAGCTACCAGTAACTCATCAACAGATTCCTCAATCATGTCCTCGACAACCTCCACTTCATTCTCCTGGAACTTACCCAATACATAATCCCCACCACTTCCTTGATAGTCTGTATTGTCACGACCATCCACTCCCAGTCGAACTCGAAGAAAGTTTTTATCTCCCAGACTTTGCTCAACAGAGGTAACTCCATTATGCACCTTAGGACCAACCCCCATTTGTAATTTGTACTCTCCCAATTTCAAATCTAGGTCATCATGGATCAAAACAACATCAGAAGACTTAAGTTTATAAAAATCCATCACCTTCCGCACAGCCCTTCCGGAGTCATTCATAAAAGTCTGGGGTTTCACAAAAATCAAATCCCCCTTTTTACACATATCTGACTCAAATTTTTTATCAAGATTAAACCCCAACCCCTCCGACATCTTGTCTACAAACATAAACCCAACATTATGGCGTGTTTTTTGATACTCCAACCCCGGATTGCCCAGGCCAACAATTATTTTCATCGTATTCAAATTTTATCAAAATATCACTCAAGATTTTTAACAGTTTGCTATAGAATATCCTCATGAACCTTTGGCTTCTAGCAATATACGCGGCATCCCTTGGTCTATATTTCCCCCTCAATCATCGTCCTTCGAAATACTATTTCCCTTCAAAAATCGACTTAAAAATTCCCCTAATACCGGTTTCTGTTTGGTTTTATATGTCTTATTATCTCGTCCACCCTCTAGCAATCTTCCTCCTTTGGCGGAGCTCCGAAATCAAGACATTGTTATTTGCTCTAATTATTTCTACCATCACCTCATCACTTATTTGGTGGCTCTTTCCAAATGGAGTCAAAAGACCAAAACTAGAATCTACAGACTCAATCTCGCAAAAATTGCTTTATCACATCTATTCAAAAGACAGTGATTCAAACGGATTCCCAAGTGGTCACATTTCCCACACGATAATCTGCAGCTACTTCCTCATAACCGCCTTCCCCCATTACTTTAACTTATTTTATTTTTGGTGTATTGCCATTTGTATTTCAACTCTCACCACCAAACAACACTATATTTTTGATTACATCTTCACAGTTCCGCTTACCATCATTATCATTAGCGGAACAAGACTCGTTATGTAACAATGTATATAATCACCCTATGGATAACCCGCAAAGACCCTTTTTCTCAATTGTAATTCCGGCCCTAAACGAGGAAAAATATCTCCCCATTTTACTCAAAGATTTAGCTGCACAAACCCGGAAAGACTTTGAAGTCATTATTATCGACGGGAACTCAACTGACAGAACCGTATCAAGATCAAACGAAATAGCCCCAAGTCTCCCCCAATTAACCATCCTTGAAAGCAAGATTCGCAACGTGTCAATTCAAAGGAATCTTGGAGGAGAAACAGCCAAAGGAGAATATATCGTTTTTAACGATGCTGACAACCGACTTCCAAAGTATTTCTTAGAAGGATTAATGTATCAACTTCACATCAATCCAGTTGATCTTTTTACGTGCTGGAGCACACCAGGCACAAACAAAACCAGCGACAAAAACATTACCACGGCCTACAACATGTTGCTTGAGGCGAGCCAACTTGCTGGGACTCCATCGGCTTTCGGGGCCATGATTGGATGCAAGAAATCTATTTTCAAAAAAACTGGCGGGTTTAATCCAGAAATTGGCTTTGCCGAAGACACAGATTTTGTTAGACACGCTTTCAAGCAAGGATTTTCTTTTAAGGTTTTTCGAGACCCCCGGTATATTTATTCACTTCGTCGCTACGAGAAGCTTGGAACCCTTAGAATTCTTCAAAAATCTGCCCTCCTTAACATCAAATACCTTACAGGCCAAAAAGTAGACCAAAAAAAAGAATACCCAATGGGCGGTGGACATCTGGAGAAAAAATCAAAAAACGAAAGCTCTTTTGATTTTTTCAAAACAATTCAAATTAAAATCAAAAAGTGGGGTGCCAAAAGAAAAATATCTGATCATATCCGCGCCCTTCTTAGTCTGGAAGAGTCCTAATTGGGCTACGCCAACAAAAATTGTATTCCCACAAACATTGCGTATATTCCAACCAACACCATCCCCTCCCATTTCTCTAACTTGTGTTTAGATTTAGTAAACATCCAAAACAGTCCCATTACCGCCACAAGAAAAATCCCGGAAACGGAACCCTGTGCCGTGCCTGAGTATTTTAAAGGCGAGATCATCACAATAATGCCCAAAATCAAAGTAGAATTTACTACAACACTTCCCAAAATATTCCCCAAAACCAAAGATATTTCTCTTTTTTCAGTGGCCATCAATGACAAAACCAACTCTGGTAGTGTAGTGCCAAAAGATATCACAAGCAAACCGACCCAAAAGACGCTCACGCCAAAACTTGAAGACATTTTTATAGATAGATTTATTAGTGCAGAAGAACTTACTATCAAAACTCCAAAAGAAGCGATCAATTTCACTATCTCCAAAACATATTCCACTTCGGTTTTAAAGTGATGCTTCACCTTTTTCTGGGTTGCAAACTTACTATGCTTGAGCACCATACTGTTACCCCTAAGCATATCTCTTACATAAAATAGATATACCAGGATAAGAACTAGTCCGTCCAACCTCTCAAGTTTTCCATCACTTATCAGCAATAGCGGCAACAAACCCATCCCCATAGTAACCCACAGATCTCTTCTCAAAAAATCACCAATTATTGGAATCGAACCGGATACAAGTGCCGTCCCGCCTACAATCCAGCTCAGATTGGCAATATTTGCACCCAAGATATTCCCCAAAGCAATTTCTGGCTGCCCTCTCATGGCAGAAGCAATCCCCACAAACAATTCTGGCAAAGATGTAGAAAAACCAACCAAAATCGTAGCCATCAACAACTTGTTCACCTTTAGTTCGTGAACGATTTTTTCGAAAACACCAACCGCAGCACCAGAGGCAATAACCATAATCAAAATCAAAATTATTGCAAACAAAATATCCAAAAGCATACCTTCATTTAACCACAACTAACCCTATCCGTCATTGCGAACCACGCTCACTCCACTTTCCCCTTAACCTTAGCTTTCCAAATCTCCATTATTATTGGGACAATTGAGATTAAAACGATAACCACTACCACATAATGAAAATTTTCCTTGACAAAAGGAATATTTCCAAACCAAAAACCACCCAACAAAAACGCTGTTACCCAAGCAAATCCCCCGACAATGTTATAAGTAATAAAGTTTCCATAATGCATCTTGCTCACCCCAGCAACAAAAGGGGCAAATGTTCTAACTATAGGCACAAAACGAGCCAAGACAATAGCCTTTCCTCCATGCTTCTCATAAAACTTTTCTGCCTGATCTAGGTGTGCCTTCTTAAACCACTTACTCCTACCATCAAAAACTTCTCTGCCCAAAAAATGGCCTATCCAATAATTTACCGTATCGCCAGCAATCGCCGCCACCAATAGCAACAGATAGAGACCCACAATATCAAAAGAGCCCATGGCCGCCAAAGCACCAGCAGCAAACAAAAGTGAATCTCCCGGCAAAAAAGGAGTCACTACCAAGCCAGTCTCCATAAAAATCACCGCGAACAATATTGCATAAGTTGCCAAACCGTACTCCGCAATCACCCAGGCCAAATTTTTATCGATATGCAAAAACAAGTCAAGCAACATTTTTATTATTTCCATTTCACCATTTTACCCTAGACTTTCGATATTTTGGCGATTCGTAGCACTTCGTCCCATGTAGTCGCTTGGTCAGGACCCTTATCATCTCGAAACTTCACCAATCTAGGGAAGCGAAGTGCAATGCCCGCGCCATGGCTTGGACTCTTCGTAATTTCATCTGCCGCAATCTCCATCACTACTTTAGGTATCACCCAAACATCAGGTACTAGAGTGCCTTCAACGTGATAATTTGCCGGCTTGTCCCCTACAGAACAACTCTCCAACTTCTTTCTCAAATCAACAAACTCTTCGTCTGTGAGGCCTGTCCCCACCTTGGCAAGTGATTCCCATACTTCGCCTCTCTTCACCCCAACCAAAAACGCCCCAATTCCAAAACCAGCCCTCTTTCCCCTCCCAAGATAGTAACCCATTACCACCAAATCCAGAGTATCAGATAATTTTCCAGTCTCACCCTCAGCCTCTTTGATTTTTACCCAATTCCACCCCTGTCTACCAGGTAGGTATTTTCCACTCCACATCTTAATCACAGCGCCCTCATAACCTTCCTGTAAAAACTTATCGTGCAGAACTTCAATCTTGTCGGGATCTGTTGTTCTTACATGCTCATCAACAACAAGAACATCATTTTTTTTGATTATTTTTGCTAGAACCCCCCTTCGTTCATAGTACTGTTTTGTAAGCATGCTCTCACCATTCACATTTAAAACATCAAATACAAAAAAACGGAGTGGAACACTTACCGCTGCTTCTTCCACATCATGTTTCCTTTTTCTAGTGATAGTCGCTTGAAAAGACAGAATTTTCTGCGACTTAGGGTCAAAGCCTACAGCTTCACAGTCAAGAATTAGCTTGTCGGCCACAACAAAATCGCCAATTTTTTTCAATTCAGGAAACATATTACTTGTTTCTTCCAAATTTCTTGTGTATGTTTTTATTTCATTTTTTGCTCTATCAAAATGTATTTGCACCCTCGTACCGTCATATTTTCGCTCAACTGCCACCTCACCCATTTTCTCTATTATCTCTTGGTATGAATTTATTCTTTGACAGAGTGCTGGCACCACAGGAACTCCTGTCTTAACCTTAATATTTTTTAAACCAGCCAGACCCTCTTTCTTAACCGTCATTGCAATGTAACCAGGGTCAGGATAAATTTGAAAAACATTATCCAAATCTTTTCGCAGAGATTTACTTCCACTTTCAATTTGTGACAAAGCGTCAAATATTGTTTTTGAAGAAAAACCCAACCTTAGCTTGCCCATAACCATTCTTACAATAAACTTTCTTTCAATTGGCGATACCGATACTAGCAATTTATGTAAACTCGCGACCTTTCTCTCTTGGCTTCCGGATCCGCCATCTTCTGCCATTGCCTTTAACTGTTCAAATACTTCAACGATTGTGTTTTTCTTTTTTTTATCTTCTCTAAACTCTATTTCCTCTACCAGAACTCCCAAATCACCTCGCTTTTTATATTCTTTCTCAATATCCAAAGAAACGTCAGAAGCACCCTCTCTAACTGCCCTCAAAACCATCTTCACTGCCATACTAAACTCTTGGTTGGCAAAGTCTGGACCAAGCTGTCCCAAGGTCAAATAAATCCCCTTATCCACCTCCTCGACCTCCATTTTTTTAATCAAATCTGCCAGCACATCGGTAATTTCTAACCGTGAAGAAATCTTTTCCAACTTCTCCAGATAACCTGAAAATTCTTTAAATAGCATACCCCAAGTATACCAACACACTTAGATTCTTTTTAATATTTTCTGTTAAAAGAGACTTGTCTATTCCCTTTGTACGAGCTTGTATCCCGTACTAGTATACGAAGCGCAAAAACATCTCACAATTCCGCAGTTTCGTTGTATTCTATCCGCAATAAAAATATTGCGCAAAGTCGAAAAGCCAGGTTTTTCTGTATTCAGAAAATTTTCGACTGCAAACAATGGATGGCTTTCGCGCTGGGGGAAAGAGCATCCGGTTTTTATGCAGGATGAATACAAAGAGAAACTGGAATTGTGGAAAAATTTACCTAAACCCCCTCACCTTCCCCAACAAATACATCGCTCCTTTGGTTTTTCCCTTCTTTTTTATCAGCTTTTTACCCATCAAGTCTTTTAAATCTCGCAGAATAGTGTCATCAGAAACCAAAGGCAAAAGCGATCTTATTTCTCTGATTGTCATCTCATTTTTTATAGTGATTTCTTCCATTATTACAATCTGTCGATCAGTGAGGGAAATTACCTTACCTGAGTCAGACTTAAAAATGGGAGCGTCACCAACCAAGTTCATTACCTTAATCTTCGCCTTTTCGCTTGCATCGAGCATCGCCCTGGTAACAAACTCAAACCACGGAGTCAGCGAGTCGCCTCCGTCTTCTGTCTTTGTCATTGCTTTCAAGAAAGTCTCCTTGTTTTTAAACAATTCATCAGCAACTGACAACAATTGTTTGTGACTATAACCCTCACTTGCAAGTACTAGCTCAAAAAAACTTAGGCTAGTTTCTAAATTAAAATTAGCGAAGGGGCTAATCCTAATTAGTTCAAAAAACATTGTTGCAGACTTCAAAATCGGATGTATGTCGCCCTTATTGGCGCTCTTAAACCACAAAAACAAATCATCAACTTGATAGGGCACTTCGATTGCAGACGGCGAAAGATCAACAAGTGATGAGTCCAAATCTGCACTTCGATATTTCCCCAACAATGCAGGTTCCAATAGTCTCTCCCCAAACAATAAGTTTATCTGCATCAACTCCTTTTCCCCAAAATCTGAATGCTTAAATTTATTGGATAAATAAGAAACCTGGTCTACCAAACGACTAGTGTTAAGCAAATTCAATAAGGCTTGAATGTCTTTCTCTTTGCCCACCACTCCTGTTCTCAGAGCCACCTCACCCGCCCTATCATCTCTATTTGGCTCATCACTGACAATTTTTGAGATCGAATTTAAATCCAAGCCATTGCCCGCAAAATGCAGCATTCCATTAGCACGGTGACACTGAACCTCTTTTTTTAACTTAAACTCCCATTCTGGGGACAATGGGGCCATCTCAATCAACTTTGCATTAACCTCCACCCCAATCAGGTTTGTCAAAACTTTGTTTGTAATTAGATACTCGGGAGAAAACATTAAGTTATTTTCGCATTATCTGCGGTTATTCGTCAACTCAACATTCACAAAGACAGCAATCAATTGTTGCCCAACCCCCCATACACCACCGGCACCATGTCTACCAAATCATCAGCATTGAACATGTGCCCTCTGGTTTCTGCTAGTCGCTCTGCAGCTTTTTTTACCAAATAGGATGCCGCCGCACAGGCAAATACTGCGTCATCTCTTACAAAAAAACCAGCTATAACACCTGCTATCACATCACCAACTCCACCCTTAACCAACCCAACATTTCCACCCCTAATTTCAACCACCCTTACACCATCACTTACCAAAGAAATATCGTCTTTAGACAAAATTGTCAGCTTGTTTTTACTGGCGATTTCACGTATTTGAGTAGCCCTCTCCTCCATATCAGCTCTAAGTTTTTGTCCAAACAACATTTCAAACTCTTTATGGTTTGGAGAAATTACAGAAAATTCAGGTAGGTCACTAGGTTTAATCACCTGAAGCACACCACCGTCAACAATCCATTTTTTATTTGGAAATTTTCCAAATAATCTGGTTGCAAACGTCTTTGTTTTTTCGCCCTCATCGTCACAAACAAATCCATGCTCTTTTATGTGGCTACGCATCATTCCTGGTCCGATCAGAACAACATCAGATTTTGACACATAACTATCAACATCTTCATTTGGCACCCAAATAAAATTAAATAATCTTGATTTTATTTTGTCTGCAATCCTCCTATCCTCATCTGGACTCGAAAAATACGTCATCCCAATAATCCTGGATAGTGATTTAAGTGCCAATAATGGCGCTCCATGAAACAATCTACTTCCTCCGATCACCGTAACCTGACCTGAATTATGCTTATCACTAACACCTTTTAGAGTACTGCTGTCATCAAACCAACTTTGGTCAAATATCTCAATTTTCATATTATTTTGTCCAATCTATATATCAATACACTTGTATTGTATCGTTTTATACAAGATCTATAATATACCGATGAAAAGAAAAATCAAAAAATCAGCTCCCAAGCCACTTCCAAGCACAATTGCCACTCAGATCATTACGCTAGTTACTACCTCGTTTGGACTAGTTGCTGCCTTGGCCTGGAATGCGGCAATTACAGAGTACGTAAATGTCTATATCAAACCATACTTCGCCAAAGGTTCTGGAGTAATTTCACTTTTTGTCTACGCTTTTGCAATTACCATCTTCTCAGTCATCCTCACCATTCAGCTTACAAACATCCTTAAGAAAATTGACGCTAAGAAAGTTTAATAATTTTTGCCTGTGCAAACATCTCAACATCCCCTTCATCTGCCGTCGTCACGATCACTTGCCTTCCAGACATCACACGTAAAACTTCCTGCTTATGAATTTCGTCTAGCTCAGAAAAAATATCATCAAGCAAAAGCAACACTCTCCTTCCGCCATTCTCTTCCACAAAAAATATCTCTCCCATTTTTAATGCAAGCACTGCCATTCTCTGCTCTCCTCTTGATCCGTATGTATTTAGATTCCTAGTCCCCTCATTAACGACAAAATCATCTTTGTGTGGACCAACAAGGGTGTACCCCATCGCAATTTCAGCATCTTTATACTGCAACAACCTAGCTTCACTCATCGCGCTCATATCATAAACAACCTTTATGTTTTTAAACAAGTCACTTTTTGCAAACAACGAATTGATAAAGTCCACCAAATCTCTTCGTTTGTTTTGTATAACCTGCCCATGTTTTATCAATAGACCATCCCAGTACGTGAGTGAGTAGCGACTGGCAGTACCCTCTCGAATAGAATCCAGCACTTTATTTCTTTGCCTGAGTGCCTGTTCATAAGTAGATAAACTATTTTCATAAACTTTATCAACTTGAATCAGCAACCTGTCTAAGAATTTTCGTCTAAAGTCAGGAGATCCACTAATAAGCTCTATGTCTTCAGGTCGGAATAACACCAGGGGCAGAATCCCCAAAATGTCTTGCCTTCTTCTCGCGACACCATCAATCAAATATTTTCTTTTATTGACGGTCTTTCCCATCACAGTACCTCCATTTACCAATACTTCCAAAATAGTACTATCGTTTTTACTCAAAGTTACATTTCCCGAGACTCTACCCACCTCAGCACCAAAATGAACCATCTCTTCAGTTCTTTTTGCTCTAAAACTATCTCCAAGGCCCAAAAGGTATACAGCCTCCAACAAATTTGTTTTCCCAATTGCATTGTGACCTACCACCAAAGTTACCCCGTCAGAAAACTCAAACTCCCGTGAGTCATAGCACCTAAAACCATTTAGTTTAATCCCAGTAAGCATATTTGTTGTTACTGTATTGTAAACGAATCAAAAAAACAAATCAGAAGACTCTCTCATTCAACCACAAACATACAATATCTTCCGTATGGCGATGTCACCCCAACTTCACTCCACGTGCTATAACTCACCAATTTCCAACCATGACTTTTGATAATTTTCTTCCACTCAGACAACGTTCTGTATTTATGCCACCACAACTCTCCGTTTGTCACCCCATCAAACACAGACACCAACAACCATTCAAGCTTATTTCTGTAAGTGTCTTCAACAAACACCACTCTGCGTGAAACTCGCTTCGCTTCTTCAAGTACTTTGATCCCATCAGAACAATGATGTAGCACATGCACTATCACTGCCGTATCAAACTCGTTTTTTACAAATGGCAGAGTTTCTCCGTCATAGATAATTGGTTTCAAGTCATCATAAATACTCAAATTTGCCACATCAACACTCTTTACCTCAAAACCCTTTTTATTTAAAAAATATGATATTGAACCACTCCCCATACCCACATCAAGAATCTTTTTTCCAGCTACATACTTACCGACATGTCCCCAAACTATTTTTGCCTTACGCATCATTATCCCATGCATAATTTTCGACCAAACACTTGCGTCTTTCATCGATTTTAACCTCAAACCTTTTGCTGTTTTTATTATGAATGGAATTGGCATGATCCAATTGTAAGCGACTACGCACCATTTGAATACCAACAAACCACAAAAATATTTTTCCCTATTCGTTACGGATTGTCCAATTAGAAAAAAATTGCGCAAAGTCGAAAAGCCAGGTTTTTGTGTATGTCACAAAATTTTCGACTGCAAACTATGGATGGTCCCGCCGCAGGGGCGGGAAGCATCCGGTTTTTCTAATGGATAAGACGTATAAGAATAATAGGGAAAAATAAAACTATTACTTCTGACACCCCTCACAATAATAAGTCCCCCTTCCCCCCAATTTAACTTTCTTAATTAACTTACCGCACACCTTACAAGGTTTTCCATCTTGTTTATAAGTCAAAAAATATTCCTGATAAGTTCCCCCCAATCCTTTTGTGTCCACATAATTTGCAGCACTGGCACCTCCGTATTGAATCCCCAAATCGATTACTTTCTTAATAGCATCGTATAATCTCCGGATCTCATCTGATGACAACAAATTAGACTTCCTACCTGGCAACACTCTAGCAAGATACAAAGCATCATTTGCGTAAATATTTCCCACACCACCAATCTTCTCCTGATCCATTATTGCAATCTTTATTGGCCTTGATGTTTTTTTGATAGTATCTGCAAAATAATTCAAGGTAAAGCTGTCATCAGTTACATCTGGAGCTTGTTTCTTAGTTTTTTCTTCATATTCCTCCACAGATACCAACCTGATCCACCCAAACATTCTCATATCGTTAAAAAACAATTTTGAGCCATCATCAAAATTTACAACAACCCTTGTGTGCTTACTTGGTAATTCTTTTACCCAGTCAGCCGTCGGATGACCCCCCACAATACGTTCCAATCCATCAACAAAGATTAGTTGTCCAGTCATCTTCAAATGAATAATCAGCATTTCATCATGTCCTCCAAACTTTATTTCAATTACCTTTGATTTTCGCGTGACTCCCGAGATTGTCCACCCGCATACTTTTTCAGCATCCCCTTGAAAACATCTTTCGCGCAATACATTCACATTCTTAACTACTTTATTTTTCAATGCGCGATTAAGCTGCCTCGCTATTGTTTCTACTTCTGGGAGTTCAGGCATGTGTAATTTTTTGAACCGCTACTCTCATTTTTGATTCAAACTGCGATCTTGAAAATTTTCTTGCTTGGTTAATTAGCTCTTTTCGATCCCAGCTTTTTTTTGCAAAATTTTTAATTGCTGATTCTAGGGTTTTTACATCAGTTCCATTTACCAATATTCCCGTCACTCCATCAACGACACTTTCTCTAAAACCACCTCCATTAAAAGCTATCACTGGAGTTCCTTGGGCCATTGCCTCAACTGGAGTCATTCCAAAGTCCTCATCTTTAGCCAAGGCGATAAAACCCTTAGCTTTGGCAAAGACTAATCCGATTTTTTCATCACTCAACCGACCAAGTAGTTCCACCCCATCTATTTTTTTTAGTTGATTTTCTACTTGTGAAAAACCCACTGCCTCTCCCACAATTTTTAATTTAAATCCCAATTTATTTGCTGCCTTCGCGGCCTCAACCAGCCCTTTCGCCCCCACCAATCTAGACACAATCAAAAAGTAATCATCTTTCTCAACATCTCGACTCTCCATTTCCAGCTTATCGACCTCTATCGGAGGGTATATAACCTCAGACTCCTTTCGGTAATACTTCAGAATTCTTTTCTGTACGTTGATAGAATTTGCAACCCACTTATCAACCATCTTGGCAGATTCAAAATCAAAAAATCTCAAAAAGTGATTAACAATAACAGCATAAACTCTCACTAACCAATATTTTTGCAAATCGATACTGGTTTCATATCCGTATAAAAATCTTGGCGGTGTATGACAATACGCAAGCACCTTTGTATTATTACCTACTTTAAATCCTCGAGCAAAAAAAGAAGAACACGACGTTATTACCAAATCATATTCTGACAGGTCCAACGATCTCCAAATTAAAGGGGCTAAAAACCTAAAGGGGCTATACAAATTTCCTCTTTTTATCAACCATGCCCACGAGCTTTCTATAATTTTCCTATCCGAAAAAGCCTTATCACAACTAGATCCTTGCACCCGAAAAGATGTATAAATAGGGGCTTCAGGATACATATCAGCAAGTACTCTAAGCACTCTCTCTGCTCCCCCAAATTCCTTAATATAATCATGTACGAGTGCAATTTTCATATAAATATATCTACAACATTTTTCTCAAAAGAGTCTCCGGGTAATTTGGCAACTAAACTTTTAAAGTTTAACTCCTCAAACAATTTGACTGCCATATCTTTTTCATAATCAGAAAGCAAACAATCTTCCCAGCTCATATTAAGTGGCACATTTCTATCGATAGTGGCTAAGTAAAGACTCTGCTTGGCGGCTTCGTGGTCGGCGAGCAACAACTCCCTTGTGCGTTTTGGTATTTGAGGATCATCAATATTTTTATATATATTTTCAAGCTCTCCAAATGTCTGTACCAATTTTGTCGCAGTCACCTTACCAACACCCCTGACGCCGGGAATATTATCAGACGCATCCCCCATCAAACTCTTCAGGTCAATTATCTGTTTTGGCTTAATTCCATAAACTTCCATTACCTTTTCTTCATCAAACACAACTGATTGTGAATGGTGATTCTGAATAGGAAGGTAAACCACTACCCGCTTTCCGTCTATCAGCTGTACTGCATCACGGTCTCCAGTCACAATCACAACCTGGGTATCGTCTTCTTTTACTTCATCAGTCGCCAACCTAGACAAAGTCCCGATAATATCATCTGCCTCATAACCCTCTATTCCAAACTGAGGAATATTTAGTGCCCTTACAACTTCTTTTGTTCTCTCAATTTGACCTACCAAGTCCTCATCCATTGGCCCTCTATTTGCCTTGTATTCTGAATATTCTTTTTTCCGAAACGTCGGACCTTTTACATCCCAAGCCACCGCACAGTGAGTCGGTGATAATTTTTCCAAAACAGAAAGTAACAAAGAACTAAATCCATACACAGCGTTGATTAACTCGCCCTTTGGTGTGGTAAGTGGTGGGTAAGCATGATATGCACGATGGAGCAGGGCGTTTCCATCTATCAATATCAATTTTCTCATTTAAGTTCAAAGACTGCCTTTGGAATCCCCACAATCTCTTCGAAAGTTTCTTGTTCCAAAGTCTCAACCTTAATTAATTTTTCAGAAATCTTATCCAAAAGCTTCTTGTTCTTTTTAAGAATATCTTCCGCTCTAGAATAGGCGCCATCCATAAGCAATTTTATTTCCAAATCTACTTTATGTTGCATTGAATCAGAAAGTTTTATTGTGTCACCATACGAATAACCCCAACTATTACTTTCTACAGAAAGGCCTAGCGCTACCGGCCCCAAGGAACTCATTCCAAAATCAACCACCATTCTTCGAGCAAGCATTGTTGCCCTCTCTATGTCATTGGATGCTCCCGCAGTTAATTCATTAAATATTACTTTCTCGGCAGCTCTGCCACCCAACATCATCGCCAACTCATCTTTTAATTCTGTTTCGGTTTGTTGGTACTTATCTGTCTTTGGTCTGCTCATAGTGAACCCCAGAGCCATGCCTCGAGAAACTATACTAATCCTATGAATTGGATCAGTTCCCGGAAGCAGATGTCCAACCAAGGCATGTCCGACTTCGTGGTAGGCAGTCATCTTTTTTTCTAAGTCTGATTGCAACCTCTTCTTTTCCGGCCCCATTTTTACTTTCAAAGCCGCCTCATCAATGTCTTTCATTTCAATTTCCTTCCTGTCCTCTCTCGCACACAAGATTGCAGCTTCGTTTAGCATATTTTCAATATCTGCACCCGAAAAACCAACAGTTCTTTCTGCTACTTTATTCCAACCAAGTGTCTTTATAAAAGGTTTCCCTTTCTTGTGGATTTCCAAGATTGCTTTTCTTCCAGCAATATCAGGTAACTCCAAAGTGACTCTGCGATCAAATCTTCCGGGACGAACTAAAGCAGGATCTAGAACATCAGGTCTGTTAGTAGCAGCAATCACAATTACATTATCTGTTTGTGAAAAGCCATCCATCTCCACCAATATCTGATTCAATGTCTGCTCCCTTTCATCGTGCCCGCCCATACCGCCGCCAGCACCTCTAGTGCGACCAATTGCATCCACCTCGTCAATAAATATTATTGAGGGTGCCGCTTTCTTGGCAGTATCAAACAGGTCTCTTACTCGACTTGCTCCAACACCAACCAACATTTCCATAAATTCTGAACCAGCCATAGAAAAGAAAGGTACTCCTGCTTCTCCAGCAACCGCTCTAGCCAGTAAAGTTTTCCCAACTCCCGCAGGACCAGTAAGCAACACGCCCTTTGGTGTCCTTGCACCTAGGTCACCATATTTCTTGGGATTTTTCAAAAAATCGACAACTTCTTCCAATTCTTTTTTTGCTTCATCAACCCCTGCCACGTCAGCAAATTTCACATTTTGTTTTCCCTTTGCGAATAGCTTCGCCTTACTTTTTCCAATTCCAAACATGTCAGCTCCACCGCCTTGCCTTCGCATCAAAAAAAACATCAAGGCTCCAAACCCAACAATTGGCAACACCAAAGAGATTACATTCCAGAAAGCTCGGCCAAACTCCTGAGACACAACTTCGATCTTTACCTTATTTTCGTCCACTCCAGCCTTCTGAAGTTGATCGATAAAACTAGAACCCTCCTCTTTCCTCGAAGTACCCATCAACACGTTTCCGTTTGTATCTTTTGGGTACAAAAGAATTAACTCATCTCCCCTAATTTGAACCTCCTCAACCTTTCCAGATTTTATTTCTGCAATTGCTGTGGATACGGGAAGTTCTTTAACTACACCAGAAGAATCAAGTAAAAATTTCAAAATACTGGGAGCAAACATCATCAAGATCAAAATCCAAATTATCGCTCTTCGTAAATTCAAATTCAGTTTAAACTCAATCTTTTTTACTTCCTTTTTAACTTCTTTTTTTGTTTCTTTTTTAGTCTCCATATATCCCCTTATCTTACCACCGATCCAAGCACGACAGACTCTGGAAGGAATATCATTATTGGCCCACTACTTCCGTCTACCATTATTGTCATTCCCTGTGACTCCTCCTCACCCATTTTTTTAGGGGCCATGTTTACAATTACAGGAACAATTTTCCCCAACAAATCCTCGGGTTGGTACCACTTTCTAACACCAGAAAACAATACTCGTTTCCCCAACTCTTCACCAAAATCTATTTCGTATCTAATAAGCTTGTCACTCCACTCTGGAGCCGACGCACTTACAATCTTTCCCGCCCGAATATCAACCTTATCAAAATCTTCGTATTTTATTAAATCTTTCATCAAAATTTATAATTAATTTTCATTGCACTCTTCACCCTATCCAAAACTTCACCAGACACAATCCGACCTTTCTCCAGTCCCTCTCTCAATATCTGATCTACCCTCTCCGAATCACTCTCCAACTCTGCCCTCCTTATCCTCATGGGCTCAAGCAAGTTATTAATTGCCACAATTAATTTTTGCTTTACCTCGACATCCCCAACCATGCCAGCCTGATATCTTGTCTTTAAATCTTCCACTTCACTTTTCTTTGGGTTAAATGCGTCGTGATATATAAAAACAGGATTCCCTTCTACCCTACCAGGATCCGTCGGTTTTAATCTGTTTGGATCAGTAAACATTTTCATTACTTTCTTCTGGACCTCCTCTGCGCTATCAGACAAATAAATACAGTTACCCAAACTCTTGCTCATCTTAGCCTTACCATCAAGGCCAATCAATCTGGGATACTCTCCCACAAGAGCCTCTGGTTCAGACAAGACATTGCCATATAAAGAATTAAACTTCCTTACAATTTCTCTCGTCTGTTCTATCATTGGCAGCTGATCTTCTCCCACAGGCACCAAATTGGCAGCAAAGGCTGTAATATCCGCCGCTTGAGAAACAGGATACATTGCAAACCCTGCCGGGACAGATTCACCAAATCCTTTTTGTTCTATCTCAGCCTTTACCGTTGGATTCCTGAGCACCCTGTTCAATGTGACCAAATTCAAGTAATAAATAGTTAGCTCTGCTATTGCAGGAATTCTTGATTGAACTACGATAGTGCTTTTCTCCGGATCGATCCCCGCGGCCACATAATCCAGAACTAGCTCCCGTACCGAATCAGCCACTTTTTGAGGATTATCAAAATTATCGGTCAATGCCTGAACATCTGCTATTAGAACAAATTGCTCATACTCATCCTGAAGTTTGACTCGGTTCTTTAGCGAACCAACATAATGACCCAAATGTAACTTTCCACTAGGTCTGTCTCCCGTCAGTATTCTTTTCTTCATATTTATTACACAATCTGCTAATACACACTTAAAAGAGTAGCAAGGGTGGGTATCGAACCCACTACCTGCGGTTTATGAATCCGCCGCTCTAACCATTTGAGCTACCTTGCCATGAGGTCAATCAATATTTTACCAAACTCAAAGCTTAAATTGTGGAATGTGCCTAAACGTGCTAAAATTACCCTGTTCGTTATTTGCGGGTGGAAGGTAAGTATCTTGCGAGGCTCATAATCTCGCTTAATCTGGGAGCGTAACCCAGGACCCGCAACCATTCAGTTTGACGCTTGAAATACACCCCCTAGAGGTTGTCCCCCTTACACATCCAATACATATAGGACTATTCTTAGAGTAACTATTATAGGATTACATTAGCAAATCGACCCACTTTTTCCAATTAGGAATATCCTCAACAAGCTCATCTTTGGGCTCCACTTCTAAGTCCATACTCTTAGGAAGTACTACAATCACCTCCCCCTCCTTTTGCATGTTCAACTGATCTCTTATTAGCCTTTCTCGGTGTTCTTCCGTTCTCACCTCCTCATACCTCTTCTTAAGCTCAACATTCTTAATTTCCTCTTGTTCCAGGCGTGTTTTTGCTTCTGTTACCCTATCAAACCCGTTTTGAATGTGCAGTACGTCTTTGGCCAGGGAAAATATCACCAGCCAAGCCACCAACAAGAATATCGCCTTGAATACGCCTTTTCCTGACTTGTTCTTATGATTAGTATTTGACACTTGCATACTTAGGACCTAGAGTGTTATAATTAGCGCCATAACTTCAAATATTATATAACTTAACCCAAATGGACCAAACAACCACAGATATAAAACAATCGATTGCAACCTTTAGAAGCCATTTGGCCAAACAAGGCAGAGCCTCTGCTACCATATTAGCCTACTCTAAGGACATTGAGCAACTTGCTGATTTTGTGGCCAAATCTGGTAAAACCAATCTCAAGGAGGTCACCAAAGAAGATATTGATGCTTTTAAGGACAACTTGGCCGAAAACAACTACACCACCAAGTCCATCTCCCGAAAAATCAACTCCATTAAGTCTTTCTTTGTATTCGTTCTTGCCAACGGCTTAATTACAGAAAACCCCTCCACAGGTGTCTCTCACCCAAAATATGACATCAAGCCTCCTCGCATCCTCAACAAGATAGAATACCGCGCCCTACGTGATGCCTGTCGTGAGGACTACCGCATGGCTGGAATCGTAGAGCTATTGCTTCAAACTGGTATGCGCATTTCTGAATTAGCAAACCTCAAGCTCAATGACATTGACAGAAACACGAACCAAATTACTATTCGTGCCTACGAATCACACCCTGAGCGTGTAATTCCTCTTAATCAACCTGCCAAAGAGTCTTTAGACAAATACATTGAAACCAGACCAAAGAGTGCTAACACCAGCGTCTTTATCACCAAGACTGGTAACGCCTTCTTGATCAGAAATATTAGATCTAACCTTGATAGATACTTCCACATTGCTGGAATAGAAAATGCCAAAGTTAATGACCTAAGACACACCTTTATTGCCCAACAGCTCACTTCTGGTAGCCCATTGGTCTACATCAGTAAACTTGTAGGACACAAAAGACTCTCTACTACCGAAAAATACTTAGAATTCATTTCTGAGAAACCTGCCAAAGACAAACCAAAACTTGTCGACCTTTAAACCAAAGGTTTCTCTTAAAAAAGCTAGCTTTTTTTAGCTAGCTTTTTTAATGCCTCAAGTGTAGATTGAGACAAAAAACTCAAGACCTCTCCCATTTTATCTATTGACCCAACAGCCAGCGCAAGCCACCCAGAAGTAGCCTTACGACTATCCTCCATCACCAAAAAGGCATTCCTCACCCCTACAATCTCCAACTGTTCCCCAGTTACTTCATCTTCCAAAAAAATAGTTACCGGGTTTCCACTTTTTCCCAAGTCAAGACTTCCAGTAATCATCATTTCCTGTGGCCAAGCGTTGTTTTCAACAAAGTCACTCAAATCATCCTCTGACTGTGAAACCCTCAATAAACGATCATGACGAATTTTTACTTTCTTGATTTTTGCAATGTCTTTCATTAGTGGGCCGACCTGGATTCGGACCAGGGACATCGAAGGTATAAGCTTCGCGCTCTAACCAGCTGAGCTATCGGCCCATCGAACTCATATTATAACAAGCACATAATGACTTGTGTAATTCCAGCGCAATTGTCAATTTGTCATCCCCGACCTGATCGGGGATCCAAAATCGAGCAACATAATGAAATTATGTGCGATAGAAATAGCTTTTTACCTAAAGTTTTGCTCTCTTTTCCAATTCTTCTTCTACCTCCAAGATGTCTCTGCCATATTTTAGTCTAGAAAGCTCTTTCACCATTCTAGCTATCTCGGGGCTGCCTTGAGCCACCTCGGCTTTCAAATCTCGCCCCACATTCATTGAGAAAGGAGGTACTGGTGTGCCTTTTATGATTGACTTCACGTAAATATTCTGTGCGGGCACATTAGATAGATCAGCCTCATTAAACACCGGATCAAATTCCTTCGCCAATATGGAAGCATCTTGAACACCAACCCTATATGTCATCAGTGTACCCACATTACCAAAGACGGCATCTCGAACCTGTTCATCTAGCTGGCTAATAAATTGATTTGCCAAAATCAGCCCAACGTTATACTTACGAACTTCTGAGAGCATTTGGGCAAAATCAGGGGTAGCAAAATTTTGAAATTCATCTACATATAGATAAAATGGATTCCGTTGCTCTTTTGGAGTATCTTGACGAGACAAAGCAGCCGCCAAAATTTTTGGCACCAATACAAGTCCTAAGAAATTTGCGTCTTCCTCGCCCAAAAGTCCCTTAGCCAACTTCAAAAATACAATCTTCTTTTGATCCATAGCTTCCCGGAAACTCAATCCGCTCTTTGATTGCCCAATGATATTTCGGACCAGCTTATTTGTCACAAACTTGCCAAACTTTGACGCAATATAGTCCAATGTTTCACTTTTGTGAAAGTCGCTAGTTTGTGCAATCTGATCAGTCCAGTAACGTTTAACAATCGGGTCTTTCACATTCGGAAGAATTTCCTGAACAAATTTATTGTCAGTTAATGCACGATTTACCTCGATAAATGTAGCACCGGGAATAGTACCGACGGTTAGCATTGCATTTCTAATTGCGTGTTCAAAACGAGGACCAATAATACCAGTCTTGTGGGGATCATAAAGCTTATACATCAAATTAATGATTGAGGAAGCCACCTGGTGCATTTCCTCAATATTATTCACCTCAAGCAAATTAAACCCAATTGGTCTATCTCTATCTGTGGGGTCAAAAAATATTACATCTTCAGCTCTTTCAGGCGGAACCAACTCCAATAGCTGCTCAATTCCCTCACCATGTGGTTCCAAGAAACACAAACCGTTTCCTGCCCTCATGTCTTGGATAATCATTGATTTTAAAAGCTCAGTTTTACCAGTTCCAGTTCTTCCCACAATATACATGTGCTTCATCCTGTCCTCCTGTCCCATGTAAATATTGCGTTCTTGCCCCCTATAAATTGATCTCCCCAGCCAAAGTCCAGACTCAGGGAATCCTCCGGTTGCTGGAGCACTTTTTGCAGTTAGCCAATAAATGTGTGGAGTCTCGATTGTTTTGTTTGGAAGATGCCAGATGGTAGCCAATTCATCAACAGACATAACACAATTGTTACCCCACATGTTTTGATAACGATACAAAACATCCAACATAAACGACTGCTTAAACTTAATGTCGTTTCCGGAAAAACTATTCTGATTACTCGAAAACTGTGAGAAAGCCCCTTTTATGTTGCTCAAATTTGCTTTTGCCTGACCTTGGTTTGGCGCAATACTTACAATTCTGATGCTAGTCAGAAACCCTACCTTTGAACACTTGTTTGTAATTGCCTCTAGGTCCTGCGGATTCATCTTAAACTTCGCCTTCTCTGGGTCAGCCTCATCTTTTTTTAGTTTGGACACATAACTAAACCCATTCTTACTCCACTCTGACTCGGCGGGCGAAATGATGACCTGAATCACAGCAGCCTCATTATCTCCAAATTTGGCTAGAGCAGAAGTAACTGATGAAAGCGGATCAACAGGAAGCTCTTTAAAGGTTTTAATTGGCTTGAAGCTTGCATTCTTCAAGTTAAGTTCCGCAAACTCAACACTAGTGTCTTTGTAAAAGACGTTATATTCATCTACCTGCTTTACTTGAGTGCCAGGATAAATACCAGATACCATCTTTTCGACAAGTTCCACATTATTTTTATGACAGGAAATATAAAAATGAATATCCTCTTTCTTACCCACGATCTCAAGAGATAAATGTTGCTGAGATTCAAATTTTTGCCAAAACCCTCCTCGCTTCATCGAATAAAGTGAGGCAAACATTTGCTCGACGGCATCAATTTTAACTTCGTTGTCACGAGGCACGGCAATCTCCAAAAGAACAAAATTCAAACTAACTTCTTCCCGGTTTCTGTTTCTAAGCCAGACTACAAACAACAACCAACTCACAATTAGCGCACCAGAAAGCAACGCAATTCCAAAAAACAAAACTAGGACGTATTGAATAATAAAAGTTGTATCTATCATTATGTGGTTTCTGGAGGCAAGTAGAATACTCTGCCAGGATATTTCTTAATCATCATCACACACCATTCTGACAACCACTTAACCCCGCTAGAAACATTCCTCTTCAAACCAGTCTGCAATGTAGTCTGATCAATGGGTAAAATTATTTTTGGTTTTGAGGTTTGCGACACCTGCAAAGACACTGTCTTCCCCATGTCCTGAGGCGTCTGTTTTTGCGGAGCTTGTTGGGGTTGTTGTTGGGGAACAACTTGTTGGGTTTCCGCTTGTCGCTCAATTTTCTCAACATAACCCTGCACTTCTTGTACAGCAATTTGCTCCGGTGATAGACGAGTCTCTACTTCCTTACCCAAAACAGGCATAATTAACTATACCAACTTTTTACGACAAATCCCACTAATAATCCAAACCACGAACCGCAAGTTTTCCCATATCATACGGATGTTTGATCTTTTTCATTTCAGTTAGTAAATCAATTTTCTTAACCAAAGCTTCAGGACACTCATGTCCAGTCATTACAATATGAGTTTTCCCCTTTACACCCAACAACCTTACAACGTTACTTTCTTCGACCAAACCATCGCTAACTGCCCGCAATATTTCATCCAAAACTAACAAATCAGTATTCTGAAGTTCTAGTACATTCATTGCTAGTTCAAAAGCACTTATAGCAGCCCTCTTGTGTTCTTGGGGAGATTCAAAATCGTAAACCACTGAATCAGCCACAACCTCTTTCTTATAATCCCCCTCAACTGTAGTGCCATTTTTAAAATAGAACCCTTTTCCACCCCAATGCATCTTAAGCGAACTGTTGAATACCGATTCCAATTTCATCTCAGAAATAGACCAATCTTTAGACTTAAACCAAGAAATCCAGACAACCCTTTTACCAAGAAGCAACATCCTCAAAGTTACCCCCAACGCCGCGCTAGTCTTACCCTTTCCGTCGCCCACAAACGCATATGTCAATGCCGAGCTCTTAACCATACCTTTATCTAGATTTTTATTTTTTTGCATATTTATTTAAATTTATTTGTGACACACCAGTTACATACAATCAAATATAAGAATAATTATAAGGTTTAGGCACTGCCAGATACCCTTATTAATATTTTGTAAACGCAAATCATGCGGAAATAAGAAAAAGATTGATGCTTTAGAAAAAAAGTACAACAAACGAGACTTAGCACTTGCAACAGGAAAGTGATAGTAAACAAAATTACCTAATATCATTTAATATCACTTTTATGCTCTTGTCAAACCACTGGTTAAAAGCACTCATACTATATCAAAGGCCATCTCTTACTATCAAGAGATGGCCTTTGCAAACTAACTACCCTGCTAACGCTTCTCGACCTTACCCTCACTGTAGTCTATATCACAGGCCCCAGAAACACACGCCAACTCCTGAGCGGCTTTTGTATAGTCCTCCTCTTCATAACGATAAAGTTTACTGAAGTCAATTTCAGGGAAACCAGACGACAATCTTTCATACTCATCTTTGTCGATTTCCTGGTAGGGCATCTGAGCGTACGCAGCGTCATATGATGGCAAGAATGCCATCCCTCCAATTAGGTCTTTATGTTCCCAGACCCACTTCACCAAATCAATTACTTCATCAGGGTGAAAGGTAATCGTTACACTTGGATTATGCTCAGTCCAATTAATCTTGTTTTGTAACCAATACTCGCATTGCGCTATAGCTGAAAAATTCTTTCTTGTAATTGCTCCTTCTGGAGATTTAACCGGAAAATGTATCACCCATGTTGTTGCAGTGTCTGCCTCTTGTCCATTTTCAGGATCCATTGGAACACCTTCATCTTTCAACACTTTATAAATTGGAGAATGGGTACTCACACGAATATTTCTTACATAATATGGCGCCCATCTTGCATGAATCCCCGATGAACAATTGAATAATTGCGACGAATTACCTGACGGTTTTACGCATGTCACAGCGGCTGCCTGATTTATTCCGAGTTTCTCCGCAGTCACACGGTTTGTTTCAATAGCTATCTGTCTAAGCCTATTTTGAACCGCTGGATCTTGCGCCGTCGGACTATCCATCTGACCGTTGATATCGACGCCCAAGAGCCTCTCTTCTTCACAGTTCTTACTCCAAGCTGGTCGCAACCCAGGGAAGTTTGTTGCCATTGCCTGAATTGTCCCGATAATAGAGGCAACTTCCACTTTATCTTTGAGACTCTCATAAGAATCTTCCTTTCGCGCAATCGCAATAGACAGATTACATAATTCAAACGGCCTGAGAATAATTTCTCCGCAGGGATTTGTTCCAAATTCCGCAATTTCTCTCCTCGCAGGTCTCATGTCTATTGCTCCCTGCCTATTAAAGATACCTGGCTCACCCCTACCAGACTCAACCATTTCCAACATCTGTTTGGTTATTTCAAATTGAGTTAATCCAGACGATGGCCAAACCATACTATTGTTTGCATTCCATCTCTGACTGTTATCCCTTTCAAAGTCCCCTGACTTACATAGTCGCATCTCTGTATCATCAAAATCAAACAAAGATATCATCGCTGTCCTCCGCATCCCTCCAGAAACAGCAGCGTTTCCAACTTCACACATGATGTCGTGAGCGTCTATGGATCGAAGGAAGCTTCCCTGCCTTGCAATTATTCTCTCGCGGACGAATTCCATCATTCTTCGTAATGGCTCTGGTCCCGAAGATCGACCTCCTTTTATTCTGAGTATTGCACCGGCCGGTCTCAATGCAGAATAATCGAACTTAATATCTCCACCATCAAACCAGGTTTGCATTCCTAGCCTCAATGCCTCTGCCCAGCCCTCCGTTGTATCTTCGATTAACAGTGACTTTGTTTCAAGCCCTGACTGCCGCTTTACCCTTGGTAAATTTTCGACATATTTACTCTCAACGGAGAAACCGACACCGCAACCATTCATAGAAATTATCAACGCCTCTACAAATGAATCAATACTATCAACAGGCTGGTATGAACAGTTATAAATCCCAATATTATTTCGTCTTGCAGCTGGTCCAGCCATGGCCAAAAGTCTCATCGAAGGAGCCGCCTTCATTTCCAACATTGATTTGCGAATTCGTGCATACTCATCGGCTACGAGCTTTCCGTCAGATAGTTCGTGTAGATAATCGACAGCCCGATCTACTGTTTCTTTCCACGTTTCGCGTCTACCAAAGTCATAGTTAAATCTTGAATACTTATCAAAAAATTGAAATTTTTGAATTTGATTACCAAAATATTTATCACTTTCCAAAAATGCAGCAGCAACCTCTTGAGGTACTGGCCGTACCTCCCTCAATTTTGCATGTTCAACGCGATAAATAATGTAGTTTTTTGCTGCAGCAAATTCACCAGCAGCCTGTAGGACTAATTCCACCGTATCCTGGACCTGTTCCACTGTTGGCTTCTTGTACTTTGCACCAATAATATTAATTACTCTTCTGGCCAACTCCTTAACTGGCGTACCAGATCCTTTTCCCAAATCCTCGAAGCACAGAGTTATCGCTCTTTCAATTTTTGCTACCTCAAACGGAACCACCCTGCCATCTCTTTTTATAACAGTCTCTGGAACCTCAATTTTAAGATCACCATCTAACAAAACCGTATTCTTAGTTTTCTGTGAGGTATCAGGTTTATTTTTTTTACTCATTTTTACCCTTTCTTTTTATCAATTAATTAATTATTAACTTGGAATTTTCCAGAGTCTGCCACGAATTTCTTAAAATCATCAGCATCATCAAAGTCCAGATAAACACTTGCAAATCTCATGTAAGCAAGTTCGTCCAATTTCTTCAGACGACTCAGAACCATCTTGCCTATATCACTAGATCTAATTTCTACAGTCTTTCTATTAAGCAGTTTAGTCTCAATCTCATCAACCAATCCTTCTACCTGCTCATCCGTTACTTTTCGCTTGTAACAAGCTTTATTAACACCCTTTAACAATTTATCCCTATTATATTGCTCAACTTTTCCGCTTTTTTTAATAACCTTCAAATCTATATTCACTACTCTCTCATGTGTTGTAAACCTCTTTGCACACCTCTTACACTGTCTCCTGCGACGAATACCAACCTCATCAGGAAGCCCTCTACTTTCAAGTACTGCTGTGTCGGAGTGTAAACAATATGGACAGTTCATTTTACTGGGTTATTTAGTGTCGTTAATCATCATGGGACACTACCCCTAGTAAAGCAACTGGTACATAATCCATCAAAACATAACACCAAACTCAATTTCCGCAGAATCTACTTCAATTAAACAAGCGTTGCCAAACTTACACCGATTCTCGCCAGCACAGAACCAAAAACATTTTTTGAATACACCCTTATCCATGCATTAATCATTGCACTTCCCGCAACAAACAACAGAACCCCTGCTACTTCAGTAAAACCAACCTGATACATAAATATCAATATCGGCAGACGCAAAAAAGCGGCCATCAAAGCCACGGTAAATAAATTTAACCATCTATCTTTTTTTAATTTTTCCAAGTATCCAGCCACAAAACCGCTAAAGGTAACTTCTTCAGTAATCGCCGTAGCAATGACAACCCCTATTACAGTTGGAGACACTGATATGTTTGAAAGGTCAAACCTACGAAGCAATACAAAATAAAACAGTCCCACCACCAGTCCCAAAATACAAGAAAGAAAAGTGTTACCCCCAAACATTTTGATCCTATCATCACCACGAAAAGACATACTCCACCAAAATAAAGGAGACAACCAGATGATCGGCTTAAACCAAAGTTCTTCTATCACGTCAGGCAACCTGACAAAATACCTAAAGCTACCCCAGACAATAAACAGATACAAAAAATAATACAAAAGTCGTTTCACAATCTAATAGTATCACAACAGGTATAATGTATTAACTATGGCTCTGGACCGCAAAAAAATTCTCAAAGACATCGAAAAAAACTTCAAAAAGTGTCTCAAAAATCGTCGCAGAATCATTATTAGAGGCGTAATTGCCATTCTCGGCATATCACTAATTGCACTCTTTTTCCTCTTAAAGGACATCCCTAACCCAGCCAAACTAACCAAAACACCCGCTCCTGTTAGTACCAAAATCTTAGACCGCAACGGCAAACTCTTGTACGAAGTTTATCTCAACTACCGTCGCACACCAATTTCATTCAACGAAATTCCCACCAACGTAAAATTAGGCACCATTGCAATTGAAGACAAAAATTTCTACCACCACCACGGTCTTGATACCTTGGCTATTTTAAGAGCCGCATTCAAAACCATTACCGGCCAACGGCTCGAGGGCGGATCCACTCTCACCCAGCAACTAGTCAAGAACTCCCTACTTGCTGATCCTAGTCGTACCATTTCAAGAAAAATCAAAGAAGCAATTTTGGCGCTGGCCACAGAATTTATTTACACAAAAGATCAAATCTTAGAACTATACCTAAATTCAGCTCCATACGGAGGAACAGTTTACGGCATCGAAGTCGCCGCACAGACTTACTTCGGCAAGTCAGCCAAAGATCTAAGTCTGGCAGAATCCGCATTACTGGTTGGACTCCCCCAATCGCCAACTAGATATTCTCCTTTTGGAGCCAAACCAGAGCTCGCGATAAACAGACAACAAGAAGTTCTTAGACGCATGGAGGAAGAAGGCTTTATTACCAAAGATCAGTTGGATGTCGCCAAGAACCAAAAACTAATCTTTGCCAAAAAGAACATTGTCATCAATGCACCGCACTTCTCTCTTATGGTGCGCGATGCATTAGTTCAAAAATACGGCGAAGACAAAGTAAACATTGGCGGACTTAGAGTTACGACCACACTTGACTTAGAATTGCAAAACTATTTTCAGGCATCGCTCTCGGCTGAGCTAAAAAAGATTGCCAGACTTAAAATTAGTAATGGCGCAGCGATCGTCACCCACCCAAATACAGGTGAAATTATTTCTTTAATCGGATCAAAAGATTATTACGACGATGACATCGATGGCCAAGTTAATGTTGTGACCGCACTCAGACAACCCGGTTCTTCCATTAAACCTGTAAACTACGCAACAGCACTTCTTAATGGCTGGCCCGCTAGCCAAATTTATCTAGATATTCCTACATGTTTCAATGTTTCTGGACAACAACAATACTGCCCCAAAAATTACGACGGAACTTTTCGAGGACCAGTCTCCATGAGACAGTCACTCGCAAATTCCTTAAATATTCCAGCAGTAAAACAACTTGCGTTAAACGGCATAGAATCTTTTATTGCCACCGCTTCAGCCATGGGAATATCAACATGGACCGACCCAGCAAGATACGGACTGTCGCTCACATTAGGCGGTGGTGAAGTCACCATGTTTGATATGGCAAAGGTGTTCGGAACTTTTGCAAATAACGGGGTCACAGTACCCCTAATTTCAATCCTTAAAGTGGAAACACATGATGGAAAAGTTCTTGAAGAATTTCAATCAGAAAAAATGATCAACCTTGTTTCTGTGATGCCTCAAAGCTGGAACGCTTTTTGGGAAGAACAATCAAAACCAAAAAATGACTCATTGCCATCCGACCCCAAAACCACTCTCCCCAAAGAAATTCCTTTTATCATCTCTGACATGTTAGCCGACAACAATGCTCGTTCGGCTGCATTTGGTGGATCAAGTCAGTTAGTCATTCCGGGCCATACAGTATCAGTCAAAACAGGCACTACCAATGATCTCAAAGACAACTGGACAATCGGATACACACCAGACTACTTAGTAGCTACCTGGGTGGGCAACAATGACAACTCTTCGATGAGCTATGTGGTTTCGGGTGTCACGGGGGCTTCCAGTGTGTGGAATAGCATTATGAAAAAACTCCTAAAGCCAGTTAAAGACAAACCGTTAAACAAGCCAGAGGGAATCACAAACTACCAAGTTTGTAACCTTACCGGTCTTCTTGCCCAACAAGAAAACCAGTGTGAGTCACACTCTGAATTCTTTATCAACGGCAATCTCCCCGGTGGCCAAAACAACTCTCCATTGCGAAAACAAATCTGGGTCAGACGATCTGATAAATATCCAATTCTCCCAGGCGACGAGACTGTCGATAGAGACTTAGAGGAACACACAGTCATCTCAGACCCTTTTGTTCAAGACTACTGTCTTGATTGTAATTACTCAGTTGATGACAAAGGCAGAATCCAATGGCCAAACACCATTGTAAATTACGCTAGTTTTCAATCTACAAAAGTCACACCAGTTATAAACTATCAAAATTCATCTCCAGAAAATGCTCCGTAAGTTTGGACTGTTTTTTCTTGGGCTGGCTGTTATCTCGACAATAGTCACAGTCTTTGCCATCTGGAAAAGCACCCTTCCACTGGTTAGCCCAATAGCCTTAATTGAAACAATGATTGGCTCTTCTCCGGCTATACGATCAAAGAAAATCATATATGGTTTCTTTCCGTATTGGAACACAAAATATGCAGAACAGCTCTACATCCAACAGCTAACACACTTTGCCTATTTTGCCATCGATCTTAACCCTGACGGAACTGTAAACAAGAAAAACTCATCTAAAGAACTGGAACCAGGATGGAACAAATTAAACTCAAAACCTGTCGAAAAACTATTCTACCAATCCAAACTACTAGGACAAAAGACAGTCCTAACCGTTACCGCCATGGACCCCGATTTAATCACTTCGATTGCGACTGATGACGACAATATTCAAACCGCAATCAACTCCATCATGACTGTTTACAGAGACTACAACTTTGACGATATAAATGTTGATTTTGAACACATTGGCACGCCAAGTGAATCCACAAGAAATGGATTTACATCTTTCATTAAAAAATTAAAAATCGCCTGCAAAGCCACAAACTCAAAATGTGCCATCGATATAGATGTATTTGCCGATAGTGCCAACAAAAAAAGACTTTGGGACCTTGAAGCTCTTGCCCCCGAAGTGGACCGTTTTATCGTCATGGCATATGATTATTACCGAAAGTCTTCCTCTCAGGCTGGGCCAGTTGCCCCACTCATCGGAAAGTGCGACGATATCGCAATTTCAAAAAACGCCAAATGCCTAGAGATGGACATTGTCTCACACCTTGCTCAAATATCAAAAATTGTAAGCTCAGAAAAAATTATTCTTGGGGTCCCCTTTTACGGATATGAGTGGCAAACGGCATCCAAGGATTTTCTCGCCAACACATATCCACGGACAGGTTCACTAGCAACATATCAGAGAATTCAATCTCTGTATTCCAGCCCCAAAATATCAGCACTAACCACCTCCTGGTCAGAATCAACCCTCAGCCCCTACCTCAGTTATGAAGAGGATGGCAACATATATCAAATTTATTTTGAAAACTCACAGTCATTAGAGCAAAAAATAAAATTGGTAGAAAGTGCAAACCTCGGCGGAATTGCAATTTGGGCGCTAGGATATGAGTCGCCCTATCTAGATCTTTGGCAGCCAATCCATAGGCTCATCTCCCTCTAGTCTTTTTTGTGCGCCGGAATTACAATCTAATTAATAGATTACCCTGCCCTTTGGAAAAACGTATTCCGTTTTTGTTATGCTCAAAAAAAGAGACTTTAATCAATCAAACAACATATTTGCCGCAATAGGGCGTCCTCTTTTTTTGTTGATAATTCTTTTCATTTCATCAGTAGGGGCATTTGTACTATTCCTACAGAGACTGTCCTTACTGTTTTTGAGCTTCACCATACCGAAGCTCAATTTTCCCAAAATCAAACTGAAACGGCCAAAGACTCCGTCGTTTCCCAAAATTCCTCTACATATCAACCCACAGCACTTCGTCTTTCCTGTCGCGATAATATGCCTAGGCCTGTTTGTATATTTAGAGTTTCTTTACAACCTACCTGACCCAAATACCTTAGCCAACTTCCCATCCAAGCTAACCACCCAAATTCTTGATCGTAACGGCAAACTTCTTTACAAAATATACAAAGACGAAAACAGAACTCTGATTATCCTAAAGGAATTACCTCAACATGTAATCAACGCATTTCTCGCCGCAGAAGATAAAGATTTTTATTTTCACAAGGGGTTCTCTATTTCTGGATTATTCCGAGCTTTGTACAAAAATGTCATCGACGATAAACAAGAAGGTGGCTCAACCATCACCCAGCAGCTAATCAAAAACACCATACTTACGCCAGAAAAAACCGTAACCAGAAAAGTCAAAGAATTAATTTTGGCAATCCAAACGGAGACCATATTCACCAAAGATGAAATCCTTGAGATGTACCTTAATCAGGTTGGCTTTGGTGGCCCAGCCTATGGCATTCAAGAAGCATCAAGACAGTATTTTGATGTGGACGCAAAAGACTTGAGTATCTCCCAGGCAGCCTATTTAGCTGGACTTACCAGGGCTCCTAGCAAATACTCCCCCTACGGGGACCACCCAGAGCAAGCTGTTTACAGACAGCAGTTAGTTTTAAGCCAAATGCAAAAAGCAGGCTTTATTACACCCGATCAAGCAAACGAAGCACTTTCAAACAAGCTTGTTTTCAAATCGGCCAAAATTGAAATTAAGGCGCCTCATTTTGTCATGCTTGTAAAAGATATATTGGTTAGTCAGCTTGGGGAAAGCAAAGTAAATCAAGGTGGTTTGATTGTTTACACCACACTAGACACCGAACTTCAGGACAAAGTCCAAAGCATAGTCACAGAAGAGGTAAAAAAACTCAAATCATACAAAGTCAGTAACGGAGCCGCTCTAATTACCAACCCAAAAACAGGTGACATACTCGCCATGGTTGGATCCAAAGACTACTTCAATCTTAATGAAAACGGACAGGTAAACTTAACAACTTCACTTAGGCAACCAGGAAGTTCCATCAAGCCGCTTAACTACGCCCTATCATTTGAAAACGGATTAAGCCCTGCCAGTATTATCGATGACAAGCCCATTTCATTTAACTTAGCTGGACAATCACCGTGGACACCAAAAAACTATGATGGCAGATTCCATGGCACCGTCACCTTGCGACAAGCACTAGGCAGCTCATACAATATACCATCCGTATTATTACTTGCCCAAAATGGCGTTACCAACTTTGCAAACTTTTCCAAAAAACTCGGTATCTCTAGCTGGGAAGATACAAGTCGCTTTGGTTTATCAATGGCCTTAGGAAGCTTAGAGGTTAAAATGACCGATCTTGCAACCGCCTACTCAACCTTTGCCAACCAAGGTATCAACACTCCACTTCGCACCATTCTTAAGATTGAAAAGCTAAACGAAAAGAATTCCATTATTTCCAGTTGCCCAAGTGTAAAACCAAATTTAAGAGCAAATGCGACAGCCAATGCAGAAGACAGTTCCTGTATTTCAAGTAGAGTAATATCTCCAACTACGGCATACTTTATCAGCGATATTTTAAGTGACAATGCAGCACGTACCCCAGCATTTGGACAAAACTCAATTCTCAACATTACCGATGCCAAAATTGCAGTTAAAACCGGTACCAGCAACGATCTTAGAGACAACTGGACCATTGGATATTCTAACGACTTTTTGGTTTCTACTTGGGTAGGCAACAATGACAACTCTCCCATGTCAAGCATCGCTTCAGGCATCACGGGCGCATCCCCAATTTGGGCCAAAATCTTCGGAACAATCCTAAAAGATAGCCCGCAACCAAAATCCCTAAACACCCCAGACAACATTATTAGGGTCCCCGTGTGCATTCTCACAGGTTCACTTACCTGTACTGGCTGTCCAACCCGCTATGATTATTTTATTAAAGGACAGGAGCCCAAAAAAGCATGCGACCCTGAAGACATCAAAAGACGCTTAAATGCAACACCGACCGTCACCAAAGAAAATAAACCACAAATTCTTTAACAGGAAACCTTCACTCGAGCTTATATTCTACATACCCCTTCCACTCTGGTTTTGTCAGATTAATATTTGTTTTTTTTAACTGGAATGACGGCATCTTAAGTACTCCTTTTTTCATCACCGGTATTAACCAAAACAACAATGTCGCAATCAAAACAACAAGTAGAGTCCAAAAAATTGTCTTTCTCTCGGCTAATCGCTCTTCGCTAGTCTTTTTTCTTTTTTCCTTCTTTTTTTTAGGAGCACCATCCCCTACATTTTCATCATCATCTCCTGGTAAATCAAAATCTTTATCATCTTTCATATTTTTTATCATCTTTATATCGATATTACACCCACTCTTCAGTCATATTTAATTTCTTTACCAACCACCTACTTAAATCACTCCTAAACAACAATCCATCTTTTGATCCCAATTTTGTCACCACACTACCACCATTCGCAAGCCCCATCTTAAGAGTTTCATCTAGGTTCTTATATTCAAGCAACCCCACTAGGGCACCGGACACAAAAGCGTCACCAGCACCCGTGTCATCAATTGATTTATTTGGGTACGCATCCATTTTAATCCACCTTCGATTTGATACTATGCTTGCGCCCCGCCTACCATCAGTAATGGCCAATACTCTGGCGCCAAATCCCAACAACCCTTTAATGATTTCTTTTTCATTATCAAAATCAACACCAATTAGGGTGCTTGCCTCCATTCTATTAACATTAAAAAAATCAAAACTTGGAAGAAGTTTAAGTAAACTATCTCTATTTGCAATTTCACCCTTTCCTGGATTCACCCCGATCTTAATTCCTTGTCCAACAGCAAAAGAAGCCAGATCCTCAAGCATTCCTATATTCCCACCCAGTGAAGAAATTTGAATCCAGTCTGCTTTTTTTAATTCCTCCCAATCAATTTTTTCCTCCACGATCTCGCCACTTTCTCCGCGAAATGTCACGATTGACCGTGCCCCGCCTTGAGCAACTAGGACTGACGACAATCCTGTTTGGTGATCACCAATCTGAACCATCGTAGTATCAACACTCTCATCTTCCATTTTTTTGAGCACCATTGATCCAGCATCATCTTTTCCAACCCTTGAAACTAACTTCACCGCTTCACCCAATCTATGTAATCCAACCGCAACATTCGTGCCCCCTCCCCCCGTTTCCAAACAACCCCTTTCTCCTTCTGTCTTTCCCCCAAGGACTTCACACATCGCAACTCCCCCAGGGATATTGTGACCCTTAACAATCTTTAATGAACTTGACTGAATCAAGACGTCAATTACAGCAGCCCCAATCACGACAACTTTGTGCATATCTCATTCTAACAAACTGGCTACCGACACGCTCTTGCTATTCCGTCGAAAAATATATTTATACAACCTCCAAGTTTCAAGATGTTAAAATTTAACAAATGAAACCGTGGCATCACCTCAAACCAAAAACCGGCAAAGAGATTCCTTTTATGATTTTAATTAGTTTCTTGGCAACTTTTGCTGCCTCAAGAATCACCACGCAATTACTCCCAAACATGTTTCTCCAAGTACGAGGAACCCATGTTCACCATTTTGCCTACGGTATTATCTTGCTCGGAATTATTGGTTTTTACAGCATTACCCAACCCAGATCTCCACAAACCAGATTGAAGTTGTCACTTTTATATGGTATCGCCTTGGGTTTAGCCTTCGACGAATTTGCTATGTGGATTCAGCTGGAAGATGTTTACAAAGACCGATCAACTTACGATGCCATTGTTACCATCACCCTTTTACTTCTCAATATCGTCTACTTCGAAGATTTCTGGAAGAAATGGGGCTACAGGCTTGGCAGCTTAGCCAAACGCATTTTTTCCTAACAGATATTCAAACAGAATCGAATTATTAAAAAACAATCTCTCCTAATTTTCGCGCTACCTCAACAGGATTTGGGTCTTGCCAAACATTTCTTCCGATAGCAATTCCTTTTGCTCCTGCCTGCATTACGTTTGTTACATCTTGATCTAGATTTTCCCAATCAACCTTTTTTCCTCCTTGAGCCAAGACACCAGATTTCCCGGCTGCTTTAACGACCCAGCCAAAACTTTCGACATCTCCTGTATAAGGAACCTTAACAAAGTCAGCATTCATTTCTAACCCCAAACGCGCACCGTACGCCACCACATCGCCATCAGACTCCCTCCCCACAACCTTTTTGCCCCTCGGATACATCCAGGCAATTACAATCATTCCTCTTTCGTGCGCTTCATCCTCAATTCTAGAAAACTCCACCATCATTTTTTCTTCGTGCTCACTACCCACATATATTGTGTACCCAACTCCCACAGCACCCAAAGCAGCTGCTTTCTCAACCGTACAAAGTTGCAGTGACAATGGTTCTTCCCCCTGAAAAGAAGTTTTTCCATTTAGTTTCACTATCAATGGCACCCCGCTTTCTCTTTGATAATACCTTGCGGCAATCCCTTCTTGAAAAACAACTCCTGTGAAACCGCCGTTTTGTGCAATTTGCATGATGTAATTAGGGTCTACATTTTTTTCATTAAATTCTACCGGACCGTGCTCAAACCCTTGATCATAAGCAAGCAACATCACCTTTCCGTTTTTTTCTATTACACTTGTGTCTATTGTCATACTATTTTCTTATAATTTCTTTAATTTTCCCAATTATTGCGTTTTTGTCTAACCCATACTTAACTGCCAGTTCATTGGCTTCCCCACTTTCTCCAAAGCAATCTTTCATCCCCATTCTAATCATTACTGATGGACAATTCTCACCCAAAACCTCTGATATCGCACCCCCGAGTCCTCCATTTATTTGATGATCTTCGATTGTAATCACCCTTTTGGTTTTTCTTGCGCTCTTAACTACAGCTGATACATCCAACGGTTTTATTGTATGCACATTTATTACCTCAACAGAAATCTCTTGTTCCACCTCGAGAGCCGCAAGAAGAGCCTGATATACCAAAGGGCCACAGGCAAAAATTGTCACATCTGTTCCCTCACACAAAACCTGCACCTTACCAATTTGAAAAGCCGCAGTATCTTTAATGAATACAGGAGTTTTAGGTCTAGTCAGTCGTAGATATGACGGACCAACATGATCTGCAATTGCCATGGTGGCCTTCCACGCTTGGTTGCTATCAGCAGGAACCACAACAATCATATTTGGAAGGACTTTCATTAGAGCAATATCTTCCAAAGCTTGATGTGTAGCGCCATCCGGGCCAACTGATATCCCGGTGTGACCGCCAACTATTTTTACATTTGCGTTTGTATAAGCGATTGACACTCTAATCTGATCCCAATTACGACCTGGAGAAAAGACGGCATAAGAACACAAAAATGGTATTTTACCGGAAATTGCCAATCCAGCTCCCACACCAGCCATGTTTTGTTCTGCCACACCGACCTCAACAAACCTATCAGGAAATAATTTCCCAAACTCAAGCATTTTCAAGCTCTCTCGCAGATCTCCGGACAACGCTACCACCGAGTTATTTTTTTTACCCAAAGCAACCATCGCTTCACCAAAACCTTCTCTTGTAGCTTTCATCTGCATTTCAGTCAAATCATCTATTAGGTAACTCATCTCAGTTGGTTTTTTCTAATTCAATTAATGCCGCGATACCTTCTTTTTCTGTGGGAGCTTTTCCGTGCCACTCATAGTTATTTTCCATAAACCCGACACCTTTACCGGGTGTAGTTTTCATAATTATCGCTTTTGGCTGGGATGGAAATAATTTGGACCACACAAACACTGATTTTATTTCTTCATAATTATGACCATCAATTTCTCTTACTTTTAGACCAAATGCTTCGAGTTTCTGCTTTAACGGCTCAATTGGCATTATTTTTTTCAGGTTTCCAGTAATCTGAATATCATTACTATCTATTACAAAAATTAGATTTCCTAGTTCATACTTAGCTGCGGTCATGTATGCCTCCCAAACCTGCCCCTCTTGTTGTTCCCCATCACTTGAGACACAAATCGTCCTCCATTTTTTTGAATCCATTTTTGCGGCCATTGCCACCCCCACAGACAAGCTAACACCTTGACCCAAAGGTCCTCCTGTGTTTTCTACCCCGGGAAGTTGGTTGTGCGTCATTCCAACAAACTGTTTTTGATAAGTCACATGACCCTGAAGCCTCGTCCCTAGCTTCCTCAATGTCCCAAGCTCACTCTCGGGGAAGTAACCAACTTGAGCCAAAGTAGCGTATAAGCCAGGTGCATAATGTCCACAAGACAAAATCACCCTATCCCGATCTTCCCAGGCTGGTTGGTTGGGGTCATAATTCACCACTCCCCCAAAATATAAAGTCACCAAAAAGTCAGCTATCCCCATTGGACCAGCAGTATGACCACTGCCCGCCTTAACAAGCATTTTAATTATGTTTCTTCTTACCAGCTGAGATATTTTATGCAGATCATTTTCCACTATGATTCATCTTATCAAAGGATTAGGCCATAAACGCCTTTTCTCCACTACCATCATCTTCGATCTGACCCGTACTAGGTTTTCCAGATAGTTCTAAATCAAATTCCTTCAGATAATGCAACACCATCTCTGGAGTAGTTGCAATTTTATAAACCCTCAAAGCCCCGGGTCGCGTTTCGATAAGCATATTTTTTACTAGCGCCTCAACAATAGGGAACCAAAAATCTCCATATAATATCAATGGCTTATGATGTCCAAAATACAGATAAGCAAGACCCCAAGCCATCCCAAATTCAGAAAGAGTTCCCGTCCCTCCATTAAAAATCACATAAGCATTCCCAAGCTCCAAAAGCTTCATTGTCCGATCAACATAGTTATTCATGATGATCTCCTTGTCGGCATGGTTAAGGTGATCTTTACCTTCAAAATTTTCAATAAATTTAGGATAAAACGTCGCAACGGCCGCAACTCCTCCACCTTCATGAGCCCCTTCTGTAGCCGCTCTCATCACTCCGGGACCACCGCCATTTACAATTTCTAGTCCATTCTCAGCCAACAATCTAGTCACCTCCACGGTCTCCCTATATAGCTCCGATTCTGGAGGGCAATCAGCATATCCAAACACCGTAATTGATTTTAAATTTTTAAAAGCCATACCTCAAATATACTAGAATTTACACCTTTGCGCCCAAGTTCTCCAACTTCTGTAGTTGTAAATCAATATCGTCAGCCCCCAACAAATCAGAACCCACTACAAATTCCATCCCCAAAAAACTTTTATTAAATTCGTCTTCGGCAATCTCCTCTGCCCATTCTGCAACCAAACACTTTTTAATATTTTCAACATTCAGTCCTCCATCTACCTGAATTGTTATCTGTTTTGAAAGTTTTCTCACCTGCTTAATTTTTTCCAGAACTCTATCATCAAAATTCCTCCCTTGCGCACCAGACTGAACACTCATTAGCAGCACCACATCAATATTATTTATTACTTCATCGAGTCCAACTATCGGAGTATCGATATCATAAGCAAGTCCCACCCTCATCCCTGCGGCCTCAGCGTCTGCAATAAACCTTGTCATATCGCCCATCTTCTCTACCTGACCATAAACCGCAGTTATTCCTGCTGCAGCGCATCTATCAACCCACTCTTCTGGCTTGTCTACCATCAAGTGCCCCTCAAACTCAACAATTGTATCTATCGAAAGCAGAACCTCTGGCATAACAGTTTTTGTTTCCTCAAACTTCCCATCAATAATATCCATTTGGACCCTCTTAACCCTTCCCCACACTTTTTTAAGCTGCTCTTCAAAAGAAGAAACATCCTTTTCTAAAATACTTGGAATTATTGTTACCATAAACTATATAATTTTTTCTAACTTGTCAATTCTCCTTTTGTATTTATCTTCAGTGGAAAAATCCTGCTTCAAGAAGGTATCGATAATTCCTTTCAATACGTCTAACTCAACATAATCAGTTGGTACAGCCAGACAGTTTATATCATCATCTCTTCTTCCCCTGCGAACAGCCTCCTTGTCAAAAGCGACTCCACACTTAACGTTAGCAAATCTGTTTGCCGCAATACTCATACCAAACCCATTCCTACAAAACAAAATTATTCTATCACTATCAGAGGTCACTGCTTTCGCACCAGCTACCGCAAAATCCACATAATCGTCATCAGGATTGAGCTTGTCTGCCCCCACATCTTCAACCACATAACCATTATCAATCAGCCATGCCTCGATTCTCTCTTTAGTTTCATATCCCCCATGATCTGCGCCAAGAATTATTTTCAACATTAACTCTAATATACCAAATTCAACCGTCATTGCGATGAGCGGAGCAAAGAAGCAATCTATACGGGTTAAAAGGAAAAGTTAATCAAATCCCAGCTCAGCCTTCAGTTCCTCAGACATCATGTCTCTCGTCCAAGGTGGATCCCAGACTAGTTCCACCGTGAGTTTTTTTATTTCGGAAATATCAGCTACCGATTCTCTAACTTTTTTATCAATTACTGGTGCAAGTGGGCACCCCGGACTAGTAAGAGTCATCTCTACCTCAGCTTCGCCGGCCTCATAACGCACATCATAGACCAGACCTAACTCTACAATACTTACACCCAACTCAGGATCTATAACGTTTTTTAGTGCTTCTCTGATCTTATCTTCTGTTGTTACCATCATCTTATTTTAAACTGTGCTTCAATCAAAACAAATACTCCCCACACAGCCAGAGTCAGTCCCACCAACATCCACTGTGTACTTGCAAGCCAAAGATCAACTCCCAAGGATCCAATAAAGGCAACAACGGTACTTACAACAGACAAAAAAATTAACGTCTTACCTACCAAAAATTTATCTTTATTCCTCACTATTTTTCCACCTCCTCACAAACAATTTTAAGAATATCTCTCAAAGAAAATCTTGTCCCCAGAGACACCCTTCTTGTTTAACAAATTATTAACATCATCTATCATTCCAGGAGCACCACACAGATATGCCACCACGCCACCGTCATAATAGGAAATATTTTCCAACACGTCTCCGACATGCCCCTTTAGGCCTGACCATTCAAGTTGTGGCTTCGAAAGTACTACATCAAAATGAAAATTACCAAAGTCGCTGCGAATACTTTCAAATTCTTTTAGCCAGTACAGATCTTCTTCGTGGCGCATCCCCCAAACCAACCTTACATCACCTTCAAATCTTTTGTTTTCCACAAGATCTATGATCATTGCCTTAAACGGCGCAACCCCCGTGCCAGTAGCTACAAACAAAACCTGCTTACTGTTCTGTACCAACATGGGATCTACGACAAAATGTCCCAAGAAACCCAAAATCTCTACATCATCACCAACATTAAGTCCTAGGATATATTTTGAGCCAACTCCCATCGGACTCACGTCAACCAGCAAATCTACATAATTAACTCCTGGCAAACTAGCTACCGAATACGAACGCCTTAGCCCATCCTGACTAACTTTCAGACTAATATATTGACCTGGAACAAAATCGGCGACAAAGTCTAACGATATCCTCAATAGCCAAACACTACCTGCTAAATTTTCCTTAGACTCTACCTTACAAATGCATTTTTTTGGTGCCATAGTATCTAATTTATCACTATATTACCTAATCATAATAACTACCCCAACAAAAATCATGGCAGCGCCCAGAACAAACCTCATCCACTTCGTATTTTTATGTTCCCATTCCTTCATAGACACAACTTGCTTCCCCTTGCTCATTACCAAAAGAATAACAATTAGTGGCAGAATAAAAACAAAATTGTAATACATAAAAAGACCTAATACCTTGGCTAATCCCAAACCAGACCGCGCGATTACTGCCGTCGTCCCGATATACAACGGCAACATACAAGGTGTGGAAAACACCGTTGTCAAAACACCAATTAAAATTGTCGTCGAGGTTCCAGTCTTTGACATTAACCTACTCAATCTTTCAAAACCAGATTTTGGCATACGCAAATGAATAGGTAAATCAATCCAAAAAACATCTTTAATCTGTACCAATCCAGCAGCAATCAACGCAGACCCAACTACGTACTTAAAAATAACAGATATCCACATTCTCTGCAGATAGTATGCCGCTCCATAAAACAAAAGCCCCAGTAGCAAGTATGTTACAAAAACACTTAGTATGTACACGAGACCCGTCTTCAAAATGTAGTTTTTCTCCTTTCCTCTTCCTCCAAAGACAAGCAAATAACCCAAAAAAGTAATCAGCATTCCGATTCCACATGGATTAAGTCCATTTGTCAAAGCCGCTGCTGTCAATATCGGAATGCTTATCTCCATATTATTTCAACAGTTCTTCCACCTTAGCCATAATAAAATCTCCCCCAACTTGCTCCCCGTTGATAAACACAGTTGGTGTTCCCGGTAAGTTAAGCGCTTTTGCAAGGTCTGCATCAACCTGAACATTTTTAGCTACCTCAGAAGAATTTAATGTCTCTAAAAAATTCTTTTCCTCAAGACCCAATCCCACTGCGTAGCTAGTCAATCTTTGCAAAGCATCTGTTTTACCAAACCACTCGTCTTGTCTGTCAAACACAACTTCCATCATCTCCCAACCCTTACCCAAAAGCCTCGCCGACTCAACCGCTTTCGCAGAAACCAAGGCGTTCTTGTGTATTTGTGGTGGTAAGGGGAAGTACCTATATACCAGCTTCACACCAGGTCGATTTTGCAAATCTTTGGTTTCGTCGTGAACCCTCTTGCAACTTGGACACTCCATATCCGAAAAATTCACAACGGCCACTTTTACCTCACCATTTTCTTTAACTAACTTTGCCCCATCAAGCAGAACCTTCATATCAACTTGCAGAGAGTTAGTCGTTCCGGCCATTTTTGTCAGCCCAAAAATCATTATCAGCACCAAAATAACACTGGCACCAACCACTTTCAAAATTAATTTCCAATCATTCATATTTATTTTTTGTATTATATTTAATTCTCTGTCATTCCCGACTCGATCGGTAATCTATACAAAGAAACACCTTTTAATTAAACACCTTTAACAATGCCCTGTAGGCTAAAGTTGCACATTTCATCCTACCTGGGTTAATTTCCCCTCCCAACATCTCTATTATCCCAGCTTCTCCAAACTTCTCCAAGTCTTCTTTGTTCATTCCTATCACTTTTTCCGACAGCATACTTGCCGCTGCCGTAGAGATAGCACATCCGACCCCTCTCCATTTCATTTCTTTTATCGAACCACCTTCTCTCTTGATTTGTATTTGTATCATGTCACCACACGACGAATTAGATTCATCCATTTGCATATCAGCGTTCACCAACTCTCCAAAATTTCTTGGATTCTTGTAATGGTCAATAATCTGATCTTTGTAATCTGTCATTGTATTTATGCAAACACTTTTGGTATTTCTCTAATCTTTTCTACCAGATAATCAATTTCTTCTTTTGTATTATAAATATAAAAAGTAGCCCTCACCATGGCGGGAACATCAAAACTGGTTACCAGTGGGGCTGCACAATGTTGCCCCGACCTTACCGCTATTCCAAAGTTATCTAATATTTGTGCAGCATCGTGTGCATGAACCCCCACCACATTAAATGGCAATGCCCCTCCCCTTTCATCTAAATTTTTCGGTCCATACATCACCACCAAGTTTTCTTTTTCAAGCTCCCCCATTTTTAACATCGCATATTCCATGAGCTCTTTTTCGTGTTCCTGCACATTCTCCATTCCCAAATTAGTCAAATAATCACAGGCTGCACCCAGACCAATAATTCCCGCAATATCAGGAGTTCCCGCTTCAAACCGACTTGGAAGTTCCGCCCAGGTCGCTCCGGTGATTTTTACTTCGCCAATCATGTCACCACCATAAAGAAAAGGTCTCATTGTACTCAAAACTTCTTTTTTACCCCACAAAACCCCTATACCGGTAGGTCCTAGCATCTTGTGTCCAGAAAAAGCTACAAAGTCCACCCCTAACTCTCTCACTCTCACTTTCATGTGAGGCACCATTTGGGACGCATCTAGTAATATTTTTACTTCAGGGTTTTTCTCTTTTATTTGCGTAACCAGAGATACAACATTAGGAATAGTTCCCAATACATTTGAAGCCCCCGTAAAGGCAAAAAGTTTCACTCCGCCATTAATCAATTTTTCAAAACTGCCCAGAACAACTTTCAGTCCATTTTCAAAAAAATCCTGATTCTCTCCACCAGACATTTTTAGCTTTCCCTCTTTGTCAACGTCAATGACTCTAAGCTCGGCGCCTTTTTCTCGACACAGTTCTTGCCATGGAACCAAATTAGAATGATGCTCCAGCTTACTCACAAGTACTGCATCTCCTTTTGAGATATTATCCCTACCCCATGAGTACATTACGAGATTTATACTTTCACTAGCATTCCTGGTAAAAATTACTTCTTCCTCTTTTGCGCCGATAAACTCCGCAACTTTTTTTCTTGACCCATCCACTAAACGTGTTGATTCTACAGACAACTGATAAACCCCCCTGTGAATATTTGCGTTCGTGTTGCGATAATAATCATCCATAGCTTTTGTCACACTTTCTGGTTTCTGACTTGTTGCACCACTGTCCAAAAAAACCAAATTGTACCCACGGACCTTTTTACTCAAAATTGGAAAATCTGCTCTAACTTTTGCTGTGTCAAACATAATTTATTTTACCTGGTTATTATCGATATTATTTGCCTCAATCTTTTCTTTTATTTCTCTCAAAAAACCCCCAACAATTAGTTTCTTTGCCTCTTCCGGAGATACTCCACGACTCTTTAAATAGAAAATCTCTTCTTCGTCGATTTTCCCCACCGAAGCAGCATGAGAAGCTTTTACGTTGTTATTTTCAATTTCTAACTTTGGTTCTACTATCGCACTACTTTTCTTATCCAAAAGAAGCATCCTCATTTCCAAAAAACTATCCGAACTCTCTGCCCCTTTTTCTATTTTTACCATTCCATCAATACCTACCCGGGCTCCATTTGATGCAACTCCTTTTATTACCACCCTACAAAAAGTATTTGCAACTTTATGATCGGTCAATACACGTACCTTATAGTCTCCAGGTTCAGTTGCCGACACTAACCCCCACACCTCAGTTTGTTCACCAGATACAGACAAAGGAACGACCAGATCTTTTACCCCTGGTTTGTTTAATTCGAATATTATTACTTTAACTTTATTTTCCATATTGTTTTTTCAACCCACACTTCCCTCCATTTCGAGCTCTACTAATCTATTCATCTCCACCGCATACTCCAATGGAATCTCTTTAATTACAGGTTCCAAAAATCCATTCACTATCATTGCAGAAGCTTCAGCTTCGTTTATGCCCCTACTTTTCAAGTAAAACAGTTGTTCTTCACTTACCCGAGACACGGTGGCCTCATGTTCAAGGACAACATCGTTCTCCAAGATTTTATTCACTGGGTATGTGTCCGATCTGCTTTTATCGTCGAGTATCAACGCGTCACACACGACTTTAGATCTTGCGCCAGTAGCACCCGGATTTATTTGCACCATTCCTCTATAAGTAGCTCGACCACCATCTTTGCTTATCGATTTACTCATAATGTTAGATGTTGTTTCAGGCGCCAAATGAATCATCTTTGCCCCGGTATCCTGATGCTGGTCAGCTCCTGCCCAAGCAACGGAAAGAAGTTCACCGTGAGCTTTTCTTCCAGCCAGAATACACGCTGGATATTTCATTGTCAGTTTTGATCCCAAGTTTCCATCAACCCATCGCATTTCTGCGGATTCTCCCACCCAAGCTCTCTTAGTTACCAAGTTATAAACATTCTTATACCAATTCTGAACTGTAGAATATTGGACCTTCGCATTCTTTTTCACAAAAATCTCCACCACCGCGGCATGTAACGAAGCAGAAGAAAAAGACGGGGCCGAACAGCCCTCAATATAATGCAGTTTGCTTCCTTCATCAGCGATGATCAGCGTTCTCTCAAACTGCCCAGCACTCTCTGTGTTAATTCTGAAATACGCTTGTAATGGCAAGCCCACATCAACACCTTTAGGAACATAAATAAATGACCCCCCACTCCACACAGCACTATTAAGTGCTGCCAGTTTATTATCCGCCAGAGGAACTACTTTCCCAAAATACTCTTTCACCAGTTCTGGGTACTGTTTCAAACCCTCATCCATAGAAAGAAAAACCACCCCCTTGTCAGAAAGAACTTTTTTTATAGATCCATATATTACTTCAGAATCATATTGACCCTTAACTCCAGCCAGAAGTTCCTTCTCGGCTTCGGGAACTCCGATCTTTTCAAAGGTATTCTTTATCGCATCGGGAACATCATCCCAAGTTTTTGTCTCTGCGAGTTTAGGTTTTACATAATAATGAATATCATCAAAAGTAATAGGAGTCAGGTCACCACCCCAAACAGGAGTATCCATTCTTTCATATAGAGATAACGCTTGGAGTCTCCTATCAAGCATCCACTCAGGTTCTCCCTTCATTGCGGACATCTTCTTAACCAACTCAGCAGTTAATCCTTTCGGAGACTGGAAGGCATAATCAACCTTGTCTGTGTGACCCAAAGAGTAGCTCGTATCACTATTCATAACTTTTATATCCAGACTGTTCTAATTTCTCCACAATTTCTACTCCTCCAGCATCAACAATTACTCCTTCTTTGAGTACCACAACCTTGTCTGGCGTTAAATATTTCAGGAGTCGTTGATAATGGGTAATCACCAGCACACTCATTCCAAATTCAGCTACCATCTCCGAAACATTTTTTGCAATGATTGCCAGAGCATCAATATCTAGGCCGGAGTCCACCTCATCCAGAATGAGAAGCTTTGGTTTCAAAATCCTCATTTGTAAAATCTCAAACTTTTTCTTTTCTCCACCACTAAACCCCTCATTCAAACTTCTGTTTAACAAACTGGCATCTATGTTTAGTTTTTCTGCTTCCAATGCAATTTTATTTTTTAGCTCCAACGCACTCACAGTAAGCCCTCGATTCCGGAGAGCCGCAAGAAGCATCTCTCTCACCGTGACACCAGAAATCGCCACAGGGTATTGAAAAGACATCATCACGCCTTCATTAGATCTTTCCTCAGGACTCATCTCCAATAGATTTTTATCTTCAAAAATTATGCTGCCACCTGAAACTTCATACTTTGGATTTCCAATCAAAGTATTTGCCAAACTCGATTTTCCGGAACCATTCGGTCCCATCAATGCGAGCACCTCACCAGACTTTATATCCAAATCAATTCCTTTAAGAATTTCTTTGTCCTCAATCTTTACTTTTAAATTTTTTATTTTAAGCATGTGTTGTCATTGCGAGACCCCGATATATCGGGGTCGTGGCAATCCAGTTAATTGTTATTTACAAATATTCACTTGATTAAATCCTCCAATGTATATCTTGCTAATATATTTTCTATATCCAGTGTAAGTCTATCCATAAAACTTTGCTGCCCACAACCTCCATCCACCGGGCAGCCCTCGCAACTCACAGGCGCCACACCGCCCTCAATGGCCTCTAGAGCCTCCTTTATCTGAACTTCCTTAGGGTCATAATTCAAACTGAATCCACCCCCCTTTCCCTCCTTAGAGTTCAAAATTCCAGCATCCACCAACGACCCAGCAATCTTGGCCATAAATGCCCTAGGCATGCCTAAATCAGAGAGTTCTGCCAAAGATACGCGACCCAACCTGCCCTTCTGAGCCAAAATTGAGAGTAGCGCCATTCCATAGTCCGCCTTCTTCGTAAGTGTAAACATATACTTGGACTATTATACTCCAAGTAAGGCAATCAGCATAGCCCTATTTCCAAAAGAACTTCTCAAAGAATTTCTTTTCTGCGGGCCACATCTTAATTTTTTTTGCTTCTTCAAGTGTAAAGTATTTATGTTCTCCAATTTCCTCACCGTTCATCATTTCTCCACCTACGATCTTGCACCTCCACCAATACGCCGTCTCCCCAGCGACATCCTGTTCCCATTCAGAAATCAGCTCAATTGGTTTTACAATGATATTCAACTCTTCATATGCCTCTCTTACCAGCGCCTGTTCTACAGTTTCTCCTTCTTTCACATGCCCCGTCGGGGGATACCAAGCCATTTGATACTCTCTAAAATTTTTTATCTCACTAGGTCTTTGCAATAAAATTCTGCCCAAGTCATCAAAAATCACACAAACGGCAACCTTTTTAGTGTCATTCATCTAACAATTTATACACTCAAAACCAGATTACCACAACCCCATTTGCACCTCTGCTGGTTTCTCTTCTACCACTTCCACCTCAACCGGATAAGAGAAATCAACTTCGACTTCCCTATATTCGTTCCACCTATCTTTAAACTTAAGTTTGCCAAAGCGCCTTGCAAAGTCATATACTTTTGTTGTCACCTCAACATCCATCTCGCAATATTTCTTAAGATTAGCAAGACTCTCAGGGTCCCCCAAATTCCACCACTTTACCGCATCCAACCCACCCGCGATTTTTCCCGCACCGATTGTTTCTTTGGCCACACTGTCAAGCTTCACTCTATGCCCAAACACCTTTCGAATTTCTTCCAAAATGTCAAAGTGTTTAAGCTTGGTAAAGTCGCCCTTTTCGTAGACCCCATTCATCGCTGGGTTATCAAATCCAAAAGAGTTATAGCCTATTATTCTGTCAGCCTCTTCAAACCAACTCCACATGTCATTAAAATCTGCTTCCCAAAAACTTTTCATTTCTCCCTGAATTTCATTACCTACCGGATCTACTTCCCTGCGATAAACCGAAACAATTGATATTCCCAGGTCAGCCGGATTATTCCCGACTATTTCATCAAAAATCTTCTTAGTCTCCACATCATAGATAACTTCAATGCGATTTCCCTTGTTTGTCATGAGAGCTCTATTAAAGCATCAATCAAAAAATAATTCCAGCTCTATTTTCTACCTTCCCAAACCCACATCTTGTGACTAATATACATTCCAAAATAAATCACCGCAGCGCCAGCAGCCAAAGCAATTAACATGTTTTCCCAAACACCTGTTTCTGGAAGGTTAAGGGTAGGAGTTGCCGTCGGGATGGCAGTTGGGGTTGCCGTAGGAGTGGCTGCTGCAATGGAATTAAAATTCAAAGTAAAAGCCAGGCTGCTTGTTCCCGAAGTGATCACAATACCATTTGCACCCGCGTCTAGAGATGCTGGTACAAAAACCCAAACACCACTTGGACTTGCTGCGCTAGTATATCCAGTCAGGGTTTTAATTTTTACCGCCACTTGAGCCCCAGGAGTGGCCGTACCCTCTAATACTGGTACTCCACCGACATAATCAACAACACTATAGTCCACGCCAACAGTAGAAAGTGCTCCTATCTTTGTCAGCGTCAAATCCACTGCGTACACCGCTCCAGATTTCAAAAAAAACAATGTGACAACTAATAAAATTACTCTCGAGATTTTTTTCATTTTATGCTTTTAAATCAATTTCCTGATAAACAGAAGGCAATTGAACTTTTACACCTGGTAACTCTTGTCTAATCTTTTCAGACAGTACCAGCCTTGGCAGTTCTTCCCCATGTATTAATATTACCTCTTTTAAGCCGTTTATTTTTTTAAGCCAAGAGATCAACTGTCCCTGGTCTGCATGAGAACTCATGGTTTTTATTTCTCGAATTTGAGCTTTGACTTCAATTTCATTCCCCCAGATATTTAAACTCTTCTGACCGTCCTTAATATCCCTCCCCATCGTTCCTTCTGCTTGATACCCCACAAACACAAGCTGTGTTTTTTCGTCCCCAAGATAGTTCATTGCGTGATGTATCACCCTCCCTCCACTCATCATTCCACTCCCGGCAATAATGACTTTTGCACCAGGGAGATTCTTAATTTGTCTACTTTTCTCCGACGAGTCACATATCATGAGTCCAGGAAAATCAAATGGGTCATCAGTCTTTACCTGATCTTGAAGCTTTTTACTATACAGTCCAGGAAAGTCTTTAAAAATCTGAGTAGCTTTAATTGCCATCGGACTATCCAAAAAAATCGGAATTTCCAAGCTCACCTTTCCCTGTTTTTTAAGTTGGTCAAAAATAAACAATAGTTCTTGAGCCCTCTCAATCGAAAAGGACGGAATCAGTACTACGCCACCATCTTTCTCTGCTTGTTGCACAAATTTAGCCAACATATCAGCTTCATTCCTCGGTCCATGAACCTCATCACCATATGTAGATTCCATTATGGCTGTATCCGCACGGTCTATCCATTCCGTAGGTGCAATTAAAGGTTCTGGAGTATTCCCCAAATCACCACTAAAGACAACCCTCTTCTTTGTTTTTGTCTCTTCAATCAACACACTCGCAGACCCCAAAATATGCCCAGCATCAAACATTGTAATTTTAAAATCACCGACACTAAATGGCTTCCCGTATTCAACAAGCTGAACTGACTTCAAAATCTTTTCTACATCTTCATCCGTGTAAATCTGACTCTTTGCTTCTTCTTCCTTTGCAATTTTTGCACTGTCATACAAAACCAACTCTGCAAGTGCACGAGTGGCTTCTGTCATAAAAACCGGTCCTTTAAAACCAAAATTAACCAGCATCGGAAGTCTTCCGCAATGATCCAAATGTGCATGAGTAATAACCACGGCAGACAATTTGTCGAAATCTATTTCAGGCTTGATAAGATTTAGCCCAACCTCCTCAGGCTTTCCTTGAAACATCCCATCATCGATTAGTACTCCTGTTTTTCCGCTTGTCAAAAAATAGCTGGACCCTGTCACCATCTGGGCAGCACCCAAAAACTTTACTCTCATACATTCAGTCTACCAAATTTGCTAGAATGAATCTATGTTCTGCCCCAACTGCAAAGAATCACTTTCTTCAATTCAAATTGAAACTTCCGACGGAATTTCCCACCCCATAGACGAGTGTCTTAATTGTGGTGGCCACTTAATCCCGAGCTTTATTGCCAATTTTCTCACCGTAGAAACAGCCAGAAATGTCGATTCTGTACTTCCCAAGAACAACAATCTCCCTGCCGTCTCGCCCGCTTGCTCAAAGTGTGGCCAAACAATGTCCAGCATCAAAGACGACGCTGTCCCCCAAACAGTAACAGTTTTCACTTGTCCCAATAATCATGGTGATTTTTTTCCAAAAGGCCAGCTCCTTCTTTTCAAAGAAGCCCAACAAGCCAAAATATATTTTCATAAACTTTGGGGTATCCCTCTCAAATCTGCCTTCGCTGTCCTGATTCCACTCTTCATTGTTTTTACGGCTGTCTCAGTCTTGCCCACTGTAGTTACTCAGATGCAATACAATCAAGAGAATCGTATTAAAGCCTCGGAAATCCTAACCTCTCCTTTGATTACACCAATTTCTGGCACTCAAGTTCTGATTTCTTTTTCCACTCAAAAGCCCGCCAAAACATCCATCAGATTTACCGAAGGGATGGATAAAACCTTCATTACATCAGACGTTGTTACCACCAACCATCTCCAAAACGTCGAAGATCTTGAACCGGGCACTTTGTACAAATATGTCATTGTCATAGATTCTGACGGCAAACCTGTCACCACCTCCGAATACACCTTCTCCACCCCCTAAAGCCACAAAAAAGGGTCACCCCTTTTAAGGATGACCCAAACATTTATTTCCTTACCAAATAGAACCCGGCCATACTAAACAGGCCGGCCTCATACCATTTCCATTCCCATCCTGGAGCTGCGTGTAGGGCCAGATAACACCTTTCGCAACTCAGCTTGAAAGCGCTGTTGCCAGGCGAAAAGCTTGCCGCCCAGGCAGTATACTTTTCGCTTTCAGACCACTCTTGGCCAAAGTTGGAAAATCGGCCGGAGTATGAGCCAACATACCCCTCCGAGACGTTTCCGTCACAGGTAATTTTCCCAGTGTTGCACTTTGGGGTTTCTCCTGCTGCGGCCACTGGGGAGGGAAAAATCGTGGCCAAAACGGCAACCATAACCATCAATAGCATCAAAACATTCTTTTTCATCTCTTCTCCTTGGGCACAAAGCCCATTTGTTGTGGGGGGTGGATTCCGATTTTTTAATGAAGCTAACTTACGTTCAAAATCATACCACAAACGCCTCACTTTGTCAAGCTATGGGGTATTTACAGGTTCTTGAGAAGTGGTAAGCTAAATGTGTTATTAGTTACAATACATATGAGTTTTGACCTCATTCCCAAGTCTTTTTGGGCTTTCCCCTCACTTCGTCCCTGGTTCGAAGACGAAGACTGGATTACCAGCCTCCCCACCAACTCCTCTGGACTCTCGATCTCCGAGGATGATAAGAATGTATATGTAGAAGCTAACATGCCCGGCCTGAAGGCTGGAGACATCGATGTCACCTTCAAAAATGGCGAGCTTTGGATTCAGGGGGACAAAAAAGAAGAAGAAAGTGACAAGAAAAAGAAGTACTATCGCATGGCTAGCTCGTCATATTCCTACCGTATCCTAGTCCCAGGAGAAGTAAACGACAAAGATACCCAGAGGCAAGCTACAAAGACGGCGTCATGAAAGTTACATTCAAAAAGGTACCTCAAACAGAACCCAAAAAGATCTCGGTCAAGAATGGGTAGTTGAATCAATTTATCTACTTAAAACCCCGCAGTCGCGGGGTTTTATTTATTTACCCAAAACAAATGTCTTATTCTTTGGACAGTCTCACTTTAAGCGACATGTCTCGAATAACACGGGCTGCAATCGAGGATCCGTCTCCATTCAAAACAGAACCCTTAACAAACACCCTGTGTCCTACAGATATTTGGTCTGCCGTTATTTTTTTGCCGAATCCCTGAAAAACTTTTGTTCTTGCGTCAAGAGTTACGGAAAAATCTTGGCCATCTTTTTTCCTGGTCACAACCAGCATATTTTGTCCTACACTTTTTACAGTACCCTCACCGACTATCACCTCTCCTGTCTTGTTTACTTTTTCCGACCTTTCTATCCTCACCCCTTCTTGCTTCTTGCTGTGTCGCAACTCACTAGCCCAAGCAGGAGACATTGATGATCCATAAATAGCGAGCCCAATCAGGGCAGCGCTGGACATTCTTCTTAACCTATGAGTTTTATTTTTTAACATTTGTAAACCCTCCTTTCAAATATCTATACGGAAAGTTTAGGCAAAATGTTTCACTTTTTTCTATTCTCTTCAAATTTATGTATCTGTCTCCCTTTTATTCTCTTAAACCCAATCCTATGAAATACATAATTTAGACACAATAAAAATGACACAAAAACAAACAAGGAAGAAAATAACTTCAACCAGGGAAACTCAACGTAAAGCATCTCAAAAATACTTCCAGCCAGATATCTAATTGTCTCAAGGTCCTCATAAAACACCCAACCAAAGTTATAAAAATACTGGGTTTGAATTTCAAATACCAGATCAAGCATCAATATAACCTCTGCAATCAAAATAGCCAGGAGTACGAACACCACCACCTCGTACCACAAATAAAGCTTCTTTTTCTCGTATGCCACCACCCTTTCCATTATTTCCGACATAATTTGCTCGCTATTTTTCATCTTTAATTTTTTTTGCTAGGCTAATTTTAGATCTTCTTAATAATGTTTTTACAGTGTTAATGGGTACACCCAGTCTTGCTTGAATTTTCTTATACGACAGTTCTTCAAAAAAATACATTTTAATTACGGCTTTTTGTATTCCGCTCAACTTATTCATAGCCCTATGAAGTATATCCACCTTCTCTTTTTGAATAATCTTTTCGTACTCACGATCTCCGGTTTCTCCAACCACGTAATCCATCAGAGGCAAAGTTGTCTTGTTTTTTCTTATTTTGTTTATTGCTTCATTTTTGGCTATAGCATACAGATAAGAAGAAATTTTTCTCGACTCATCCACATTATTTACTCCAACATAAAATTTAAACAGAGCATCTTGAACAACCTCTTCTATATCAGCTGTTTCTTGAAGCCATCTACCCACAAACTTGTGCAACTTCCTTTCATAACGACTTAAAAGCTCTTCATATGCCAAAATTTCCCCTTTTTTAATCAAGGCCACTAACTCACCATCTTTAAGTTCAAACACTCACATATTTTACCAAACACAAATTAGGAGGCGTTATAATTTGCTTGTGCCGATGCCCAACAGAAAATTCCTACCACACGAGCTTAACCACCTCAGAAAATACGACTTCGATTTAGAAGATCTTGATTCAATTGGTGAGATGCCAGTAGAGTACGTCACAGGGCACGCACAGTTCGCCGGAAACGATTTTTTGGTTACCAAAGACACACTCATTCCTCGACTCGAAACTGAAGAGACAATTGGCATCGCCATGGGTTTTATTGCCTCTCTTCCTCCCCACCATCTAAACATCGCCGACATTGGCACTGGCTCAGGCTGTATCGGCATTTCTCTGGCCAAAAAACTTATTGACAACGGCCTTAACGATTTCGAAATCTATCTCTCTGATATCTCCCCAGAGGCGCTAAAGGTAGCAGAACAAAACTCAAAAGCCATTCTTCCAAAAATCCAAAACCAATTTCACTATATAAACTCAAACCTCCTCGAAGGCTTCGAAAACGACACAATATTTGATCTAGTCATTTCCAACCTGCCATATATTCCCGGAGAAAGAATTGCAAATTTAGACAGTTCAGTAAAGGACTTTGAGCCATTATCGGCACTTGACGGAGGAAAGCAAGGCACCGATTTAATCAACAAACTTCTTTTAGACATCCCCAAACACCTCCAACCGAATTTTCAAGTAATTTTAGAGATCGACGACACTCACACTCTCAACATGTTTTCTACCCCCCCCAGAAGTCATGGGACAATCAAAAAAGACACCCTGGGTAACACCAGATTCTTAATTCTCACGCCACCCTCACCTTAAATTTGCTACACTAATACCATATGCCCAAATCATGGTTAATCGGTATTTTCCTTATTATTTCTTCAACGTTCTTAGTTAGAGAACTGGACCAAACCAACCACTTCGAGGTCCAACCAGACTTCGACAGCTCCAGCAAAACCGCTTTTTTCGACGGCAATCAAATAAATATCCCCAACTCTCTTGCCCTCAACGCACCTCTTCCTCCACGAGTTCTGGGCGACTCAACTTCGAACAAGGTAATTTATGTCGATCTTACCAATCAAAGGCTTTACGCCTATGAGGGTGACAATCTTATCTACAATTTTTTAGTTTCAACAGGAAAGTGGGGGCGCACTCCTACCGGCACGTTTACTATCTGGAGCAAATTCAGATATATCAAAATGAGCGGAGGATCCAAAGCACTTAACACGTACTATTATCTTCCCAACGTACCATACACTATGTTTTTTTCCAATAGTACTGTTGCGGCATCCAGAGGGTTTTCTTTACATGGTACATATTGGCATGACAATTTTGGACACCCAATGTCGCACGGTTGTGTAAATATGAAAACTCCAGAAGCTGGACTTATATATAGCTGGAGTGACCCACAAGTTCCAGGTGGAAAGTCGTCTACAAATGCAAACAAAGATAACCCTGGCACCCAAATCATCATATATGGAGTAACCCCAAACTCTTAACTCCCGGTTTAGTTTGACATTTTCACTGAAGCTATTGATATAATAGCCCACTGTATGACCAAAGCCAAATTTTCACAAATTAAAAAGTTTTTTTCAAAACATCCCTCCAAAAAGATAGCGAAAGGCACCATAATTTTTCGCCCTGGTGACAAAATAAGTGATGTTTATTTTATAAACTCTGGTTTTGTCAGAATTTACACCAAGATTGGAGACGTGGAAAATACCCTCAATATTTTCAAGCCACTTTTCTTAATGTCATATATCCACCACATGACATCAAGCCAAAATAATTTTTATTTTGAGGCGATCACGCAACTTGATGTTCGTGTTTCCTCACAAAAAGACTTTAATGAGTTCTTGACAGCAAATCCCGAGTTTTCATCTATTATTATGGAATTCTTTCTCGGTTCTATTCTAAATTTTATTAGCAACCAAGGAAACATCATCAACGGTAACGCCATAAGCAAAATTGCCTCAGTACTTCATCAAATTGCCTCGGAATACGGAGAAACCAAAAACAATTTATTGGTTGTAAACTTTCCTGCCACACATCGCATAATCGCCAACCTAGTTGGTCTCACAAGAGAAACTACTAGTGTTCAAATGAGTAAACTCCAAAAAAATGGCATTATTTCCACCAAGAGATCTCAGTTCATAGTCCACGACATTAATCAGCTAAAAAAATTGTCAGAGTCAGTCGATTAAGCTCAATATCTTCTTTTCATTTCTCTCGACTACCTCCTCACCACTTTTGATGTATGACTCTATATGAGCAAAATCAAAATCATGGACGTACTTAGTTTTTGGTTCCAAAACAATATCAGCCCTACTCGTCTCCATCTTTGACAAATGATATCTCAAGATATTGTAGCTATTTGTCAAAACAGACATTGTCGTCATCTCCGCTTTTTTATTTGTATTTCCATCCAAAAAATAAATCGCATCCAGATTTACAGCTATGACAATTTCTGCCCCCATCTTAAATAGTTCTGGAACCGGTACCGGACTAGACAGTCCACCATCCACCAAGTATTCACCGTCCACCAAAAGTGGCTCAAACACAAGTGGTACAGAAGAACTTGCCCTAATTGCTGTGGTTAAATCCCCTTCATCCAACACTACTTTATCCGCTGTTCTTACATTTGTCGCCACTGCAGAAAAAGGAATCTTTAAATTCTCAATTTTTGTTCCCTTGATATATTTATCCAGAAAACTCATCATTTTGTGACCCTTAACCAGACCCTTCCCCCACGCAGGATCAATCATTTTCCACAAGTCAAAATAATCAAGACCAGAAACAATCTCTTCTATTTCACCTATCTTGATTCCTGCAGCATACAAGCCTCCGACAATTGAACCAGCACTTGTTCCCGAAATCATATCAATTTCTACACCAATTTTTGACAACGCCTTAATTACTCCGATATGAGCAACTCCTCGGGCGCCGCCTCCACCCAATGCCAAACCACATTTCTTCTTCATTGTTTTAGTGTATAACAAACACAAGTCTTTAGTGTTTCTATCACAGTATAATAATATTAAGTTTTTAACCCATTCAATATGAACATTTTACAAGCCATAATATTGTCAATTGTCGAAGGTCTCACAGAGTTCATTCCCGTTTCAAGCACAGGTCATTTGATAATCGTCCAACACTTTCTCAAAATTCCCGTAACAGAGTTCACAAAATCATTTGAAATAATTATTCAGTTAGCTGCGATATTAGCAGTAATTTGGAATTTCAGACAAAAAATTTTTGCATCGACCAAATTATGGCCCAATATCATTTACGCTTTTCTCCCCACCGGGATAATTGGATTTGTTCTATACAAACTTATCAAAGCGTATTTACTCGGCAACACCCTAGTAACAACCTTCTCGCTTTTTTTGGGAGGAGTTGCCCTACTGCTTTTCGACAGATTTTATAGTGAAACAAAAAAAGAAACACCTATTACAAATCTTTCTCCTATTAGGTCAGCATCGATTGGACTTTTTCAAACACTCTCAGTTATACCTGGCGTCTCCCGTTCAGCTGCATCCATAATTGGCGGCTTACTCGCCGGACTAAGTAGAAAAGACGCCGTAGAGTTCTCTTTCCTACTTGCAATCCCTACGATGTTGGCAGCATCTGGTTATGATCTCCTAAAAAGTGGTTTACTATTTTCCAGCCAAGAATATGTTATTTTAGCAATAGGGTGCATCTTTTCATTCGCCTCCTCAATGATTGCCGTTAGGTTTTTTATGAATTTCATCAAAACTCACAATTTTACTTTTTTTGGCATTTACCGAATTATTATCTCCATCATAATCTTTATCTTTTTAAGCCAATAAAAATAGGGCCGTTAAGCCCTATTTTATTTACAAGATAGAAAATCTATTTTTTTAAAATCTTCTTCTTTGCGTCAGTCACCTTTTTTGATACTTTTTTGACTTCAGTCTTACCCTTCTTGACTGCCTGTCCTACCGTCTTTGACACCTTCTCTCGATTATCTTTTTCAGAAAGAAACATTGCTGCAGCTCCAGCAAAAACACCAATAACAGCAGCTCCGATAGCACCGAGCACTCCTTGACTGACTTTCATTTTTTTGGCAGGCCTTTTCATTTTTGATTGAATGATTGTTAACTACGTCCATTATTGCACAAAACAAAAATCTATTCCATTTTTAAATTCAACAAACTTACAAAAACTTTATATAATGGATTATCAAATGAAGCAACGATATCTTAAACTTGCAAAACTTATCCTAGTAAGCTCTCTCACCTTTGGTTTACCGATAGCCTTGATTATTTTTTTTGGTAGGGATTTTAAAGCCATAGAAAATCACATTCCAAAGACTGGAATTGCAGGACCACTTTTTTCAATTCTGTTAATGGGCATTTTATCAGCAACACCTATTCCCACAGACCCAATTGTCATTCTCAACGGAGCTGTTTTTGGACCTGTCACTGGAATCATTGTCTCCTGGATGGGCAACAACCTAGCCGCAATAATCGAGTATTTTATTGGTATGGGCTTAGGTAAAATTTCAGACTTCGAAAAACAAAAAAGCAAACTTCCTTTTGGACTAGGAAAATTCCCAGCAGACTCAATCTGGTTCCTCATTTTCGCAAGATTTGTCCCCTCTTTCGGAGGAAAAGTTGTATCAATCACTGGTGGAGTTTATAAGGTTAGATTCTCAAAATATCTTTGGACAGCCATAATTAGCAATCTGTTTGGCTCAGTAGTCTTGGCTCTTGGAGGATACTCGTTAGTGAACTTTTTAATCAAGTAGTACCAATCAAAAACTTTTTAAACCAACCTGAGGCTGCGACACAAATTTTGTCAGCTTCAAGATGTGTTTCAATTTTCTTAATACAACCAAGTTTCTGAAAAGACTGTCTATTTACCTGATCCAATTCCCCACTATTCTCACTCACTAGTAATAACGTCGGTGATTCAACCAAATCCAGTTCACTTAAAGAGTTCTTGGAATTACCATCAATAACTACTACTGCCCCAACCTTCGTCCCCCAATAAGCCGCAGTAGAAAGCACAATGTCTGCACCGTAATCAAACCCCAAATAGCCTTGTTTTTTATATTTCAAAACTGAATTATTTACACACCATTTTGACAAAGGAATAAACCTCTCAGTAATGATCTCAATTTTTTCAACCTCTTTAAGAGACATTTCCCGCTCAGTCAGCAAACTACACATCACTGTCGCGATTCCATTTTTTTTTAGCTCTTTTGCAACTCTCAACACACAGGAAAGATGCTCATTATCCTCTGGAATCGTTGCAATCACAAAAGCTCTAGTAGTCCTAGGAAGTATCATCTCGCCAAGAAAATCAACACCACGTATCCTTATCTTAAAATCCATCTAGTCAAACTATAATATATATTACAATCAAAACTCAATACCCTCTTGTATTGTGATGAAATTATCTTCCCGGACAAGCAGTAAACTCGCAATTGGGACCACTTCTCCCAACATAGCTGCCATCCGGACACTGCTTTGCTTCCATCGTACAAGCAACTCCGCCATCACTACCAGGAACCGATGTATCTCCACCTGTTATATCTTCAGGTATTTCACCACGAATCTCATCTGATATTTCTTGGGTGAAACTTCGTCCATCTGGAGTAACACAATTACCAGGATAGCTCAGAGTTACCGGATATCCAGCAGCCACACACTCATCAAAACTGGTGATGGTTGTATTATCTTTTGTCTCCATGTTCCTGCCCAACAGCAAATACCCAAGTACACCAACAACTCCAAGCAAAAATAGTATAACCACCGACAACATTTTAGAACTTTTCATTACAAATATTATACAATCTTCACAAAAAACTATATCGTTGCAGGATACACCAGAGCACCCACGCCCCTCTTCTGTCTACTAGTCACTTTTGGAAATACTAATAGATTACCCGCTCTCTCTGACAATGCTCTTGCCACAAGTCTAATTAATTTCTTTGCCTCAATTTCATTCTTTTTCAAATTTAAATTCCAATCCAATCCCGGTCCAGTATTTCCTTCGAGCAGGTATATGTTTCCATTGTTACTTACAATAAAATCAAGCGCATATAGAGACCTCTGCTTGTTCAAGCTTTCAGATATCATTCTTGAAATATCAGTAATCTCTTTAGGTATTTTGCCAACAGGTAAATAAATCAATGACCCGCCCTGATGCTCATTACAACGAAAGTCCCCCCTCTTGGCAACGCGAATGTAAGATTGAGCAATTCTTCCGTTGAGGTAAATAAGCCGAACATCTGTAGATGCAAAGTTATTGTTGTAACTAAACCCTTGATCAAAAAGTGCAAAAGGTTGTATGACAAACGATATCCTAGGATATTTTTTGACTATTCTTTTCATTTTAGCCAACTCGTCACTCTTAAACTTATAAATATGTCTTCCTCCAGCCCCATACCTATCCTTCATAATGAAATCATCTCCAAAATCTGTGAAACCAGGATGAGACGCAACCAACTCTTTCAAACGATCCACGGCCAAAACAATATCTTCCTCATTTCCACCTTCAATAGAAACGGTTGGAATAGTAAACCTTGACAATTTATCGTGGGTTTTTTGTTTATCAAAAAACAACCCAAACAATTCAGGATCATTGAAAGAAGAAATATCATTCGAAGAGAACAATAGTTTTCTTCGTGCTTTAATTCGATTTCTGGTAGGAGAAAACTTATCAAAGATTAATTTTGAGCAACAAGCAGAATCAGTTTTTACCCATCTTTTACTCTCTCTGGTCCAAAAACTTCGGCACACTCCAGCTCCCACGATATCGGCTGAAGTTGTAAGCGCGACGCTTAATCCCAAGCGATGACAATAGTCCAAAAAATAACCATATACTGTGTTATAGGATTCATTCTTTGATCCACTCAAAAAAGGACTGCTACTGTGCGTAGCATCTGAGGCACTTGAAGCAAGTGCCTCAGTGTAAACAATAAGTACATCAAAATTAATCAAAAAATGTTAATTTGGGGTTTTTCTGTGCCCAAACTCAAGAAGAAAATGATAAAACCACCACAAATAAGTACAACTTATCTGTAACAATATCCTGTATTATAACTTATTTTGACTATTTATCTACTTCAGACCGTGCTCTCTAAAACAAGGAACATATTTTTGATCAATTACCATCAAGTGGTTCAACAGCCAATCTTCCAAAAAATCAACCAAAGCAAAAGCCATAGAGATAGAGTCACCGTTACTCTCAGTTACCAAACTGGACAACCTTGTATTAAACTCTCTGTGCTTTGCCTTGTGTTCCTCAGCCCCATCATAACCAAACTCATCAAAATATTTTTCCTCAGTCTGAAAGTGATATTGCTTATACAAAACCAGCTCATTAACAATTCCATCAACACTTTCTTTTGTCGGAACACCAGCCAAAACATCAATCAAATGATTTATTGTGTCGAACATTTTCTTATGCTGATCGTCAATTATCTTTACGCCTACACTGTATTTTTCCTCCCAATCAAGTTTTTTGTTCATACATGACCAATATACATTAAAAACACAACCAAAACAGCAAAACAAAACCACGTTCCAGGCCAACTACTGTTTAACAACTCTGTCACCACCACATTACCTATCAGCAGGAAAAACCATATTGTCCTCAATGTTGTATGAGTAAATTACATCATCCACCTTTTTTGTAAACAGAACATTTTTTGAATCTTTCCATTTATCCATCTCGACTGTTTCACCCTCATTCGGAGAATAAACAAGCTTTGATTTCTTGGTTGCATCGTTATAAACCAAGAGGCCTTCTCTGTTTACAAACTCCTCATTCAAACCTCCTCCAACGCCTGAATACCAAACAGACCAAGCAACATTCCTACAATCCGGAGACCACGCTAGGCCTTTTACAATCACAAACCTACTATACGGAATAGATACTGGCATCTCTCCACACCTAGACACAAGATCTTCTTCCAAAGAAACTTCAGTGTAGGAGCCCTTCTGCAATGAATCGCAGTTATCACAAAACACACTACTCTTTTGGAACTCGATTCCTCCAATAAATACAGCTATCGCCAATAGAACAATTAGCACGAACCCAAACAATCTCTTCCCTTTAAACTTCAGTTCTGACATGATATAAATTTACCACAAACACAACCACCACCAGGTTACACAATAAAATCAATCCACGGGCCAACAGTTCAACCACTAATCATTTTGTATTCTTGAATTTTAAGAGTCTGAATACTCCTTTTGTGGGCTTATAAACCCTGTCGGGAAACTTCTCAACCAATTTCCACACACACCCATTTACCGTCTTAGGATGCAAGGTACTGTCTGATTCTTCAATTTTTACAAGCAACTCTGACCAAAATAGTCCTTCTGGATTATTTTCCAGCAAATCGAATATTTTAGAATAAATGCGTCCAGTGATTGTCGCCACCCCAGTGTTGGAATCCATATTATATTAATCCAGAAAAAAGAAGAATCAAAACCACCAAGGTAATAGCTCCAAACGCACCGACTGTTTTAACAAAAAAGTTAATCGCCTCTTTTTTCTTTCCCTCCACCAAAAACGACACTGGCTGATAAAAAAAACAAGAAAGCCATTACGGCTGCTGAGAGAGTAAGTACAAACAACATCATGACAGGAGCAAAAAAAGTGTCAGGCTTGTTTTTAAGTGGTTGGGTCACAAATGTCATCACACTAACGACAAGGATTATGTACGCAGACGCTCCAAGTGCATTAACAAGGGGATTCTTAATCATATCTAAATTATATATCTAGTTTCCTCGAGAGCTTATTTTTCAGAGAAACTTTTGCCAAAAATAGCGTCAAAATTGCCGACGACACAAATACCTTAGGCTGATAACCAAAAAAATTAAATGCAATCAAGATTTGCAGAAAAGTAACTCCATAAACAACACCTGGCGTCTTCCAAAAGTGTTTAAGAAAAACTAATATCATCAAACAAACACCAGGAAGCATATACCGCAAATCATGGTACACATTATTCAGAAATGCCGGCGTTACAAAATATAACAAACAAATTCCCAATCCCGACACTGAAATCTTTATATTTTCTAAGTCTTTTTTCATCACCAAGATCATTGCCGGAATTAATACCATCCACACAGGATAATTAGAAAACAGTGCATCAAATAACTTAGTTACCATGCTCAGATTATTCCAAAGATCTAACCCCGGAGTCGAAAACACAATTCCAGTATCTCCAACCAAACCCAACATCCTTACTGACGCAGGATAAACAGGATTCCCCATCACAAACAAGTTTCGCAAATACCAAAATGACGCTGGCAAAATAAATGCGGCGAATGAAATCGCATTTACAAACAGATACTTAATTCTATTCGCGTAAACCAGGGAAATAACCACAATCATAAACAGATGATTGTATTTAGACCCCACAAAAATTCCAAGGAGCAGTGAATAAGCCAATGCTTGTCTAGTATCTGGCTTTACGAACAAAAAACTAAGAGCCGGCAACAAAATAGCTAGCGACCAAACCTCAATCATCTGTGTACTAAACAATCGCAAAACAGGAACTAGCGTAACTGTCAAAACGGCAAACATGTAAGGTCTATCCTTATCTTCAAAGATTTTATTACCCAAATAATATGAACTCCAAAACAACAAAACTATCCCAAACACATTAAACAAATTGACAAACCAGGGAATCTGAACCAGCATAAATAAACTAAGTATGGCGTGCAAATTGGCTGGATAAAATGAAAACGGATTTTCTGTAAGTGGTTGAAGATTGAAGTTGGCAAGGAAGTTTGTCGCTATTGGCAGGTGATATAGCAAGCTGTCACCATCTATCGCCTTACTCTGTTTTATAGCACTATTAGTCCCAATCAAAACCAGACAGATCAAAACAAAGATGGCACACCATTTACAACTTATTCGCACGACATCATTTTACCAAAGTGAGAGAAAAACAATTGAGCAATACATACACCACCAAATACCCACAATATCTACTTCTACCCCTCAACTTCAACCTGAAAACCGCCATATAACATCCGTTTCATGTCAAAAGGCATGGATGTATCTTTGCTCCCCTCCATTTGTTTACTCATTTCTTCCATTACTTTTGCATTAACTTCATTTCGGTGTTCTTTAGATTTAAAAACTATAAAAGAAAACCAAACGTTCTCATCACTTCTTGCTCCAGCCATATCAGTGAACGCGCGTGCTTTTTCACCACCCATTTCTTGAGGAACCAGGTCATCTCCTCTGGTTTCATAATACTCAAGTGCTCCGAACTTCATCCACATATCACGGCCCTCTTCGGCCATTTTCTTATAATCCTCAGTTTTGTCTTTCGGAACCACGAGTACAAACCCATCAACGTATTTTGCCATATTACTAATAATGTTATTGCAATGACAATAAAATCGCAATGTTAATTAGCACTAAAAATTCAAAAGCCATCCTCACACTCTCCAAAAAAGCAACACCCAAAAACAAGTAAGTTAATCCTCTTTTTCAACCACTCGACCCTTATCAAAATAGTCAAGCTTTAATTTATCACCGTCAAAAGACTCGTTCCACACCAATTCACCGCTATCATTAATAAATCCAACTATTTTCTCAGACCCAATCTTATACTTTCCAAAACGCCTCAAATTATCACCATCTTGAACCTTGTCAAATAAGAATCGATGAGTTTCTGATTTTGCCAAATTGTGATCTGTTTCCGAAGACCACATTCCTTTTGGAGTGGCAAAAATCACTTTATACCCTCTCCCGTGATAGTCCCAACTACTAACCATTCTTTTTACACCATCTGGATACGATGGAAATTGATACGTAAAACTGATAATAGTTTCCCAAGATGTAACAAATCCGTCTGACATGATATTCCTAGCAACTTCTTCTGATTCAACACCATGACCCCAAACATCAAAGGTTTTCTCTAATTCCAATATTTCTCTTGTGGTTAGCTCTATCCTCTCCGTTCTCTCGACATCTCCGTATGAATCGACTGGTTCGTTGGTCATATCACATTTTAACCGAGAAGGTGTGCTTCCTCAGTCCGAGTCCTATCTGGACCCCCTTAGTTATAAAGATAAAACCGTGCCTAAAAAAATGCTCCCCCGGCAGGGCTCGAACCTGCGACATCCTCCTTACAAGTGCCCCCAACTTTCGTCGAGGCTTGGACTATCTCATCCTCCCAAAGGGAGGTCGGGCGTATAGTCTCTGAACCTTCAACCCCGTTATGGTGGGGAGGCTTGGCTGCGGATTACCATAATCACAAAGATCTTAGGCTTCCCGACAATTAACCCGATTTTCCACCCAGAATTACTTCTAGGCGCTGCAAGTTTACGTATTACAGGGAGGCGCTCATACCAACTGAGCTACAGGGGAATATAAAGTACAGTTCTTGCGAACAAGGCTTATTTTACCAATCTCACAGCTTATCCGCAAGGCTAGTCAAACCAGAATGCATTTCTCTATGACAATTCGCACACAACAAAGCACACTTCTTAACCTCATTTTCTGTTTTTACCCAAGTTCTCGTCATTCCTCTGTCTGAAAGACCAAACTTTTTTGTTTTTTCATCAATGTGGTGAAAATCCAGAGCATGAATATCTCGAGAATAACCACAAACCACACACTTGCCTCACAACAAATCTATAGCTTTCTGCCTAAGGTCCTTTCTTATTTTTATTACCGATTGCGAACTTGGCACCATCTTCTTTTCTTACATAAACTTACCATAAAAAACCCAAACCATCAAATCTAGCCCATGAACTTTTATAGTTATTTCAACCTACCCAGAACTACATTCACCAAAGCCAATACTACCGCAGCAAGTAAGGCTGTCCCAAATCCATCCACTTTAAACCCCCTAACAAGCCCGCTCATCAACATGATCATAAAAGCATTGATCACAAAAGTAAAAAGTCCCAAAGTTAAAAAATTTACAGGTAAAGTCAAAATTATCAAGATAGGTTTCAAAACAATCGACATTACACCCCACACAATAGCCACTACCCCCAACGCCTGAAAATTTTCTATTTTGACACCGGGAACTATGTAGGCAGTCACATAAAAAGCGAGAGCGTTTATTATCAGGTCTGTAAGCATGATTTATCTTGATGTATTTTTTCTCTCTTGTCAAATTAAGACATGCCATCAATAATGACCTTATGGCACCTATAGAAGTAGAAACCGGACCTATGTTCTCCGGAAAAACATCAGAATTACTCACTCAAGCAGAAAGGCTTCTTGTAGCAGAAGATATCCAAGGCATTGATTTTTTGGCTTTCAACCACAACTCAGATACGCGATATGGCAAAAACGTCATTGCTTCTCATGGAAAAGCCTGCCTCCCTGCCATCCCAGCTTCTTCATCAAAAGACATCTTCGACAGTATCTTCACCATTGACGAAAGCGGCAATGCCATCATCAAACAAGGCAGAGAAAACCTGTCAGCTATATTTATTGATGAGGCTCAATTCTTTGATTCGGGACTATCCGAAGTTCTCACCTTTATCGATTTTTATTACCGAGAAAACCTTCACTCCAGCATCAACATCTATTGCGCCGGTTTAGATATGAATTTTCGAGGTGAACCGTTCGGACCCATGCCAAACCTCCTTGCAGTAGCCAACAAAGTAAACAAGTTCACCGCAGTGTGTAAAGAATGCGATAAACGCACCCCCAGAAACGCACAATACACCCAAAGATTGATAGACGGAAAACCTGCAAACTACAATGATCCAATTGTGCTGGTAGGAGCAGCAGAAAGTTACACATCACGTTGTCAGAAACATCACGAGGTTCCTGGCAGACCTATTCCCAAAACCAGTTGTCAATCCAAATAATCCTGGAGTTTTCTTCTGCGTGAAGGATGTCTGAGCTTGCGGAGAGCTTTACTCTCAATCTGGCGAATTCTTTCTCGAGTTACCCCAAACACCTTACCAACTTCTTCAAGAGTCAAAGGCTTGCTTCCATCCAATCCAAATCTCATCCTCAACACCTTACTTTCACGCTCAGTGAGGGACCCTAATGCCTCTTCAAGGTTCTCATGCATCAATTGACGCGAAGTAGCTTCATATGGAGTTGCCTGACGCTCGTCAGGAATGAAATCCCCAAGCAAAGAGTCCTCATCATCTCCAATTGGAGTTTCAAGCGAAGTTGTCTTTTGAGCAATCTTCAAGATTTCACGGACTTTCTCAGGAGTTGTCTCAAGCTCTGTTGCAACTTCCTCATCGGTCGGCTCTCTACCCAGGTCTTGCATGAGTTTTCTCTGTGTTCTGATTAGCTTGTTGATCGTCTCCACCATATGCACTGGAATACGAATTGTGCGAGCCTGATCAGCGATAGCACGTGTGATTGCCTGACGAATCCACCATGTGGCATATGTTGAAAACTTATAACCTTTTGTCCAGTCATATTTTTCTACAGCTCGAATCAATCCTTTGTTTCCTTCTTGAATCAAATCCAAAAAGCTCATTCCTCTGCCCATATATTTTTTTGCAATAGATACCACCAAACGAAGATTTGACTTCGTCAGCATATCTTTTGCCTGCTCACTACCTCTCTCTACCTTCTGGGCAAGTGATATTTCCTCATCGCGTTTCAAAAGTGGAATTCTTCCAATTTCCTTCAAATACATTCTGACAGGATCGTTTACCTCAGAATCTTCCATCTTCGATAGAGATTCAAGCTCCTTTTCTAGCTCACTTGTAGCCTCAATGATTTCTGCATCTTGTCCAGCCAAAACACTCTCAAAAACATCAACATCTGACTTAAACAACTGCTCATAAAGATAATCAAGGTCATTAACTTCTTTCTCTGGGTTTGGAAAATACTCCAATACATCATCCTGGGTCACAAAACCCTGTTCCTTGCCCAAAGCGAGGATTGCCTGGATTTTCTGTTGAATTGAAAGATTGCCTTTGTTTTCAGTCATATTAGATTCCATAGCTTACCACAAAAGTGCGCAAAATCAACCTAAAAGTGCCATCATCTTGCTCTCTTTTTTGTTTAGTTCGTTAAGCTCTTCAAACATTTTACTCTCTTTATCTTCATCATTTCTAGCTCTTGCCCCCTCCATCTCATCAATTAACACCTTCTTTCTTTCTCTAATTACTTCCCTAATGATCTGCGCCAGTACACTATCCAGGTTGTCTTCATCCCCCATCTCAGAATCAGACATGTATGCTTCGGACACTACTTCACGTAATTCTGCTGGAGCTGCATCAATCATCTCCAGTGGTGTTTTTCCTTCCAGGTTCTCCATTAACCAAACCAGAGATTTCCCAGTAGATCCAGGCAAATGTTCACCAGACAGCCATTTAGAAATCGTTTTTCGTGACTCAGATTCTTTTAGTAACAATATCTTAATCAGTCTCATCATCAACTTGTCAATCTTGGTTTCTGTTTGTTTTGCTTCGACCTTAGCCGGCTTTCTTTCCACTACAAACCTTCCACTCTTAATTCGCTCAATTTCAGAAACAACGCCTCTCATATCTACCCCAAGCTTATCAGCAAATCGTCGTGACCAAACTTCTCGAACAATACTGTTTTCAATTTTTGCCAAAAATGGCACTACCTCCTCTGTAATTTTTTGAATACCCTCAATGGTGGTTTTATCATTTTTTTCAAACGCTCGCATCATCACATGTTCATAAACATCAACTGCACTCTCCACCATTCCTCTCCATTTTTCCGCTGAATTTCTGGCAATTTCATCTGGATCTTTGCCACCCTCGATGTGTACAACTTTTATACCCAAACCGCGTCTTTCTGCCAACTCTACCGACCTAATCATCGCCGCGTTTCCAGCATTATCTGCGTCCAAAGAAAAATATATCTTCTCAACCAATCGAGCAAGCATCTCCACCTGACCTTCCGTAAGAGCGGTACCACCCACAGCAACTGTCTCTGTCACACCGGCTCCATAGGAACTGACCAAATCCATTTGACCCTCCACCAAAACTACTCGTTTCTTCTCTCTAATTGCCTGCTTTGCTTGATAAAACCCATAGAGCATTTTGCCTTTATGATAGAGTTCTGTTTCTGGTGAATTTAAATATTTTGGTTCACTTTCTTTTGCCAAACTAGGCAATATCCGACCCGAAAATCCAACCACCTTTCCTCCAGCATCTTGTAATGGAAACATAATTCTTCCACGAAACTTATCGTAAACACCCCCCGCTGCCTTTCTACTAACCAAACCAACACGTTCCAGTAAGCCTTCACTGTACCCTTTTTTCTTGACCAAATAATTTACCAAACCATCCCAACTCGACAAAGAAAAACCAATCTGGAAAGTCTCAATCAATTTACTGTTTACTCTTCGCTCCAAAAGATACTTTCTTGCTTCTTCCCCCGCCGTACTTTTTGTGAGAAGCCAGTTAAAGTACTTTGCTGCTAGGTCCATCACTTCATACAATTGATCTTTATCACCACCGCCTCCTTTTCTAGACACAATCTTAATTCCAAGTTTGTCAGCCAATCTCTCAAGTGCGTCACGAAAATCTATTCCCTCAATTTCCATCAAAAAATTAAAAACATCACCGCCAGCTCCACAGCCAAAACATTTATAAAGTCCCATTTCCTCACTCACGGTGAAAGAGGGGGTTTTCTCGCTATGAAAAGGGCACAGCCCCTTATGGTGCCTTCCAAGCTTCTTGAGAGACACATACTGCCCCACAACAGCGACAATGTCTGTCTTTCTTTTTATTTCATCAACTTGATCTTCCATCTTTGGGTTTTTTTAGTATCAACCTCTATCTGATTGTACCTTAACACCAAAAACTTTTTAACAGGTCAAGCCACACCTCTGTTTAAGCAGGAAGGTATTTTTTTACAATACCAGGGACATCTTTGATGTCAATATTTGCTTTTACAATGTAGTCTTTTGCCCCGAGTCTCATTCCCTCATCTACACTTGTCTCTTGTTCAAAGTTGGTCAGTATCACCACTGAAATATCTTTGGTATTGGGGTTTTGTCTAACAACCTTCAGTACCTCAAAGCCATTTTTAATTGGCAACAACAAATCCAGCAAGATTAGGTCAGGGACTTCCTGAATTATCATCCTTTCTGCCTCTTCACCATCGGTCGCTAACGATATCTGATAACCCTGATCCTCCAAAGCCAAACTTAGGGCATTGGCTAGCACGGTATCGTCCTCAACGATCATCACCCTTTTTTTGTTTTCCATCTTTTTTTTGTTTAATTGGTAATTCAACAAAAAGCGACTCAGCAGGGTTATCTTTACTATTTTTTTTGACTTTTTTGATTCCCTCCAATTCCTGAACATTAAACCTAACATTTACCTCACCCTTGGGAATATACATCGTCACCACAAAAACCCTATCCCCCAAAACCACATATCGTGTAACTTTACTCGACTTTTTTAACAGATCATCCCTAAGCTCCTCAAAATCTTCAGGAACAAAGATCATATCGCCTGCATTTAGTTCAGAAACGATTTGCACAAACGATTGGTTTTTGAACAGGAAATTCTTTTTTGAATCTAGCTCAAAAATACAATTGGTATTTAGCTCAGGAAACGAAGCAACCTTGCTAACCTCATCACCCTTCATTTTCTTTTCAGTGACATCAGTAAAAGTCGTTACTATCAACCCCGGTTCATAAATACCATTTTTAAACTTGGGAGTCGAATTAAATTCCAACCACTTGATGCTTTGATCATCTTTTGACAAACTAATCCCCAATACAAGATTTGATATCGGCTTCCCGGTTTTTGACGCCACATATGCCGGAAAATCTGAAATTTTCAATTGTGCACCTTTTTCGCTAATCATTTTCCAATCGTAGTCTTCAATCTTTTTTCCGATCAGCTGCTCCTTTGGAATCTCCAATATCTTAGCCCCTCTCTTATTAATATCAACTATTTCCAATTCTGTGTTATGAAGTATCACACCCTGATCCAAGTCATCAAACAAATACTTAAACTTGATCTCACTTTCTGCAACCATAATTTCTCTAGTTTTTTCAGAAGTAATATCTTGTATGGTTCCTGTCATTCGTACGGGATTCCCAAATTTATCGAATTCTAGACTACCCAAACCATGCACCCACAATTCTCTTCCGGTCTTCCTATTTATCACGCGGTATTCTTTGTCAAACTGCCTCTTTTTACCCAATACTTCATTTTGAAAGTATTCAGTCATCATCTGTCTTTGGTCCGGTGCGATTAGCTGGACCCATCCAATAAAATCAGTCTTATAGTCACTATCAATACCAAATATCTCTTTCAGAAATCCAGATCCATCCCACAATCCATTTTTAATATCAAACACATAATAGCCTAGTTTTGCCTCAACCTGTACACGCCTCAACATCGAAATCAATTTACCCAACTTGTCAAAAGATTGTACCATCCACAAATACAACAACAGGGCAGTAACAATCACAAAACCCCAGCCTTTAATTAATGCAATCTTTGTAAGAAGCTCTGGGTCATAGACCAATCTCCCCAAAACACTGTCAGAAAACAATATCCACAAGCTTCCAAAAACAAAATAAAGAATTGCAGGCTTCGCTGCTTCCACGCTCCCTCTCCATCCAACCCGTAAGTTTTCTGGTTTTTCCCAACCATTTCTAACCAATATAGCAACGACAATCAATAGTGCCGCAAAAAATAATTCCAAAATGACAAATAAATTCATGCCGCTCGAAATCGACATTTCCCAACCAGACATAGGGACCCCTCCAATCTCCCAGAACCCATCAACAGTGTCAATTTGTTTTATAACAGGATTATTCTCAAAAACTTTATTATCACCCCAAAAAACATCACCTTGTTTGTTCCTTAGTGAAACATCATATTTTTTTTGAGAAAGTACCGACTCAATAGACTCAGTAAAGGTAGGTATATCCACAACCACAGACACCAAACCCCACAACTTACCATCTTTATAAATCGCTTTTCTCGCCGCCACCCCCATTCCTCCTTGCCTCAACTCAAATGGGTCACTCAACACCACTTCCTTTGTCATTATTGCTCGCGAAACGTCGCCTCTCACCGACGGAGTTTGATCTTCAAATAAGTTATATCCAATTGCGGCCTCATTACCACGCACTGGGTATATATTTGTAAGTACACCAGATGGCGCTATCCCCACATTCCTAATACCTTGTACATTATTCTGAAGACCTTCTGCAAAAATTACAAAGTCTCGTACTATCTCTCTGTCGCTACGATCCAACACAAACCTCTCAAGCCCTGACAACAATTCCAGTCTCCGCTCCATAATTTGGGAAACTTGCTCACCCAACAAATTTAAAGTCGCTTCCGTCTCAACTCTTTTATCTTCGATCAAGCGAGACTTGTACTGATCATAAAAAAATAACCCAAGATAAAAAACCCCAGCAACAAAACATAGCGACAATGCCGTCCTAATAAAAACCTTTCTACTCGATAATCCAATCACAACTTTATTCTACCAACTTTCGCACGAACGTCAATGGTTACTGTAACTTAAATTACGAAAAATTTATTATAACTAGAAATTAAAATATGAGGCTAAACCAAAAATAGCGTGAATACTTGCCACCACGATTGTCAATCGAGCTAACCACATATGCCATCTAATCAAATTGGAGGTATTTCCTCTAAAACTCAGGTAACCAATAACAGCAGATACAATTAACAGCAAAAAGGTTAGGATCCCCACGTACATCATCATGGGCCTACCCAAAAACAAAGTAAAAGCCATTTTCTGAATCATATTTTCATTCTACAATCAGCCACTATTACAGTCAAAAAATTTCCACAAAATGTGGGAATTCCTAGTTGCGGAGGAGGTGGGATTCGAACCCACGTGTGCCGAAGCACATTCGCTTTCCAAGCGAACGGAATGGACCACATTATGTCGAGTCAAATAGCCAAAACGAAGTGACGCTATTCTCGACATTAAGAGGAAGCGCAGAATTTTTCATAAATATAATGAAATTATGATGAAAAATCGAGCAAGCTCTTATGCGACTCAATGAAAATTTTGGCGGAGGAGGTGGGATTCGAACCCACGTGTGCCGAAGCACATTCGCTTTCCAAGCGAACGGAATGGACCACTATCCGACTCCTCCGTAATGAGTAAACTTGAGAAACTGTTAATACTCAAGTTTATGAATGAAGGAGGAAAGGATATCGCAGATATCCGTACTCCTCCAAACTCTAGATCTCTATTTTACCCTACCCAACCCAAAGCTGCGATAGTCATCTTGTGTACCTGGTGCGATTCGAACGCACAACCGCTTCCTTCGGAGGGAAGTACTCTATCCAGTTAAGTTACAGGTACAAATCCACCACCCCACACATTCCCAAGCAGACAACTAACACTTACCAATGCGGAGGATACAGGAGTCGAACCTGTTAGCCCAAAAGGGCATTGGTTTTCGAAACCAACGCATTACCGTCCTGCCCATCCTCCTTCAAGTGAGCCCGGTGCGATTCGAACGCACGACCTCCTCCTTCGCAGGGAGGCGCTCTATCCAACTGAGCTACGGACTCATACAAGCATTGCTATTTTACCATCTAGGAGATTGATAAACTTCGAAGAAATGCCTATTCCAGAGGCATTTTTTGCCCAACCCACTGAATTGCCTTGTCTACCCAAGTAGGTACAGGCTCACTATACACCACCCTCTTAACTAATTCCTCCCTTAATCTGCTCTCAATCTCCGGGTCCAACACCAAAACCATATGCCACGGAGCTGTCTCTGTATTAATTCTGAGCAACCTACTTCCCCACCTCGACTCGATCCAAAAGTTTGTTATTGAAGAATACACCAGAGTTTTCCCTGATATGTTTAACCCCCAATTTGTCAGAAGGTGTGTGACCCTCCCCGGCTCTGTTTTGCTCATTGTCCAACCCATAAATACCAATGCCCAAATCACAAATACGGGCATCAAGCCTTCAATAAAATAAAATATTACACTTACCAAAAACGCAATTACAATAATTGAGCTAAAAAACTCCTTGCTCCAAACCTTATGAGGCCTTTCGTAAGCGCTCCATTCCAACAAAACTCTTTCTTCTAAATCTGAGGTTTCTTTATTAGGCACATTTAATATTAACACAACCCAAACAGACTAAAGCAGTTTAAACGTATTCATCGACATATCAATCACAAAAGAACTCTTGTCCCAAGAAACTTCAGGTGCCGTAGCTGAAATTGCATATCCCCTCTTGTTATAAATTGTAATAAGATTCTTATTTTTCATTTTTACATTTTTTGCGTAATAGTATCCCTCCAGCAATCTATAAACCCTGCCTCCCAAGACCACTTCCTTTTCATTCTGAATCATATAAGTTGGATAATCAGTCAAGATATTTCTTTTTGTAACTTTAATTTGATCATCTAGCAATACTTCCCCCGTATTACCAACCGTAACGCTAATAAATGTTGCATAGGCGGTACCATTTATAACCTCAGTTGCTGGATTCAAAAATACCACAGACGCTCCAGTCTTCTTTGTAGAGTCTGTATACCATCCAACAGGGCTATTGATT